>Ga0172368_10006329_pt1 | contig 12799 bp, 12 predicted proteins | sample Lak11m_FD_114540 | JGI IMG/M metagenome (GOLD analysis project Ga0172368, IMG submission 114540) | Freshwater microbial communities from Kabuno Bay, South-Kivu, Congo - kab_022012_11m | ecosystem: Environmental > Aquatic > Freshwater > Lake | place: Democratic Republic of the Congo: South-Kivu...
CCTGGGTAAGCTGGTTGTAGGTTCTCATAGTGCTCCTTTGACTTGGTCGTCTGAGAAGCATTATCCTACTCCAGCTTACCTCTCAGCAACCTTCAAAGTTGCACTTGCTTGTTGAATCTACAGTGTCTATATCATGACCAACGCCCACAATACTGTTTTATACACGGGCGTGACAAATGACCTGCAACGCAGAGTCCTCGAGCATAAAAGCGGAAAGGGCGGAGCTTTCACAAAACGCTATAATATAAATAGGTTGGTTTATTTCGAAGCGACCAATCGGGTTGAAGATGCTATCGCTGAAGAGAAAAGAATCAAAGGCGGCTCTAGACAAAAGAAGATTGATTTGGTAAACAGCATAAACCCTGAATGGAATGATTTATTTGAAGAATATTTTGCAAGATGAATGACTTAAGGAGGAAGAATGCCTGCCATTGTTTGCCCTCACTGCAATAAAGACGACGCAATCCAAAAAGTATCTGCAATAGTTGATGCTGGAATATCCAGCGGCAGTTATTCAGGCCCATCTACAAGCCACGTAAGCATAGATGGAAAATCGGGAACATCATACGGATATTCATTTTTATCTGGAAGTGGCATGACTGAATTGGCAAGACAATTTATCCCTCCCTCTGAACCGCGCAAACCTGTTAAAAAAACTGGGTGTGGCTTCTTGTTATGGCAATTTTCATAATCTTTCCTTGCGCGCCAGTTGTTTTCCTAAGGTTTGCATTCCAAGCCAGCGACTTCACTGGTGAAGACCCTTTCCACATAAATAATATTTTCATAATTTTAGCTGCAATCATAGGCACTCTTGTATTTGTTATTGGCGCTTTGGTAGGGTTATGGCTTATTTATCGAAAAGCAACCACGGCAGAAGAGAATAATTTCTTAAAAGCGCAAGATAGATACGCAGGGGAAATATTCGCATGGAGAAAAGCAATTGAAAGATGGAATCGCTTGTACTATTGCCATCGTAATGGAATCGTGTTTGATCCTGAAACAAATGAAACATGTGAACCTGCAAACATCAAAATATTTGTTTATCAACAAGCTCAATCGTAAATCTAAAATCTGAAATCATAAATCAAGGAGTCTCACATTGAAAATCATCGCCTGTATCAAACAAGTCCCTGACTCGGAAGCGAAAGTAAAAGCCGAGGGTGGGCAAGTATCGTGGGGTGACGCGCCATTGGTCATCAACCCGTTCGACGAGTACGCTGTCGAAGGCGCGCTTCAGCAGAAGGAAGCGTCTGGTGGAACAGTCACCGCGCTGTGCATCGGACCTGAGTCCGCGAAGGAAGCACTCAAGCACGCGCTCGCCATGGGCGCGGACGATGCCATTCTCGTCTCTGACCCGGCGTTGACTTCGCTCGACACCGTCGGCGCGGCGCGTTTGCTGGCAGCCGCCATCAACAAGATCGGCGGCGCGGATATGGTCGTGTTTGGCCGTCAGACTCTCGATGATGGTTCCGGCATAACCGCCGCGCAAACGGCACGCGTTCTCGGGTGGCCGATGCTTGGGTTGGCTGGCCAGATCAAAGTCGCAGATGGAAGCGTGAAAGTCGAGCGCGTCATCGAAGAAGGCCGGCAGATCGTCAGCGCAAAATTGCCCGCCGTGTTGAGCGTCGTGCAAAGCATTGGCGAGCCGCGCTATCCGTCGTTCATGGGAATCCGCAAAGCATCGAAGGCCGTCATCCCCATTTGGTCTTTAAGCGACATCGGTGCAAGCGCGCCGGCGCCCATCGTCAGCCGCGCCGAACTCATCACGCCGCCCACACGCGAAGTGAAATGTGAGATCATCACGGGCGAAAGCCCGGCCGAGATCGCCGATAAACTCGCCGACAAAATCATCGCGGAGAAAGTGCTATGAAAACTTTAGTTTATATCGACCACTTCAAGGGCGAGGTTCAGCCTGCTTCGTGGGAAGCGCTCGGCGTTGCAAAAAGTTTTGGTTCGGCTAGCGCTGTAATTTTTGGGACAGGACTCGATGCGCTCGTCAAAACCGCGTTTGAATTTGGCGCGGACGAAGTGCTGACTGCGGACGATCCCGCTTTGACGGATTATCGCGCCGAGGCGTTTGCTTCCACTTTATCCGCGCTCGCCTCTTCCGGGACCGTTGACTTGATCCTGTTCCCGACAACTTCGCGCACCCGCGAACTCGCCGCCATGGTTGCGATTGACCTGAACACCGGCGTGCTCGTTGATGTGACCGCGCTTTCTCTCGAGGGCGATAAATTAATTGCAACACGTCCGATCTACGAAGGCAAGCTGTTGGAAAAAACAATTTGCTCCGGCAAACCTGTTATCGCCACGTTGCGTGCACGCGCCTTCCCCCGCCCCGCGCAAGACTCATCGAAGAGTGGAAGCGCGACGAAGGTCGCAGCGAAAACAGATGCGCCGACAACTGTCGAAGGCTACACTGTGGCTGAGGCTGTTGTCAACCTAGGTGACGCGGGTGTGATCGTATCTGGCGGCCGCGGCGTTTCGAATAATCCATCGCTGACTCCGCCCGTTGGCATGGACGAAAAGCAAGCCGAGATCTGGCGCGCTCAACAAGGATTCAAATTGGTCGGCGAACTGGCGTCCGTTCTGGGCGGTGCGGTCGGCGCTTCACGCGCGGCTGTTGACGGTGGCTATATTCCTTATTCGCACCAAGTCGGCCAGACCGGCAAAGTCGTCACGCCTGATCTTTATATCGCCTGCGGCATCTCCGGCGCGATCCAGCATTTGGTCGGGATGCGAAACGCGAAGGTCGTGGTTGCCATCAACAAAGACGCTGACGCGCCGATCTTTACCCAGGCACGCTACGGTGTAGTCGGCGATCTGTTTGCAATTCTTCCCGCGCTGACGGAAGCATTCAAGAAGAAATTGGGCAAGTAAAAAAATTCCGGACAATCAATCACGGCGGTAATGCAACTTCGGAAAACGAATCAGTTGCTATCGTATCAGATTAGCCAACGCGACTTATCTAAAATTTGAGAAGTGCACTACATGACAAGGTAGAACTAAAAGAGTAGCCCGACTCGCAAAACAGTCGGACTACTCTTTTTTACAACCGGTTACAACAATTAAATTGGAAGAACCTATGTTTTCCTAGCCGCCCCCTCCGCCACCATCACCGGGATTATTGCTATCATGGCACTTGGTGCAGGTAGCCGTCGACAGATTAACCGTATGACAATCGCGGCAGGATGCGCCGCCATGACGGACTCCAGACCCACCCTCGCCGCCGTTGGTTGGCTGGGGATGCGAAAGATTGAATTGGGCCGGCGACCAGGCAGTGGTCGTGTGACAATCTGAGCAGGCATTCTTGAACAATCCGGCATGGAAGGCAGGGTCAGCGTGGCAGGAGGCGCAATCCGTTGAAAGTCCCGCGAACTGAGCGTTCTGATGGCATTTCGTGCAACTCACCCCATTATGTGCGCCAGTCAATGGGAATTTGCTCTTGTTATGATCGAAGGTGGAATCTCCCCATGATGTAGGTTTATGACAGGCGCCGCAATCCGTACCAAACTGACCGTTATGTTTATCCTGCTGTTTGTGGCAGGAGTAACAGTCCGTCGGCGTGCCTTTGAATACGCCATTCAAATGACACTTCTCGCATGACACATTGGCATGTCTGCCCTCAAGTTTGAAGGCAAACTTTGAATGGTCAGTACTGACTTGACCCCAACCAGACGGCGTATGGCATGAAGCACAATCTGTGCCGAATTGACCATTATGCGCGTCTCTCTGTTTGTGGCAGGAATAGCAATCGGTGGGTGCGTTCTTAAAATTATTATTCTGGTGACATTGACTGCAAGTTATATTGGCATGTTGCCCCACCAAGGCAAAGCCCACAGCCTCGTGTGGAAACCGCGCCCCGTTTAATTCCACCAGCGAGGCGGTTGGCCCGCGATGTTCGGGATGACAGGATCGACAACCTAATTTGGGATCGTTCTTCGTCAGAGTTCCATGCAAGGAAGCCACGGTCCGCATTTGCACGACAATATCACCGTGACAGGCCTCACACCGATCTGCCATTGTTGCAGAATCCCACGGCGCGGTATGGCAGGCGGCGCAATTACTACCTGTCTCTGCGTGGGAATGAACATTGCCCAATATAGCGCCTGACTGGGCATTCAGAGCGCCCGCACTAAAGAGAGTCCCACCCTGCGCGAAAGCCGCGCCGACAATTGCAAGCGCGGTGACGAGAGTGGCAATAATGCCAGTCCCGGTTAAACAACCAAGCGGTTTATTTTGCATTCTTCCCGCCCTTCTACTTCAACAACGTGGCGTAATAGAGCGCCGCGCCGATATGAGTAAAAGCAGTGACAAATAGGGCCATTCCAATCGGAATGTGAACGGTATGCCATACCGACATCAGGCGGCGGGCATGCTTCAGGGCCTCAGTCGAGAGGTTGCTTTCGAGTTCGAGGCCGTCTGCCGTGCGCGGGATGCGAGTGTAAATATATCGTCCGATGAAGCCACTGATCACAATGATCAAGGTGAAAAGGGTGGTCACACCGGCAAGTCCATTGAACTTCCACGAAGTGTGCAGCAAAACCATGTATGGCCCCACCAGGCCGGTAAAGATATGGAACTTCAACCAGTCTGACATTCGCCCCCAGCGCGCGCTGCGGCTGCGCTTACGCAGGCTATAAAGTGTTTCGGTCATCAGCATGAGAATGAAACCAAAAATTCCCAGGCCGTGACCAAACAATTCACCGGCTGGCGGAATGGTGCGCGTAAAAACAAGTACCACACCGTAGATTCCGGTAATTAGAATGGCAGCAAAAACAGCCGCCCAAAGTTCCCCGTTATTACGAAACATGTGAGCCCTCCCGATCGTTCCCTCTCCCAAAGGAACATTGTTAAGATGTGTGCTGTGTTCTCCAATCAATCCAATAGTCTGCGACAATATCGGAAATAGGCGCATCAGGCGCCATTAACTTCTGACGAATGGGCGAAATATCAACACGATCTTCTATCATTTTTTGCAAAGGAGCGGAGAGCTTCTGGTCACCCATAAGGATCGCGCCCAATAATGATTTCTGCCCAATGATCAACCGCAGATGGTTTACGTCAAAACCAGATTGCGCAACAATGGCATCAGGAAGCGAACGCCATGTTTCGCTATCGCCACGCGCAATGCCGACTATGTCCTCATCGCGACCATGCCCAACCACACCGATGATGGTGGTCGTCAAACCCGCCAGACGCGTGACGTTGAACGGCGCAGACTTAATATATTCCGTCTGCATCCCAGCCATATTCAAACCAGCAGCGCGCCCCTGCTCGCGTGCCGGTGTCCACAAACTATCCAGGACTGAGCGCCCCGTGCGCGGATCATAAGCCTGCGCCACATCGCCCGCCGCAAAAATATCAGGCACATTGGTCTGCATGAATTGATTAACCAGAATCCCGCGGTCCACTGCCAGTCCTGCAGAAGTTACCAGTTCCAATTTGGGCTGAATGCCAATTGCATACGCCACAATGTCGCATTTAAGTACGCGGCCATCCAAAAGTTTCATGCCACTTACGCTCTTGCGTCCCTGGATTTCGATCGCTTCCGCGTGATAATGAAGTTCAACGCCTTCCTCTTTCAAGCGATGTTCCACTATTTTAGATTCGTGTTCATCGAGGACGTTGTTCCAATAGCGGTCGCCGCGTAACAAATAATGGACCTTCACACCGCGGGCCAGCAATCCTTCCACAATTTCAAGCGCCGTAATACCGCCGCCGACAACAACTGCGGTTTTGCCGCGTTTGGCAAGCTTTAGAATATTCCGCGCATCATCGAGGTGATCCAGCTTAACCACACCGGGCAACTGCGCTCCGGGAATAGTTAACTGATGAGCGCGCGCGCCGACTGCCAACAGAAGCCGGTCATAACTGACACTGACCACATTTGAACTTTCCTTGGATGAAGGAACAGTTTGCATTTCAAGCCGATGAACATCCGGCAGAATGCGGGTCACGCGTCCTTTTAAATAACGAAAGCGAAGTTTGCGAAATGTATCCGCCATTTGCGGAAACAATTGTTTATCATGAACTTCCCCCGTTAGAAAATAAGCCAGGCCAGGCCTGGAATAATAACCATGCGGATCGTCACCGATCATGGTGATCTCGCCATTTATATCCACAGACCGGATCGCTTCGATAGCCGCAATGCCCGCGACACCTGTTCCGATAATTACATATTTCATTGTGGCCTCCGCACAAACAAATCGGTATGCTCAAAATGCAACACACCACGCGGACAACGTGCTACACACTCGCCACACGTCAGGCAATCGCTGTGCGTGATCGACTCGCCGCGCCAGACGTGGGCGCGCACATCGATTTCAATCGGACAGTTATAAGAACATATACCGCACTGCACACAGCGCGCCGGGTCAGGTACAACGTGGCCGCCGACCAATACTTCACGGCGGGTGGAGCTTTTTCCAAAAATATTTTTGAAAGCCATAGTGTCCTTTGAGTTTAACCCGTTCGGACAAAAAAGAGTTGCAGGGTTCACTAACGCCATTATATGCTAAAAAACGGGGCAAAAATTACAAAAAGTAATTTTCCATAGCCAACCGGTTTGTAAAGTCCCCACAAATAAAAACAGAGTTGCACTTTCGTGCAACTCTGTTGACTCGTAAAAAATTGCTTCTTACGAAATCAGTTTTACGTCGGCGGCCTGCAATCCCTTAGGGCCTGTCTCGACAGAGAACTCAACCTTCTGTTCAGGCTCCAGCTTACGATAGCCTTCCATTTGCAGAGCGGAGAAGTGGACGAATACATCCTCTCCACCATCCCGGCCTATGAAGCCGTAGCCCTTGGTGGCATTGAACCACTTAACGGTGCCAGTATAACGTTCGGACATCTTACTATTCTCCTGCTTAAAAAATTTATCCCGCGCGGTGGGTGTGACTTGCGCATCAGACATTCACGGGATGTAGGGCAAGATTATCATGTGCATTTTGGCATGTCAAGACCAATTTTAATTTTCTTACGGATGACCGCATAGCGCGAGGTCAGATGGACCCAAGGCGGCGACCAGCGCGTCTGAAATGCGGCCCTTCGGATAACTTGCCGCATCTCATCCGGACCCTGGAACGACTCCAGTAAATTAAGCGACCTGCCCAACTCGAACGCCGCGTGCGCATCCGACCCGACTGTCCCTCCCAGATTGTGCTGGCGGGCAAACTCCCCCGCCCGACGATTGAACGCGGGCGACATGCAACGTGAGTTATAGACTTCGATGGCATCCACCAGCGAAATGATTCCCAATAAATCCTTTTCCTTCCATCCGCCGCTCCGCCACTCATCGAACGGATGTGACACGCTGATAAACGAACCCTGCGCCCGCAAAAGCTCAATAGTCTTCAGCGGCGAAAGCATTGACGGAATCTCTTCTGTCACATAAGAAGCTAGGATCTCGCCCCGAGTGGTCATAATCTCCTCGCCCACGATCACCCGCCCCGGGTCCAGAGCTTGAGCCGCCCGCGCGCCAGCAATCGTATTATGGTCAGTCACGACGACGCGGTCAATTCCCTTCCGGCGGCAAATATCCACAAGAGTCTGCGGAGATATGAGAGAATCCTTTGAGAAAATCGTGTGGCAGTGGAACTCAACGCGTAACATGCTCCGATTGTACATGTAAAACCTACATGATTTCCTATTTTCGTATAAAATCAAAGGCACATGGAAGAAACTCCCTTTTACAAAAAGCCCATCTTCTGGGTAGTCGCATGGATCGTGGTTCTGCTCGGTCTATATACCTATCAAATATTCGCCCAGCCGACCTTCGACAGTGTCTTTGGCATCGTCTGCAATAGCCTGACGTTCCTGGCCTTATTCTCGTTTTGGATGGCCTTCTACGCGCAATTCATCCTTCCGGTGCAGACGCTCGAATACCGTTCAAAGATCATTGATCGGTTAAAGAGGCACGTGTCGAAATCGCACGGCCCGGCATTGTTCATCAAAGATGGGCGCGTGATCGCCAAAGAGGAAGAATTCGAACAAAAACACGCTGGCGTGATCTGGCTCGATACAGCCAGCGCGGCCGTTACACGTACCACCACTGCTTACAATCAAGTGCTCGGCCCCGGCGTTCATTTCACGGACGATGGCGAGTATCTGGCTGGCTGGCTGGATCTGCATACACAAGTTCAGAGTATTGGCCCAAAAGAAGGCGACCTGCCATTTCATAAATTGCCCGAAGACGCGGACGAGGAAACCAAAGCTAAACATAAAGAAGCGCAGGAACGCAGAATAGCCGTCAGTGCGTTGACACGCGACGGTATTGAGGTCGTGCCAAACATCAATGTCGTATTCAAGATTAACGCCAGAGCCACAAAAGGCGACGAACCGGGTTCACACTTCGGATACGATGAAGAAGCGGTCTTCAGTGCCATCAGCAATGAGGGCATTGATCCAAGTGCAAAAGATAGCGCACGCCGCGTGGCATGGAATCAGATTCCAGCTTTGATCGCTGCCGACTTGTGGCGCGAGTACGTGGCCAAGTTCACACTCAACCAATTATTCGAGCCCAGCCAGCCAGCCCTGCCCGATGTCGCGCAACCGGAGCCGCCCAGAGTAAAAGAAGAGCCGCCTCCCCCGCCGCCTCCCAAAGCGGATGCGCTCACAGAAATGTTTCGCTACATCAACAACCGAATCGAAAAACACCTTGAAGAAGCGGAGGGTGAAAAGCCCAACAACGTTCCAGTCCCGGCCGGAGCGGTTTCTGTTTCACCAAAGGATACGCGTCCCAGGACGGCCATGCAGATCATCACACAAATGATAAAAGCGCGCATGACGCAAACTCTGGTCCCAATCCTGGATGAAAGCGGACGTTTGCTCGAAGGGCACACGTTAAGCAATGAGTTCAGAAAATTGCAGGAGCGCGGACTCAAGGTTGTCAGTGTGAGTGTTGGCGCTCTTCGTCTTCCCCCCACCATCGAAGAGCGCACGATCAAAGAATGGAATGCAAACTGGCTGGTCAATGCACAGGCCGAGAGCAAACGTATCGAACGACGCACGACTTTTGTCACGGAGGATGCCAAACAAACTGCTCTGCGTGATTATGCCGGCGATCTAAGTCGAAGCTTGATAAAAGAAAATCCGACCGATCTTGATTCGGCTTTGCTGGTGTTGCTCGAACGATCTCGAAGTGAGATCATTCGAGACGACCGTTTGGTCAGCCGCATGAACAAGGAACCGGCCAAATCTGCCGAACAACCCAGCCTTACACCCAGTCTTGCACCCGGCCTGCTCGAGTTCCTACGTTCCAATAAAGAAACGCCTGCCGACAACCGCTCACAACGTCGCGTCAGCATTGAACTCGAAATTCTCGATCAGATCATCAAACGAGCGGAGGCGGACGACCTGTGAGCGCCTCTGCTCAACCCGAGAAACTAGCGTCGGCGTTCGCGGCCGAACGGGAAAGATTCCGCACGCTGTTCAGGAAATATCGCGAACACTGGCTCAACGAATTCTTTGATCTGTCGTTGAACGGGCCATCTCATCGAATGCGTTGGATTGTGGCGCTTTTCATTGTTGTCGCGCTCATCAACATTTTCGCCAACATAACTTCGATCTTATCTCACTTGAAGGTGTTGCTACCTGCCATTTTGCGTTCAGAAATGGGACAGATTAATCCTGTCCAGGAGAGTCTTTTCTTCGTCTCGCTGGCAGGATATTTGCTCATCCCCTTCTTCGTAAGCGGTTATTACGCCCTTGAAATGGCGGCAGATTATTTAACAGATATCTTTGAACTAAAGAACGTCGACACTGCCCGCACCTTCATTCAACAACTTTCCCTGCACGGCGGAGGTCATGCCATCCGGGTGCGCGGCGGAAAGATCGTGGACGAGGATCTCGAGTCGCCGGTCATCAAGATCGGAGGACCGGGACGCGTCGTAGTTGAATTCGATTCAGCAGTGGTATTTGAGAGACCCGATGGAACACCGCACGTTATCGGCCCAAACAAAAGATCAGATGGAAATTCGGAAGATGATGAATTCGAAATAAAAGACATTGCGGTCCTGGATGGCTTCGAACGCTTCCGCGAAGCGATTGACCTGCGCGATCATTACATTGGAAACCCATCCGGCGAAGGCATGATCATCAAAAGCCTCAGCCTCGATGGCCTGCCAGTCAGCGCCGCAGACGTTCGCGCGGTGTATAGCGTAAGACGCAATGAAAATAAATCCAGCAAACAAACGCCAAGCAAGGAACTACCGTATCCTTACGTGAATAAAGCTATTGAAGACATCGTCTATCAATCCTCGGCGCGTGTGCTGACAGAAGGCCCGAACCCATCCGACCAACCTTCCGTGTGGACAAGCACGGTCCAATCATTGATCCATAGTGCAATCAGCGAATTCATGAGCGAGAACAACTTGAGCGAATATCTCGCCAGCTTCGGCGCGCCAGAAGTGGAACTTGCCGAAAGCCAGGAACGCACCATTCAATTTCAACGTTTCGAGATCACAGCTGACGCATCCACGACTGCTAAACTACCGGACATCGCCCAACCCAAATTTCGTCCGCGCACCGAATTGAGCAGCGTTTTCAGCCAGGTGTCCGACCGCTTCACCAAGCGCGCCAACGAGTGTGGCGTGGATTTGCACTGGATTGGAGTCGGCACGTGGAAAATCCCCAACAAGATCGCCAGCGACATCATCAGCGGACAGCACGTTCAGGCCTGGCAAATCAACCGCGAGAATATCTCACGCGGCAGCGAAGACAGTCTCAAGTCTGTTTTCAACGAGGCCTATCTTGACCAGAAATTACGTCTTATCCAAAACGTGCCGCTGGCCGTATACAAATTCAATGAAAAAGAAAAAAACAAAAATGGCGCCAGGGCGCTGATGATGGCCTACTGGGATTTACTCGGGGAGGCCGCAGACATTTATTACAACGCAAGCGATCCATTACCGAGGGAACTCGAAGAGGCCATTAAAAAGGTCGAGGATATTATTTTCCGCGATCAGCACTACATAGGCAGCCGACCGACTAAACTTCGCGACGCGCCAGTCGAGGCAGAAGAGAAAAGACCTCCTGCGCCATCTACTTATAACGAGGCGAAACTTTATCCAAAACTCCTGCGCCTGCTCGATGGCGATTATAAAAAGGCCGAGTGGCTGATCGAATATGAAGTTCAAAAAGTCCCCGGCTCCAGCCGCGAACAGATCATCCAATATTTGCTCGACCATCCCGAACTCTGCAACATCTAACGGACACACATGCCCCTTTCACATTCTCAAATTTCCGTCGACATCGAACGCGCATTGCATTTAAGCCTGCCCATCGTGGCGCTCGAATCAACCGTCATCACACATGGACTGTCCTACCCGCAGAACCTTCAGCTTGCACGCGACATGGAAGCAACGATTCGACGCGCAGGCGCAACGCCTGCCACTATTGCCCTGCTGGATGGAAAGATCCGCGTCGGGCTCACGGACGATGAACTCGTGCGGCTTGCCCAGGCCTCTTCCACGCTGAAAGTGAGTCAGCGCGACTTCGCCACAGCCATCGTCAAGAAAGCCAGCGGAGGCACCACCGTGGCCGGAACAATGTTCGCGGCCAACAACTCTGGCATAAAAGTTTTCGCCACCGGCGGCATCGGCGGCGTACATAAAGAAAGTGCCTTTGATATTTCAACCGACCTGCGCGCACTGGCCGAAATACCGATGATCGTGGTCTGCGCCGGAGCCAAAGCAATCTTGGATTTACCAGCCACGCTCGAATATCTGGAGACGATGGGCGTGCCGGTGATCGGATATCAAACGGACGAGTTCCCAGCCTTCTATTCGCGCGAAAGCGGACTCAAAGTCAGCGTGCGGCTGGACAGTCTGCAAGAGATTGTGGATTTCGCGCGGGCGCATTGGTCACTGGGAATGCGGAGCGCAGTCCTGGTGGCGAATCCGGTCCCTGAAACGGAAGCCATTTCAAAGTCCGAGATGGAACCGATCATCGCCAAAGCATCCGAAGAAGCGCAGGAGAAGAAAATCCACGGCCAGGCATTGACGCCCTTCCTGCTCCAGCGTATCAGCGAGTTGACTCAAGAAAAATCCATGCGCACAAACCTGGCGCTGTTGCTTAACAACGCGGGACTGGCCGCGCAAATCGCAAAAACAATGGTTACCAATCAGAAACGAAAGGATATTTAAAATGAAAAATAAATTTACTGTTTCAACTATTTTAGCAGCCACGCCAGAGAAAATATTTCGCGCCTGGCTTTCGACAGAGGGACATGCCGCCATGACGGGCAGTCCGGCAAAAGTCGAGTCGCGCGTTGGTGGAACATTCAGCGCGTGGGACGGTTATATCTTCGGCAAGACTCTTGAGTTGAAGCCTTATACGCGCATCGTTCAGGCCTGGCGCACGACCGAGTTCCCTGAAGGCAGCGCAGATTCGCGCCTGGAACTTTCACTGGAAGCCGTCGAAGGCGGAACGAAGATCACGCTGGTTCATAGCGAAATTCCCGAAGGCCAGGCTGACGATTACAAGCAGGGCTGGGAAGATTTTTATTTCAAGCCAATGAAAGAATATTTTACAAAGTAAGGATCACTAAACGAGAGTCAATCAGACCTCGGAGGTTTTGCAAACCTCCGAGGTCTGATTTTGCCAAATAAAGATTCGGATAAAATAGGTTTCTATATTTTTCAAGGAGAAAATCGCATGTCAATGCAAACATCATCAACAGGAAACAAGAACTCGAAAAGCGCCAAAAAGTTGGATGGCATCCAAATCGCCGGGATCGGCGTCATCGTCCTGATCGCGGTTGCCGCCATCTGGATGTTATTATCGAATCGCAAGCCCG
>Ga0172368_10006331_pt1 | contig 12799 bp, 9 predicted proteins | sample Lak11m_FD_114540 | JGI IMG/M metagenome (GOLD analysis project Ga0172368, IMG submission 114540) | Freshwater microbial communities from Kabuno Bay, South-Kivu, Congo - kab_022012_11m | ecosystem: Environmental > Aquatic > Freshwater > Lake | place: Democratic Republic of the Congo: South-Kivu...
CTGCTCGACCCGGATGGATTCCGTGCGGTTCATGGGCGCACCATCCTAGTCCGCGCGGAGCCGCCCGTCACCCGACCGCCGGCGCGCCGGCGAGGCTGCGCGCACGCTTCCCTTCGGGAGCGGTCCGCGACGGTCGGCGTCGCAGCCGCACGCCCTCCTACTCGCCGCAGTCCTTCTTCGTCGCCAGCTCGCGGGCGCGCGCGTGCGAGGGGCTTTCGGGTTCGGCGCGGGTGATGCGCATGACCTTGAGCAGCGTGTCGCACTCGGCGCCGCCGCGCGACAGCATCCCCTCGGCGACCTTCTCCAGCTTGGCCACGCCGTCGAGCAGGTCCGAGTCGTTGCGGTCGAAGCCCAGGCCCCGGCTCCAGTCCTCCCAGGCCTCCACGTACGAGGACTTGTCGAACTTGCCGCTGCCCGAACGGAAGTACTCGCGCGCGGCCGAGGCGCCGATCTGCCGTCGGTAGAACGAGGACACGGTCGCCGGCACGATGCGCGCGTCCGCATCGATGGCCGCCTTGAACGCCTCGTCCATGCCCGAAAGATCGTGCTTGGCCACGGCGGTCTGACCCTCCTTGAAACGCCCCTCGACGATCGCGAGCGCCTCGTTCAGGTCCGCGGCGCCCTTCTTCTCGCCGGCGCGCGCCGCCCTGGCCGCAGCCTTCTTCGCGTTGTCCATTTCGCCCGCGATGTACGCGAGCACCGCGTCGCGCAGCTCCTTGGAGGAGTAGCGCGCCGCCACCTCGCGCGCGGCGTCGGCGGTGGTCTTGGCCGCGCCGCCGAACCAGGGCGCCAGACGCGTCGGGCACTGCCACGCCTCGCGCACGCCCGCGGCGGCCTCCGCGCGGCGCAGCACCTTCAGAGCGTCGTCGTCGCCGCCCTCCAGACAGGCGTATTCCATGTACCGGGCGCAGGTCTCCAGCGCCTGCTTCGTGTTGTCGCGCCGGCCCGCGTCGCGGCAGCGCGGCAGATCCTGGCGCATCATCGCGTGGGCCAGTTCCTGCGCCTGCAGCCGGGCGCGCGCGAAAAAGCGCGAGTCCGTGTCGATCTTGAACAGCAGGTCGATCGCCTCCTGGTTGCGCCCGACGTCGCTCTTGGTCTTGGCGTCGGTGACCGCCTTCTGTGCGTCCAGCTCGCGCGTGGCACGCCGCAGCATCATGCGTGCGTCCTGGTTGAACGGATCCTCGGTCGCGGCCTCCGAGAAGGCACGCCGGGCCTCCTCGAACCGGTCCGACTCCATGGCGGCCTGGCCGCGGGCCAGCGCCTCGGCGGCCGGATCGGTCTGTTCGGAGACCTCCTCGGGCGGCGGGCGCGGCGGAGGGCGCAGGCTCCACATGGCCGCGACGACGACGCACACGACGAGCAGGGCGGCGAGCAGCACCTTGCGCCGGCGCGGATCCGGGGCGGCGGCCCCCGCCCCGCCCGGAAGCTCGATCTGCCAGTCCGTCTCGCCGAAGCGCAGCTTGTCGCCGGACTTGAGCGGCAGATCGGCGTTCGGGGAGATGCGCGCGCCGTTCAGGAACGTGCCGTTGGCCGAGCCCAGGTCGCGCACGACCCAGCGGCCGGCCTCGCGGCGGATTTCCCCGTGCCGGCGCGACACCGAGTCGTCCTCGAGCAGCACCACCATGCCGGCCTCGCGCCCGACGGCGCTGCGCTCGGCGAGCACGAACTCGCGGCCGTTCTGCGGACCCGTGCCGCGCAGGACGGCGGGCGCGGCGTGCGACGGGGCGGTGTCCGGCGCGGGCTGCGCGGCGGTCCTGACGCGGCCCTCCATGCGCTTGACCGCGATGCGGAACTCGCCCACGTCGACCGGCGGCCCCGGGCGGATCTCGTTGGCGCCCTTGATGCGCGCCCCGCCGACGAACGTGCCGTTCTGGCTGTCCAGGTCCTCCAGGAACAGGCGTTCGCCCTCGGTGTAGAAGCGGGCGTGGCGGCGCGAGACCTTCTTGCTCTCGAGCACCATGTCGGCGCCCGGGTCGCGGCCCACGACGATGCCCTCGTCGGGACCCAGCTCCCAGTGGTCCTCTGTGCCGTCGGGTCTGCGGACCGTCACCTGCCACATGGCGTCTAGCTCTCGTCGTCGCGGAAGATGTTCATGTTGACCGGGATGCCGCGCCGCTGCAAATCGTCGTAGAAGCGCGGCACGAAGCCGGTGGCGATGTAGCGGCCCTCCACGCGGCCCTCGTCGTCGAAACCCTCCTGTTTGAACTGGAAGATGTCCTGGAGGGTGATGATGTCGCCCTCCATGCCGCTCACCTCGCTGATGTAGGTGACCTTGCGCGAGCCGTCGGCGAAACGGCTCTGCTGCACGATGATGTTCACGGCGGAGGCGACCTGGTCGCGGATGGCGCGCACGGGCAGCTCCATGCCGCTCATGAGCACCATGGTCTCCAGGCGCGCCAGCGCGTCGCGCGGGCTGTTGGCATGCAAGGTCGTGAGCGAGCCGTCGTGGCCGGTGTTCATGGCCTGCAGCATGTCCAGGGCCTCGCCGCCGCGGCACTCGCCGACCACGATGCGGTCGGGCCTCATGCGCAGACAGTTGCGCACGAGGTCGCGGATGGTGATCTGGCCCTTGCCCTCGATGTTCGCGGGGCGGCTCTCGAGCTGGACCCAGTGCTCCTGCGGGAGCTGCAGCTCCGCGGCGTCCTCCACGGTGACGATGCGCTCCTCGACCGGGATGAAGCTGGACAGGATGTTCAGCAGCGTCGTCTTCCCGGACCCGGTGCCGCCGCTGATGACCATGTTGCGGCGCACGCGGACGCAGGTTTCCAGGAACTCGCACATCTGCGGCGTGACCGAGCCGAAACCGACGAGGTCCTTCACCCTCAGGCGCTCGCGCGAGAACTTGCGGATGGTGAGCGCGGGGCCCTTCAGGGCGAGCGGCGGGATGATGGCGTTGACGCGCGAGCCGTCCTTGAGGCGGGCGTCCACGAGCGGGCTGGACTCGTCGATGCGCCGGCCGATGGGCGCCACGATGCGCTCGATGACGTGTCGCACGGCCTCGTTGGAGCTGAAGGCGCGGTCCACGATGTGCAGCCGGCCCTTGCGCTCGACGTAGATCTGCGACGCCTTGTTGACCATGATCTCGCTGACGGTGTCGTCGGCGAGAAACTCCTCGAGCGGCCCCAGGCCCAGCGCCTCGTTGAGCACGTCGGTCATGAGCCGCTCGCGGTCGATGTCGGGCGGCAGATCCCGGCGCTGCTCCATCTTCTGGATGATGCCCTGGACGGTGGTCTCGGTGCGCTTCCAGAGCTCCTGGTCGCCCAGGCGCTCCATGTCGAGCCGGCGCAGGTCCATGGCCTCGATGAGCCGGTCGTGGACCATCTTGAGAATGCGGGCGTATCGGTCGCGGGCCTCCTGTGCGGGATCCTTCTCCTTCACCTCGACGAGCGCGCTCAGGCGCTTCGGGGCGCCGCGGGGCATGGACCCGGTGTCGGCGCTGGCGGCCTCCGCGGAGGAGGACTTCGCGGGAACGGCGGTCTTGGCGGTGATGGGCGCGGCGGGCGGCCTGGGCGTTGCGACCGGCTCGCCGCCGGGACCGGGCGGGTCGGGCAGGCCGATGACGAAGTCGCCGATGGACACGAGGTCGCCCGTCGCGATGACCTGCGGGGCCGCCAGCTTCTGGCCGTTGACGAACGTGCCGTTGGTGCTCTTGAGGTCGACGACGATGAGCCGGCCGTCGCGGCGCACGAGCCGCGTGTGCTTCTTGGAGACGTTGGTGCGCGGCAGGACGATGTCGTTGTCGTCGCCGCGGCCGACGGTGACCTCGTCCTTGTCGAAGTCGAGCCGGCGGGGCTCTCCGTTCTTCTCCGAGATGTGGATGCTCAACATCGGCTTTCGGCTTTCGACTTTCGGCTTTCGGAGAAACCTGCTCTCGACCGTCGGCCATCCGTTTCCAGGTGCGACATCGGTCCTCGATCCTCCGACCCGCCGCCGGCGTCCGACCCCGGGCTCTTGCGAAAGCCGAAAGTCGAACGCCGAAAGCCGGCTCTTCAGTCCCAGATGCTGAAGCCGACCGCGTCGGCGGCGTCCTTGTAGCGCTCCTTGATGAGGTCGATCATCTTGCGGATGCGGTCGCTGTCGGGGTTGACGATGGTGGGCGTCACGAAGATGGCGAGCTCGTTCTTCTGCTCCTGGAAGCCGCGGCTCTTGAACAGCTCGCCCAGCACCGGGATGTGCCCCAGCAGCGGCACCTTGCTCACGTTCTTCTGCTGATCGTGGTTGAACAGGCCCGACAGCGCGATGGTTTCGCCGTGCTTGACGGTGACGTTGGTCTTGACCTCGCGCTTGCGGAAGCCCGGAATCTCGGAGCCGCCCACGCGGATGGTGAGCGAGCGGTCCACCTCGCTGACCTCGGCCTCCAGCGTCGTCTGGATGTTGCCCTGCCGGTCGGCGGTCGGCGACAGCTTCAGGACGACGCCGAAGGGCTTGAACTCGATGGTGATCGTGTTCGCCGTGATCATGACGACGGGGATCTCGCCCCCCACCAGGAACTCGGCCTTCTCGCCCGAGGCGCACACCAGACTGGGCCGGCTCAGCAGCCGCCCGTACCCGTTGTCGAAGCGCATCCGGATCGCCATGTCGCTCGTGACCTCCGTCGCGATGTCCATGGTGGTCTGCGACGGCAGTTCGCCCTGGTTGGGGGGGTCGCGCTTCGTGTAGCCGATCTTCGCGCTGGCGTTGTTCGTCTGGAGGTTCGTCGGGTACGTGATGCCGAGGCCCAGGTCGTCCTTGCGCCGGATTTCGACGATCTGCACCTCCACGAGCACCATGCGCTTGATGCCCACGGTGATGAGGTTCTCGACGTGGCTGCCCATCGCCTTCACGATGAGCTCTGCCTTCTTGAGGTCCTCCTGGCTCTCGACGGTGCCTTCCAGGAACGTGGTGTTGCCCACGACGTTCACGACGATGCTCTTGAGCCCGTTCTCGTTGAAGGCGCGCACCAGGTTCTTGGCCATCTGCTTCTCGGCCTGCACGCTGGCGCGCACGAACGAGCGCACGGACGGGTACAGCTTCACGACGCGGTCGACGCGGTCGGCGTCCTCGGTGGTGAGCGTCTCGCCGTCCAGGTACACGCGGTCGCCGACGATGCGGATGGACACGCCCTCGATGTCGCCCAGGAGCGCGCGGATCTCCGCCACGACCTCCTTCGGGTCCTGCTTGCGCACGCTGATGAGGTAACTCAGGCGGTCGCCGCCGCCGCGCCACACGAGCAGCGTCGTGCGCCCTTCGGCCACGCCGATGATGAGGATTTCGTTGGTGCCCAGCACCTTCACGTCGGCGATTTCCTGGTCGCCGACCGCGATGCGCTGCACGCCGGGCACCTGGATGACCTTCTGTGTGCCCACGCCCAGCGTGATGGTCTGGTCCTGCGCGCGCGCCGGCATCGCCGCCAGCAGCAGCAGCGCGAGCACCTCCGCGGGGAAGCCAAAGGACCGGCTCTTCATCCGACCTCCTCGTGGCCGCGCGCGGCGCGGCGCTCCCCGCCCTCGTCCAGACTATCCCGAAGCCGCGGCGGCCGCCTCTTCGAGGTGAACGAACAGCAGACCGGCGTACGTGCCCGCGGCGATGGCGATGCCGTACGGCACCGTGCGCGCGAAATCCGGATCGCGCGCGCCCTTCATTCCCGCCCGCTCGCACAGCCGCCGGCCCGGCGCCGTGCGCGCCGCCACCGCCGCCAGCCCCTGCACCCCGCCCGCGAGCGTCACGAACAGCAGCATCCCCAGCACCTGCGGCACCCCCGAGAACGCGCCCACGACGCCCATGAGCATGGCGTCGCCGCGCCCCATCCACCCGGCGGCCGCCGTCAGAAGCAGCGGCAGAAGCCCCACCGCGAGCCCCAGGAGCGCGTGCACCGGCCCCGCGGGCCGCCGGAACGACAGCGCCACGAGCACGGCGAGCGCGGGCAGCGTCAGCCAGTCGGGAATGCGCCGCCAGCGCAGGTCCGTCGCCACCGCGACCGCGAGAACGAGCACGAGCAGCACCTCGGCTGCCGTGTCCGCCCATGACGCCCCGGTCGCCTGTTCCACGCGCTCGTCCGTCCGCTCGCCCCGAGCGAGCCCGACGGCTTCTCGTCGGGCGTGTCGAAGGGCCGTCCGCCGCTAGGTGTAGCGGCAGGTGATCTTCTCCGAGCAGATGAAGTACTCGTCGCCGTCCTCGACCTTGCGCCGGGTGATGCGCTTCTTGTCGAACCAGGTGCCGTTGGAGCTGCCCAGGTCCTCGATGAAGAACGCGTCGCCCTCGCGCGAGACGGCGGCGTGCTCGCGCGACACCTTGCCCGAGTTGATGATGAGGTCGCAGTGCTTTCCGCGTCCGATGAGGAAACGCTGGCTGCTCACGCGGTCCACCTCGCGCCCCTCGGCGAAGAGCACGAGCACCGGACCCTCGGCCTCGCCGGCGGGCTGCGACGGCTCCTCTGCGGCGGCCTCCGGGGCGGCGCCGCCCAGCAGCGCGTCGTCGACGCCCTCCTCGGCCGGGGCCGCGCCGCCGCGCACCAGCCGCTCCAGCTCCGCGGCCTTCTGCAGCACGCGCTCCTGGTTGGCGCGCACCTCTTCGGGCGACATGCGCGTGGCCAGGTCGGGCGGCGGCAGCGCGACGGGCGGCGGCGCGGCGGGCGGCGGCGCGAAAGGCGCCGGCGGAGGCGCGGGCGGCGGAGGCCGCGGGCGCAGGGCCGCGGGCGACGGCGGCAGCTCGTCCTCGTGGCGGGCCGGCGGCGGCATCAGAACGGGCGGCGGCATCGACGCGGGCACGCCCGAGGGCGGCGTCGCGTCTTCGGAAGCGCGCGCGGCGGCGGCGGCAGAGGCCCGCGAGCCGTAGGGAATCGGCGCCGGCGCGGGCGGCGGAGGCGGCGGCGCGTACGCGGGCGGCATCGGGGCAGGCGCCGGCGGCATCGGCGGCATCGGCGGCATCGCCTGCATGGGCGGCATGGCCGGCATCGACGGCATGGGCGCGGGCGGCAGCGGCGCGGGCGGCGCCGCGTACGACGGGCCGTACGACTGCTGCGGGTACGCGGGCCCGGGCGGCGGCGCCAGGGGCGCGAACGACGGCGGGGCGAACGACGGCGGCGCGGGGGGCGGAGCCGGCGGCGGCGCCGGAGGCATGGCGGGCACCGACGCCATGGCGTGCGAGGTGTCGGGAGCGGCGGACGGCTTGGCGGCGCCGGCCTGGACGTAGCCGTTCTGGCGCAGGTAGCCGAAGAGCGCCTGGTTGACGAGCGACTCGCGCTCGCCGCCCATGTCGGCGGCCATCTGGCCGAGGGCCTCCCAGATGTGGTCGGCGATGGGGACGCTGCGCAGAGGGCGGGACGAATCGGACATGGGCGGCACCCGTGCGGTCGCCGGCCCCGCCTCCCGTTGCGCCGCCCGGTGCTCTGCGGCGCCGCGGTCCGTCGGGGGGGCCGGACGGCGCGGAAGATGGGCGGTATTCCTAGCAGAGATTCAGCGGAGTGACAATTGCGCCGACAGGGCGGAGCGGCAGCCCGCTCGACGCGGGCGACCGGGCGCAGCCGGGGGCGCGACGTGCGGCCGTCCGACGCCCCGCCGGTCAGTGGGCGTCGGCCGCGAAGAGTTCCTTCGAGGTGGCGACGACGAACGCCCGGTCGAACCAGGCGTCGAGCGTCGCGAGGTCCCGGCACTCGCGGATCCGTGCGGCGGCCGCCGCCGAAAGCCGGATCGACCGCCGCCGCAGAACGGCCAGCACGGCCTCGGCCTTGCCCTCCGCCTTGCCCTCCGCCTTGCCCTCCGCCTTGCCCTCCGCCTTGCCCTCCGCCTTGCCCTCCGCCTTGCCCTTCGCCTCGCCGAGAACCTTGCCCTTCTCGACGTACCTGTCGATGAACTCGTCGTGGATGCCCTGCCCGAATGTCGCCATGTACGCCTCCAGAGCCTCTCGCAGCGCCTTCGGCAGCGCCGCCTTGATGCCCCTATGATACTCGGCGGCCATCGCCGGCGCACCTCGCGCCGTGCCCTCCATCGCGGCCACCACCATCGGCAGATCCTTCTTGCGTCGTCCGTGGACCAGCACCGACAGCATCGCGAGGGCCGGATCGTGCGCCGCCTCTTCCGCCGTCTCGACGCGCGCGACCTCGTCCGGGCCCGGGACGAAGGGCACCAGCGGCGGCCAGCCCGGACCGACACGGATCGGCTGCGCCGCCCATCGGGCCACGGCGCGGCTGTGCGTCACCACCGCGAGACAGGCGTCGCACCGGTGGCGCTCGCGTGCCGCCGCCGTCTCCGCCGGCCACTTCCACGGCTTGTCCCGGTCGATCTTGCGCTGCACCTCCAGCACTGTCGCGAGGCGGGGCTTCCCGGTCGGGTCACGCAGGACCGGGACGAGATCCGTCCGCCGCTCGACCGCCTTCGAGTCCGTCAGGTCGCCGTCCTCGGCGGTCGCATGGGCGTCGGCCGGCAGCGCAATGCCGAAACGTTCGCCCAGCAGGGCGAATAGCAGTCTCGGGTGGTCGCGAAAAAGGTCGACGAAGAGCTGATGGGCGGTGGTCATCGCGGGCTCCGGGCGCCCCCGGGGGGGCTCAGGCGCGCGACAGTAGCGGAGGGGTCGGACATGCCGGCCCGGGTCGGGCGCTACTCGGTCCCGGCCGAGGCATCGGGGCTCTTCGCGCCGCCGGCCTTCTTCTTCGCCCGCTTCGCGCCGACGCGCGACTGCAGCGCCGGCACCTTCGCGTCGGCCTGCGCGAGCCCGAAGAGCATCGGGGCGAGCTCCCGCGCCTCGGTGTGGCGCTGCACGAGCAGCGTCCACAGGCGCGCCCGCAGCTCCAGGGCGTCCTTCAGCTCCTGCGACGAGCCCGTCCGGCGCGCGCCCTTCGGACGCAGCAGCCCCTGCAGTTCCCCGGCGAGCGTCTCCGCCTCGGCGAGAAGGTCGGCCGTGACGAACGTGTGCCCCTTCAGTTCGGCCGCCTTCTCGCGGTACATCGCGGCCAGGTCTGCCAGGTCCTGCACGCTGTCCGGGGCGCCGACGCCCTTCGCGATGCGCTCGACGCGCCGCTCCTCGACGACTCCGGCTTCGGCGGCCGCCTGCATCGTGCGCAGGAAGAGCTTGCGCAGCTTCCGGGCGCGCGCGAGCTTCCCGGCCACCCCCCTGGCCGCGGGCACGAAGCGGTCGACGCGCGCGGTCGCGGCCACCACCGCCAGCGCCACCGACGCCAGGCCCGTCAGCCGGGCGCGCTCCGCCCACGGAGCCTTGCGGCGCAGGCTCTCCTGCGCTCCGGCCATCGACTCGTCGGACACGCGCGCGTTGTAGTAGGCGAGCAGGGCGTCCGCCTTGAACGGCACGAGCCGCGAGCCGTCGAGAGCGCGCGCCTCGGGCTCGTGCAGGCGCAGGGCGGCCTCCTGGCCCGCCTCGGGAGGGAGTTCGAAAGGTCCGCCGGGCACCGGGCTCTGCGCCGCCGTCCCGACTGCCGCCGTCTTCGCCATGGTCGACTCCTTGTCTGCGGGCGCCGCGGGCGCCCCGGTGGGTTCGTGCGGCAGCCTACCGGGCGGCATCGGCAAAGGGAAGTGGCCGGCGGCCCCCTGCGCAGCCCGCGGGCGACTCCCCGGGAGTCGGGTGCGAGCACTCGGAGTACTCGCAGGGGACCCCGGGGACTCGAAACGGGGACGCGAAGTACCCGCCGGCGACTCCCGGGAGTCGGGTGCGAGCACTCGGAGTACTCGCAGGGGACTCCGGGGACTCGAAACGAGTACTCGAAGTACCCGCCGCCGTGTTGCGGGAGTCGGGTGCGAGTACTCGGAGTGGTCGCAGGAGACCTCCAGGACTCGATGCGAGTCCTCGAGATCCTCGAAGCCTGCCGGATGTCGAAAGCCTGTCCTGAGCTTGCCGAAGGGCCGAGAGCCGGCTGTTGCAGCACCGTGCATCGCGCCGGACGTTGGGCTGCGTTTGGACGCAGGCCCGACGAGAGCCGGGGCGCCGGTGCCCGCGAGCGTCGGGCCCGGGAGGCGCGGATGCCGACGAAGGAACAGGTGGCCGGATTGCTCGCGAGGGCGCACCTGCAGGCCGAACCGCACATCGCCCGGATCGTCCGCGTCCCGGGAGACCGGGAGCACGAGCCGTCCGACCCGGTCAAGCTGCTCGAGGTCAACCCGGCCACGTCGCCGTCGGGAATCGTCCCGGTCACGTTCAGCCCCGACCCGCCGTCGGTGCCGTTCGCTTCCGTGGTCGTCGAGGTGACCGAAGACGAGTTCGCTCGGCTCGAGAAGGGCGAGCTCAGCCTGCCCGACGGATGGAGCATCGGCCCGACCCTCTACTGCGCCCCCGGGACCTGACATGGAGTCCTGGAGCCGGGCCTTTGCCGCCCGGGCGCGGTCGGATCTCGCCGCCTGCGACCTGCTCGCCGGCACCGCGCTGCCGGCGTGCCATCGACTCCACTACCTCCAGATGTGGCTCGAGAAGCTGTGCAAGGCGTACCTTTGGCGTCCCGAGTCCGCCGAGAAGGACCTTCGAGCAAGGCACAACGTCGTCGGGAAGGTCCTTCCGCAGCTCGTGCGCGAGCACTGGCGCCGCGTCGGTTTCACGCAGTGCCCCGACCTCGACGCGATCCGGCGGATCTGCCGCGAGATCGACCTGCTGCACCCGCAGGTGGACGACGACGGGCGGCGCCCGGACAACGTCGAGTACCCGTGGCGCAAGCCCGACGGGTCCGTCGCCTGTCCCGCCGGCGAGCGGTTCGCGCTGGCCGCGAGGGTGCAAGGCCACACCGGGCTCCTGCTGATGAAAGCCGCGAAGCGGCCGACCGATAGCCCGGCCACCTTCACCGGGTGACGGATTCGGCTTTCGGCTTTCGGAAAGGCAGGTTGGCGCAGGGTGCATACGCCGCGGCGCTCCCGTTGCGCCTGGACTCGGGACCTGCAGGCCCGCTGTCGGAATCCCCTGCACTGCACGGACCGGTGTTCTTGCTCTTCCGAAAGCCGAACGTCGAAAGCCGAAAGCCGGTCACTTGCCCCCCGCCACGCAGCAGCGCGCCCCGAAGTACGCGGTCCGGAGCGACGGCGCGTTGTTCCAGTTCACGGCGAACGCACCGTCGCTCGCTCCGTCGGCCCAGGCCCCGCCGCGGAGACCCGCGGCCGGCTGGCCGTTCTTCCAGCCGTCGATGCCGTACGAACTGCCATTGACGTTCCACGTCAGGTCCGCACCGTACCCGATGCCGGGCAAACTGGTCGGCCATGGGGCCGTGTCGAGCCCCTGCGTGAAGCCGCTCCAGATCCCGGCCTGGTACCAGTCGGCCACCCACTCCCACAGGTTGCCGATCATGTCTTCTGCGCCGAAGGTCGATCGGCAGTTGGTGCCCAGCCCCGTCGCCCGCGGCTGGCTCGGGATTGCGGACGTGAGGCATGCGCCGCCTGCGCCGGTCGACGAACCCGGGTCGGCCGTGCCCGCCACCGCCGCCTGCCACTCCGCGTTCGTGCAGAGCCGCTTCCCCGCGAGCACGCACGCCTGCTGCGCCTGGAACCACGTCATCATGCGCGACGGCACGTTGCCGGAGCTCGAGCACGCATACACCGGCGTGTTCCAGTGCCCGGTGTCCGAGAAACCGTCCGGGTAGTCGTCCGAGGGACTCGCGTCCCCTGCGGAACCGTAGATCTTCGCGTTCGACCCGGTTCCGTCGCAGGTGCCGCTGTTCCACCGCTCGGCACTCACCAGCGACGCCTCGAATCGGTCGACCCAGAAATCCCCCACGCGAACCATTTCGTCGCCGCCGAACGTGCAGCGCTGGAACGCGGTCGTGTTGTCGTCGGAGACGTAGACGCGACGCAGGCGCGACGAGCCCGCTCCCGTGGCCAGTCGCGGGCAGAAGTCGGCCGACTCCAGGGCCGCGACTCGGTTCGCGAGCGACCCGGGATCCGAACTCGCCGCCGTCACGCGGCCGTAGCGGTCCACGGTGATGGTCGCCGCCGAATAGGCGCCCTCCGCGCTCGATGCGGGCAGCCGCGCCAGGTCCAGCGTGCCGGCCGTGATCTTGTCCGCGTCGAGATTCGTGATCGCCGACCCGTTTCCGGACAGCGACGTGAGGTAGGCGGGCGTCCAGTTCGTCCACTTCCCGCCGCTGTACTGGAGAATCTGGCCGGGCGACGGCGAGGTGATCGCCGCGTCGGTGAGGTTCGACAGCGACGCGTAGGACATGGGCGTGAAGCCCAGCGCGGTCGTCACGTCGGTTCCCGTGAGGCTCACCGGGCCCGTGCGGGTGTTGAACGAGCTCACATAGCCGCCCGCGCCGAGGTTCGCCGCCGCGGCTCCGGCGGCGAGCATCGAGCCCGCCACCGTGTCCGCAGACGCGAGCGCCCCGAGCGTCCCCGGCGACCACGTCGTGCCGTCGAAGCGCAGCACCTGCGACGACACCGGCAGGGTCGGCGACACGGAAACGCCCTGAATCTTCGCGACCAGGGGGCTCGCGAGCGTTCCGGCCAGGTCTCCGCCGGCCTGCTGCGTCAGCTCGACGCCGCCCGTGTCGCCCTTGGGACCTTCAGGCCCGGTCTCGCCCCTGGCGCCCGGAGGGCCTTGCAGACCCTGCACGCCTTGCGGCCCCGAGTCGCCGCCCGGCCCCTGCGGGCCGGTGTCGCCCGTGACCCCGCGCGGCCCCTGCGGCCCGGTCTCGCCGACCGGGCCCTGCACTCCTTGGAAGCCCGTCGCTCCCGGCTCGCCGTTGCAGGCATACAGGGTCCGGGAGCCCACGTAGAACCTGGTGCCGCCGTTGGGGCAGCGCGAATCGCCGACGTCCACCGACTCGCCCTCCACCGATGCACCGCCCGGTCCTTCGGGTCCCGTGTCGCCGCGCGGACCTTGCGGCCCGGTGTCGCCC
>Ga0172368_10006332_pt1 | contig 12797 bp, 15 predicted proteins | sample Lak11m_FD_114540 | JGI IMG/M metagenome (GOLD analysis project Ga0172368, IMG submission 114540) | Freshwater microbial communities from Kabuno Bay, South-Kivu, Congo - kab_022012_11m | ecosystem: Environmental > Aquatic > Freshwater > Lake | place: Democratic Republic of the Congo: South-Kivu...
ACCCGATGTTTGAGCAGTTCAGGCGCTTTGAACAGAGCCTTACATTCTTCATAGTTTAAAACCACAGGAAGCTTGTTCTCATGTTTGATGTTGGGAAGATGAACGATCTTGTCGTTCATGCCGAGCAGGCGGTAACAATAACGCAGTCCATAAACGGCGAACTTGAAATCGCTGAGCGAAGGTGTTTTGCTCTGGCGTGCCAGCGATGCAAGGTATTTATTCACCTGCTTTTCATCGATGTGCTGTGGCAGCTTTCCAAAGTGAAGGCTCATCTGTGCCAGCTTTCGGGCATAGTTTTTCAATGTGCTTAAACTATGACCCGATAATCGGACCTTATCGTCAAGTTGTTCATAGAGATTCCTGAATCCACGAATTTCGTGACATGCTTGATCGACAACCGTAAATGATTTTTTACGTAATTTTGACTTTGTTTCCATTTTATAAAGTTTTTATGATAATACCCTTTATACAATGGATTGGCAAAAAAGCTATCCCGCCCCCTTTTCCGGGGCGGGATTTAGTGCAACAACAAGGCTTAGCACAATTGCGGGTTAGAAAGTAATTTGGAAGTTCAGTAAATTAATAACTTTGTAGCGGTTTGAAAGTGAAGTGTTTTAAAAACCGCAACTGTGCCAAGCCGCCAACTTTGTATGCCAGCCTGAAAACCAATATTTACAAGTTATAATTTTACATACAAATGTTTAATCTTCTAAATGAACATTTTATAGATAGAATTTAATTTTTGTAAATCTCTAAAAGGAAATTTAAATTAAAGACTATTTTTGTGTAATAACTTGAATAATATGACACAGAATACAGCTATTAAATTATTCAATAATAAGCAAATAAGAACCATCTGGGATAGTAACCAAGAAAAATGGTTTTTTTCAATTGTTGATGTAGTTGAAGTATTGACTGATAGTCCAAATCCTCGAAAATATTGGAGTGTCTTAAAAACAAGACTTAAGGTAGATGGAAGTCAGTTGGCTACAAATTGTAGTCAACTGAAAATGCTTTCATCTGATGGTAAATATTATAAGACTGATGTAGCTGATACCGAACAACTTTTTCGTTTAATTCAATCTATTCCATCCCCTAAAGCAGAACCTTTTAAACTTTGGTTAGCAAAAATTGGTAGAGAACGAATGGATGAAATTGAAGACCCTGAAATAGGAATTGACCGATTAATGGAGACATATTTACGAAAAGGGTATTCAACATCATGGATAAACCAAAGACTCAAAAGTATTGAAGTAAGAAAGGAACTTACCGATGAATGGGAGAATCGTGGAGTAAAAAAAGGACAAGAATATGCAATTCTCACTGATGAGATAACAAAAGCATGGAGTGAATTTACAACAAAGCAATACAAAGATTTTAAATCTCTTAAGAAAGAAAATCTGCGAGATCACATGACTAATCTGGAATTGGTGCTTAATATGTTAGCGGAGGCAACCACTACTGAAATTTCCAAGGAAAAGAAACCTAAAACATTTAAGGAAAATCAGATAATTGCACAACAAGGTGGAACTATTGCAGGTAATACTCGAAAAGAAATAGAAGCAAAATCAGGAAAGAAAATAGTTACTCGACAAAATGCAAAGCAACTTATCGAAAAAAAGAATAAAGAATTAAATAAATAAACGGCCAGCATACAATAAATAAGGCTTCGTGTGGTCGAGGAACGAGACCGAACATGAAGTCGTGTTGCACGGAAGCCCGCCCTACGACAGAAGTTTGCTGATAAAACAGATTATGGAATTTAAGCTGTTTGGTATTAGGTTACGATAGACTAATCAGGCTTAAAATGACAAGTCCCGGAAAGCCAAATTGAGAAGAATACACCTTCTGTCCGTCTTCAACATGAACTTCATTAGGCCAATTCGCTATTTTCAGGCAATGCCATCCCAGGTCCATTTCCTGAACGTTTTTTTTTAATGTTGATTCGATAGGGTGGATATTCCGGAGCATCCTGACCCCCCATAAATCAGTTTCATGATAAAAATTTTAGCCGGTCAATTTCATGACATTCCGGCTCAGTACGTACGGAATTGATACCCCTTGATAGCTGAGAAAGGATTCCGGAGCCTGTATGTATGAATAGTAAAGACCATGAAAAGATTTTTTGATTCTCAACATCTGAATTTGGCCATAGCCGGTTCTCTTTTATACCAAAACGCCAGCAAGAAAACAAAAGGACTCCCATAGCTCCGCGGTAAAGTTCAACTCTGTTTTATCCTCCATCCCCTCTCCATTTCTTATCTAACATTTCCACAGATTCAATTTACTTTCATTACTTTTGAACTTTCAGTTTGAGGGGATGGCGGATAAAACACTAAGAAGTTAGCGGCAATTATTGAGTGACCTTCAAATATTAACTTTATGAATAGAAAACTACTGACATATTTATTCGCAACGACAGTTTTGCTGACAGCTTGTGGTGTACCAAAAGAACTCATTCAGAAAATTGAAAGCGGTAAAAAGGAACCTATTGACCTGCCTCTTGACTATGCAAACTTGTTTCCGACACCAACATTTGAGCAGTGGGATAAAGACTACAATTATTATGAACGCTACTTAACCCAAGACATTCTGCGAACACAAATGGGGCTTTCATATAACAATAATGGAGTTCAGACTTGGTGGTGTATGCCTTCTGCCAGAACACATGTTCAACTTGACACAGTAACAATGATTACTGACCGCAAAGCTGTAATAGGTAATTGGAGAAGCATTTGTAATAGACGAGTTTCTTACACTGACTCTGTTGTTTATGCCGACAAGAAAATATACCGAAACTCAAAACTTGTTCACAACGAAACGGACGCAGATGCATTTCTATCAATTACCGATACCAAATTCAACTTGTATGGTGCAGACAAAGCTAGAGAAAGTTTTAAGCGTGTAGTCAGTAAAAATTATGACATCCAGAGTAAACGGTTTTTAATGCTTTATGGATTGTCTAAAGCTGCAGCAGCAATCTCATTCATTGGCATTGACAAAGAAGGGCGACTGATTATTAATTCATACTGGGTTCAGGAACGAAAGGTAAAAGGTACTTACATTACTTACGAAGCTGTAATGATACAAATGATTTACAAACGACAAGAATAAGTACAGGTAACAGCACCTATGCCCAATAGCCTGTGAAAGAACAAATTGAGACAGCGTGCCCCGCAGAAACATTGTGCCAGCGGAAAGTGGCGCAGCCCGTGAAACGGCTATAGGGCATAGCTACGAAACGTTACCAACAAGGCAAAAAAAAACGACTACGAAACTGATATTGAAGTGAATATTGACTATGACGAATAAATTAAAAAACATAGATTTATCAATACCCAGACGCAGATATTATAGTGACGAATGCAACTTGAATATTTGTCCAGAATGTGGCTCTGAATTGATTAAAGAAAGCTGTACAATATTGTTGTGTGCTAAATCAGACTCTGATGAAGGTGAATTCATGACGAATCTGTCAGGAAGCCATTTTTGCAATAAATGTCCTGTAGTGGTTTTTGACAATGACAAAGTTGAACAGGCAGCAAAGCTTGGGATCAGGCGAGACAATAATCTTAGATACCTTATTGGTGGTATAATAGATTTAGATTCAATTCCTGACAGTAAGAAGCACCTTGAAATAGGATGCAATAAGAATCCTGTGCCATTAGTTCGTTTTTTACCAGACCTAAATAATCAGACTGTTATTGCAGACAAGAAACTCGGAAGAAATGAGCCTTGTGCTTGTGGGAGTGGAAAGAAATATAAAAAATGCTGTGGAAAATGACAAAATGGATAAAAAGAAAAGACTTTGAAAAAACATTTTTGCCGTTAACCAGCAAAGGAAATCAGATTTGGGTCAAAAGTATATTAACTTTTTTGACCTTAATTCGCCAATTAAGGGAAACAGGAGTAAAATGGTTGATGCAATCCTGAAAGATTTTCCGAAAGACTGGCACCCGACCGTTGTAATGGATTGGAGTAATGGATTTTGGGATAGGATGAAAGAAAAATATCATCAGTTAAATTGGATATAGTGAATAATGCCCGGTTGGTAACACCTAGCGTGATAGCCGAAAAATCCTATAACAAAAGCCCGGAAGTTGCTTACTTTTTTTCGAATTTTTTAGATTATGAATACATTCTTCTCATATCAAACGGCTGCTTTATTTTATTGCATTGTAAATTATAGAAATAAATCCTTAATTTGCTCGTCCCAATAAATTGTAATTAACTGCAATTATGAACATGAAATCAAATTACAACTCCAGCGTTTGCCCGGTTGAAAATGCCGGAATCCTCGATCATTCGTTGCGGAGGATGCTGCAGAATCCGCGTAAAATTCTTGAACCTTTTGTCAATCCTGGGATGACCGTACTCGATGTGGGATGCGGCCCCGGCTTTTTTACAATCGAAATAGCTAAACTGCTTAATGGCAATGGAACTGTCATCGCCGCCGACCTGCAGCAAGGCATGCTTGACATAGTGCGGCAGAAAATTGCAGGAACCATCCTGGAACCGACAGTTAAGCTTCACCTATGCAAAAAGGAAAGCATAGATATAACAGATCGTGTTGATTTTATCCTCGCCTTCTATATGATCCACGAAGTGCCTGACCCGGAGCACTTTTTGACGGAAATGAAATCTGTTTTGAAACCCAATGGGAGTTTCTTAATTATCGAGCCAAAATTCCATGTTACGAAGGAAAAGTTCGGCAACCTGGTAAAAATGATCAATGCTTTAGGGTTTTCAGTAAATAAAGCGCGCAATGTGTTTTTCAGCCGTTCGGTTTTAGTGAACCTTAATAATTAAAATATAACCTGATCATTCCCATTCAGAATTTTATTTACTAATCTTTACCCGGACTCCTGTTCCTCGAAAACGAAATATTTTCCCCGTTCAGGGAATAGGCGATGACCTTTCCGTTTTCATCAGTCTTTTTTTCAAGAGTCACTTCCTTGTCGGCGATTAAGTTGTAGCCTTCGATGGTGAGATCAATGAATGATTTGTTCCCCGGCTTTTCGATTTTGATCACTCTGTTTGCGAGCCCGGCAATGAACCTCGCTGCAAAGGATTTCTCTGGCTTATTTGTTATGGAACCGGTAGCGCCGGCTTCGGGTTCAAGGGCGATGGTAGTATTCCTGTTTTCAGGTGCGATCCTCAACGATCCCTTTTTCCCTGTCTCCAATATTACCGGCTGCCTGATCGCCAGACTACCAATCCTCGTTGTTCTCTCCCTAATTGATTGTTCGTCCGGACGATTCGCAGAACTTTCACTCTCCGATATATTTCGTATTTCAATTTTATCCGGAAATGCCCTTTCGCTATCGGTAAAATTTTCAATTGAGATGTGAATCTCAGTTATTGGTGAAATCTTTTCAACAGTTCCGGCAAATCTTTCATTGTCCTGAGTCCGGAAAAATCCAAAGTAGAAACCCAGGAAAACAACTACTGAAGCTGCGAGCGAAAGTCCGTAGATAACTTCTTTGCGATAGATAACAAAGAAGCCGGTTTTCTTCAGTTTTTCTTTATTTTCGAACCGGACTGACAGGTCGGGTTTCAGGAATGCTGACCGGTAAATATTGTATTCGAGCTTTGTCTTAGGATTCAGTTCGATGAAGGCTTTCAGTTCGATGGACTCATCTTCTGTAAGATCGCCTTCAAGTACCCTCACCATATATTCATCATAATTTTTACCGTCAATATGATCTGTTGGGATCAACTCATGTTTTTTCAGAGCCTCTTTAGGTTCGAACCGGATCTTCTTGTCAGGTAACATGCTGATGTTTTCAAAGGATTCGAATTCCTCCTTAAGGCCGGGGTTTTGCTCCAGGAATACAAAGAGCTCAGTCACCTGGTCCGGTGCAAGGTTGTTTTCCCAATAATCGAGAAAGTAAGCTTCGTAATTTTTCCTGTTTATTTCCATCCTTGATTGACTAAATTTACTAAAATTTAAACTGACCAACTAAACTCAATTAACCTAATTAACCCAATTAACCCAATCAACCTCATATCCCAATTAACCATTTCCTAAATAATCCTGTCCATACTCACCAGGTAGTTTTTCATAAACATCCTTGCCCGGAAGATGTAAACCTTCACCTGCGATTCATTCAGGCCAGTGATCTCACCGATTTCTTCATACGAATAGCCCTCGTAGTCTCTTAGTAGCAAAACCGACCGTTGCACGTCGGATAACTTTTCAACTGCTTCATCTATTATTTCCTTCAGGTCGCTGTAACCTGAGTGATCCCATGAAAAGTTGCTGCCCAGGTTTTCAATATCTTCTTTCGGCTTGTCTTTCCTTATGAAATCAATCATGGTATGATAGGCAGCCGTAAACAGATATGATTTCGACTTTTCGTACGAAATATCTCTGACCTTTTCCCACATTTTAGCAAAAGCATCCTGAACGATGTCGCGTGCATTTTCCTCATGTTTTAAATTCTTGAGGATAAACCGGTAAACACCGTCGGCATGTAAATCCACACAATTGTTATACTCTGCTGCAGTCATTCAGAAATTCCTGATTTCACCGACAATCGAAAATGTGACGATCGGCCGGTGGATTAGTTACAGGTAAACAAAAATAGTTTGAATTCGTTTACTTTTACCGATCTTTTAAGAGTTTGAATATGATCACAATCGGCAAATTCGTTTTCAATCCGTTTTATGAAAATACCTGCATTTTATATGATGAATCCGGTGAATCCGTAATTATTGATCCGGGTTGCGTTGATAAAGAAGAAGAGAGAGAATTAACGGATTTCTTTATATCGAAAAACCTGAAACCGGCCAGGCAGATTTTCACCCATTGCCATATAGATCATATATTCGGTATTAATTTTATTTACCGGCAATATGATCTGAAACCCGAAATTCATAAAGCCGCCATGCCTTTTCTGACAAGGGGTAATGAACAAGCCAGGGTTTATGGTTTTAACATACCAAAAATCATCGAGCCGGAAAAATTTATAGAGGAGGGTGACAAAGTAAAATTCGGCAAATCGGAACTCGATGTTGTTTACACTCCGGGCCATGCCGACGGAAGCGTGTGTTTTATCAACCATCCTCAAAAATTCGTGATCAGTGGCGATGTTCTTTTCCAGGGAAGCATTGGCAGAACGGATTTCCCGACCGGAGATTTCGATCTGCTGTTGGAAAGCATCCGAACCAAACTTTATGTGCTGCCGGATGATTATACGGTTTATCCGGGTCATGGCGAGAAAACTACTATAGGATTTGAGAAAAGGAATAATCCGTTTGTCAGGGGAGTTTAACGGGAAATTTTCAGATTGATTTTAAAATTTAGCGCGAATTTTTCGAATGAAACTTAAAAATTCACATTATTTTTTTTAGTTTTGTTTCAAAATTCGCTATTTAAATGAAAATTAAGCGTGAACTGTTTGATATTATCAAAAAGGAAATTAAAGAAGCAGATAAGATCATACTTCTTTATGGAGCCAGACAGACGGGCAAAACAACTTTATCTACTGATATTTTATCAAATTTCTCTGGAAGGATCCTGAAAATAAATGCCGATGAACTGAAATATCATGATATTCTTTCATCAAGGGATTTGAGGAAACTCAGCCTTCTGACCGAAGGGTATGATATTGTTTTTATCGACGAAGCTCAGAGAATACCCGATATTGGAATAAACCTGAAAATCATTCATGACCAATTACCAGGAATAAAACTGTTGGTTACAGGTTCATCCTCTCTTAATCTTGCCGGTAAAGTAAAAGAGCCTTTGACCGGGCGTACCTCCGGCTTTATGCTTTATCCTATTTCCCTTTCTGAAATTCGGAAAGAGATGAATGTAATTGAACTTCAAAGCAGGCTGGAAGAATTTATGGTATATGGCATGTATCCGGGAATTTTCAGTTTGAAATCATTCAGTAAAAAGGAAAAATATCTTCGTGAACTAACCTCTTCCTATCTTTACAAGGATGTGCTCGAATTATCCTATATAAAAAATTCATCGAAAATTTCTAATCTGCTTAAACTCATTGCCATGCAAATCGGATCAGAAGTATCGGTTTTTGAGTTGGGAAAAAACCTGGGATTAAGCCATGAAACAGTTAATTCCTATATTGATTTGCTTGAACAATCTTTCATCATTTTCCGCCTTAGCGGATTTAGTCGTAATCTCAGGAAAGAAGTAAGCAAGCGGGATAAAATCTTTTTCTGGGATTTAGGAATTCGCAATAGCCTGATCGAAAACCACTCACTTTTCGGTTCGAGGAATGATGTCGGGATTTTATGGGAAAATTTTATAATTGCCGAAAGAATGAAATATCTGGCATACAACCAATTATTCGGATCTTCATATTTCTGGCGCACTTATACAGGAGCAGAAATAGATTATGTAGAAGAAAGGCAGGGTCAATTGTTTGCTTACGAAATAAAATACGGTAAGGAAATCTTAAAGGCACCCAATTCCTGGATTGAAAACTATGGTGGAAATTTTTCATGTATTACCAAAAACAATTTCTGGAAATTTGTAACCTGAAACTCAGAAATTTCCTGATGCAATGAAGTTATTTCCACCTTGTTATTTTGTATATTATTATTAAAGACCACCGGGTTTCCTGACAATATTTCAAGTTAATAAAACCTGTTTCCCAGGCTTTTTGAACCGGGAAATTCATACTACCCTTGCAGCATTCCAAGTTATCTTTACGTATCTTATAATAATTAAACAACTTTGACATGCAAACACTTGTTTTCACAATAATTATCATGTTGGTCGCCTTCGACTCATGCAATAATGAATCCATTGAAATGAATCCGGTAGCAGGCAAAAGCTATTGCCAGACCGAAAATCCCCTCGAAGAGATTCCGTGGCTCAAACAGATGAAGCAATCCTTCGAAATGAGTGCAAAGCCGGCGGGTGCACAAATCATAGCCTACAGACACGAGGGCAATGATGTTTTTCTGATCAACAATTGTGTGAATTGTGCGGATGAAATGTGGCAGGTTTATAATTGTAACGGGGAAGTCATTTGTCAGTTCGGGGGAATTGCCGGACTCAATTCCTGCCCCGATTTCTTCAAAACCGCTACCGACAACACCATGCTCTATAACTCCGTTCAGGAATGAGAAAACTCATGATTGCCGGCTTTTTGGCAGTGCTGATTCTTTGTTGCTGCGAAAAAGATCGAAATCATCTTTCTACCGGGACTATTACCGGTCCCGACCTGAGAGAATGTGTTTGTTGCGGTGGCTGGTACATCCTGATCGGTAACAGCGAATACAGGTTCTATGAGCTTCCTGAAGAAAGCAAGATCGATCTTCAGGATGAGTCGTTCCCCTTAAGGGTCAAACTTGACTGGAAAAAAGATCCCGGTGCCTGCATCGGAGATGAAATTTTAATTTTGTTTATGAATAAAATCTAAATTTATGGCTATGAAAAAATTAATTCAACTTGGAGCGACACTAATGTCGTTAAATATTATGTTTTTGGGTTGCAGTACAAAAGAAACCATGCTCCCCGAAAATGAGCCTTATTCGCAAAAGATTTACCTGACGGAAAAAGCAAAGGCAATCGTCGGGGCGAATAATACTTTTGGATTCGGGCTTTTCAACAAGATCAATGATGAAACTGAAATGACGGATAACATTGTGATCTCGCCACTAAGTGCCTCCATGGCACTGGGAATGACTATGAATGGAGCTGACGGTGAAACCCGGGCCGCCATGGAAAATACGCTTGGTTTTATGGATGTGACTTCCGAAGATATCAATGAAAGCTATAAGAATTTGATCGGGGCGCTCACAACTGTTGATCCGAATGTGACCATCGAAATTCCCAATTCTGTTTGGTATAGTGATGTTTTCAGTGTACTGCAGGAGTTTGTTGATATAAACAAAGATTATTTCAATGCTGAAGTAAATCCGCTCGATTTTTCCGATCAGGCTTCGGTAGATGTTATCAACAACTGGGTTGCAGAAAGCACGCATGATAAAATAAAAACCATTCTCGATCAGATTGATGCCGATGCAAAGATGTTCCTGATCAATGCCGTTTATTTCAACGGAACCTGGAAATTCGAATTCGACGAGCAATACACCGAACCAGAGACATTTTACCTTGCCGACGGAACAACCAAACAGGTTGATATGATGAAACAGGAAGCCACGCTGAGCTATTGCGGCAATGAGGTTTTCGTGGCGGTTGATCTGTTTTATGGAAGCGGTAATTTCAGCATGGTTGTTATGCTTCCCAAAGCGGATTATACGACCGGAGACATCATTTCGGAAATGAATAATGAGAACTGGAACAACTGGATGAACAGCTTTTCAGAAGCAAATATTCAACTCTCCTTGCCGAAATTCAAGCTCGAATATGAAAAGCGGCTGAATGATGCGCTCATCGAAATGGGTATGGCTCCTGCCTTTGATCCATATTCGGCAGATTTTTCGAAAATTAACCCGGATGATCCTTTGTTTATCGGTTTTGTCAGACAAAAGACCTATATTGATGTCAATGAGGAAGGCACGGAAGCAGCCGCAGTTACCATTGTTGGAATGTACACCACGAGCGTCCCTGAGCCTTCGTTGCCTTACTTTTTCACGGTGAACAAACCTTTTGTATTTGCCATTAAAGAAAAGGATACGGGAGCTATTTTGTTTCTTGGTAAAGTTATGGAACCGATTTATGAAGATTAATATCAATAGGTAAAATTTGATACAAAGTTCATCAGAATCCGCAATCATTGAAAATTGCAAAACAGGCAATCTCCGGCATCAGGAAATTTTTTACAAGCATTTCTATAGTTTTGTGATGGGGATTTGCCTGCGGTATGCCTACACCCGAACAGATGCCTCGGAAATGCTGAACGATAGTTTTTTAAAGGTTTTTAAAAACCTGGATAAATATGATAAAAAATTTCCTTTCAAAGCCTGGTTCAGAAAGATTATCATCAATACAGCGATTGATTATTACCGGAAAAATGCCCGGCTTATGCCGACTCTCGAAATCGAGGAAGCCGAAAATGAATCGTTCAATATCCACCGGATTGACGATCTGAATTATGAGGATATTAAAAAGCTGATGGATAATTTGCCCGAGATACTTCGGCTTGTTTTCAACCTCTATGAAATCGAAGGTTACACACATCAGGAAATTGCAGTCAGGCTCAGTCTGAATGAAAGCACCTCGCGGTCGTACCTCACAAGGGCTAAAAAGAAACTGAGAATATTAGTCGAAAAACATTTTGAAACCGAATATGAAAGAAAAATTCGAACATAAGCTTACCAACCGGATCAGGGAGGTTTTCGATAACCATCAGGCTGCTTTCAATTCGCAGGACTGGGAAGACATGAAATCCCGGTTGTCGGATAAGCAAATTCGTAAACTCCCGCTTCCGTGGACATTTGTGAAAGCCGCTTCCATCTTGTTATTATTGACCGCCGGTTTGTATATTATTTGGGATAGTTTTATAAAAGATATGGATGGATCTATTGAAAACATTTCTATCACCCAAAGTCCTTCCGATGTCAGCGATGACAATAAAGCAGCGGCAAATACGATTGAAAAAACAGGTCCTCAAAAACGGATAACATCAAATCATGAAAAAAAAGTTGTTGAAATAAATGATAAAGTGCTTCACGAATCCGCCATCAGTCCTACTCAGGATCATAATTTAGCCTCCGAAGTGAAGAATCCTATGGATTCCGTTTTAACTAATTTAATTGACTCGACCGGTTCGAAAAAAACAAGTGAAACATTACTTGCCGAAATCATTGATATTCAGGAAAAGCCTAAGACGTTTACTGATTCTTCAATGAAACCAGTTGAAAAAACCCCTTCGGCGTTTGAATTAATCCAGGAAATCCCTGTTGTTAATGCTGATCCAAAAAAACAAAAAATTAAACTGGGGGTTGAGATAGCTTCTTTTACAAACTATTCTTCAGAAGACATTGCACCTTCGATGAATTATGGTGGCGGACTTATTGCAAACATTCCGGTTAAATCCAGACTCTCGTTTAATCCCGGATTGATCATAACTGCATACAATGTAAATTTCAATTCTGAACAAAAACGATTTGACAATGATGTAATTACAACACAAAGTGTACAGGACCTGATCGAAAATGATCCTGACCTGAAACCTACCGGTGTTAACCTGACAGGAATTGATATCCCGGTGAATTTTCAATACCGGTTTATGCAAAAGAAAAAGTCCGGTTATTTTGTCGAGCTTGGTATTTCGAACCTGGTTTATTTATCCGAAAACTATACTTATAGCATTACCAAGGTGTCAGGACCTGATCCATTCACCGGCACGCAATCGGAAGAAACGATTACCGGTGAAAAATCAAATTCAGCTTTTGAAACTTTCGATTTTGCAAAGCTCATCAATTTCTCCCTTGGCTGGAATTATCGGCTCAACAACCGGTTCGACTTATCGCTCAATCCGTATATCAAATATCCGGTCGGCTCGCTGGGTTCCCGGGAAGTCAAATTCGGTTCGGGTGGATTGAAAATGAAATTGATGGTCAGACCTGGTAAAAAATGAATGAGGCACCTTTAATTGTATGACCGGAAAACAAGGTTGTTCAACCGAAATTCCTTTGGCTCAATAACAAAACAACAGGCTTTTGCCCTGATTTATGAATGAACAAGGTTATACTCTATATACCTTGAAATTAATAATTATTCATTCCAAATAGACACCTAAGTGCCTGATTATACCACTTTTATTTTACAAAAAAAAAAAAAAAAAAAAAAAAAGAATAAAAAAAAAAAAATAAAAAAAAAAAAAAAAAAAAAAAAAAAAAAAAAAAAAAAA
>Ga0172368_10006336_pt1 | contig 12789 bp, 18 predicted proteins | sample Lak11m_FD_114540 | JGI IMG/M metagenome (GOLD analysis project Ga0172368, IMG submission 114540) | Freshwater microbial communities from Kabuno Bay, South-Kivu, Congo - kab_022012_11m | ecosystem: Environmental > Aquatic > Freshwater > Lake | place: Democratic Republic of the Congo: South-Kivu...
CCTCAATTCGCCTCATCATTTATCTTAATATATATTAATATATATTAATCTTTCGGTCGAAATAGTTTTTTGATGGGGTGAATGGAAAAAAAGGGATTAAAATGGATCAGCTAAACAAATACAAAAAATGTTTTTATACATTATGCCTATGCTTTTGTTCCCATAGGTCTTACAATGCATTTAGCCCATAATGTTTTTCATTTATTTGCCGAAGGAGTGAACATAATTCCAATCTTATCAGATCCTTTTGGATATGGATGGAATCTGTTTGGAACTGCAAATCTGAATATGGCGCCGCTTTTGACCATGGAAAGCATGAAAATTATACAGATGGGTCTGGTTGTTTTGGGATATTTTACAGCAGTATATGTTGGATATAAGATCTCGCTCAGTATATCTTCTGATAAAAAAGCAGCCTTTGGAAGTTTTCTTCCAATACTGCTTTTAATGATTATTTTTACTATAATCAATCTCTGGATTCTGGATATTCCAATGCTTCACAGGCATTAAGAGGTTAAGATGACCAAATCTTTCATCAATGCAGAAAAATGCCTCTGCTGTGACCAATGCCTCGCTGCAATGACATGCACAAGCAGGGCGATATTCAGACTTGGCGAAAAAGAGCCTGCAGTCATTGAAGCGCAATTCTGTCGCGGCTGCGGTGTATGCATTAAGGTATGTAAGAGCGGCGCAATAATAACATTACCTTGAGGAAATTGAAATGATAGACGACTATACCACAACAACGGAAAAGAGTTTCAAGGAAGCGGTGGACAGCGTGCTTGAGGCAATAAAAAAGAGAGGACTTCGAGTGCTCCATATTCATGATATTAGCGGAATGTTAGCAAGTGCAGGATTTTCAATCGAGCCTTTAAACATAATCGAGTTCTGCAGCGAGAAGTTTGCAATCGAGCTTTTGCGCACGGATGTGAAACTGAGTCTCATGATGCCTTGCAAGATAAGCGTGTATGTGAAGGATGGGAAAACTTATATCAGCGCTCTGAGACCGCGTGCCATCGGCGATTTTTATTCCGAGCTTATGCATACAGCAGAGCAAGAGGATGCACTGAACGTGGGCATTGTTGAGGAAGCCAAGAGTTAGGCTGGGTCCGATAGATTTAATTCATACTTATTTTGTGTTTCCAATGGTAAGCCTCGGATTTTCTCGAGCATAAAATAAAATCGAAAGATTCATATATGGCAATATTCAGATATTAGAAAATCAGAATATGGTACGGTGGAATATGAATAATAATAGTGACAACTATGTGGAATCAAGCAGGAATCGTCGACAATCAGCAGAAACTAAACAAGCTAAAATCAGAGATAGAAGGCAGTATTTAACAATGTGGATACTTCCTTCTGTAGTTATAGGAGGCTGGTTCTATCCCGTGTTAGGTTATCTGCTTCCTATCTGCATGATAGCTGCGATGGGCATTGCCCTTTTTAAAGGAAGATACTGGTGTGACTGGATGTGCCCAAGAGGTGCAACATGGGATTTGTTCCTGAGCAAGTTCAGCTTAAAAAAGGAAGTACCTCCATTCTTTAGGAGCATATATTTTAGAATGCTGTGGATAATGATCCTCATGGGTGTTCTCGCATTGAAACTCCCCCATGCGCTGGCAAGCCTTGACCCGGTAAACGAAGTGGGAATGGTGTTTACCATGCTTCTAACCGTTACCACACTGGTAGGTATTTTTCTTGGTAGTCCCACACATCACCGTATTTGGTGCGGTTTCTGTCCTATAGGGACTATGTCTAACTGGATTGGCAGGGGTAAATATGCGCTGGAGATTAATTCTAGTTGTAAGGAGTGCAAAACCTGCCATGAGGTTTGTCCGATGCAGATTAAAAAATGGGAGAATAAACCGGAGAAAGGATGGGCAGTTGTGGATAACTGGGACTGCCTGAAATGCAGGCTATGCATCGAGGTTTGTCCTGAGAATTCATTAAAATTCAGGGACGCATCATAAAGATTCATATATTAAGACCCCTATTGGCTACAATGCCTATTGATTATAATATATGAATAAGAGAATATGAGGAATTATGGATGAATACAATAAAAAAAACTGAAAACTGCATGATATGCAGTGGAGAACTTGAATATTTGAATACAGCCATTCCAGTAACATGCACCTATTGTGGGAGAGGAGAATCCGCTAACATTCACTGTCCCTCTGGTCATTACGTATGCAACGAATGCCACGCCAGTGATTCGGTTAAGATAATCACCCAGTTCTGTCTTTCTTCAGACTCCAAAAACCCCATGGAAATGGCAAAGATCATTATGAAGCATCCCACCATGCCCATGCACGGTCCTGAGCACCATGCAATGATCGCGGCAGTACTGGTTACTGCCTACAAAAATCTCACAGGCAAAGCGACAGACGAAGATATCAAAGAGACTATAAGGCGCGGCGCTACTGTGCCAGGCGGCTACTGCGGTCTATATGGCACTGACGCTGCTGCTATTGCAACAGGCATTGCCATGAGCACTATTTTGAAAGCCACGCCATTGACAGATCATGAAAGACGGACTGCAAATATGATGACCTCAAGAGCACTGGCAGCAATAGCAAGTAACAGGGGAGCCAGATGCTGCAAACGGAGCACCTTTGCAGCAATAGAATCCGCGAGCCAATATTTCAAGGAAGTGCTTGGGGTGGAACTTGAGCATATTCCAGTCTCAGAACTCAAATGCGAACATAGCTCCAGGAATAAGCAGTGTGCTAAGGCTGATTGCAGGTTTTATGCATAGAGGTGGGGTCGCGTTGTAATCACAGGCTTTGTATAAATAGTCCCTTCTGTGTATAAAGTCTGTGGTTTTTAAAGTATAGTTGGATATAAACCTAGAGAATCATAGATGACTATGAAAAAGCATCTGTAGCAGACTTTTTCATATCAGGAAAGATAGACGCATCCGTCAGCGGAAGATTAAATAAGTTTAATAGCATCGACTCTAATGCTTGAAAGTATGAAAGTTTTTCCCGGTCGAAATGGCGAACGTAAAGCAGTTAAGTGGTTAGGTAATTCAGGTTTTTTAAACGTGGTATTTGACCAAAATGTTGGATGGTTGGAAAACGTGGGTATATGTAAACAGATTATTCGAAATTGCAGCAATTACTTAGACCATATAGGATTGAAAGAGACTGAAATTAGGAACTATGTCAAAGCCTTTGAAATCGATTATATTTCCTTACGTGGAATATCTTACCCAGGTATGCGCCCTCCTTTTGGTGGAGAAAAGCCCATAAAAATTATTGCTGGAGTTGAAGCGAAATATTTTTATGCTTCGAACTTAGAAAATGATAAATACCATACGGGGGTCGGACAATTAGTTGAATACTTAAAGTGGGGTTTTGATATTGTTGTGTTGGTTCATATATTTGATAATGAAATTGGAAAAGCAAAAATAAACGAATTTGCAGAACCGGCTCTTCGATTAATCTCATGTCTACGAGATACGTACCGTCTTTCACTTGGATATGCTTATTTAATCGTCGATGAAAATGCACCAAGAGAATCGTATCACAAATATCTTCAAGGAAACTCCATCTGGAGTTATCCTGGAACTTTGCAGAATCCTTTTGAAACAGAACCTTCCACGATAAGAATTAGAGAGAGTATCGAGCGTTATTTTCTTCCTAACGTATAGGCTTTGTGTAAAATAGTCCAGTCTGTGTGTAAAGTAGGGGCTATGTGGTATAAAGTCATGGAGTTTTACTAATTTTTACACAAAGCCGTAATCACAGTAAAGTTAAAATCAGCCAATAGACAGGATTAACTGATTGGATAGATTTTCTCATTTAAATCCTGTTATCTCATCAAATTAGCGGATGGTCTCAAAAATAGGGAAAAGATTCATATATACGAATATTCATAAATTAGAATATGACTTTAGAATCCAAAATTGAAGAGATGTATAAAAAATGAGCAATAAAGATTCGACTTTGTGGAAACTCATCGCGCTGCTTGTGGCAGTAGTCCTGTTGTTTTCCGGAGGCGGAATGATGGGTTTCGGCATGGGCTTTGGTATGGGCTTCGGAGCCATCATAATGGTGTTATTCTGGGGAGCAATAATCTGGCTTGTGATTTCACTTATAAATGCCGGAACACAAAAATCGGAAGAAACATCCGAGTCCGCGCTTGCTATCCTGAAAAAGAGATATGCCAGGGGCGAAGTAACAAGAGAGCAGTACCTTGAAATGGAGAAGGAGCTGACGGGGTAAACATGGCCTGGTACGGAAACTGGTGGGCAGTCATTGCAAGCATTCTTTTCTTCACGCTTTTTGCAGCAGGATTTGCTTACGCTCCGAAAAAGCGCGACTGGAGGACGCTTGGAATATATGAGGCTTTCATGGTCGCCCTGTTTACAGAGATGTTTGGCTTTCCTCTTACGATTTTCCTTTTATCCTCAATCCTTGGCATCACGATACAGCCCACCGGCGAAAACGGTCACTTGATAGCATTTGCGCTCAACCGCTTGGGAATATTGGACCTTGATAAAGGAGTGTTTCTGGTGATGGCAGTAAGCTCGATCATGATCCTTGCAGGGCTTGTCCTGATCGTACTTGGATGGAGGAAGATACACAAAGCCACTGGGCTTGTGAAGAACGGCATCTACAGATATACCCGCCACCCGCAATACCTCGGTATTTTACTGATTACTTCAGCGTTCATTATTATGTGGCCCACCGTTCTTACTTTAATAATGTGGCCTGTTCTTGTCGCCATGTATATTCGTCTTGCAAAGAAGGAGGAAAAAGAGATGGAAGAAAAGTTTGGAGAAGAGTATCTGGACTATAAACAAGAGGCTCCGATGCTTCTTAAAATATTGAGTGTTAAAATATGAACCCGGAGTACACCTATGAATAAAAAAATTTATGAAATGCATGCTGAGATCTGTAAGGTCTTTACAAATCCCAAAAGACTGGAAATAATAAGCCTCCTCAGGGATGGAGAGAAAACAGTGAACGAGCTTACCGAACTGGCTGATGTGCCGCAGGCGAATGTCTCTCAGCATCTCACAGTCCTGAGGCAGAATAACGTTGTTACCACAAGAAGGAATGGGGCAAATATATACTATAAAATCGCAAACCCGAAAATCTTGCAGGCATGCGATCTGATGAGGGAAGTGCTTCTGGAGCAATTAAAGGAGAATGAAAAGTTAGTAAAGAGGATGCTATGAAAATCGGGATAATAATAAACACGAACGAGCCAGAAACTGTGTGGAATGCCTTTAGATTCGGTACAACTTCTTTACTTATGGAACACGAAGTAAAAGTGTTTCTCCTGGGTAAAGGTGTTGAGAGCGAAAGTATTCAGAATGAAAAATTCAATGTTCAGGAGCAGATTGGGCTGTTTATAGAGCACAAAGGACAAATCTTTGCATGCGGAACATGCCTGAAAATAAGGCAGATGAAAGGAAGCGAGGTTTGCCCGATCTCAACAATGCATGATATGCTCCATGTAGTCGAAGAATCGGACAAGGTTTTGGTTTTTGGTTAAAAGCGAAAGAGGTGAAAAAATGATAGTAAACAAAGTAGATGTAGACAAATTCAAGGAAACTGTTGAAAAGGCAAGAAAAGACCCTGCCACAGGCAAGAAAACAATGGAGATAGAGGGCGAATGGAGGATTGGCAAAACCGGCCCGCAGTTTGAATCAAAGATAAAAACAGAAAAGGGAGGAGAGATAACGCTTCAATCTGATGAGACGCTGATTCTGGGAGGCGGCGGCTCAGCCCCTAATCCAGTGCAGTACTGCATATACGGCCTTATTGCCTGCTACGCTGCTACCTTTGCCAAATGGGCTGCGATGGAGGGAATTGTTCTTAAAAGCTTCAAGATAAAAGCTACTGCGAATATGGATCTAACAAGGGCATTCGGCGTCACTCAAAATCCCATATTGGAGCATCTTACATGGGAAATGATAGTGGATACAGATGCAAATATGGAAAAGTTAAACAGGCTGAATGAAATCGCCAAGGAGAGATGTCCCGGCTACTACTGCGTAACACATGAGATTTTCCCCGAAATCAAAATAATAAAGCAATGATTGATAAAGTTAAGTGAATATTATGAACAGATTAACAAAACTGACAGTGTTTCTGTTTGTAGCTTTCACGCTGACTCTGCCTGTTTTCGGCCAGATGGGAGGGGGCATGATGGGCGGCGGCGGGACGGGTGGCGGTATGATGGGTGATAGTAGCGTGACGGGCGGAGGTATGATGGGTGGAAAAGCAGGCGATATGATGAACAGAGGAAAGGAGATGCGCAACTCACAAGGCATGATGGGGATGGGATTTATGCACAGCGATGGCAACAGCTACGGCGATTATGTGACCTTTTCTGTAGATAATAATACAGGAGCTGTGATGGATTATGGCATCTCCGGCGTTACGGTTTTTAATTCTATAAGAATCACTAATTTTAATTTTAAAGATTCAGCAACAATGGGTGCGCTGACAAGAATTACAAACAAAGATGGCTCTGTGATAATGCAATTGCATGATAATCCTGCTGCTGTAATCAACATCGGAACGAAAGTAGCTACAACTGTTACTTTTAGCCTTGCAGATGGTGTAAAAGCATCAAAAGAAGATGATATCATAAAAATAGAAGCCGGTGATCTTACTGGATATATTGCTCCAACTAATGCTTCGTCCGTAAATATTGCAGGAGGAGAGATCAGGATCGAATCCAATGGAGGAGAGAATACGGTTTTTAGAGCTGAACCCGTGAATATGCCTATGGATACGATGAATCAAAGGTTTATGGGAGAAATGATAGGAAATAGAGCAGGGGCAGAGGTCTCAGTAGGAGTATCTGATAAATACTCCATTGTTAACTATTCAGGGAATATGAATGTCATGATAAAATCAATGGAAAGAAACCATATGAGGATGGTGATTAATTCAACCGATCACTCTGGTAAATTTATCATAATGAATCTGGATAACAGCTCCTTTATGTGGAATCAAAGACAGAAAGTGAATTTCTATCTTGACAACAAACCAATGAGGCATGTCATGACAGCTGATGAGTTATATACAGCAAGGGATTCCTCTTTCTGGCTGACTATGCCTGGTGGAAACCGTATGGAGGCAATGATGTACATAGCAAACTTCTCTGAGCATGTTGTGGATATTTCAGTAGAAGAGGTAGCACCAACACCTGCCGGAGCTTCGGAAACAAAAACACCTGTCTCGACGCCCGCAACACCGGGATTTGAGGTTGTGCTTGGACTGCTGGGTGCTGGTCTTGCATATCATTTAAAAAGGAGATGAAAAAGCTGAAAGTCGCTGTTGTTTCAAGTGACGGCAAGGTTATCAACCAGCATTTTGGAAAAGCTTCTCGCTTTCTGATATTTGAGGTTGATTGCGGTAAAATACAGTTCATAGAAGTCAGAGAGACTAAGCCTCTATGCGGTTCTGCAGATTACGGGCATGCAGATGATACTTTGAGCAGAACAATATCTTTGATTGCAGACTGTGAGGCATTGCTCTGCTCCAGAATTGGAAGTGGCGCAGAGGATGAACTGAGAAAAAATGGGATCAAACCAATAGAAGCTCCGTATTTCATTGATGAAGTTTTAAAAAGTATATGCCAATGAATGACCAGATCGACGAAATAATGGCTGAGATTGAGCGGGAAAAAGTTGCGAAAAACATACTTGGAGTAGCTGATAGTGCAGACGAGACTGAGATAAAGAAGAAGTACTGGCTGCTGGCTATGGAAAACCATCCCGATCTCAATCCACACGATAAGGAAAGGGAGAACAGATTCAAATTGATAAGTGAAGCTTATGACTATCTCACTGCCCGGAGGAGCGGAAGACGCTATAGCTTTTTTAAAAATGGAGCCGTAAAAAATAGGGATTCTGCAACTATCTATAATGAAGCAGGTTACTTTATATGGTGGAAAATGACATTTTTCTGAAGAGTTTAGAACTTTTCAAAGACGCTTTTCCAGGAAGGATAAACCAAATACTGAAGAGTAAAGAAGAGGGCAAGAAGATAGTTGGAACGCTCTGTCTTTATGTCCCGGATGAACTAATCTATGCCTGCGGCGCAGACCGGGTAATATTATGCGGCGGAAGGAGCGCTCCCATTGAGGCGGCAGAGCAATATTTACCAAGAAATATCTGTCCTCTGATCAAATCCTCCTTCGGCTCTGTAATTGACCAGAAATGCAGCAAGACTAAATCCTGTCCCCATTTTGGTCTTGTCGATCTTATTGTTGCAGAGGCGACCTGTGATGGAAAAAAGAAGATGTATGAACTCCTCAACCAGTACATCCCAACCCATGTCATGGACCTTCCCCAGAAGCCTGAAAATCAAAATGCTCTGGAGTACTATATTAAAGAACTTGAAAGCCTGAAAGACCTTCTGGAAAAGCTGACCGGCAATAAAATCACTGATGCTAAACTCAAGAATGAGATTAAGTCTGCAAATGAGACAAGAAAATTGCTCCATGCACTCTATGAGTTAAGGAAAAGGGACTCTCCGCCAATCAGGGGAACAGAAATCCTAAGAGTTCTTCAGCAGATGCATTTTCTATCACCTGACGAGTTCAGAAAGAATCTTGTTTTACTGCTCGATGAGCTAAAATTAGAAAAAAGAGAGTGCTCAGGGCCGAGGATTATGATATCCGGATGCCCGATGGCAGCAGGAAATATGAAGGTTCCTGAGATTATCGAGAATCGGGGCGGGATGATCGTGGTAGAGGAAAGCTGCACCGGCACGAGAGCCTTCTGGGATCTGGTGGATGAGAATAAGGAGCCACTGAAAGCTTTAGCTGAGAGATATCTGAAAATCCCCTGTGCCTGCATGTCTCCGAACGATCGAAGAATCGGTCAGATTATTGAACTTGTCAGGGATTTCAATGTTGGCGGAGTTGTTTACTATACACTTCAGTTCTGCCATGGATACAATATCGAGAAATACAGGGTTGCAGAAGCTTTGAAAAAATCAGGTATACCACTTCTATCTATAGAAACAGACTACAGCGCGGCTGATACTGAGCAGATAAAGACAAGAGTTGATGCCTTTCTGGAGATGCTGGAATGATATCTATTGGAATTGATGCCGGGGCTGCGACCACCAAGGCCGTTGTGCTTCGTGATAATGAAATCGCAGGATACGCCATTATACCTACAGGCTTTGATTTTAGAAAAGCGGGGGAGGCAGCATATAGAGAGGCACTCTCAAAGTGCAGTACAGGTGAGAGCGAGGTTGGAAAAATTATAGCAACAGGATACGGAAGAAGCAGTATTGGATTTGCAGATAAAACAATTAGCGAGATCACAGCACATGCAAGAGGTGTAAGCTATCTTATTCCAACAGCCCATACTATAATCGATATTGGCGGCCAGGACAGCAAAGTGATTATCACAGAGAATGGTAAAGTTAAAGATTTTCTGATGAATGACAGATGCGCGGCAGGAACTGGCAAGTTCCTGGAATATACTGCAAAAGCTCTTGAAATATCACTGGATGAATTGGGAACCCTTTCTCAGGTCTCGAAAAACCCTGCAAAGATCAGCAGCATGTGCACCGTATTCGCTGAATCTGAAGTTGTCAGCTTGAGGGCCCAACAATTTAAAAAGGAAGATATAGCGGCGGGTCTTATTGAAAGTATCACCCAGCGAACTACTGCTATGGTTAAAAAGCTGGGAATAAAACCTGACGTGGCTTTTGTAGGTGGAGTGGCGAAAAACCCTGGAGTAATAAGGGCTTTTGAAAAGGCATTAGAAATTAAGATAAGACTACCAGAAGAGCCACAAATAACAGGTGCCTTAGGTGCTGCACTGCTTGCTTAAAAATAACCGCGATATCATTCAAGACCTTAGAATGTGCCAAAATCCAGCTACTTCTGAACATCCTTCGAAGAGACCCATTTTATCAGGGGCATTATTGCGTCTCTAAGTTCTGCTCCTTCTTTTGTGAGCGAGTACTCCACTCTCGGAGGTATTTCAGCAAATGATTCTCTTTTAATCAAGCTCGCATTTTCCAGTTCCTTTAATCTATCTGCTAGTGTTTTTGGACTTATTTCGCCCAGCTTTTTCTCAAGTTCGCTATAGCGCAATTTCTGGTTATTCCCTATCGCACTGATAATCAATAAAGCCCATTTTTTACTGAGGATGCCCATGATGCCTTCAATAGAACACAAACATATATCGTCCTCGTGTGCGGTGCATTTATTGCTATTATTTTGCATAATGACTTTCTTTTTTGATAGCTACTATTTGACTTTAAACTTGATAGTTTAAATACTTTATTAATTAAAGTAACTCTAAAGATAAAAGGAGGTGAAAAAGATGTGCTTACAGTGCCTCCCCATTAATAAAAATAAAGACCAGCGGCTGCATGATTCCACAGAAAACAAAAATAAAGATGTCGATAGCGAAGAATACGAACAAGTTTTAAACAAAAGGTTTTAACAAAACTTAAGAAGCCCCTCTGCCACTGTTTGTGACAGAGGCGGTTATTTATTTGTATTAAAGAGGTGATAAAATGGAAATAATAAATAGTATTATGCTATGGCTGCATTATCTGGCGACTGTAATGTGGATCGGAGGAATGGCTTTCAATCTATTGGTACTTCGCCCTTCAATGATAGTAGTCGATCAAAACCAGCGTCCTATACTCGGAACTACAGTATTGAAACGTTTCATCTTTTTTGCTTGGTTAAGCATTTTGGTACTGAACATTACAGGTATTTCAATTGCTCTCAGCCGTGTAGCCTTTGAAGATATTTTAAGCACAACGTATGGAATTGTTTTGTTGAGCAAACATTTTGTAACATTGATAATGATCCTCATTGTTACATGGGTTAGCTTTGTTCTTTCTACAAAGTTAGCACCTTTTGCCCCAAAACCCAATACAATCCTGATATTGGTGAAAATTAATTTGTCTTTAGGGATAGTGGTGCTACTATTAACCGCAATCTTAAGAGGCGTATAAGAAATAAGTATCATAACAAGATGAAGGTCGGGAGTGGGAGCCAAATTCATTAATTTCATACGCAATTTACCAACCTTATATCCACAACGATTCAGGACAAAAGAAGCATAGATGAGCGATTACCCATAATGCCTTTTCCGTGCCCCCTCCCTATTGACAATGCCCAAAACAGCCAACAGGAGATAGAAAACCTAATGCGTCCAGTTGATCCCCTGGACTTTAGCAAAGCGGAGTCCGAGGTATTGACGTCTGCCCTTGTTAATTTCATAATATAATCCTTTATGCTTCCGCTTTCACCGCTTTCCTGTTCAGCATATTATCTCTCACAAGTTTGACCTCATCTTCCTCGCTTTCCTTTTCCTCCGGGTCCCTGAAATCTTGGTTAAGGAGAAGTGCCTCGGCTATTGCCGCTGCCTTAGTTCTACCATCCCTCAGAGCGAACTTCTTGAATGACAAAAGGGCATGGACAATGTAGTATTTTGCATCCTTCTCAACATCTCTGCCATCCTCTTTTATCTTTATCTTGGCATCCTTCTTGATTACGGGATCCGTACCTTCCCAGTGATCAAGAATCGCAGGGTTCTTTGTGATTATTTCCATCGTCTTCAACATATACTCGGTTTTGAAGTCGTGGTGGACAACCGCATCTACATACTGGTCATTCAAATGTCCCCTTACAACTATGTGAACACAGTCTTCTGTCTGTGTTGCTTCCAAGATCTCGATGGATACGCCATGTTTGTTGGCTACTTTCTGGATCATGTGAGAATCCGGGCGTTCCTTGCCCTGGACCTTGTATGTGCTTCCACGATTCTGTAAGAACCTCTCTGCTTTTGCCATTTCAATCTCAGCGTCTAACTCGGCGTCTGATTTCTTCTTTGCAGGCGGTTTGGCTGGTTCCTGCTTCTCAGGCAAAGTCTCTGGCGGCTTTTCAACTGCCTTTTCCGGAGGCTTCTCAGTCCCCTTCTTGTGACAATCGCACGCGCACTCAAAGCCTCCACAGGCGATATGCTGGCCTCCTTTACACAGAAAGCTAAGCCCTTTTGGAGCCTTTGCCGTATTCACCGGAGGTTCAGCTGGTTTCAGTGGCTCTTTAACAACGTTTTCCGGCGGCTTTGGTGTCTCTACCCTTTGCTGTTCAGTCTCTTTGACCACAGGAGGCGGTTTTGGAACTTCTTTCGGTTTCTCCGGCTCTGCTTTCAGCGGTGCTGAACTCGGGGGGAGCTTGCATTCGATGTTGTTTGCATGGCAGAACTTCTCTATCAATCCACGCAGTCCGGGCTTTGCATCCAGAGGTTTTATACGTGTGCTAAAATTATTGCTCACTTTTAAAAAGGCTGCAATATGCTCGCACATTGCTGCTGGCTTTCCTGTTGAATAAGTGAAGTCATTGCATGAGCAGGAAGCTAATCCTCCTTTATACCTGAAGTGGAACAGCTTGAATTGTGAATGCAATATGTAATCATCACCATCCGTACTGACTTCATAAATATTACATCCGTAGGCCAGTTTCTCCGATGCTTCATTTATCTTATTGTCCAGTGGTTTTCCATCGAGAACCAATGGTGGCGGCGCAGGATAATGTATTTCGAATCCATCTATTGATTTTTCTGACATAATACCTCGACATTACTATCTTGCAGGTTCTGAAACTGATAACGCCGGATTTTAGGCGCTTTGCGCCGACCCTGCGCTTTAGCGCCGGGGAAAATCTGGCATCAACTTTACTATACGCATTAAAGTACGTAGTAATATTTAAATCTTATACTAACTTAAATGAGTACGTGCTTAGAAAATCACCAGAGGATGCAAGAATACGGAG
>Ga0172368_10006337_pt1 | contig 12787 bp, 7 predicted proteins | sample Lak11m_FD_114540 | JGI IMG/M metagenome (GOLD analysis project Ga0172368, IMG submission 114540) | Freshwater microbial communities from Kabuno Bay, South-Kivu, Congo - kab_022012_11m | ecosystem: Environmental > Aquatic > Freshwater > Lake | place: Democratic Republic of the Congo: South-Kivu...
GGCGCGGGACGCCTGCGATCCCAGGAATTACGTCTTCCCTATACACCCATACTGCGCCATGCGCAGTAAAACCTCGTTCTTCACATGCGCTTTGGCCTGCTGCAGGAAATCGGCGGCTTTGCGGGAGCCGACCAGGGCTTGAATGTCCGGCTTCTCCGGAAAAACGGCCAATGCATCGCGGGCGCCTTCCAGGTAACGCTGCTTGAGAATGGTGCCGACGTTGATCTTCGCCACCCCCAGCTCGATGGCCCGCGGGATAGCCGCCGCCGGGAAACTGGTGCCGCCATGCACGACGAAAGGCACGTGAACTCGCTCATGCAAACGCTTCAAATGGTCAAGGTTGATCGCCGCTACGCCGTCGGTCATGATATGCACGTTGCCGATGGCCACGGAGAGCGCATCCACGCCCGTCTCCTCGACGTAGCGGGCGGCGCGGTCCGGGTCGGTCAGCGCGGTGGCGTGCGGATCGCCGATGGCGCCCGAGGCGTCCGGCAGCGCGTCCAGCTCACCTTCCACATCGGCACTCGCGGAGTGGGCGGCGGCGGCGACCCGGCGAGTCTGCGCGATATTCTCTTCCAACGGTAGATGGCTGGTGTCCAGCATCACCGCGGTGAAACCCCACGCCAACCCCTGCTCGATCTGCGTCATCGTTTCCACTTCATTGAGCAGGAAAGCGACCGGCACCGTTGCCGCCTCCGCCAGCACGCGGCCCATCGCCGCCAGCCCGCGCAGGCCACCATTGTCGAACCAGTCCTGATCCATCATCACGCCGCCGAAGCCGACGATGACCGGCGACCGGGATTCCGCTGCCGCCTCCAGCACCGCTTCCAGGGAATACTGGTCCCAGGACTCAAAATAACCGACGGCATAGCGGCGCCGCAGGGCGTCCTGCAATAACTCGCGCATGGGGAACAGCGGCATGATTTACGCGCCTTTCACGGCAAGAGCCAGGTGGGGGTTGGCCGGCAGGGCGGCCGGCAGGGAGTGCCGCAGGGAAGCAACCTCATCATAGGGGCGCTGCCGTTGCGACAGATCGACGTGCAGCGCCGCTGCGCAGTGCGCTACAGCGATGACATCATGCAGCGAGGCGTCGCCGGCGCAGAGACCGGTAAGCACGGCGGCGGTGAAGGCATCGCCGGCCCCGGCGCTGTTCAGCGGACCGTCAACGCGATAGCCGGGAATGAACTCCCGGATATCCGCCCAGCCGGAAAGATCGTCCGGGGCAAAAGGCACCATGCGGAGTGATTCCTCCTCCCCGGTGCACAGGTAGGCGCCATTCGGACCGAGGGTGAGGATGACGATGGGCACGCCCAGCCGCAGCAGGTCTTCACCGATCTGCCGCAGCTCATCCGGCGTCACAATGGTCTCGATATCGGCGCCGGCCCGGCGGGAACGCTCAGCCAGTGCAGTGAATCGCCCGGTTACCTGCGCCGCTTCCTCAATATTGGGTGCGAAGAGGTGCGCCTGCGGCAGCGCCGGCGCCAGCATGGCGCGCAGTGTGGTATCGTCGGCAATGGGTGTGGTGTCCAGGGAGATGAGCACGCCGGTCTCGCGAATTGCTTTCAGCAGCTCGGTCAGCGCCTGCCCCTGCAGCCGGCGCAGCAGCGGCGGATAGCCGAGGTGGAAGGCCTGGCTCTCCCGCAGCACCTGCAGGTTCCGCCGCCCGGAACCGAGCAGGTTGTCGATGCTCATGATGTCATTCGTGCCGGGATAAAAGTAGACGCCGCGCTTCCCGTCGCCGTATACCGGCACCGTGCTGAGTGCCGTGCCCGCTTCCTTCGTGCGGACGACATACTGTGTGTCCACCCCGTCGGCTTGCCAGAGGTTGAGCAGGATGTCGCCGTTCGCGTCGTCGCCTATCACCGTGAAATACGCCGCCGGCACCCCCATCCCGGCCAGTGCATGGCCGGTGTTGGAGGTGGCGCCGCCGGGACGATATTTCGTTTCACGCACCATGGAGAGACTCTCGCGCGTCGCGAGCGGTTCGGTGCCATAGAGGAACAGGTCCACGCAGGACACGCCTGCGCAAATAATGCCGGAGCGCATGGGATCCCCCGCCGATTCAGCGTTCAGGTGCTAACATACTGGTAAGCCATGCGTTTGTCAATTCCTACCCCGGCGAAGCTAGAATAGAGAAGTGAAGGCATAGTGAGAATGGCAAAAGTATTGGTACATCATGATATCGCAAGTACAATAACGCCCGCCCCGGTGGTTGAGTAGGCAGGAAAGCCTCCCAGTTCTTTCCATCGCTCCCGCGCTGTATCGAAACCACCTCACTAACGCAAGGTTTACCTGTCAACACGGTGGTTTCGATACGGCGCGGGAGCGATGGAAAGAACCGGGAGGCTTTCCTGCCTACTCAACCACCGGAGCGGACGCGTATTTGGCAATCCGGGATTATTTTGCCGCACCGGTCACGCGCGAAGGCTGGGTGAAGACGGTCAGGCGATCTTCGCGCACAAAGGCGCACAAGGTGATGCCGCAATGCGCCGCTGCATCGATCGCCAGCGAGGAGGGCGCGGAGACCGCGGCGATCAACTCGAGCCCGGCCCGCGCGGCTTTGGTCACCATCTCCAGGCTTACACGGCCTGACAGCATCACGCCGCGGCCGGCGGTGGGCCGTTCGGCCAGCAGGCACTGGCCGATGCATTTGTCCAGCGCGTTGTGCCGTCCAAGGTCTTCGGCGAAGGCGATGATCTCGCCGTCGGCAGTGAAAATGGCGGCAGCGTGCGTACCGCCGGTCTGCGCGAAGATCGGCTGGCGCCGGCGCATCTCCCCTTGCAGCGCAAGCAGCATGGCCCCCGGCGCCGCCAGCGCCTGCCCGACACCCGGCAGCGACGCCAGCACGGCTGCGACATCCACGCACCCGCACAAGCCGCACGAGCTGGCGACAATCATGTTCCGCTGCGGCAGCCTCTCCGGCGCGCGTCCCAATCGCAGGCGCACGACACCCGGATCATCCTCGCAGTGGTATAGCAGATCGATATCGCGCACCCCGCCGATCAGGCCTTCCGAGAACGCGAACCCTACCGCCAGCGCCGCCGTGTGCGTTGGCGTGCACATCAACGTATACTCGCCGACCCCATCGATGGTGATGGTGAGCGGCTGCTCGACCACCACCCGGCAATCCTCGGGCACGGCGGCCAGGTTCACGCCCGCAATACGCACGGCCCGGCATTCCCGCACGGCCGCAGCCTGCTGCTGATCGAACGGCATCGAATCGGTATTTTTCACGTCTGACAGCTTACTCCGAATTTCCTCTGCGCTCAAGCACGACCCCCGATGGAACTACCCGCCTCTAAGCCCGGCATCTTATGTTTCTTTTCCGTTAGGTTCATTTTCTGTAGCGCGCGCCCGCCGTGACGCCGTTCGCGGACTGTAAATTCGTGTGGTACAACGGTATGCGTGATCACCGAACCGTTCCTCGAGGGCGGATCGGAAATGCGTCAACAGCGCGCCACGGCGGGTGCGCGCTGCAGAACTGGAGAATCCGAAATCAAAAATTTCGCGCCGCTTCATACATCGCCAGCGCATTCTCCACCTTTACCGCCGGATGGATCTCGGAGGTGCTGCCGATGATGATCTTGCGCGCGCCCGCGTCGTCGATCGCTTTGATAACCGCGCTCCGCACCTGTTCCGGCGTGCCGTAGGCCAGCAACTGCGCGCAGTCGATGGGCTGGCTGATCGGCAGCTCGGGATACCGCTCCCGCAGCGTTTTTACGTCCATCCGACAATACGGCTCGACCGGGTGGATCTCGTCCACGCCCAGCGCCAGGTAATCATCGATGACGGGCCACTTGTAGCCGTCGAGAAAGGCCAGCACCCGGTAGCCATGCTGCTTCCACCGCTCGATCTTCCGCCGCTCCCGCGGCAGGACTTCACGGCTGACGATCTCTTTCGAGTAAAGCAGACTCGTGCCGGTGCCGGTTGCCACGCTGATCTGCGCCAGCGGGCACAGGTTGGCGTCCGCGAACCGGTTGATGAAGTGCAGTTGATACTCCGTCAGCGCATCCAGGTAGCGCGCGGTCACCTCGGGATAATCGGCGTAGAGATACCACCAGGTCTCTTCGTCGAACCGTTCCGTCGCCACCGCCAGCGCATTTACGTCCTCCGGCGGCAGCATCAGCGTGCCCTCCAGCTTCTCGGACACCCGCCGGTACGCGTCTTTCAACTCCTCGAAGGAATCATACGGCTCGTCGAACAGCATGACGTGCTGCCGCGCGAGGTGGCAGATACGGTCCTCTTCGATGCACCGATAGATGGACTCGATATCGCGCTCGGCGCAATCCGCGACCTCCCGCGTCGTGGGGAAGTCCGGGCGATAAACCATGTGCCCCGTCCACCATTCATACCGGTAGACGAATCCGTTCTCATCGGTCAGCGTCCAGGGATCGGTCCTGACCGGCACGGCGAAGTGCCGGACCAGGTCCAGCACCTGGCGGATGCCCCGGCAGAACAGATCCTCCGCGTTGCGCGGCGTGACCGTCTCCCCCGTCAACCGCTCGATCAGCCCGATATTGTGGATGATGTCAAACGTCGCGATCCTGTCGATCTCTTTGCCGTCCAGCGTCCGTAAAAGCCGCTCCCGGCTGTTCAATTCGGCCATGTCTTCTCCTCTATAGAGAGGCTTGGGGGGTTAGTGTAACCGCTCAGGTCCTGAGGACCATGGATTTTAGCCCAGGGTCGCAAACCTGGGCTATAATCCGTGGCCCTTTCAGGGCTTGAACGGTTATACTCAAAATTCAAAACTAAAAAGCTGCTTCTTTACACTTGCATATACTCGACATCCATAATCCTGCCCACCGCCTTGAGCGGTTCCGTCCAGTCCCCGTAGGCCATTGCCAGGTGGTGGGCCGCTCCCGCCTGTCCCCACTGTTCCAGGAACTCGGAAATGGGGCGGCTCATTTTGACGAAGAAGTTGGGAGCGCCCAGTGGCACGGCCTCTCGCGCCAGTACTTCCGCGCGCGACGACACCATTCGCCAGCGTCCGTCCGGGAGAGAGGTGATGCTCAGCATTGTGATCGGGCCGGGGGGCATCTGCAATTGGAAGCAGGCGCCTCGCCCCGCGCAGCCGTCCCACCAGGGATGCCGCGATAACTTCACAGCCTGCGTGTTGTCCTCGAACAGCCCGAGGTTCATCTGCCCGCTGTGCCCCATCAGGAACTGGTCGTTGTCGAAATCGTTGGCCCAGATCTCGGTGAATACCGCGCGTCCGGAGAGCCGTTCGAGGATCATTCCCGCCAGCGTGGTCGGCACGTCGCCCTCGCACGAGCAAAAGGTGCCCTGCTGCGCCAGCAGCGACATCCCCAGGCAGGCCACCACGCCGATCTCCGGATTCTGCCACATCTGCTGGCAGTAGATCGTCGCCGCCGTCAGTTCCTTCTCCCTGACGACCTCCCGCATGGCGATGGCCAACCGCACAGAGTTAGTGAACTCATTCCCCTGGAATTCATGCGCCATCCCGTATTGTTGCATCAGCTCCGCCGCCAGCCGCTCGACTTCGTCATCTGTTACCGCCTGGTAGGCCGTCTGGATGTTCGACTCCAGAATGGGCACCGTGGCCACGCCGAATTTGGCATACATGGCCGTCGGATCGTAACCGAAGTCGATCATGCCGGGATAGGTGTGCCCGAACAACCCCACGCGGGCGCCCCACAGGTAACCGGTCGCATCGATCGCGGCGAAGGTTTCCCGGAACTTCCGCCGCACCGCCTCGCTGCTCAGGTGCCCGGAGATCAGGAAGTAGGGGATCTGCTCCCGGAACAGCAGGTTCGTGATGCCCGGCACGCCGGTGACGCCATGCTCCAGCATCCACTTGTCGAAGTCCAGGTTCGCGGGAATTCCCGAAGAAGCCTGGGTATTCCACACGATGATGGGGCGCCGGAACTTCTTCAGGTCGAGGATCACGTCGTCGGGAGTGGAGTAGGTGACCGTCGCCAGCACGATTACGTCTACGTCCTCCCGCTGAAACAGACGGCGCGCGTCCCCCGACGCCGGCGAGGCATCGATAAGCTCTCCCGTCTCGTAGACTCTGCCGAATTGCGCCAGGTAGTCCCGCAGCGCCCCGGCCAGCTTCAGCGCCGGCTCTTTATGATCGGGAAAAAACTTCCAGTAGGTTCGATGCGCGAGCGGCATGTAGCCGATCTTGATGCCGTTCGCGTCGGGTTTCTCTATCATGCATGAACTCCTCTAATGATATTTAGTGCCGGTCTCAAAATTCGGGCTCATGCTCATGCTCGAAAGCCTGCTCATACCCGGGTTAGCTCCACAAATATGATGAATCGATAGTCTACCTGAAGAATAGCAATATATTTTGAGCATGAGCACGAGCACAAGTTTGGACTTTGAGACAGGCCCAATCATTGCCCATAGACCCACTCTCCTATTTCCAGGCAAGGGAGGAGTTGTCCATGCGGGCATTTATTCCCAGCGTGAAAGCAGGTGCACCGGTCCCAGCAGGCCGGAGCATGTTTGGCCGGGGAAGATGAAGCGCGTCGGGTAGCTGCTCATGTGGTTGGCAAGGGTATTGGCTACCCGTATTTCGAGCCGGTTCTCGCCTTCCCGCACGAGATCGGTGATATCGAAGTGAAACGGCTGGGCCATGCCCACCCCGGCCTGTGCGCCGTTGACCAGGACTTCGGCCACCGTCGCCACTGTGCCCAGGTCGAGCCGAATGAGGCCTTCGAGATGGCGCCGGTCGAGGTGGACGGCGCGGGAATAAACGGCGATGCCGGAATACGATTCCAACCCGTAGTCGCACCAATTGCCGAGGGGCATCTCCCCTTCCTCGCAGGTCAAGTAGACCGGTCCCGCAAAGGCGGCGCCGGCATAACAACCCGGCGCATGCACGATGCGGAAGGCAATCTGCGAGCATGCCCTTGGCGCTTCGTCCAGTACGATCTGGATTTCGCCCGACGCATCGGCGGGCACCGCCACCAGGCAACCATCCACCCAGGCCTGTACCTTGTTCGCATGCAGCGTGACACGCAGCGCGCGCAGGCCGGGCGGTGCGGTGAAGCGATACCAGCCGATGCGCGATGGTCCTTCCGGCATCACGTCGAACCGCAGCGTTTGCGGCTCCCGGAACCAGCGGAGCACGGGGATGCGCGGTTGGGCGGCAGGCGGACCAGCGGGATCGTAAAAGCTGACATATGTGTTGAGCGCCTCGCCGCGCGGTTGGACGATACGCACCAGCACAGTGTTCACACCCTGCCGCAATTGCACGCGCGCGCTCGCAGCCACCAATGATTCTCCCTGCTCCTCCGCTGTTTGCCGCCGGTTCATGGCCTGATAATGGGTGTTTTCCGTTGCCTCCCGGCGCTCGGACTCCGCCCCCAGCACCTGTTGCCCATTGATCCAGGCTTGCCGCGGGAAGCGCGCTTCGCCGCCCACGTCGCAAATCCACTCGCCCTCCTCCGGCGCTGACACATACGTGAACAGGTAGCGCGCGATGGGGTGCCCCCCCGAGATCTCGTTGAAGTACAGGAATTCGTCGGCTACCCCTTCGAGACCGCCGAATGATTGCACCTGCTTCATCGCTGCCCAACTGCCGTGTTGCTGTGAAAAGGTTACCGGCTCCCAGCCGAATGCGCGTCCGGCCGGATTCCAGGTTGCCCGGGCATCGAACTCGCCGGCGAGAATCCCATCAATGATCTCCCGCGGTTCCAGCGCTTCCCCGAAGGGCTCGAGCTGCCACCAGTAGGGGCCATGCGTATACAGCACTCGCGACCAGCCGGCGTCATCGAAGCCGGGCGTATGCCATCCGCCGGCGATGCCATCTTCCTCTTCTTCCTCGCGATAGCGGAAGAAGCGCGCCTCCGGTCCGATCATCTCCTCTGCCGGCGGGTAGCGGAAATCGCCCCGGCAATTGTCCAGCGTGGGTTGCAGGCGCACCGTCCACGGGCCGTCAAGGGTGATCTCCTCCGGCGTGCTGTCAACCGCTGTCTTCCGGGTGTCGTTCCCGGTAATCCGCTGATGCTCCCGGCAAGGCGCTACCACCAAAACAATGCCCTGGTATGCAGCCATGTCGAGGCGGACTGTTATCACATCACCGGCGATTTCGTAATCGGTGACGGGTTGTGCATCGCCGGTGAAGGGGTCCCAGAATTCAGGTTCGCCATCCGCCCGCACGGCAACTGTCACGCGCTGCGATTCGGACCGTGTATTGACCAGCAACATGATGTCCGTCTCGCCGGCCTTTCGATGGCAGTGATACACCTCGGGTGTGGAAACCGTCACATCGCGGATGATGGCCGCCGCAAGGATCGCCGACACTTGCGCTTCATCCGCGGGGATGAAACAACCTGATGCACCGCCAAACATCTCACCGACGAGGGAACAGATGACAGGATCGCCGCGGCCAAATTCCGGCGAGGCATCCGGCAGGCGGCCAAACGCCAGCACGGTTCCGCCTGACGCTTGGAAGGCGCGCAGTTTTTCGAGCGTGTTGCGGCGGATCGTCGTCAACGGCGGCAGCACCACCGCCCGCAAGGCATGCCCGGCAATGACCAACTCGCCGCCATTCACCGCCGCCTCCGCCAGGAAGGCGTCGTCGAGGAAGTCGAAATCAATGCCGCCCCGGTAAATGGCCTTTGCCAATCGCATGACGCCGTCGCCCGCTTCCCGCGCGGCGTCGCTGAAGTCCTCGCCGCCGGTCCAGCCGGCGTGCATCGTTGTCAGCGGGTAGAAAACAGCGACATGGGCGACGTGGACCCCCTGGCTCATCAGGCAGCTCAGGCGGCGCACCCACGCGGAAAACACCTTCCAGTAGCGCCAGTAGGGTTGGCGGAAATGGATGGCCGGCGGCACCCATTCGTACCAGCCGCCGAGCGTGGAATACAGCGCGCAGTGGTTATTGTAGAAGTTCAGGCCGAATGCGTAATTGACCAGCGTGCATGCCAGGTTTTTCTGCTGCGTGGCGCCCCAGCCCGAGCCCCAGTAGGCGCAGACGGCGCTCCGCCTGTTCCCGGAAAGATTCGCAATCGAGCTGGAGAACTTGGTGTCGATGAATTTCCGCTCGGTGAGCGGATAGGGCTCCGCGCCGTCATCCGGGTCCTCGTTGCCGGTGATGTCGAAGTGGCGCATCATGCGGAAAAAGTCGCCATAATGATATGTCTGCATTACCGGATCTTCCCGCCCCCAGGTCGCGATGGTGACATAGCGCATCCCCCGCTCATGCAGCCAGTCCGCGATGCGACGGTAAAAATTCTCGTCGAGCAACGAGGACATCACCTCGTAATAATCGCAGCGGATTTTGTCGGTCTGAGCGCCGATGTCCAGGAAGATGCCGCACAGGTGGGGCAGTGGATCGTAACCTTTCTCCCGCCGGAAACGGTCAAGGAGCGCGGGCGAGTATAGAATATTGCCGCGCAGCACATACATCTCATCCGGGCCGTAAGCCTCCAGCGTGTTGCCGAGTAGATCGGGCACTCGCTTCTCGAATTCGCCCAGGTGCAGCGCCAGCCAGCGATCGGCCACCGCCGGATCGAGGTAATTAAGGTCGTGCGGCTGCGCGGTGATGACGACTAGCATCCACCCCGCGACAGGAGCCGACCAGGTGAGGCGGTTGTTCACCACGGCGTCATGCAGTGTGAGCTGCGAGGTGTAATCTACCCCGGCTTCCGTCACGCGGTAGGCGGCGGCGTGGAGAATCTCCTCCTCGGCGGGTACTTCGATGACCAGCGGGTCGGAACGGTCGGCCTGCCGGCGGTAGCAGATCAGGCGCCGGCCCAGCAGCCGGGGATTCTCGCGACATTCGGCGCGGACTTTGTGCTGGAAGAACTCGAAGGCCGTCCAGTCGGAAACCCAGGCCGCCAGGCCCAGCCGCCGGTGCTCGCGCAGGGAAAACGCGAACAGCTCCCACCATTCTTCCGTCCAGTAAGCCGGTTCCGATTGCAGCGGCTCACCCTGAAGGTAGCGGGGGTAATACCACGTCCCGCTGATGCCGGCGGCCTTCAATTCCTCGAGTTGCCGGCGCAGCTCCTCCCGCGACAGCACGGCGCCGGCTTCCCACCACCAGCAATCGATCGAGCCGTACTCCGGCGGCGGCGCCTGAAAGACGCGCAGCAACGCCTCTCCGGTCAGGATATCCTCTTCCTGCTTCATGTGGTGCCTCCCTCCGGTGTCCCAGCGCAACGTCGGGCATGTCTGACATATCCGACTGGTCAGACGATCTTCAGATCATCACTACCGGCATCCCCATCAGCTCCGCCAGTTGGTTCAACTCCCGGCGCACGTCGCCGCGAACGGTGATGGCGTGGTGCGGCACGCCGGCCTTGACCAGCAGCTCGGTGAACTCCCGAATGGGCCGCTCAATGCGCACCATGGCATGCACATCGTTGATTGGCAGCGGATCCAGATCGAGGATCTCGCCGCCGGTGATGAACATCCGCCAGCCCTCGGCGTGCTGGACGAAATGGGCGATAGTGCACGGGCCGGGAGAGGGCACGAACCAGAGGCTGCAGCCCGTCCCTTCCAATCCCCACTGCTCGGCAGTGGGCGTCAATTGCACTGCGGCATTCCGCGCCTGCGTCGGGTCGCCAAAGCCGTGACCGAGTAACATCCAGGCGTTTCGCGCCACGTCGAATTCGCTCCATTCGAGGAAAAACGGCATATGCCCCGTCAGGTGATGCAGGATTTTCATCATAATCAGGCCGATCACGTCGCCTTCCGCCACGCCGGGAAAGCCCGCGCGGTGCAGCTCGGACAATCCCAGGTTCGGGGTTGTTTTGAGCTGCTTCTCGACGTAGTGCTGGCACAGCAGCGCGACGCCATCCAGGCGGAACCGCCCCACCAGCCGCCGGAGGGCCACCGCGGCGCGGGAAGCGTTCACCAGGTCGTCCTCCCCCACCCCGTCGATGCGATAGGCGCGCTGCGCGTGGGCGACCAGGGCTTGCACGTCGGGATCATCCGCCGCCGCCCCATCCCAGGCCGCCTGCAGGTGTTCGAGCTGGATGTTGAGAATTTCCGGGCCCAGCGCGCCCTTCACGCTCGTCTTGTCGTATTCGAAGTCGAACATACCGCGGAAGACGTGGCCGATCACGCCGAAGGTCATCGTCTTCAACCGCGTGTAGATCGTCAGCACATCGAGGTAGCGGTCGATCTTGCGATACGCCTCATCGTCGTCGAGGCTGCCGGCCACCGCTTCGATCTGTCGCGGCCCGTCCTTCATCTTGCGGAAGCCGCATACAAGCTGCACGAGCGCCATCAGGCCGCTGTTGCGCAGCACGCCGCTGTAGTCGTCCGCCGGGTCGAATTCCCCGCGCGATTGCGACGCGAACAGCAGCAGCGGCACGCCGGGCAGGTGAGAGAGCAGTTGATGGGTATAGGCATCCGGAATATACGTCCGGTAGGCGAGAATCAGCACGTCGATCCGCTCGGTGCGAAATCGCCGTCCCGCGACATCCGCCTTGTCGATGGTGTCCACCAGGCCTGAATCGACGATATCGTGCCGCTGTGCCAACCGCTCGGATACGATTCGCGCGTCCTGTTCGGCCTGGGCCTGCAGCGCGGGATACATTGGCCAGTATTCGAAAAAGCCGGTGGAGAGCAAGCCAACCTTGAGCCGGCGGCTCGCATCGAGCCGATCGGCCGACAGCAGATCGCCGAACGCCTCGCCCTCCGCCACTTCGAACGACCGCACATTATCCGTTTCTTGCGTTGACATGGTTCACTCCCCCTGGCGTTGGTAGTGAGTAGTGATAAGTGAGTGGTACTCGTCTCGGTGGTTGAGTAGGCAGAGAAGCCTCTCCGCTTCTTTCCACCACCCGCGTGCCGTATCGAAACCCCCGCAGGGGTAGCTTAAACCTTACGGAGAGGGCGCGTATCCGCAGTGGTTTCGATACGGCACGAGGACTGCGAAAGATCAGGAAAGTGCGGCGGAGTACCGCGCAGAGCTCCCCTGCCTGCTCAACCACCGAAACGGGTACTACTCACTTATCACTACTCACTACCTGGTTAATCGATTAACCAATATTGTCATTTATAATACTCACCGGTGAACTGCCTGTCAAATCCCCGAAAGACGTCCGGTTGACAAACGGGCGCCCTCACCTTACTATAGTTAAGCAATTAACATCACGACAGGGCTGCCATAGGGCGGCTGCGCCGCAACCAAACAACGAAATCTGCGCGCGGTGGCGAGAAATCGAGGATTAATAATACAGTGAATATCGCTGAATTTGCGCGCAAAATCGGCGTCTCCACCGCCGCGGTTTCGTATGCCATCAACAACAAGGATGAACATATCAGCGCCGCCACCAAGCAGATGATTCTGACGCGCATGGAAGAGCTGGGCTACCGGCCCAGCCGCCTGGGCCGCGCCTTTGCCACACAGAAAACGCGTATTATCGCCCTCTGGACCCACGATATCTACCCGCCTTACTACACGCACGCCATCTCTCACATCCGGCAATTGCTCACGGCGGAGGGTTTTGAGTTCCACATCGTCGAGCCGGCCTCCTCCGCTCGCGCGCTTGATTCGACCTGGCCGGTTGAAGGGATTATCGCGTTCCACAAAGGCGAGGCGGTCCGCGAGATGCTCGACGCCGGCATGAACCGCGGCGTCCCGATCGTCGATATGGGCGTTGGCCCCCTTACCACGGTCGATCATGTGCGGGTGAATACTTACGATGCCAGCGTGGCAGCGGTCGAGCATCTCCTTGCCGCTGGACGCCGCCGCATCGTCTTCCTGCTGCCGGATCGGGAAAATGAGCTCGATATGGAACGCTGCGTGGCTTATCGCACCGTGATGCGGGCAGCCGGACTCGACGCCGAATTCATTCGCACC
>Ga0172368_10006340_pt1 | contig 12775 bp, 7 predicted proteins | sample Lak11m_FD_114540 | JGI IMG/M metagenome (GOLD analysis project Ga0172368, IMG submission 114540) | Freshwater microbial communities from Kabuno Bay, South-Kivu, Congo - kab_022012_11m | ecosystem: Environmental > Aquatic > Freshwater > Lake | place: Democratic Republic of the Congo: South-Kivu...
GGAAAACGCCCCTGGGAAGTTAAGGTAGATGTAGCATTACCTTGTGCCACACAAAACGAACTTGACAAAGAAGATGCTCTTACATTGGTTAAAAATGGCTGTATGGCCGTTTGTGAAGGTGCTAATATGCCAAGCACTCCCGAAGCTGTTGAAGTATTCCTTGAAAATAAAATTCTTTTTGCTCCCGGTAAAGCAGCCAATGCAGGTGGTGTGGCCACTTCAGGTCTCGAAATGAGCCAGAATTCTATGAAACTCAACTGGAGCCGTGAAGAAGTTGACCGCAGACTACACGAAATCATGAAAAATATCCACAAAGCATGCGAAAATCATGGTAAAGAAGAAGACGGTTATGTAAACTATGTTAAAGGAGCAAATATTGCCGGCTTCCTCAAAGTAGCTAACGCAATGCTTGACCAGGGACTGATTTAATTACGGATTGAGCAAAATTGCGGATTGGAGATTGAAGAATTTCTATTCGAAATCGAAAATTCGTAATTCGAAATACAAATAATTCCATTTTCTACTTATAAAAAAAGCCGCTACCGAAAGGTGGTGGCTTTTTGTTTTGTATTTATGCTTCTTTATTTAGTGTTTAAACTTTATATTTATTGTTGCTGGCATTGAAATGGATTTTTATTAACAAAAATTTTAAAGCAGGAGGTTTTATGAAAAAGTTTGTTTTTACACTTGCAATGATGCTGAGCATCTCAGCAGTTTTTGCTTCACAATTAAATATCAGGATGTTTAACAATGCTCCGGTATTTATTGTACTCGACAGGCACCAGCACAGCGGTCATACCAGTCAGCATACTTTTTTCAATATTCATCCAGGAAAACATTATCTTGAGGTATTTGCCCCTACTCCTTTTGGCAAACCAGGACATCTAATATTTGCCGGACAATTTCATATTGCCCCTGATATTAAGCTTAAAGCAATGATAGACAGGTTTCATTCATTTGTTGTTTTAGAAACAAAATATTTAAAACCTAAATACAAATCAAACCCTCATCATCAACCCAAGTGGGAGGAAGATTATTATTTTGACGAAAATAACTGTTATAGCTACCGTCATGAACGTAATTACGGAATGAACAGTCGCGATTTTAATTTCCTCATCTCAAGTCTGCAAAACACTGCTTTCGACAACAGCCGACTCACTATTGCAAAAAGTGCTTTAAGAAATAATGCTGTAAGCAGTGAACAACTATTGATGATTATAAAAACTTTTACTTTTGAATCGAATAAAGTGGAAATTGCTAAATCAGGCTGGCATTCAGTAAGCGACAGGAACAGATTTTTTATCATATATAGTGCTTTTACCTTCAAAAGCAGCATTAATGAAATAGAAAACTATATTCAAACCCATTAAATCATTTGCTTTTGCTATTTGCTTTTTACCCCGAATCATTTTCGGGGTATTTTTTTTAATGGCTATCTTTTTGCATTTTGCGAAATTTATTTTTTTTATGAGCAAACTCAAGCGTCAAAAATCATTTATTATTTTCTTTTCTGTAGTATTTGTCATCTATTTCGCTCTTCATATTCCTTTGTTTATTACAGGTAATTATTTATTATCAGCATTCACACAAATACAACCCGTTTTTAAGTTAGTTTTCATTCTGTTAGCCTCTTCATTTTTTGCCGGAAGAATAATGGAACGAATAATACCGTCACTTTTCAGTGATGCAATTGTATTTGCCGGCTCCTTATGGCTTGGGGCTTTATTATATTTTTACCTGCTATATTTTGCCGGATTTATTATTTTAATGCTTTTGAAACTTACAGTCTGGCTTGGTGTTATTGATTTTCAGTTTAATGATACAATTAAAATTTCAGTATTTATAACAGCCCTGGCAATTACCATGATTATATTGCTCATTGGTTTTATCAATGCCCAAACACCTGTTGTCAGGCAGTTACAGTTTAATGTCAATAAAAACGGTGGCAAATTCAAATCATTAAAAATTGCTTTAGCCACTGATATTCATGCTGGTATTATTATCGGGAAAAAGCGTTTGACAAGAATTATCAATAAAATCAATGCTGTTAACGCAGATATAATCTTACTTGCAGGCGATTTGGTTGATGACGACATCAACAGACTGATAAACAAAGATTTGGGAAAGATTTTCAGCTTGCTGAAGGCATCTTACGGAGTATTTGCCACTACTGGCAACCATGAATATATTGGAAATGCCGGCAAAGCAATAAATTATTTTGAAAAGAATGGTGTTCGTTTTTTGAATGATGAGCAGGTAATGATAGCAGATAGTTTTATTGTTATAGGACGTAAAGACAAAGATGCTGTACGATTTTCAGCTTCTAAACGTAAAACAATAACTGAACTTCTTGCAGGAGTTGATTTTTCCAAACCTATCATCATGCTTGACCATCAACCGGCAGAAGTCAAAAAAATAGCAGAAAACAGGGTTGATATTTGTTTTTCAGGGCACACCCATCATGGACAATTGTGGCCTCTCAACTATATCACAAAAGCCATATACAAATTAAGCTGGGGTTATCAGTATCTGAATTCTACTCATTACTATGTATCATGTGGAGCAGGTAGCTGGGGACCACCGGTTAGACTTGGCAATAGACCTGAAATTGTTGCTGTAACCGTTGTTTTTCAATAATTACTGTTTCTCAAATTCTTTTTTTACAGCATCATTATATACCTCCACCGATTTACGCTTTTTAGAATGTCCTGAAATATTGCAAGTTACACCCACTACCATCATACATCCTATTATAGTTAATCCCCTTTTAGTAACAGATTCTTTGGTTGCAGTAGGCGACACCAATTCCAAATGGTTTTGAGCATAACCAGTTAAAAATAACATCCCTATTTCTAACCACGAAAGGGTACTTGCAATCCCATGAAATCCGGCACCAGAGTTAAATAATGCTGTAGCCTCTGGATAATTGGCATATAACCTTCGCACTGCATTATTTTCCAATCTGGTATTATTCAATTTCACACCTAGCTTGTAAGTAAGATACTGCGGAGGCTGTTTAACAACTTTAACTGTCTGCTTAGATGTTACAACTGTATCAGTTTTTGGCTTGACAACCTCCTGTGGTTTACTTTGTTGTGTAAATACATCCTTTGTCCCATTTTGATATTTAATCATAAAGACTTTAGATTTTTCAATACTGTAAACCGGTCCTCCCTGATTGTCAAACCTGTTGTATTTTATAATATCTAAACCCACTTCTTTAACAATTGCCTGAATCTCTTCACCATTCTGTAATACAATTATATCCTGTGAAAAGCTTTTACATGCAGTTATCAATAATACCATTCCAAGCATTAATCTTATTTTATTGATCATAACTATGTTTTAATTGTTTAAAAACTCTGTAAATTCATTACTTTTGAGCTGACAAATGTAAAATTTGTGATGGAATAAAATAATTATTCCAAAGCTTTTTTTGCACAAAATTAAAAAATTAATTTTCAATCCTCTTCTATCTATGTTGAATATTTCGCTTTTAAAAAAAAGAAAAACCCCATCAATTTAATTTCCTATAAAAAAAGTTTAAAATTATCGAAACTTTTTTTGTTAAATTTGTACTAAACAATTAAATCAAAAATGAATCTCTTTGAACAAGTTACAGACATTATGAGTTAAAGCTCGATAATAATCCACCAGTGTTATAAAATGAGATGAAGCTGGAGAAATAAACACATTATTAAAATTGAATAATATTATTAGACAAAATGCTTAAAGTTTTGCTGATTGATGATGAAAGGCTCGCGCTTGAAAATCTAAAAATTCTGATAAAGAATTATTGTCCTTATCTTCAGGTTATTGATACGGCATCATCAGTTGATGAAGGTATTGCAAAAGTAAATAAGCTGAAACCTGATGCCATTTTTCTGGATGTTAATATGCCTGGGAAAAATGGTTTTGAAATGCTTGCACATTTAAATCCTGTTCCTTCAGTTATATTTGTAACTGCACACGAAAAGTATGCACTTCAGGCAATGAAAGTATGTGCTGTGGATTTTCTGCTTAAGCCAATTGATATCAATGAGTTGATGGAGGTTCAGATCAAACTGTTAACCCTGAAGACGCTAAAACCTGAGATAAAGAATAATTATGGTCAGGTGCTCAGAAACCTGTCCATTCTGATCGACCAGCCAGGAACAGTTCGTAAAATCACACTTTACGTTAATAACGGTTATGAAATATTTGAGATGGATGATATTGTTTACTTAAGTGGTGAAGATAATTATACCTTGTTCCATTTTAAAAACCATAAAAACGTAATGGTGTCGCGGACACTAAAAAATTATGAGGAAATACTTCAACCTTTTGGGTTTATGCGGATTCATAAAACAACCATGATAAACCTTTCCCATGTTAAACGCATTAAAAAAAATGAATCGACAGAAGTGGTAATGAATAATGGGGAACATCTGCAGGTTTCGAGGCGAAAGTGGGCTGATTTGATGGAGTGGGGAAAGAAATCTGAATAAATGTGAACCATGAAAAATAAAATTCTCCTTATCTTTTGTTTGCTTATACCCTCTGAATTTTTGTCGGCTCAAAATATCATTTCCCGTCACTATACCCGGGATGATGGATTACCAAGTATCACTCTTTATAAAATGATACAGGACGAAGATGGTTTTATTTGGTTTGGCTCTGATGCCGGAGTGACGCGTTTTGATGGCAAAACATTTAAAAACTTCACTGTTGAAGATGGATTATCTGATAATTTCATTCTCGTTGTAAAAAATGATTCAAAAGGAAGGATATGGTTCTTGGGAATGAATGGTACTGTATCCTACTGGTATAAAGGCAGGATATACAATGAAAAAAATGATACTATTTTAAGACAGATAACTTCTCAGAATGCTTTCATTGATCTTTATGAAGATGATGAAAACAGATTGTGGTTCACTGCACAGTATGAATATATTATCCTTGATAAGGAGAAGGTTAGGAAATTAAATATTGGACAATATTCTCATTCAGGTATAATATATAAAGGAGATAATGGTTTAATACTTCTCACTTCCTATGAATCTTTTATTATTAATAATCAGAACTTTAAAATTCGCAAGATTGACTTGCCGAATAGAATAAAAATAGCCTCAGGATATTACCGCCTAAATGACGGAAGTGTTTTATTCACATCATCTGATGGTTTTATTCATCAGAAGAATACAACTCAAAAACTATTGATTCCATTTCCCAAACAACTCAAAAATGTTTGGTGTCCGAGCATTGCTCTTACAAAAGACTCATTGTTATATGCCGCTTTTATGGGTAATGGCTTGTATTGCTTTAACTTGAAAGAACCTGAAAAAGAAGCTGCGATTTATTTTGAGAATGCTATTATTACCGGTGTTTTGGCTGACAAGGATAACAATATCTGGGTAAGTACCCGAAATGATGGCTTGTTTTTGATTCCTGAATGGGCGGCCAAGGTTAGATATTTAAACAAATCGAATGGTTTGATTGATGATTTCTGCCAGGTTGTTTTCAAACCGGATAAGGAGAAATTGTTGGTTGGCTTTGATAAAGGTGTACTTCAAATACTGAATAACAAACAAAATAAAGTCTTAATCTCCCCTGAATATACAAGTGATTTCAATTTTATTCATCGTGTAATCGCATTTAAAGATATTTTATGGATCGCTACAGATGACGGATTGGTTTGTTATGAACTGAAAAGCGGACAAAATAAAGTTTTAAATTATAAGGATGGTAACAAAATATTAATAAGTGATAATATTAAAAACATCACTGCAGGAAGGGATAAAATTTATGCTGCCGGTTTAACGGATATTTTCGAATATACTCCGACAGAAAATGTTCAAAATCCTCTTTTATTAAAAATTCTATATACAGATCAACGGATCTATTCTATGTTTTGTGATAAGTCAGAACGGTTATGGTATAGCACCAGTTTGGGTTTACAATCATTGTTAAACAATGAAACCTTTTTACATAACCAAGATGATCCTTTGTTGACAAAAAGAATAAATTGCATTGCTGAAACGGATGATTCCGTATTGATCTTAGCTACACATGGTTATGGAGTATTATTTTACAAAAACGGTAAAATTATTCAGCACCTAACCCAAAATGATGGGATTTGCAATGATATCTGCAAAAAATTGTTTCTGTTTAATAACCGAATTTACATATCAACTCCTTCGGGTGTTTCTATATTAGATTACTCGAATGGAAAGGCAAAGCTGTTTCAAAATCTGGGCAGAGAATATCTGCTGCCCTGTGATGATGTATATGATGTCTTTGCAGATCAGGATGAAATATATATTGCCACTTTACAAGGACTTGTGATTATTCCCCAAAAGGATTTGAGGAAAAGAGAAAGTATTATCCCTTTGTTGCACATAACCGAAATAATGTTCAAAGACAGCTTAATTAATCCTGAAGGCACATTAACTTTTCCTTATTACAAAAACCGGATTAAAATAAGTTATATCGGAATAAACTATCTGAACACGAAAAAAGTTAATTATCGTTACCGCATAAAGGAAGATCATCACTGGGAATATACGACAAACAACAACCTTGAGTTTCCAAAACTTAAAGCTGGAAGCTATTTATTTCAATTGCAGGCACGCACAGGTGAGGGGGAATGGTCACCAGTAAAATCGTTTGAATTTATAATAAGACCTCCCTTTTGGGGTACTCTTTTATTCAAAGTAGGTGTTATTATACTTTGTTTATTTTTGGCTTACCTGATTTTTAAACGATACCAGAAAAGACAATTTAAAAAAGTGGAAGAAAAGCAAAAAATCGTAAAGCAAATTGCCGATCTGGAGCAACAGGCATTGCAAACCATGCTGAATCCTCACTTCATTTTCAATGTGATCAATTCGATACAGGCGATGATCAACAACAAAGACAGGCATTCAGCTAACAAATATCTGGCTGATTTTGCATTATTGATAAGGACAAATCTTGAAATATCTTTCAAAAAGTACATCACTCTTGAAGATGAGTTGGAATATTTAAAGCTTTATGTAAAGTTTGAAAATATGAGACTGAGAAATGAGTGTCGTTTCGAAATCGTTCCCGATCCCTTAGTTGATGAAAGTGAATACCTGATTCCTGTCATGATGATACAGCCTTTACTTGAGAATGCGGTGATTCACGGGATTATGCCATTGTCTGAAGCAGGTATCATTCGTTTGTCTTACACCAAAATATATGATGAAATAATTAAGTTTACCGTGGAAGATAATGGGCCTGGCATAGACCTTAAATACTTGAATACAGATTTAAAAGACATAGAGAACGCAAGCCATGCATTAAGTATGACCTTAAAACGTCTTAGTTTGCTGGAAAAATCAACCGGTCAGCCATATCATTTACGATATTTTCATCTCTCACCTAATACCATAAACAAAGGGACCATTGCAGAGATCACTCTGCCTTTAAAGTGATAATAATTGGTTATAACTTTTCCTTTACCTCATTCATTTATACCGTTCCCTTAATAAAAAACAATTGAGGTAAAAACCTTTTTAACTTTGTTTGATTCATTCAGGAAAATATTATAATCCGATTTTGAAACATCATCTTAAAGAGTTGGAGAAGACAGCATTATCAACCATGCTTAATCCTCATTTTATCTTCCGTAACTTTTCATAATTTAGGCACAGCATCAAAAGCCTCCAACAAAAGACGTTGATTTTTTGTTAATTCATTGAAAATAACCTTTCCATTATCAAGAATAATAGCTTTGAATTTTTCAAGTGTTATCATCAATGATTCAAAACTGTATGATTTAATGAGATTCTTTTCTTTTAAAATGCTCATAATTTTCATTCTGATAATTAGAGCAATAAGACAAATAAACATTAATCCTTTAAGAGTTGAATCTTTTTGAACATTCGGTGTGCTTAATTCAAGATCATTTTTTAATATATTGAAGCTTCTTTCTATCAATTCCTTTTCTCTATAATTAGAAAGACAGCTGTCCCAAGAATAATCACCGTTGATGACAATGATAAACAATCCCTTTTTATTTAACCTTCTTGATACAGCTTTTTCCTTTATTTCAACTTCAATTTGATTTTGTGATATATGAACTGAAAAATAGTTTTTAAGATTTCCTGTAATCTCTTCAATCTTAGCCTGAATATTCGGACTGATTTTTAAGTTTTTTAACTTTTCTTGAATATCGAACAATCTTTTATAGAAACTGTCCTTTTCCTGCTGAGCTCTTTTGGGATTGAAATAGCAGTATCCATTCAGTTTATGGTTGCCTATTATAATTTCAACGTCTTTAACAAAAATGATTTCATCGCAGTATTGTTTTAAATACTTAGGTTTTTCTATCTCTGCTGATAAAGAGTTTATCAGAGACTGAGCAGACTTGTAACGTTCGTCAGGTACTGCCATAATAAAGTCCGTATTATTATTCAATAATATGTCAAGATTACTGATGCTGAAAAACCCCCGATCTAATACAATCGTGAAGTTTTTAACGCCTTGTATTTTTATTTTCTTAATCGTGTTTTTAAGTGTTACTACATCACTTATACTTCCCGGATATATTTCATAACCTAATGGAATGCCTTCTTCTTTATCTAATATTACTGACAAATTTATTTGTGGCAAATCCAATTGGTCTCTGTTATAGCCCCATTCTAATAATTTCATAAGTTCACTGTAAGACGAAATCGATGTTATATCATACAATATAGTCCTTTTGCTTTTTAATTGCCTTATTAAGTGTGATGATAATTTATCCTGTATCCTGCTTTCCCCAATTTTTGATAATAACCTGCTTATGCTTGAGGGACTTAATGGCAAATCTCGTGTTTGACGATAAAGCCAAGTTCCAGTGTACCAGTTTTCAGTGTTTTGAAGTGAAATGCCTCGTATTAAACGACCTAAGCTCAAGGCAATAACAGTATTTGCACTTCTTTCTCCTAATTCTTTTACCAAAAACTTATCAATCTGATACTGATTTATAATTTTCATGATTGGTAAAAACTCTCCGTACGATAAAACATCCTTTGTATTGAACTCACGAACTTTTTTAATAACACCATCTACCAATTTTCCAACATAGGTACTTTCTTGTCGTGTCTTTTTCAATGTTGAATCATAATATGGCTGAATTTTATAAATGTATTCTATACCATTGATAATTTTTTTGCGATAAAATGCTTTCATGCTATGCCTATTTAGGCACAATATTACAATTCAAGATTGCAAATACAACTGTCTGATTTAAAAAGTTTTACACAGTTATTTGTGAATATCTTTGCCTAAATTATGAAAAGCTACGGTTATCTTCAATGTTATCAACGCCATCCAACATTTTATTAACACCGGAAATAAGCTGGAGGCAAATCATTATCTGGCGGATTTTGCAAAGCTGATCCGCATGGCATCTGGTTTTTCCGGGAAAAGATGGATAGTGCTGGAAGACGAAATTAAATACCTGGAATTGTATCTCTCATTCGAAAAACTGCGTATGGTTGACCATCTTTCATTTGAGATTTTCATTGACACTTCCATAGATAAGTCACAGACATTGATTGGTGTTATGATGATACAGCCTTTCCTTGAAAATGCCATCTGGCATGGGATACAACCTTTAAAGAGTCAAGGGCTGGTGACTTTGCACATTGATAAGAAGAATGAGAAAATTTTTACGATAAAGGTCATTGACAATGGTATTGGAATTCAAGAATCTTATACCCGTTATAATATCCTGGATATACCTGATAGCGAATTGAAATTTAATTGCATTGCCATTCAACGTTTGAGGCTTCTAAAAAAACCTACAGAGGAACCATAAAGTCTATACTATTACCATCTGCATCCTGAGCAAAAAAACAAGGGAACTATAACAGAGTTTTCACTACCTTTTTCAGTCACCAAAGACCCAAATATACCGTTTTCTCAATGAAAGTTACCGTTGTATAGATATTATTATGTAGATTTTTTTAACTGACATAGATTTGAAAAATAATTATGAACTTATTAAAAGTAAAGTTATGAAGAAGTTAATTTTATTGTTTGCAGTTTTTCAGTTTTCTCAGGGATGTATTAAAGCTCAAGTTTTAGTAAATTATATACAACCCGAGTTTAATAAATGGCATACTGAGGATATGTGGAATCTGATGATTACAAATTTATCAGATAAACCTGTTACCATTGTTATGAATGGTACATTGGAAGAATCAAAAAAAGGAATGATTGCCAAAGGAAGCACTTCTGAGTTAACATTAGTCGCAAAGTACTCAGGTTCTGTTGCATTTGAAGATCTTTTACCCGTTGATATCAAATTCCTTGGAGATATAAACTATCAGGAAGTGTATGAAAAAACTGGCAGTTTACCTGTTGGAAGCTATACTATTTGTGTTTATGTTAAGGACTCTAAATCAGGTGTTGAGTTAGCAAAAGATTGTTATAGTTTTCAGATTTCACCAGCAGCACCTCCAATTTTATTAAGTCCGGTGGATAAAACCCAAATAAGTGAGAAGTTGCCACTTTTCACCTGGCTTCCACCAATGCCACCAGTCGGAAATAATACTAATTATTTACTGGAGATTGTCGAAACGCATGCGAATCAAACACCAGTTGAAGCAATGAAATCAAATTCCAGATGGCTAAGTGAAAAGGATATAAATTCAACTACTTTTCAATATCCAGTCGCAGGAAGAGAATTTGAAATTGGTAAAACTTATTCATGGCAAATAACAGCTTTTGAAGGCAGAAATGAAATTGGGAAAAGCGAGGTTTGGAGCTTTTCATATAATACAGAATTCAATTTGCAAATTGATTCCATAAAAATTGCAATGCTTAATCCTGCTATTTTAGTAGGTGGCGATATTCTATATCTAACTGATACATCATCACTTAAAAGTGGTAATGGAACACTTGTGGTTTTAACCGGAGGAGATATAATGTATGCCAAACCTGATGGTATAGACCAAGATTGTGACGGAGGAACTAATGTTATATTAATAGGTGGGGATATCTTGTATCTTACCGATTGTAAAGGGAATAAAATCTATGATTTTATAGAATTGAAAAAAGGGGATATTGTTAAAAGGACGAAGACTATTGATGGATATGAATACTCAATTGAAACTGACAGACGTTACTTTTATGAGATTTATATAACCAATACCAATTCTGAGGATGCAATTTTTAGTATTCTTGGTGTTGAAAAAACTAAACCTAAATGCAAATCACCAATTGTTATTAAAGGAGAAAAATCAGTTGTAATTAAAAGTGGTGATCATGGTGTACTAAAAGGTATAATAACTTCGGGAAAAACAACTTTAAAAGAAATAACTTTAGAAGTAAAATTTGAAAGTACACAAGTTGACAATAAAAAAATAAAAAATGAGAAATTAGTAATACAGCGAATTATTACACCAAATATTCCACAAGGGAAATATGATTATGGTGATGCAATTAATTTTAGTTCTGCAAAACATTATTATCCTCCATTTGAACTTGTTGGAAAAAACTATAAAGCTTGGCTTGGGGATAATAATATAGGTTGTAATCAAATATGTGCTTCTCCTGCCCAACTAATTGATTTTGAAACAAGCAATGATAATCCTGATGCTTTCGATAATGGTATTAAATTTTTCCCTTTGAGCAATTATTGCAACGAATGTGGCTTAGATAGTCTTGATGTTACAATTACAATTCATCCTAACTACAAGAGAAATACACCTTTGTTATTGCATGCTTGGTTTGATTTTAACCGTGATGGAGATTTTAGTGATAATGGTAACTGCGGCACATTTCCTAATGTATTAATTGCTAATGAACATATTAATTGGCTTTATGCAAGGAAAATATGTGATAATAGCTCAACTTCTTTACCATGGAACCAATTTGCAATCAATTCAAATGTATTTAAAATTCAATTCAATACAGATATTTGGCCATTAAATGTAACTTGTGCTACTTTCAGATTATATTACATAAAGGGGCAAAACAACCCAATTTCTACAAACAATCAAATTTGGTCAAGATTTAGATTAACACCTTCTTTAATTGATAATACTTATGCTGGTAAGCTTTCAGGACAAGTCAATTATGGAGAAGTTGAAGATTATCTTATTAATTGTGATAATATGTCACCTAATTTTGATTTTGGAGATGCACCGGATGAATCACAGAATTCCAGTTTTCATTATTGTACTCATTTATTAACTAATAATGTTTCAAGCTGTCCACCTTTTTCAAACAGACCTGCAGTTGGATTCTGGTCGTCAAAACAAGCAGCATCTCACAGAACCTATACGTTTGAATGGTTAGGGCCTATTTCAACTAATTGTCCTTCTACACCTTGTCCCGGAATATCTGCAAATTCTGAATGTAACGGTAAAGACATAAATACTGATCAGTATGATGATGGAGTAAATTTTGACCTATTTAAATTTCCATTTGCTGATTGTGACACACAGGTTGTAGAAGTATTAATAAATACTGCTGATTTGCAACGATATTCTAGTCCTGGTAAAAAATTGCATCTTCATGCTTGGTTTGATTGGAATAGAAATGGCAATTGGGATGATTATGACTCATGTTATTCTTTACCTGTTGGTCATGATCACGTTTTTTGGCTGTCAGGTCAGAGATTATGTGTTGATGGTAACAATCCTGGTAATGAATTTAATATTAATAGCTTTGATTTCGTAATTGATCCATTTAGCACTACTCAGGGACTATGGCAAAGTAACTGTCAAAAGTACAGGCTTAAGTTTATTGCTGGGAAGAATGGGTCTTCCCATATAAC
>Ga0172368_10006341_pt1 | contig 12775 bp, 10 predicted proteins | sample Lak11m_FD_114540 | JGI IMG/M metagenome (GOLD analysis project Ga0172368, IMG submission 114540) | Freshwater microbial communities from Kabuno Bay, South-Kivu, Congo - kab_022012_11m | ecosystem: Environmental > Aquatic > Freshwater > Lake | place: Democratic Republic of the Congo: South-Kivu...
CATGGTCAACTCGCAGCAGTTCAACGGCATGAAAAATACCGCGGCCATGGAAAAGATTACCGCGCATCTTGAGCAGCAGGGTCTCGGCAAAAAAGCGGTGAACTTTCGCCTGAAGGACTGGGGCATTTCCCGGCAGCGCTACTGGGGAAACCCCATCCCGGTTATTTACTGTGATACCTGCGGCATTGTGCCGGTGCCGGAGACGGACCTGCCGGTGGTGCTGCCCCGGGATGTGGCATTGACCGGCATGGGCCAGTCGCCGCTGGCCGGCTCGCCGGCTTTTGTCAATACTGTCTGCCCCTGTTGCGGCAAGCCGGCCAGGCGCGAGACCGACACCATGGACACCTTCGTGGAATCATCCTGGTATTTTGAACGCTATGCCTGTCCTGACCATGACGCGGGACCGCTTGATGCCACAAGGGTACAGTACTGGATGCCGGTTGACCAGTATATCGGCGGCATCGAGCATGCGGTGCTGCATCTGCTGTATGCGCGGTTCTTCACCAAGGTGCTGCGCGATCTGGGTCTGATCCGTGTGGATGAGCCGTTTGTGAACCTTCTCACCCAGGGCATGGTGTGCAAGGAGACGCAGCGCTGCGCGACGCACGGCTGGCTCTACCCCGAGGACGTTGAAAACGGCGCCTGCAGAAAGTGCGGCAGTCCCGTGCAGGTGGGAAGAATAGAGAAGATGTCTAAATCAACCCGGAACGTGGTTGACCCGGAGCAGCTCATACAGAAATACGGCGCTGACACGGCGCGGCTCTTTTGCTTATTTGCCGCGCCCCCGGAACGGGACCTTGAGTGGAGCGATCAGGGGGTCGAGGGCGCGTACCGCTTTCTGTCGCGGGTGTGGCGGCTGGCGGCGGAATACCGGGATGAGCTGGCAACGGCAACTCCGGTTGTCGCGGGGACTATAACAGAGCCGGCGATAAAAGACCTGCGCAGGAAAACCCACCAGACCATAAAAAAAGTAACTGAAGACCTTGCCGAGCGGTTTCATTTCAATACCGCCATCAGCGCGGTCATGGAGCTGGTCAACCAGCTGTACCAGTTTAATCCCCGGGAGATGCAGGACCCTTCTGCCTGGGCTGCCCTGCGGGAGGCGCTGGAAGCGGTTATCCTGCTTCTTTCTCCCATGGTGCCGCACCTCTGCGAAGAGCTGTGGCGCGAGCTTGGCGGCAGCGGTACTATTATACAGAAGCCGTGGCCGTCTTTTGACCCGGTAATAGCTGAGGCCGAGGAAGCGGTGATTGTGATTCAGGTCAACGGAAAACTCCGGGGACAGCTCACCGTAAGCGCTAAAGCCTCTGCAGAGGAGATTACAGAACAGGCCATGACCAGCGATAACGTGCAGCCATGGATTTCCGGCAAACAGATAAAAAAGGTAATCACCGTGCCGGGCAAACTCATAAATATCGTGGTTATATAAAAATGAAAACCAGAAAACCATTTTTAACCTGCGCGATTCTCATGATAGTGCTTGCAGCATCAGGATGCGGCTACCATCTGGCCGGAAGGGATAACCCCCTGCTGGCAGGCGTTAACACCATTGCCGTCCCCTATTTTAAGAATGATTCTTTTGAGGCCGGCGCAGAGGCAATTTTCACCCGGGCTTTTAGCGATGAATTTATTCAGAGCAAGCGGCTCCAGGTGGTGAATATTGATACGGCCGATGTTATTCTGCGGGGAACCATAAAGAATGTCCGGGAAGAGATCATCTCCTATAACAAAAATGATAAGGCCATGGAGTACCGCATTCATGTGAGCCTTGACCTTGCTCTGGAAAAGCGCGCTAGCGGAGAAATTCTGTGGAAGCGCAAGCGTCTCAAGCACAGCGAGGAATACCAGGTCGCGACTGATATCATGGTCACGGAGTCTGATAAAAAAGTTGCCCTGGAGAAAGTGGCAAAAGACCTGGCAAAGCGGGTTGAGGAGAGTATTATACAGGGATTTTAACAGGCTGTTGAAAAACACCCGTCTGTCCCGACATGCGTCGGGGTTGCGCTCATTTCCGATAGGTATCGGGATCATTGCGCCGCACCTGTTATCATCCCTTTAACGAAACGGCGGACCATGGCTATAACTCCAGAGGCGCTGAAAAAGCAGATTGCAGCGGAAAAACTGGGCCCCGTGTACTGTTTTTACGGGCAGAATATACGCCGCATCGAAGAGACGGTCAGCGCAGTGCAGGCAGCGCTGTTTTCTTCCGGCTGCTCGGACTTTGATTATAACAGCTTTGACGCAGAGCTCCACGGTCCCGCGGCAATACTGAACGCAGCGCAGACCCTGCCGCTGCAGTCGCCAAAACGCCTGATAGTTGTTAAGCGGGCCGACGCTTTTAAGGCAGCGCAGTGGGAAGCATTTCACCGCTACCTGAACAAACCCGCGCAGCGGACCTGTCTTGTTTTTATTGTGAGCGCGGAGAAGTCCGGTTTCAGCAGCAAGCTGCAGGGGCTGTTTGAGAAATCCGGGGTCATGGTGAGTTTTGAAGCGCGGAAGAAGGACGCGCTTGCGCAGGCCGTCAAAGAGTATGTGACTCGATATGGGAAAACAATCGCCCCGGAAGCCCTGCGGTTCATCACTGATACCCTTGGCGCCGAATCTGCGGTGTTCTATCAGGAACTCGAAAAGCTTGCGCTCTACTGCGGGGACCGGCCCGTCATCCGGCGGGAAGACGCAGTCGCGGTGTTATCGGGAGCGGAACAGCACACGGTGTTTCAGCTGGTGGAATCAATCGGCTCGGGAGATACCCGGGCCTCGCTGCAGCAGCTGACAGCCCTTCTGCAGAACGGCATGGATCCGCTGCCGATCCTGGGCATGATTTCCCGTCAGTTCCGGCTGCTGGCGGTGGTGCGGGATGCGCTGGAGCAGGGCGGAAAATCCCCTGAGATTGTGACGCGTCTGAATGAATTCAACAGGAACGTGATCAGGGGAAAGGGGGGTTTTTCTCTGTGGCAGGCTGAACGTTTCGAAAAGCAGGCCCGCACCTGGTCCCGGAAAAAAATTTCCCGGGCCTTTGACCGGCTTACCCTTACTGATGCCATGCTTAAATCAAGCCGCATGGATAAAAAAATTGTTTTAGAGCATCTTATCCTGCAGCTTGCTTAGTGCTTCGATTCGCCAATAAAGTGATGTACACGATCCGAATAAAAGCTTTTTCTCGATGTGATTGGGATCGAACCGCACTAAGGCCTGAGTGAGTAAATTCGTCACCGAATTTATGAATCGAAGGACTTAACCGGGGAGAAAGATCCTGATCAGGCCAGGGAGTTTACCCGTTTGGTGAGCCGGGAAATTTTTCGCGAGGCGGTCTTTTTGTGGATGACGCCCTTTGCTGCTGTTTTGGCAATGGTAGCGGAGGTTGAGCGCAGCGATTCTTTCGCCGCAGCCTTGTCTTTGCCTTCTACCGCGTCAGACAATGACTTCAAGCTGGTCTTCATTTGTGAGCGAACGATACGGTTTCGCAGCCGCCGCTTCAGGCTTTGCCGGTGTCTTTTAAGTGATGATTCGTGTGTTGCCAATGGTTTCTCCTTTTGGTAATGAATTTTAAGTTGGCAATAATAACTATTTTTCCCAGTATTGTCAAGAGTTTATATGGAAATCCGCTACACCTGCTTTGAAACAGCCTGGGGATGGTGCGGGATGGTAAAGGGCAGCGCGGGAATACTTAGAATTTATCTGCCTGAGCCTGACCGGACACTGCTTGAGGACAGAATCCGCTCCGGGTATCCCCTGTTTTCCGAAGAGGTCCCTGCGGAATTTACGCAGGAGCGGGAAGAGCTGCAGAGCTATTTTTTCGGCAGCAACCCCGCCTTTTCGTTTCAGCTTGATTTTTCGGGAGCAACGCCGTTTCAGAAAGCAGTATGGAAAGCGGTGCGAAAAATTCCCTACGGCCAGGTGCGGACCTATCAGTGGATAGCAAAACAGATTAAAAATCCCCTTTCCATGCGGGCGGCAGGCAGTGCCCTTGGCCGGAATCCGCTGCCGATCGTTGTTCCCTGTCACCGGGTCATACGGGAAGACGGCCTTCTGGGCGGGTTCTCTGCTCCCCTGGGGGTGGAGATGAAGGCAGCGCTTCTGGAACTTGAGGGAGTCAGGCTGAAACCCGATCAGTTGCCGTCTGCATGACCGGCACGCAGAGTGAAACGGTACGGAGCAGTACATGGCAGAGCACGCGATAGACTGGAATGCTGTTGAGCGGGAAGCAGTAGAGCTTTTAAGCCGCTACATTCAGATTAATACCATAAACCCGCCCGGCAATGAACTTGCCGGCGCGCGGTTTCTTCAGAAAATTTTTGTCCAGGAGGATATAGCCTGCGAGGTGTTTGAGTCTGAGAAGGGACGCGGCAGCCTCATCACGCAGTTTTCCGGCTCCGGCGGCATTCCTGATTTACTGCTCCTGCACCATATCGACGTAGTGCCGGTGGAAGAGGATAAATGGGAGCATCCGCCGCTTTCCGGAAAAGTGCTGAACGGCGAGATCTGGGGCCGTGGTGCGCTTGACTGCAAGTCACTTGGCATCATGCAGGTCATGGCGTTTCTTCTGCTCAAGCGGCAGGGGCTGGCGCCGCAGCAGCACATCGTTGTCGCCGCCACCGCCGATGAAGAGGCCGGCAGCACCTGGGGCGCGGAATGGCTGATGCAGCATGTGCCGGAAAAGCTTGCCGCGCGCGGGGTCATAAACGAAGGCGGGGGGCTGGGGCTTAAGACCGGGCGCAGTAACCTGCATTTCTGCCAGGTTGCGGAAAAGGGCGTGTGCTGGGTGCGCATCAGCTTCCAGGGTAAGCCGGGCCATGGCTCGCTGCCCCATGATAATAACTGCGTGGTGGAAATGGCCCGGGCTATTGAAGCGCTCGCCGGGTATCACCCGCCGTTTGTGGTTACTCCCCCCGCAGAGCAGTTTATCTCCGGCATGGCGTGCGAACAGGAATACATGCCCGAAGCAGCGTTCATGAAGCTGCTTGACCCTGCCCGGGCGCAGGAGCTGCTTGCCGGGATTGACGAGCCGGTCCTGCGGCAGGTCCTCAATGCCTCCCTGCGCAATACCTTCACCCCCACGTTGACCAGGGCCGGCAGTAAAACCAATGTCATCCCGGGCGCCTGCTTCTGTGAAATAGACTGCCGTATGCTGCCCGGCACGACCACTGAAGACACGCTCATAACCATTGAGAAGGTTCTTCGGGCAAAAGGGTGCAGGGGATTTTCCATCGAGATCCTGCACTCCTCGATCCCTACGGCATCAGCAACCAGCACCGCGCTTTACCGCCTGTTTGAGAGTATGCTGAAAAAACATGATCCCAAAGCGCAGCTGATCCCCTACATGTCCTCAGGCGCCACTGATTCGCGCTTTTTCAGGGAGCGGGACATTGTTGCCTACGGCATGCAGATGGAGTCCTCCCTGAGCTCAATGGAGCGCATGCACGGCCACAATGAGCGCATTGCCATACAGAACCTGCTGCTGGGAATACAGGTGCTCTATGATACGCTGCGGGAGTTCTGTAAATAGCCGAGGCACTTTTTTTATTTGACTTATTCTGTGTTTGTTTTAAAAATGCAGTTACAATAGCAATAAAATAAAATCTGGAACTCAAGAAATCAGGAAAAAAATATGTCTTTTCCCATCATGAGTTCCTTAGCGTTTCGATTCGCAAATACAGCGACGTATGTGATCCACATAAAAACTTTACAATGCTCACTCAGCACTAAGTCCTGCGTGAGTAAATTCGCCACCGAATTTATGAATCGGAGGACTTAGTTCCGCACTGAATAAAAGTTTTGCACAAAAAAACCTTGTCTGTGCTTCAGAGCACCCGTCCTGCTTAGCGCTGCGGAAGATGGGTGTTCTCTGTGGACACATTCATCAGCAGGGGGCGTTATGATTGGAAAACAGATTCGGCTGGAGCGCATCATTAACAGAAATTCGCGCAAGACGGTCATCATCCCCATGGACCACGGGGTTACCATAGGCCCGGTTGCGGGGCTCATTGACATGAAGAAGACTGTTGATGCCATTGCCGAGGGCGGCGCCAACGCCATCGTGATGCACAAGGGCCTTGTTGCCAACGGCCACCGGGGAAGCGGCAAGGACGTGGGCCTCATCATCCACCTGTCCGCGAGCACCAAGCTGGCGCCGGACCCCAATGCGAAAATGCTCGTCTGCACGGTCGAGGAGGCCGTCCGCTTCGGCGCTGACGCGGTCTCCATTCATATCAACATCGGAGCGGATGACGAGAAGGACATGCTGCGGGACTTTGGCTATGTTTCGCGTGAAGCCCAGTCCTGGGGCATGCCGCTGCTGGCCATGATGTATACCCGGGGCAGGAAGATAAAAAATGAATTTGATGTGAGCGTGGTCAAGCACGCGGCACGGGTCGGGGCCGAACTGGGGGCCGATATTGTCAAAGTTCCCTACACCGGCTCTCCCGCAACGTTCCGCGATGTTGTCGAGGGCTGCTTTGTGCCGGTCGCCATTGCCGGCGGCGAAAAGATGGAAACCGACGAAGATATCCTGAACATGGTCAGGGGCTCTCTTGATGCCGGCGGCGCGGGGGTTTCCATCGGCCGCAATGCTTTTCAGCACCATGCCCCGGAGCGGATCGTACGGGCCATCAGCCTTCTGGTGCATGAGGACTGGCCGGTCAAAGATGCGCTGAAAATGCTGAAGGAAAAAAGATGAAGCAGGTCTGGGTCAAAGCTGATCCCTGGGATAAGGACATTGCCATTGCCGCTCTTGAGAGCGGCGCCGACGCGCTGGTGCTGCCACCGGGACGCAGCGCAGAGGCAAAAAAGTTCGGCGTCATCCGCACCGTGGCGGAAGACGGGGACCTGAAGCCGGGGACCGATGTTTTCGTCGTGGACATTGCCTCAAAAGACGATGAGCTGCGCATAGCGCGCCTCTGCCCGGACAAGCCGGTGATGGTAACAACCCGGGACTGGACCATCATTCCCCTGGAGAACATCATCGCCCAGCGGCAGAATGTTTTTCTTGAGGTGGCAACGCTTGCCGATGCCCGCACGGCGCTGGCAATACTGGAAAGGGGAGTTGACGGCATTGTGATCAACAACCGGGATGAGGCAGCGGTGCGGGTGATTGTCGCGGCGCTCAAGCAGGAGGGGGAGCGGCTGAATCTCGCGGAAGCAGAAATCACCCGGGTGCTGCCGCTTACCATGGGCGACCGGGTCTGTATTGATACCTGCTCGTCAATGGGCCCCGGCGAGGGCATGCTCATCGGCAACAGCAGCAGCGGCATGTTTCTTGTGCACGCCGAGTCGATTGAAAACCCGTATGTGGCGCCGCGGCCGTTCCGGGTGAATGCCGGGCCGGTACATGCTTATGTCAGAGTGCCGGGCAATACAACGCGCTATCTCTCGGAGCTGAAGGCGGGAGACCCGGTCCTTATCGTGACCAGTGAGGGAAAGACCGAGCAGGCAGTGGTGGGGCGGGTTAAAATAGAGAAGCGGCCTCTGGTGTTCATCGAAGCAGCTTTAAAAGACAAGTTGTTTTCCGCAATCCTGCAGAATGCCGAAACCGTGCGCCTGACAGGGCTCGGCGGCAGCCCGGTGTCTGTGGTTGAGCTCAAAGAGGGGACTAAAGTCCTGGTGCTGGTGGAACAGGCCGGCAGGCACTTCGGCATGAAAGTTGAAGAAACCATAGAAGAAAAATAATTACCGGCAATACCACGGAAAAGAAAAGCCCGTTCAAAGCAGACTCTGAACGGGCTTTATTAGTATCATATCCGGCACCGTGCCGGAAGCTGGTTATGCGGATTTATTTCTGTATGCTGGCAAGCCGTTCCGGTGTGGTCTTCAGCGTTGAGGTAAGGACCGCGCCGATGAGGAGCAGGATACCGGCCAGGATGAATGACCAGGTGAAACTTCCCTGGCTGCTTGCCTGGAGCATCTGCGAGATGCGGCTCAGCACAAATCCGCCCACGCCCCATGCGGTAAACAGGATGCCGTAGTTGATGCCGAAGGCCTTGAGGCCCCAGAGGTCCTTGCAGAGAGAGGGAAAGAGAGACAGGTTTGCCCCGTAATTGAAGCCGATAAATGTCGCCAGGAACAGGGTAAGAAAAGCGCTCGGGTGCTCTGTGCCGATCACCGGAATCGCGACAAACATGAGCACTGCCTGGAAGATGAGCATAATAAAGACCGTGTAGCTTCTGCCGATTTTATCTGAAATCATGCCCGAGATGATGCGTCCGCCGGCATTGCCGATAGCCATGATTGCTACTGCCACGAATGCCGCATTGGGCATGCTTTTCTTTGCAATGCCGGCAATGCTGCTGATAACCATCAGACCGACTCCCGCGCCGATAAAATAGACAAACCAGAGAATCCAGAAGGTTGCGGTTGCCATCATCTCCGCTGACGTTGCGTCATTGGCAGCCGGCTTTTTAGCTGCAGCGCCTGCCTGAGGTGCCGCGCCTTCAGGGACAAAGTCTGCCGGGGGATTTACCATAAGGGTCGAAAGGCCGCAGACCACGATAAGAAAGGCGATGCCGAAAACCATCATCGAGTCCTGGATACCGGTCACGCGGATAAGATATTCAGACAGCGGCGCGATATAGACTGAAGCAAGGCCGAACCCTGCGACCACCAGTCCCGCAATCATGCCGGTCTTTGCGGGGGGGAACCATTTGAGCGCCGGCGGTGTTGCCGCGGAATACCCGAACCCGATACCGGCCCCGGCAAGAACGCCAAAGCCGATAATCCAGGTGGAGATCGCATTGGTCTGAGAGCATATGAGCAGGCCGATGGCAACGAGAACGCCGCCGATAAACGCGGTCACCCGGGGCCCGAATTTGTCCTGGCACTTGCCGGCAAGAATCATTGAAAATGCGAAAACCAGGCAGCACACGGAATAAGGGTCATTCAGTTTGGCAATATCCCACGCAAATGCGCCTTCGCCGCCTTTTTCGATTGAAGCCTTGATAGCGCCTTTGAAAATACTCCATGTATAGAGAATGCCCAGAGCCAGATTAATGCCGATCCCGGCAAATGTTACAGTCCATCCTCTGTTTTTCACTGATTCTGTCATACGTTGTCCCCTTTCCATTTTCCTTTCAGATTGCCCGTGACAAGCAGCTGTTGTGAACGGCGAGATTGATTAATAAACTTTACTAAAGTCGACTCATAAAAGTCAAAATATATTTTCGTAGAGCTCGATTCAACTTGACAGCAATGGGCGCAGAAGATACTTTATGCCCTATGGATCAGAACTTAAAAAAACGGCTCAGGACGCTTCTGCTGGAAAAATCCATACAATACAGTGATACCCCGGTGTTCAAACTTGCATCGGGGAGGATGAGCGATTTTTATGTTGACTGCCGCAAAGTCACTCACAACGCTGAAGGAAAATATCTGATCGGAAATATGATTTTTTCTCTGATTCAAGCTCTACCCGTAGCTGCCATCGGCGGGCTGACCATGGGAGCTGACCCCATTGCCTCGGCGGTTGCCTATACCGCGTTTCTCAATAAAAAAAAGATCAACTCTTTTGTCATCAGAAAAGAACGCAAGGAGCACGGCCTGAAAAAACTCGTTGAGGGCGATGTGCAGACAGGCGACCGGGTGGTGATAGTAGATGATGTCATAACGACCGGCGGGTCCACCATCAGGGCCATTGAGGCAGCGCGTGATGAAGGGCTTGAGGTGGTAAAAGCAGTGGTGCTGGTTGACCGCGAGGAGGGCGGCAGAGAAGAGATCGTAAAGTATATCTCTTCTGTCGAGGCGCTTTTTACCAAAGCAGAATTAATGGAAGCATACCGGAAAGCCCGCGGCGTTTAGCAGGCTGTTGAAAAACACCCATCTGTCCCGGCATTCGTCGGGATTGCGCTTATTCCCGATAGGTATCGGGACCTCATTCCTCTTGATTTCGCGCGCCTTGCATCTGGATATTTTTAACCAGCCTGCAAAAAGACTGCTTTTTTAAAAACCTGCTGGAGGTGGGCGGAGGGCAGGCGCGTCAGGATTTCCCCCCGGTCTGCAGCCACTGATAAAAAAGATCCGCTGCCAGCCATTCCCATCGGCAGAGCGGGTTATCAGGCAGCCACAGGCTCTGTATCACCGGCGGTTCGCCTTCTTTCTCCATAACCCACGTGTAATAGGGGAAGCGACTGCACACCAGGCGGGTTGAACGGGGCGGCGCCACTTCCTCCCGCTCCATAAAAAACCAGGTCAGCACCCAGAGCACTTCTCCCACCGGGCTGAACCGCCAGGTCACTTCCTCCTGAACCGTCTCCCTGTTCATGCCCTGCAACTGTTCCAGTAATAGAGGAATGATATGGCGCCAGGCTTCCGCGCAGGTCTCGTGACGCACGACCTGCTCTATAATTTTCCTTTTCCCCTCGAGAGGGATAAGATTTAAATCACTGATGATGAATTTGTGGATGTCCTGCAGCGCGAGGTTGAGATCCGGCTGCTGAGAGAGCTTTATGGCCGGTAAATCATCAAGCGCCCGTGCGACAACACCCTCTGCCTGGTAGTGGGCAAACAGTTCGCGCACCCAGGCATTTAGACAATAGCCTTTTTCCGGCGGCAGCAGTTCCTGCGGCAGGCGGTATTCCCCCCGCGCCTTGAAATCCTCAAACATTTTTTGAATCAGTGAAGATGCCATGGTTTCTCCCGTTACAAGGCGGCTCCCAAGGATGAATGCGCTGACCGGTTTCATGCCTCACAAGCCCCGTCCCGAATTCCGAATGCTTTCGGGACTTCGGGATAAGCGGGTTCAAGAGGCATGTATCGAAAAAGAATAATTAAACTCCGGGAAGCCCCGTCCCGCTAAGGCGGGATAGGCGGGGAGCTTCACAATGCAGTTGTTTTGCCGGCGTTCAAGCGCGATACAGGAGCAGCGCAGATTAATAGGCATTGACCACCACCAGTGATGGCGGCGGATTAATAATTTTTATGAATCCCACCGGATCGCCCAGGGCCTCTGCCCGCTTGATGCGGGCCTGCGGGATGGTCTTGAAAAACTTCATCCAGTGATAGGAAATTATTATCTCCCCCTGTTCCGGTACGATATCGCTCAGCTCCAGACGGTTATAATCAGCCCGCACGGTTCCCGCCCCCTTGAGAAAAAAAGTGGGCGTTCTCGTGACTTCATACACGGTAAAATTCTCAATGTCTGCGCGTCTCACCATATAGCCGGGAAATTTGTCAAAGAACTGTTTTGATTCCTTGCGCCAGGCCGCAATCCAGCACACGTTATAGCCGTCAAAATAACGCTTCAGGTCTGCAGGGGAGAAGGTTTCAAGCTTTCTCTCGAAGAGCGTGCCGGCGGTAAAGCTTGCATAGCTGTGGAGAATGGGATACAGGGGCCGGGGGCCGCACAGGTATTCGCGCTGAGCATACTCGGGCAGCAGGGCAGTGTAATGAGAGCCGAAAAACTGATGCAGGGTATCGAATTCAGAATCTTCAATGAGAATTCTGCCCGCGCGCGACGTATGGTCATTAAAATAGGCGGTTAATGTCACAAACGGGGCAGGAACCGCGCAGCGCAGGCGATACAGGTTGCAGGTGTAGATTGTGCGCAGCAGCTTTCCTGCCGGCGCAACCAGCAGTACCAGCAGCAGGCAGGCGGCACACAGTTTTGCTGCAGCGGGTTTCCCCTGCAGCAGGGTGCGCGCCAGCAGATAGAACCCGGCGCTTGCGGGAATGATGAGCAGCAGGTTAAGCGCAAGGGTGAAGCGCTGGGGCTGCAGCGGGGGAAAGAAATGCGTGCGGGAGCCATAGTAGGCGATGATGAAGACAAACAGCCCTCCGGCGGCAAACGCCAGGCACTGGTTGAACTTTTTTCCCTTCCACCAGGAATAGAGCCCGTAGAGGCTTAAAACCAGCAGGAGCACGTCCATAAAAGAGCTGTTTAGTGCGGGAAGCTTGCGGTGCATGAGGCCCGGCTGCTGGAAAAGATAGACCTTTATGGGTTCAAATAAATTTTTAATCTGCAGGGTGAATTCATAATTTTCCGGCCGCACGGTTTTGTCATTAAAAAACTGCGCCACCGGCACCAGCCAGTAGCTGTTCACCACGAGCACAAAGAGAGCCATGCCGGCCATTGCTGCATGCTGCTTGAAAGACAGCCTGGGCGCGTTTCCGGCATAGAAGAGCGCAATGGGGATAAAGAGATGTATCGGGGCCAGGATATGCATCAGCAGGGAAAACGCGGTGAGCAGGCAGAGGATACAATAGCGCTTTACGGTAAATGACTCAAAGAGCTTATAGAACAGCGACAGCAGGTAGATGGAAAAGTAGACCATAAACACATAGGAAAGCATCCCCCAGGATACAAATTCGATTGGCAGGGAAAGATGAAAAAAGAGCATTCCCAGCACGGACGCGATGAGGCTGGGACCGCGGTCAAGGTTAAAGTTACGCGCCGCAGCGTAGAGGAACAGCGGATACAGAAGCAGAAACAGAATAAGATACAATTTAAAGGCAAACAGTCCCAGCAGCGGCGACAGGAGAAAAAAGAAGAGCTCCCAGGCCTTGTTATCGGCGTTTGCCAGCGCGCCGCTCGGGTACCCGGCGAGAAAATAGGGGTCATAGCCCCAGCACCTGCCCCAGGAGGCCAGAAAGCGCTTCGAGGTGAGGCACTGGGAGAGATGCAGGGCATAGTCATCGCTGTACACGGGCGAGCTGGATAGAATGTCTGCAGGCTGCAGAAAAAGGGTGACAGAAACGGCGGATGCCAGGAGAATGAGGAGTAATATGGGGATGGCGCGTGTTTTTGACATGATGGTCCGTTTCAGGAGGAGCTGAACCCGAAGCTCATGAG
>Ga0172368_10006342_pt1 | contig 12773 bp, 9 predicted proteins | sample Lak11m_FD_114540 | JGI IMG/M metagenome (GOLD analysis project Ga0172368, IMG submission 114540) | Freshwater microbial communities from Kabuno Bay, South-Kivu, Congo - kab_022012_11m | ecosystem: Environmental > Aquatic > Freshwater > Lake | place: Democratic Republic of the Congo: South-Kivu...
AGCCCCCCCACCCGCAAGGCAAAGCCCAAGCGAGTACGAAACAGGAACACCCATAGCGCCAACACCCCCAGCAGCGCCAGCAGCGCACCGATATGCACCCGCGATCCCGCAAACAAACGTGGGACGCGCGTCACCGCCTCAAAGGTGCGGGTCTGCGGAAAATTGAAGCCCAGCGGGTCTTTCCACGGCCCACCCACCAGATAACTCAGCACCTGCACCGCCACGTACACCAACATCAGACTGACCAGGATTTCATTGGCGTGAAAACGGACGCGCAGCCAAGCCGTCAGCCCCGCCCAGAACAGTCCGCCCAGCACACCGGCCAGCAAAATCGGCAGCACGATCCAGCCCCCCGTGGTGGAGTCGGCCAGCAAGGCCACACCGGCGGCAAAGATGCCGCCCACGATGTACTGGCCTTCAGCGCCAATGTTCCAGACGTTGGAGCGAAAACATACCGCCAGCCCCAGCGCAATGATCAGCAGCGGCGCGGCCTTGACCAGCAATTCACCCCAGGCGTAGCCGTTTTGGATCGGCAACCAGAAAAACATCGACAAGCCCTTGAGCGGGTCTTTGCCCAGGGCCACAAACATCCCGGCTCCGATCAAGACTGTGAGCACCAGCGCCAGCAACGGCGACGCCAGCGTCCAGCTGCGCGAGGGCTCGGGCCGTGCTTCAAGTCGCAGCATGCCCGGCCTCCTGCGTCTGCCACAACCCGCTCATCCACTGCCCGATCTGCGCCACGCTGGCCTGCGCCACCGGCACCGGGGGTGACAGACGGCCGCGCGCCATGACGTGCAAACGGTCACACAGTTCAAACAATTCGTCCAGTTCCTCGCTGATCACCAGCACAGCCCCACCGGCGTCGCGCAACGCCAGAATTTCGGCGCGAATCTGCGCGGCCGCTCCAACGTCCACGCCCCAGGTCGGCTGCGACACGATCAGCAAGCGCGGCTGGGCATCGATTTCGCGCCCCATGATGAACTTTTGCAGATTGCCACCCGACAAGGACTTGGCTACCGCGCGCACGCCGGCAGCCTTGACCTGAAAGCGTTGCAGGATGCCGGCGGTCTGGCGTTCCAGCTGACGCATGCGGATCCAGCCGCCGGCCAGACGCGGCCATGCCAGCGCTTCCCGGCGCGTCAGCAGCAGGTTGTGCGCCAGAGACAGCGACGGCACCGCGCCACGACCCAAACGCTCTTCCGGCACCACATGCAGGCCCAGCACGCGGCGATGTCCGGGGTGCAGCTGCGCCGCGTCGGTGCGCCCGATGCCGATGGATTCAGGGGACGCGCGACAATCTTCGCCGGACAGGGCGCGCAACAGCTCGCGCTGACCATTGCCCGACACGCCCGCAATGCCGACCACTTCGCCGCTGCGCACTTCGAAGTCGATCTGATCCAGATCGACACCAAACTGGTCTTCTCGGGGCAGCGACAGGTGGCGTACCCGCAGCAGCACGGACCCTGGTTGAACAGCCCGATGGGTCAACGCGGGCGGCTCGGCGCCGATCATCAGGCGCGACAGCGAGGCATTGCTTTCCTGAGCCGGATTGCAGCTGCCCACCACCTGACCGCCGCGCAACACGGTGCAGGTGGAGCACAGCGCGCGAATCTCGTGCAGCTTGTGGCTGATGTACAGCACGCTGCAGCCTTCGGCCGCCAACTGGCGCAACACCACAAACAGCTTGTCCACCGCCTGCGGCGTCAACACCGAGGTGGGCTCATCCAGAATCAGCAACTGCGGCTGCGCGAGCAGCGCGCGGATGATCTCCACGCGCTGCATTTCGCCCACGCTCAAAGTGTGCACCGGTCGCGCCGGGTCAATGTCCAAGCCGTATTGGGCCGCCTTGCTCTCGATGCGGCGCGTGACGTCGCGCAGACTCAGGTGTCGGTCCAGCCCGAGCCAGACGTTCTCGGCCACGGTGAGCGTATCAAACAGGCTGAAATGCTGAAACACCATGCTGATGCCCAGCGCGCGGGCCTGCTGCGGGTTGTGAATGTGTACCCGCTGTCCGTTGTAGTGAATCTCCCCGGCGTCGGGTTGAATGGCACCGTAGATGATCTTCATCAGGGAGGATTTGCCGGCACCGTTTTCCCCCAGCACCGCATGAATCTGCCCCGGCAGCACGGTTAGCGCCACCGCACGGTTGGCCACCACGTTGGGGTAATGCTTGGTGATGCCGGCAAGCTGCAGGCGGGCTGGGGTCATGGCAGGGAACGGCTCAGGAAACGGCTCAGGGAACGGCTCAGGAAACGAACGCAGACACGGGCCGCCATTGTCCACGATGCGGCACTCAGCCGGCACCGACATGACCGGCGCGCAAGGCACGCGCAGATCAGACGCCGGCCAGGGAGCGCAGGCCGCCCGGATCGACCAGGTTGAGCACCCGGCCCGAGCCACTGATCAAGCTTTGTTCACGCAAATGGCGCAGCACCCGCGAGAAAGTTTCCGGCGCAATGCCCAGCTGCGCCGCAATGCTGCGTTTGCGTTGATGGAGTTCCACCGACAGGTGACCTTCTTCGCCAGGCAGGGCATGGCTCAACAACCATTCGGCGCAGCGCGATTCGGCGTCCTTGGCCAGCCGCGTGATGGCAAATTCGGTCTGGCGCCGGTGCGCCATGGCCACGTCCGTCAGCACGGCTTGCGCCGACGACGGCAGATTGGCGATGGCCTTGCGAAAATCCTTGGTGGCCACGTCGCGCAACTGCACCGGCGAATCGGCCAACGCGTCCACCAAATGCGGCAAGCCCAGCACGACCGAACTGGCGTCCAGCCAGCACGGGCCTTCGAGCACGCCGATCTGATGCTCCATCACGCCGGACTCGATGACGCCCAAGGCCACTCGGCCGGCTTCGATGAAACTCACGCGCCGGGTGTCCACCCCGCGCTGCTGCAAGATCTGGCCGCGCGGCACGCTTTGTTCACGGGCCGACGGATCAATGGAATTGACTGAAAACATAGCGCGAACTTTGCCGCGCCGCAGCAGACCTAACCTTGAGGCAGATCAACTTATCAGTAAAAACCCTGCTACTGTCCCAAGTATGCGGCCCGCACCTTCGGATCGGTCAGCATGGTCTTGGCGTCACCCGACATGGTGATCTGGCCGGATTCCATCACGTAACCGCGGTCGGCGATGGCCAACGCCCGGCTGGCGTTCTGCTCCACCAGCAAAATCGTGACGCCCTGCGCGTACACGTCGCGCACCACTTCAAAGATCTTGTCCACCATGATGGGGGCCAGTCCCATCGACGGTTCGTCCATCAGCAGCACCTTGGGGCGACTCATCAGCGCGCGGCCCATCGCCAGCATTTGCTGCTCACCGCCACTGAGGGTCCCGGCCAGTTGGCTGCTGCGCTCTTTCAGACGCGGGAACACGCCAAACACCTTGTCCAGATCGGCCGCCACTTCGGCCTGATCGTTGCGGATGTAGGCGCCCATCAACAGGTTTTCCTCGATCGTCATGCGGGTGAAAATGCCGCGACCTTCGGGCACCATGGCCAGGCCCTGCTGAACCAGGTCCCAGGGGCCCTGGCCGCGAATGCTGCGGCCCATGTACTCAATGTCGCCATCATTGATCGGCAGCGAGCCGGTGATGGCCTTCATGGTGGTGGTCTTGCCGGCGCCGTTGGAGCCGATCAGCGACACCAGTTCGCCTTCTCTGACCTCCAGGTCGACGCCCTTGACCGCCTGGATGCCCCCGTAGGCCACTTGCAGCGCCTTGATCTTCAACAATACTTGCGCCATGGTCAGTGTCCTCCGGTACCCAGATAGGCTTCAATCACCTTTGCGTCGCGCTGCACTTGGGCCGGTTCGCCTTCGGCGATCTGCTTGCCGTAGTCCAGCACGGTGACACGGTCGCACAGCCCCATCACCAGCTTGACGTCGTGCTCGATCAACAGGATGGTGCGGTTGTCGTTGCGGATCTTGTCAATCAGCTCGCGCAGCATGACCTTCTCCGTGCTGTTCATGCCAGCGGCGGGTTCGTCCAGCGCAATCAGCTGCGGATCGGTGGCCAGTGCGCGGGCAATCTCCAGCCGTCGCTGATCGCCGTAGCTGAGCGTGCGCGCCTTGAAGTCGGTCAGTTTGCCAATGCCCACATAGTCCAGCAATTCTTGAGCACGATGGGCAATGGCAGCCTCTTCGGCCAGGAAACCGGCGCCGCGAAAGACCGCACCAAAGACACCTGAGCGAGTGCGCACGTGGCGCCCGACCATCACGTTTTCCAGCGCAGTCATTTCGGCAAACAGGCGAATGTTCTGAAAGGTACGGGCAATGCCGGCCTTGGCCACCTCGTGCACCGCGGTGGGTTGATACGGCTTGCCGGCCAGCTCAAACGAGCCGGTGTCGGGCGTGTACAGGCCGGTGATGACGTTGAAGAAGGTGGTTTTGCCTGCGCCATTGGGGCCGATCAGCCCATAAACCTGGCCGCGCCGGATGCGAATGCCGACGTCACTCAGGGCCTGCAAGCCGCCAAAGCGCTTGGAGACGCCCTGGACGTTGAGTACGGTGTCTGTCATGGTGATGAATTCCTTGTCTGCGCCCACTCAGGCTTTGACGTTGGGCAACGCCTTGCCGTGTTCGGGCGACGGCCACAGGCCGCGCGGGCGCAGCAGCATGATGATGATCATGGCCAACGCAATCAGCAGTTGACGCAGGATGGAGGCATCCAGCCGACCGCCAGTCATGCTTTGCAAGGGGGCAGCCACATAGCGCAGTACTTCGGGCAAGGCCGACAACGCCAGCGCCCCGACGATCACCCCCGGCAGGTGGCCGATGCCGCCCAGCACCACCATGGCCACGATCATGATCGACTCCATCAGCGCAAACGACTCGGGTGAAATGAAGCCCTGAAAACTGGCAAACATGGCGCCCGACACGCCGCCGAAGGTGGCGCCCATGCCAAACGCCAGCAGTTTCATATTGCGGGTGTTGATGCCCATCGCCTTGGCCGCAATTTCGTCTTCGCGAATGGCCATCCAGGCGCGCCCCACGCGCGACATCTGCAAGCGGTGCGAAATGATCACGCTGAACACCACCAGCACCAAAAACAAGTAGTAGTACAGCGTCACCGACGACAGCTCAAAACCGAACAGTTCCAGCGGCCTGGCAAAGTCCAGCCCGAAAATTGAAATGGAATCGAGCTCCCCCATGCCCTTGGGCCCGTTGGTGATGTTGACCGGGTGATCCAGGTTATTCAAAAAGACGCGGATGATTTCGCCGAAGCCCAGCGTCACGATGGCCAGATAGTCACCCCGCAGACGCAAGGTGGGCGCCCCAAGCAACACCCCGAAGATGGCAGCCAGTGCAGCACCGGCCGGGATGATGACCCAGATCGGCGCATGCAACCCCTCGGGGAACATGGCGGCAAAGAACGGAAAGTTTTCGGTCAGATGCGGCGAAGCCATCAGCGCGTACATGTAGGCGCCGATGGCAAAGAACGCCACGTAGCCCAGATCGAGCAACCCGGCGTAGCCCACCACGATGTTCAGGCCCAGCGCCAGCATCACATACAGCAAGGCGGTGTCGGCGATGCGCACCCAGGCGTTGCCAAAGCCCTGCAGCACGATCGGGACCACCAGCAGACCGACAGCGGCCAGCAGGAAAACGATGATTTGCTTTTGTCTTTGAGTCATGGTCATCCCCCCTCAGGCACGGTCGGCCACGCGCTCACCCAACAGACCCGAGGGCCGCAGCGTGAGCACCACGATCAACACGATGAAAGCAAAAATGTCCGAGTAGTGACTACCCAGCACCCCCCCGGTGAGCGCGCCGATGTAGCCGGCCCCCAGCGATTCGATGATGCCCAGGGCAATGCCCCCGACCACGGCGCCAGCCAGATTGCCGATGCCACCGAACACCGCCGCGGTAAACGCCTTGAGACCCGGCAGGAACCCCATGGTGTGCTGCACGGTGCCGTAATTGGCCGCCCACATCACACCGGCAATGGCCGCCAGCACCGCACCGATGATGAACGTGGCCGAGATCACCACGTCGGGCTTGACGCCCATCAGCGCCGCCACCCGCGGATTTTCAGCGGTGGCGCGCATGGCGCGACCCAGCCGGGTGTAATTCACCAGGTACATCAGCACCGCCAGGGAAATGGCCGTCAGCGCCAGAATGATCACCTGCGTGACGGAAATCACCGCCCCCGCAATCTCGATCGGATCGCCGGCGATCAGGTTGGGATACGGCTTGTAGTTGGGCTTCCAGATGATCATGGCCAGCGTTTGCAGCAGGATCGACATGCCGATGGCGGTGATCAGTGGCGCCAGCCGCGGGCTGTTGCGCAGCGGCCGATAGGCCAGCTTCTCGATGGTGAAGTTCAACGCCGCCGCCACCACGCAGGCAATCAGCAGCGACACCAGCAAAATCACCCAACCGGGTGCACCCGGCATCGACTCCTGCATCAGCCCGATGATCGACCAGCTGGTCAGTGCCCCCACCATCAGCACTTCGCCGTGGGCAAAGTTGATCAAGCCGATGATGCCGTACACCATGGTGTAGCCCAAGGCCACCAAGGCATACATGCTTCCCAACACCAGACCGTTGATGATCTGCTGCATCAAAATATCCATAAACAATCTCCGATTTCCAGCTGCACTCGTGACGCCCAGCGACGTCAGTGCCCCGCAAGAGTGCCCATCAAAGGGGCGGAACTGTGTCAGCGTGAAACTAGCAAAAAACTTGCCAAAAACGAACCGGCGACAGGCGAGCGGACGGGATTGTAGTCACGCCCCCAACCGGGGCTGAGCGCACATTTTTCGGGTTTACCCTGAAAGCTGGCGAGCATTAGCATTGTTAACCGGCAATCAGTGGGGATGATCAACGCCAGTCGGTCTCAGCGATCCACCATAAGCCGTCGCATTCAAAAAATTCAGTGCGTGTCGCTCAGACCCGTTCCATTGGAATGCAGCTCTTTGCCTTTGTTTTTGAGACTGACCCAGTAGCCGCCGCCTTCTTGGGCCAACACCAGCAGGTTGTAGGTTTGAATCATGTCCAGCAGTCCTGAATGGCCATAGGCCTTGGGTGTAAACGCCGGGTCCGTCCTCTTGAGATACTGCCCCAATTCCCCAAGCCCGACCTTGCCTTCCGAGGTGTCTGCGGCCAGCAATGCCACGGCTTCGACGATGAATTTGGGTCGTTTCTTGAGAGCCGGTTTGCTGGATTCTGTTTTGTTCGGGTCAGGAGGTGTTTCCGATCTGCTGGACTTTTCTCCATTTGCACTGACCGTTTCCACCGACTCCGATTTGACCCACTCGAAGAATTGATCGCTGGCATTGCGAAGCGCATCGGGCGTCTTTGCCTCGCCAACGATATACACCGTGGCGCCCCGCTCACGGAGTTTTCGACACAGGTAGGCAAAGTCAGAATCACTGGTCACCAAGCAAAAAGTGTCGGCCCGGTGATCAAACATTGCCTCCAAAGCATCCAGGGCCAAGGCAATGTCGGCCGTATTTTTTCCTGCTGCATACTGGTACTGCAGGCAGGGGGTAAAGGCCAACCTCACCAACGCTTCTTGCCACTTGTTGGCCAACGTGCTGTGGTTGCCGTATCCACGGCGCAGTACAACCCGCCCAAACTGAGCCACAACACGCAAGGCGTGCTCCAAAATTTCGGGCGTGGTGTTGTCGCAATCCGCCAAAACTGCAACGCGGCTGTCGGTGGAAAGTGAGTTCAAGAAAGCCTCCTAATGCGTCGTCACCAATTCTGCAAATCAGTCCATTGTCAAGGTACGGCCAACCGGACTTCTTCAACACAAACAATGTCACGCAACGCCAGCGTGAATTCGCCCCACTGCTGATCGGCAATCATCAACCCCACCTGACAGACTTGATCGGGTTGCAGCGGACAGGCATCCACTACCGGGCGACCGCGATACCGCGCAGCAAACACATGACACTCCAGAGTGACTTCGCTCCACAGCCCGGCCAGCGGCTGAAACTCAGCCTGGTATTGAATGCCGTCAAAGCCCGGTTCGGTTTTGAAATTGAGTTTGTAGCGGTGGCCATCGCCTCTTACGTGCAGTCGATAGGCGTGGGTGGCTGCACTGCCCAGTCGGCAATGGGCATGGCGAACGGAGGCGAAGCCCCCGCCATTGTCCGATCGCACCCTTCCCTCAAAGACGGCAAAGCCTGCCGGGGCGTGCCGCATTCGACTGCGCGAGACTCCGCCCATGACCCGGTCATCAATGACCTGCCAGCTCGTCACGACCTCAGGTTGACTGAAGTCGATGCAAGTGATGGCGGACGATTCTTCCATGCCAGAACCCGAGAGACTCATTTGCGCTGGCGTGCTTCGGCATCCCATTGCCTCAGCTGGTTCAACTTCTCAGCCAACTTGATTTCCAAACCACGCGGCACGGGTTGATACCAGCCCGGCTCGGCCATGTCTTCGGGCAAATAGGTCTCGCCGGCCGCATACGCGTTGGGCTCGTCGTGGGCGTAGCGGTAGGCGTGGCCGTAGCCGAGGTATTTCATCAGTCGGGTGGGTGCATTGCGCAGGTGGATCGGAACGTCACGACTCTGGTCTTGCTTCACAAACGAGCGCGCCTGGTTGTAGGCGTTGTAGCCGGCATTGCTCTTGGGCGCCAGGGCCAGATAGAGCACCGCTTGCGCCAGCGCCAACTCGCCCTCGGGGCTGCCCAGGCGTTCATAGGTGGCGGCTGCGTCGTTGGCCATTTGCATGGCACGCGGGTCAGCCAGACCGATGTCTTCCCACGCCATACGAACGATGCGCCGGGCCAGGTAGCGCGGGTCAGCGCCACCGTCGAGCATGCGCATCAGCCAATACAAGGCCGCATCCGGATGCGAGCCGCGCACCGATTTGTGCAATGCCGAAATCTGGTCGTAAAAGTGGTCGCCGCCTTTGTCGAACCGCCGGCTGTTGAGCGTCAACGCATTCTGGATGAACGCTGCATCCACCGTCTGCACGCCACTGGCACGGGCTGCCGTCTGGCATTGTTCCAGCAGGTTGAGCAGCCGACGGGCGTCCCCATCGGCGTAACCGATCAGGGTATCCGCCGCGGCCTGATCCAGCTCCAGATCACCCAGTGCCTTGGCGCGGGCGCGGTGCAGCAGCTGGCGCAGTTCGTCTTCGGTCAGCGACTGCAACACGTACACCTGTGCGCGCGACAGCAGCGCTGAATTGACCTCGAACGACGGGTTTTCTGTGGTGGCGCCGATGAAGGTCACCAAGCCGCTTTCGGCATAAGGCAGCAACGCGTCCTGCTGCGCCTTGTTGAATCGGTGAATTTCATCCACGAACAAAATGGTGTGGCGGCCCAACGCCAGGTTTTGCTGCGCTTGTTCCATCGCGTTGCGAATGTCCTTGACACCCGAGAACACGGCCGACAAGGCGATGAAGGCGCAATCGAACGCGCAGGCCGTCAACCGCGCCAGCGTGGTTTTGCCCACCCCGGGTGGGCCCCAGAAGATCATCGAATGCGGTTTGCCGGACTGAAACGCCAGCCGCAGCGGTTTGCCTTCACCCAACAGGTGGGTCTGTCCGATCACCTCGTCCAGCGTGGAGGGGCGCAGCGCCTCAGCCAGCGGGGCCGTCGGCATCTGGGCAAACAGGTCGGACACGCTACCCCACCCAGCGGCGCGCGTTGCGCCAAAGCTGCATCCAGGGGCTGAAGCCGTCACTGCCCAGCGCGGTCCAGCTCATCTGGATGTTGCGAAAGACGCGCTCGGGGTGCGGCATCATGGCGGTGAAGCGGCCATCGGCCGTGGTCACTGCCGTCAGCCCGCCCGGACTGCCATTGGGGTTGAACGGGTATTGTTCGGTGGCCGCGCCGGTGTGGTCGACAAAACGCAGCGCAGCCAGCGCCTGCGCGGCTTGGCCACGCTGGCTGAAGTTGGCAAAACCCTCGCCATGCGCCACCGCAATCGGCAAGCGGCTGCCCGCCATGCCGGCAAAGAACAGGCTGGGGCTGTCGAGCACTTCCACCTGACTCAGACGCGCCTCAAAGCGCTCGCTGCGGTTGGTGGTGAAGCGCGGCCAAGCGTCAGCGCCCGGAATGAGGTCGGCCAGTTCGGCAAACATCTGGCAGCCGTTGCACACCCCCAGCCCGAAGGTGTCGGCACGTGAGAAGAACTGTTGAAACTGCTCGGCCAACGCCGGGTTGAAGGTGATGCTGCGCGCCCAGCCGATACCGGCGCCTAAGGTGTCGCCATAACTGAAGCCGCCACACGCCACCACCCCCTTGAAGTCGGCCAGTCGAGCACGGCCGACTTGCAGGTCGGTCATGTGTACATCAACCGCTTCAAACCCCGCTTCGGCAAAGGCGTAGGCCATTTCCACATGCGAGTTGACGCCTTGCTCGCGCAACACCGCCACCTTGGGGCGCGCCAGCACCAAGGCCGGCGATCCTGCGGATGCCTCCAGCAGAGCTTGGGCCTGGGGCGGCAGATGCACGTGCAGACCCGTGTCGGCCACGGCGCCGGCCGCGGCGTGTTCGGCGTCGGCACAGGCCGGGTTGTCGCGGCGCTGGCAGATCTTCCAGCTGACACTGTCCCACACTTGGTGCAGGTCACTCAGCTTGGCGCTGAAGATGGATTTGGCGTCGCGCCAGACCTGCACCTCGCCCACGCCGGCGCTGACGGTCGAATCTGCCGGGCGGGTCTGCCCCACCCCATGGCTGCATGCGCTCAAACCGTGTTCGCGCAGCACCTGCATGACGGCATTGCGGTCGTCGGCCCGTACCTGCAGCAGCACGCCCAGTTCTTCGGCAAACAGCGCGCGCAAGGTTTGTTCGTCACGCCGGCCGCTGATCTGGCTGGCCCAGTTTTTGGCTTCGCCGCTGTCCATGCGGCTGTCGCTGATGCCATCGCCCTCGGTCAGCAACATATCCACATTCAGGGCCACGCCCACATGACCGGCAAACGCCATCTCGCACGCGGCGGCAAACAGACCACCGTCGCTGCGGTCGTGGTAGGCCAGGATGCGCCCTTGGGCCCGCAGCACATTGACCGCCTGCACCAAATTCACCAGGTCTTGCGGTTGCTCCAGATCGGGCACGTCCTCGCCCATCTGTCCCAGCGTCTGCGCCAGGATACTGCCGCCCAGCCGGTTGCGGCCGTGGCCCAGATCGATCAGGATCAGCACGCTGGGGACGTTGGCGTGCAATTGCGGGGTGAGCGTGCCGCGCACATCGGGCAGGCTGGCAAAGGCGCTGACGATCAACGACACCGGCGAGGTCACTTTCTTGTCAACGCCTGCCGCATCCTTCCACTGCGTGCGCATGGACAGCGAATCCTTGCCCACCGGGATGCTGATGCCCAAGGCCGGGCACAGTTCCAGCCCGACCGCTTTCACGGTGTCGTACAGCGCGGCGTCCTCGCCGGGTTCACCACAGGCGGCCATCCAGTTGGCACTGAGTTTGACGCGGTCCAGTTCGATGGGCGCGGCCAACAGGTTGGTGATGGCTTCGGCCACCGCCATGCGGCCGCTGGCAGCAGCGTTGACCGTGGCCAGCGGCGTGCGCTCGCCGATGGCCATGGCTTCACCCGCGTAGCCGGCAAAGTCGGCCAACGTGACCGCGCAGTCGGCCACCGGCACTTGCCACGGCCCCACCATCTGGTCGCGGTGCGTCAATCCGCCCACGGTGCGGTCACCGATGGTCACCAGAAAACGCTTGCTGGCCACCGTGGGATGTGCCAGCACCGCAATGGCGGCCTCTTGCAGGTCGACCCCGATCAGGTTCAGCGGCGCAAAGCTGCGCTGAAGGCGACGCACAGCGCGCGTCATGCGTGGCGGCTTGCCCAGCAACACGTCCATCGGCATGTCCACCGCCAGGGGGTCAGTCGCCGTGTCCTGGCCAGCACGGATGGGCTGCGACTCGCCGGCCGTATCGGGCAAATCGATCGCCCCTACGCGCAGATCGCGCGCTTCACTGGCCACGCCCACCACGGCAAATGGGCAGCGCTCTCGGGCGCACACGGCTTCAAACTGCGCCAGCGACTGCGGCGCAATCGCCAGCACGTAGCGTTCCTGGCTTTCGTTGGACCAGATTTCCTTGGGTGCCAGGCCCGACTCTTCCAGCGGCACACGGCGCAGATCAAACAGCGCACCTCGCGCGGCGTCGTTCACCAGTTCGGGAAACGCATTGGACAAGCCGCCCGCGCCCACGTCGTGAATGGCCAGGATCGGGTTGCGCTCACCTTGCAGCCAGCATTGGTTGATGACCTCTTGCGCGCGCCGTTGAATTTCGGGGTTGCCGCGCTGCACCGAATCAAAGTCCAGATGCGCCGCGTTGGCACCGGTGCTCATGGAACTGGCCGCACCGCCGCCCATGCCGATGCGCATGCCGGGCCCGCCCAACTGGATCAACAACGTTCCCGTCGGAAACGGTACCTTGTGCGTCTGGCTGGCGTCGATGGCGCCCAGCCCACCGGCCAGCATGATCGGCTTGTGATAACCGCGTTGCTCGGCCACGTCCTGCGCGGCCCCATCGGCACCGGTGGCGCGATAGTGCAGGCATTGCTCATATTCTCGGAAGTAACCCAACAAATTCGGTCGACCAAATTCGTTGTTGAACGCCGCGCCACCCAACGGACCCTCGATCATGATCTGCAACGGGCTGGCGATGTGTTCCGGCTTGCCGTAAATGGGGGTCAGATTCCGATTGTTTTCAGTTTCTGCGTCTTGAGAATGAATTGGAGTCTGACCCCAATTGATTTTTGACACGGTAAAGCCGGTCAGGCCGGCTTTGGGACGCGAGCCGCGGCCGGTGGCGCCTTCGTCACGGATTTCACCGCCGGCCCCGGTGGCCG
>Ga0172368_10006347_pt1 | contig 12763 bp, 12 predicted proteins | sample Lak11m_FD_114540 | JGI IMG/M metagenome (GOLD analysis project Ga0172368, IMG submission 114540) | Freshwater microbial communities from Kabuno Bay, South-Kivu, Congo - kab_022012_11m | ecosystem: Environmental > Aquatic > Freshwater > Lake | place: Democratic Republic of the Congo: South-Kivu...
TCCATTGTGCAAAATTCCCTACTGCTGCCTCCCGTAGGAGTATGGGCCGTGTCTCAGTCCCATCGAGGCTGGTCATCCTCTCAGACCAGCTACCCGTCATCGCCTTGGTGAGCATTTACCTCGCCAACTAGCTGATAGGGGTAAGGCCTCTCCCCGAGCGCGCAAGCGCTTTGATCTTTCGATATTATGCAGGATTACCCATCCTTTCGGATGGCTATCCTTCACTCGGGGGTAAGTTCCTTACTTGTACTCTCTCGTCTGCCACTCCCAGCCCTTTTAAACTTTATCGATAGAATTTAAAATCCTTTTCTTCAAATGACCAAATGTTGATCCATGACGTTTCAACATTTTTTCTCGGTCTTGAGCATCTTTTTTCGATTTATAGGCTTCATAATAGACCAGCTGCCATTTACCTTTGTTTTTGGTAAATGGTGAACCATCTGAATTGTGTTCGTTCAGTCGTCTTTTTAAATCTGAAGTGAAGCCGTAATAAATCGAAAAGGATTTTAAATTTTGAATCACATAAACGTAATATATACTTGCATTATACGTCTAGTGGATAGGGTCTAAAAGGGCTGGGCGGTTCGACTTACATGTATTAGGCACGCTGCCAACGTTAATCCTGAGCCAGGATCAAACTCTCCAAGTGATGCGACATAAATGCAAAATATAAATAGTGCATCATCCCGATATTGCGAAGCAATCGTCGGGATCTGTCGCTATAGAGAATTGATTTAGCTCTTATTTAGCTTGCCCCGTGATCGCCGAAAGGCGACTTTACGGGGAAATCAATATTTCTCAAAAAGAAATTGCTCATCCAGCTCTTTTTGAAAAAGGGCTGGAGGAGACTCGCGTACTTACCACTATTTAGTTGTCAAAGAGCCCGCGCTTCGCACGCCACTTACCAATTCACGAATTTTGACTAAACCACCAATTTTATTCGCAATTTCGTGGTTTCGTTGAATCTATTCGTTGATTAGTAAGGGAAGTGCAAAGTGCGAAAAATTTACAAAAACAGCAAAGCCCCCGTATTCTGGAACCTGTTTAAATACTTTTTCTTGAGGCGAAAGCAAGAGAATTTCGAGCGAGAAGATCAAACTGTGAGGAAAGCTAGTTGAAACTAACTTGACAAACAGTTTGAGCTCCGAAGCCGAAAGTATCCGCTTGTAGCTATCAGACAAAGTTTTTAAACAGTTCCTAATCCCTTCGCTTTTTTGTAATGCTTATCAATAGTAGCGAAAATTTCCCGATATGTCAACAGGCGCTTGAGACAGAGCTGGGCACGAAAAGGTATTGACCGGCACAAACAATATTGCTACCCTCTGATCAAGCTCATTGTGAGGAGAATCGCATGAACACGACCGATCACGAGCAGTGCATTAGGTTGATTGTTGGTTGGATCAATCAACAACTCCGAGCCAATCTCCAACCCGAAGACCATCTACTGCTCAGGATTGCCGAGCAAGTCATTGCCGACATCGGTGATCATGATTTCGGTGACACCAGTAACTGGGATCTGCCTCGCCTGATCTGTGATGCCACCGAGCAAGTCAAGATGAAGACTCCGGGCGAGCAACAACAGCTCGGCCTGGTCATCGTCAGCTTCCCACCAAAGAGCCCTGCCATTGGCGGCCCATACATGGATCATGGCTACGTCGCCGAGCCTGGTGTCCCGTTCTGTCAGATCGGAAATCGGCTCTACTGTACCGACGGCAGCGTCGCCCCCAGCCGAGGTCGGCTAGAGATATAGCCGCAACCTACCGCCGCTCAACGCAACAAAGACCGCAACATGCGGCATCGCGCTGAACGGTCTTTGTCTTTGTACAGTAACTATTTAACACTTCTCCGTAGCAGTTTCCAGCTTTTGTATCCTACCCTCGTGGTTGCCAAGAACTTCCAAGAATTTCTGATTAGTTTCGATCATATCTTCGATATTGTGCTTGATATCTTTGATATCAGTTGCCATTTTGTCTAATTTTAAGTCAGTTCTCTGTTCTGATTTCTCAATAGTAAAATTAACATAATCTTTCAGATTAAGCTCTTGCTTCGCATTTGACCTATCAACATAACCTTTCAACGATTTTTCTAGAGACTTCTCAGTCGTATTGGCTCGTTTGTCAATAAGTTTCTCAATTGCTTTTAGATCAGTTTTTTCAAGCATTTTCGCCCCTCAAAATTCTATGGTGTTTTTATTTTAGTCCGCAAAAGAAAAATATTCAACAGTGTTATTAATTTCTCGAATGTCGGATTATGCCAGAGCATGGCACGATTTCGATGCCGGCACGTTCGAGTTTATCGAGGATAATATTTAAGCCTAGCGAATCGCTGGCCATGTGGCCGGCGATGACTTCTCCAGGAGACGACATCTTATTGATTCGGAGATGACTCCAAATCACCTTCTTTATCTAAATTTCCCGCGTCGTTCTCGCTTGTCTTCGTTTTAGGAAAAACCACTCTGCCAGTGTTGCTAAAAATGGGATGAGCCCACTCACCGCTACCAGAAGACAGGTCAGTCATTTTTTCCCACATTTCTTTATCAGGCATAGCAGAGATTGCTCCCAGTAAACTTTGCCCGGATTGATCTACGTATTTTAAATATTGCCAAACATGCGTTTCTGGAAAACCCAAACGAGAGCCGAAATCAATCGCCTCGAAATCGAAAACAGCGGCCACATGATATTGTCTCATGTCCTCTTGAGGGAAGTGATATAATTTCTGATCCTCATATGCAACAGCATGATATAGTCTTCTTAGATTTGCTGGTTGGTTTAACCAGTCGGGATCATTCAAAAAATCTCTGACAGCCCGAACACTTTCAGTATCGTCTTGGCTTTCTACTCTCTTAGCGCCACTCACAAGACATGACCACCATAGATTATCCCCTTCGTCATATTCTTTAAGTAATCTTTCAGTTAATATCTCCCTGAATGTGCCCAGCGTTTTTGCTCGAATATCAGATATTGAGTGCTCTGATCCCTCGTGGGATTCCTGATAGGCGTCCTTAAGTAGTTTGATGAAAGTGTTAGCATTGCTTACATCATAAACGGAGAAATCCCATTTCGTTTGGTGGCGCATAACCCGCCCCCAGAATCCTTTGTCTCCTGATTCAGTCAAATATTCACTAAATGAAGATTTTGACCAGCTATTACTCATAACGTATATTTCATGTGGGATAAACCTTTTACCAGTCACCATTTCTTCATATTCAGCCTCATTCATAAATCTGATTCCAAATTCTCGGAATTCTGGGTCAGTGAGTTTTTCTAGTTTTTGGCTGGCAATATTCTCTGCTTCAATTCCTTCCAGATTTGTCTTATCTTCCGGATTAAATCCTTCACCTTCTCTCATCATGATCCTCCGTGGTAAATTAGAAATGTTGCCTGACTGGCTCTGATAATCATCATTAAAATGATCTCTCAATATTTGAGATTTTGCAAATAGAGCACTGCACTGGATTCCCGATCGGGTCGAGAATGACACAAGAATTATTTCTTAGCCCTAGAATACCTAATGAATCCTGAGCAAGCAATGATCTCAATGCCGGCTTTTTCGAGTTTGTCCAAAATCAGGTTCATGCCCAGGGAATCGCTGGCCATGTGGCCGGCGATGACAATGTTGAGATAGTTCTTGACCGCTTCCTCGCGGTGTTTCTCGGGAATGTGCATAGCGATCTCAGTACCGATACCGTAGTGACTCATCCGTTCGTAGATTTTCTCTGAGCCAGAGGTACCACCGGTCATGCCAGAGACAATAATTTTACCAGCTCGCGAACGTTCGCTACCGGCAAAGATGATCGGTCCAGCATTGCGTTTCGCACCTTCGGCATACTCCGGAATCTCCTTGAGCGCCTCGATGATATCGCCGACAGTTGCCGTCTTTCCGCCAGCTGGCGGATTGGCTAAATAGTCATCGACAAATTTCCAAACACAGTTATCGCTTGGCGTATGAACATTTATGATTGGTATTCCTAGAATCTTGGCAACGTCGATAGATTGATAATGATTGGCCCCTGACACGCCCTGAGAGACCTGACGCAGACGATCTTCGAGCACCTTCTCAGCAATGTTCTCCGGCACACCAGCACGAGACAAGACGTCGGTCTGGATGTCCATCACCTCGTGGAGATTTGTCAGTGACTTGCCGATCGGATGATGAGCAATGATTAGATCGATTTTCTTACCCGATTTATTTAGTTCATTTGCCAGCAAGACCTCTGCCGAATCAATGTCGATACCGACAAGAACCCTCTTAACCTCACGCTTCAAATCACCAAAGTGAATACCGGAATCAGAGTAGGGATTTGATAATTTTTCCTTATCAAAATCAGCCTGCTGTTTCTTCGGCAAATCAGCGAGATCGTCTTTTCTCTTCTTCAAAATCTTAGCAATACTCGCCCGTCCTCGCGGATCGTTGTCGATGCCAGTCTCGATCGCTAAATTAAATATTTCTGAGATGTTCATTGAACTCCTTATTGTTAAGTTGTCATTCCTGCGAAAGCAGGAATCCAGTCCAAGATATGATAAAACCCCTGGATCCCGGATCAAGTCCGGGATGACAAAATAAAAGTTATTTTATCACTTTATCGATGATTCCGTATTTCTTGGCCTCTTCAGCACGCATGTAAAAGTCACGGTCAGTGTCCTTGGAAATTTTTGCCAGATCAGTCTCGGTGTTTTTGGCCAAAATCTTATTCATCTCCTCGCGGATTTTGAGAATCTCTTCAGCCTGAATCTTGATATCAGAAGCCTGACCTTGAGTCCCACCCATCGGCTGGTGAATGAGGATGCGAGAGTTTGGTAGTGACAATCTCTTGCCCTTTTCACCGCCAGCAAGTAGAAATGCGGCCATACTAGCTGCCATGCCGACGCAGATCGTCGAAACAGTGGGCTTGACATACGCCATCGTGTCATAGATCGCCATGCCGGCATAGACGCTGCCGCCGGGTGAATTTATATACATCGTAATCTCTTTTTTGCTATCCTCAGCCTCCAAAAAAAGCAACTGGGCGATGACCAGATTAGCGACATCGTCGTCAATCGCTCCGCCCAAAAAGACAATTCTGTCTTTTAGAAGTCTAGAATAAATATCGTAGGCACGCTCGCCGCCAATCGTCTTCTCGATGACTGTCGGAATTAAATATGACATAAAATCCTTTTGGATTAATTTAGAATTTAGAATTTAGAAACAATTTTTAATAATAAATTTCGAATGTTTAAAAATTTTATAATTTAGAATTTGTTATTGTTTTTAAATTTTAAATTCTAAATTTATTTAGTCAATTTATTGACTAAATATTCAATCGCCTTTTTGCCGGCGTTGTCGTCATGATGGTCGATTTTTTGCTCTTCGATGATACGCCCGAGCATCAGGCCGGTCTTGATATTTTTGATCGCCGCCTCACGCATATCCTTGCGTAAGTCAACCTCGTTTTTCTTTTGACTTGACAAGAAATCGTCAAATTTCATGCCCATTTTCTCGATCTGCGCTCGATAGTCTGTGATCATCCGATCGATCTCCTTGTCAATCATTTCGTCCGGGACATCGACTTTTACCAGCGGCAAGATCTTGTCTAAAATCTTTTGTTCGAGCTCGTTCTGACTCTTTTGTTCATACTCGAGCTCTAGATTTTTCTCGATCGCTATCTTTAGCTCAGCAACTGTCTTGTGACCAAAGTCAGTTGCAAATACATCATTAACCTCTGGTAGTTTAATTTCCTTCAGCTCCAACAATTCAACTTCAAACTCAGCTTCTTTACCTGCCAAATTCTTGGTATGATAATCCTTGGGGAATTTAATCTTGAAAGTTTTCTTCTCACCCTTCTTCATCCCGACAATCTCTTCCTCGAAACCAGGGATGAGAGTTTTCTCGCCAAGAACGACAGGGTGATGCTTGGAGCTCATGCCGTCGATCTTGACGTGCTTGACGCTGCCGTCAAAATTAATCTCGGCCAGGTCGCCCATCTTGGCAGCTCGATCAACCTCGCTAAAGTTGGCTTTTTGTTTCTGTAGATTGTCGAGAATTTTCTGAACATCATCAGGTTTGACCGACTCCTTGGCCGGCTTGTCAACTTTAACTTTTTTATAATCACCAAGAGTTATTTCTGGCAAGACACTAAACTCTGCTTCGTACTCTAGGCCGTTCTTTACCTCCTCAGCCGTCGCACCATATCCAGGATACTTGTTTATTTTAATGGCCGGAGCTGAAATCGGGCTTAGCTTTTCTTGAATAAGCGCCTCTTGATAGCTATGATTGACCGCATCATCGAGAGCATGAGATAAAATCCTGGTGACACCGATGGATGATTCGAGAAGTGCTCGCGGCGCCTTACCTGGACGGAAACCCTGGATCTTCACGCCAGGAGAGAGATGCTCGAGGGCATGTTCGAAATAGTGAACCATCTCTGCCGGCTCAAAAGAAACAGTCAACTTAATCTTGCTTTGCTTCAATTTCTCAACTTTTGTCTGCATAAAATCCCTTACTAATGCACTTATTATTACTAAACCACTAATATTCTCAGAATTTGTGACGATTTATTGTCCTACAATCACAATTGGTGATTTCGTCAAAATTCGTTAATTGGTAAGGGCTATCATACCACAAAATACGCTCAATCTCAAATCGAACACTGAGTTATACATATGGATCAATTATTTACTATCAATTTCTTCTTTAGCCAACAAACCACCTTGTGCACCGACAGATTGAATCACCTTATTAGAATTTTTTACTCCCCACTTCAAGGCCTCACGAATCGTATCGGGATCGACAGGTAATTTCATGTCCTCGTCAATCAATCGTCCTAAAAATCCGCTAGCGAAGGCATCGCCGGCCCCAGTTGCGTCTACTCGTTTGGTTCTCTGGTCAGCCGCAATTTCATTAAACTGATTGCCGTCATAGGCTTTCGCACCTTCCTTACCGTTTGTAACGACCACAATCTTCGCCCCAAGATTGTGCAGGCGTTTCATCGCTTCCTCAGTTTTAGTCGCCAAACTCAGATTGGTAAATTTGATCGCTTCTTCGCGATTCAAAAACAAGACTGAGGTGCATTTCAGTAGGTGTCGAAAATGATTAGCTCCTTCGGCGATTTGTAAAGATCCAGGGTTCCAGGCAAAGAAAACGTTGTTTTCCGCCACCTCAGCAACGATCATTTTTTCAATCTCACTAGTATTTTTACCGAGTGACGTCAGAAAAAACCACTTTGTCTTTATTGACTTCTTTATTTTTAACTCTGAATAATCTTTGAGCCCATGGTAAACAAATATCGTTCTTTCGCCCTTAATCGAGAAAATTACCGAGAAACTTGTCTGGGCTTTTTTAGATATTGTCAGGCTGTTTTGATCTACATTTTCATCGCTTAACCGCTCTATTACCCTGTCCTTCGGGGTATCATCGCCAAGGACAGTCGAGATGGAAGTTTTATAACCGAGACGAGACAGCCCGACAGCAATATTACAAGCCGAACCACCGATTTCATACTCGACCGAATTTAACGGTATCTTCTCGCCAAATTCGAAAACTATCCCCTTGCCAGAAGCGAATCTTCGGTCATATTTCAAATCAATATCAGGATGAACAAAAACATCTTCCGTCGCATCACCGATTGTTACAATATCAAATTTCATTTATTTGAAAAAACTTCTAAATATTTAGCTACAATCTTTTCTACTTCTTCCATACCTTCAGCAAGGGGGACTCGATAATCATTTTTTTCTTTAGATGTCTCGATCTCGTGCAAGAAGGCTCGGCGCAGATTGGTATCAATATTTATCTTGGAGACTCCTATGTGAATAGCTTCAGCCAGATCGTGCAGTCGCAGACCTGAAGCACCGTGCAGAACCAAAGGGATATCGATCACCTCGGCAATATTTTTCAATAATTTAAAATCTAAACTTTCACCTTTTGGTGCGCCGTGTTCGTTACCAACAGAGACTGCGATAGAATCGACACCGGTTAATTCGATAAATTTTCGGACTTGATCTGGAGCACTTTTCTCTGACTTACCGGAGATCTTGCCACCTTCTTCATGACCGATCACTCCGACCTCCGCCTCGACACAGACATTGAAACGATGAGCATACTCGACCAGTCGTTCTGTCAAGTGAGCATTTTCGTCAAATGATAATTTCGATCCGTCAAACATTACTGACTTAAAACCGACATCAATCGCTTTCTTAATTTGAAAAAAATCTTTGCCATGATCGAGATGAATCGCCGCTTTTATCCCCGTCTCGGTAATTTCGTTGTTGACAATATCAAAGAGATTTTCCAGTCCAGCATACTCGATCGCCGATGGTGTCGTCGCTACTAAAATAGGAACGTCAAATTTACTCGCCGCTCGAACTATCGCCTTCGTCACCTCTAGATTAGAAGTGTTGAAGGCACCGATGGCGTATTTATTTTCTCTAGCCTTATTAAGTTCCTTTTTTACGTCCATAATATCTCCTTACCAATCAACGAATCCAGGCTAAACCACTAATTATTGCAAATTTGGAATTCTTTTATAGTTTACTCCACTGCTTGAAAAATTTATCAGAAGCCCGAGTTTTAATTCCTTTGATTTTAAATACGATCTCAACTGATCGATATCGCGCTTATGAAAATGATCACCGACCTTTAATTCCAGAGCGATCTTGCCTTCTACCAAAATATCTAAGTAATGGCAATCGATTATTTTATTCTTAATTTTTATTGGAACATAAACCTGGCTCTCGATGTTAAAATTTTTTTGTTTTAGCATTTCCTCTGTGGCTTTTTGATAAGTTTTCTCTCTGTGACCCCAACCCAATTCATTGTAAGCACCAAAACAACAACCCATAATTTCATAGCATTCTTTTTTATAAACCAATTCGGTCATCCTGTTTTCGTGGTTTCATTGAAATTATTGACAGATTATTAAGACAGATATTCGTGGTTTCGTTCTAATTCGTTGATTCGTTAAGGACGACAAGCCCTGGTAATCTTTTACCTGCTAAAAATTCCAGTGCTGCTCCACCACCGGTCGACAAAAAGGAGATATGCTTGTCTAGGCTTTCAGATTTGACGAAACCGACTGTGTCACCGCCAGCAATCACAGTAAATCCTTCAACCTCACTCATCGCCTTGGCGATACTACGCATCCCACCACGATATTTCTCATTCTCAGAATACCCCAGTGAGCCGTTCCAAAAAACTGTCTTAGCTGCACGAATCTCATTAGCAAAATTGGTTCTAGTTTGAGCACCAATATCAAGAATTTTTTCGCGTTTTTGCTCATCATATTCCTTGACATAATCTATCGGCAATTCCAATTTGCCATCGTATTTATCCAACATTTCTTTACATTTACCAACCATTTCTACATCAAAAACAGAGTTACCAACATTGTCACCACGCGCTCGCAAAAAAGTGTTGGCGACACCACCACCAAGCAAAATCTTGTCGGCCTTGGAGGCTAACTCTTCGATTACCCCCGCCTTGTCCTTAACCTTGACCCCGCCGATAACAACAACAAAAGGTAGCTCGGGATTTTCTTTTATTTTGCCCAAATTTTCAATTTCCTTTTCCATTAGAAGACCGGCATAACTGGGTAAAAATTTGGTAATGGCATCGACTGAAGCATTTGCACGATGGGAAACAGCAAAAGCATCGTTGACGTAAATACCAAGATCACTGTCTTCGCTACGTGTTTTTCCAGCTAGCATCTCCGCATATTCAGAATTGTTTTCTTCCTCCCGAGAATCAAAACGAAGATTTTCTAGCAGCGAGATCTGATCATTTAATTTATAACTTGGCGCCGGCTCAGTGAAATTAGTTTTAATCCCTAGCAATCTAGCCAACCTATTTGCTACCAGCCAAAGTGAAAATTCCGGATTATTTTTTCCTTCAGGCCTGCCTAGGTGAGAACCAATAATTATTTTTCCGCCATGATGAAGAATATGCTTAATTGTCGGCAAGACCGCTGCAATCCTATTATCGTCTTCAATTTCGCCATCAACAATCGGCACATTAAAATCAACTCGCAAAAAAACTTTCCTACCCTTGATATGAGCATCTTTTAGCAGTTTCATTCTTTGCCTCAGTTAGTTAGATAAATTGTATCACAAGCAAGACAAACAAAAAAACTAATGACCGGTGCAGTCGCTTCTAATTTAAGTAGAAAAAAGATAATATAGAAGTAACAACTGGAGGGGATTTTTGAACGCAACGATCAATAAACATCAGCTCAATCAGATAATCTCATATATCATGCGCGAATATGAGTCTTTTGGTGTGCAGAAGAAAGACAACAAAACATTTCTAAAACCACTCGATAATCCAAATAAACTTTTGACCTGGACCGAAAAATCCAAAAATTCTTTCAAGGAGATACTCTGGCCAGATCAAGGTGTTATCCCGCAATTGATGCGGGATATTAATAAAAGAAATGGAGATCCCGGATCCCAAGCCACAGTCCGGGTTGACAATTCACCAAAAAAGCTAGCTTTTTTGGGTCTGGTCAATTGTGATGCTAAAGCTCTCGATATTTTTCTCAAAGAATTTTCCCACACCGATCTTTTGCTAAAACGATCTCAGATTCTCGTTGTGACTGTCGAATGCAAACCGGATAACAACTGTTTCTGCACCGCTTTCGGGGATCTGAAGTTTAAGTTTTCCGATATTCATATCCAAGAAGAGGGGAGAAATTTTGAAATCTTTGGCTTGACTAGAGCTGGCCAGAAAATCATCGAGGAAAACGGCGTTGATAAATTTGACAAGAAAATAAAAATTCGCGAGATAGTGTTAGAAAAAGTTTCACCGCTAGACTTAAAAACGATCAGTCAAGAAATTGATAGACGAGAAAATCATCATGAGTATTGGCAAAAGATCGCCAAACAATGCTTTGGTTGCGGTGCCTGCACTGTTGTTTGTCCACTCTGTTATTGTTTTAATCAAGATTTTAAAAACGACCTCGAGGCAGATTGTCACGAATGCCACAGTTGGGACTCATGCTTTTCAGCCAGTTTCTCCCAAATTCAAAAAAACTATGATTTCCGGCCGGAAAATTCCGATCGCCTTCACAACTGGTACCACCACAAGTTTAGTCGGTCCGTAGCAAAAAATGGCTATCCACTCTGTACTGGCTGCGGACGTTGTATCTCGTCCTGCCCAGCTAATTTAAATCATCACAACATAATCAGAGGATTAGAAAAACAGTAATCACATGTCATCTCGAGCCTGTCGAGAGATATTGATTCAGAAAAATCCCTCGACAAAACTCGGGGTGACACTGTGCGTCAGATTTCTCTCCGCCAGCCGGCGGATCGAAATGACAAAGAAATTATGAATTTAGAATCTGCAAAAAATTTTCAGACAAAAAGCTATCCCATTGTCAGCAAAGTAACTTTAACTGACGACACTGTCTTATTTAGATTGAGAGGTCGGCTCGATTTTAAGCCCGGCCAGTTTGTCGAGATATTACTACCCCATTTTGGCAATGTAACACTTGCGCCGTGTTCTGGACTGACAAATAAAAAGGAGTTTGAACTTTGTGTCCGCGCCCAGGGCAGTACATCAGATGCCCTGGTTCAGCTTTTGCCTGGAGACAATATCGCTCTCCGCGGTCCGTACGGACATGGCTGGCCCACTCTAACTATGTCTCGTGGACCACTGGATAAAATCCATCGGGATGGCCTTATAATTATTTCTGGCGGCATGGGTATCGTCCCCCTGCGACCGACTTTGTTAAATCTGGAAAACAAGATCCACTCTTCAAAATTATCTCTTTTCGCTGGTTTCAGAAGATCAGTAGATGTTTTGTTTGAGCCAGATCTCAAAAGATGGAAACGAAAATTTAAAGTCCATGTCGCTGCCGAGTCAGCTGAACCTGGTTTTTGGGGAAATCGTGGCTTGATCACTGAGCTGCTAGAGACCGGGTCAGTAAATAAAAACTCCTATGTTCTAATGTGTGGGCCAGAAAAAATGTACCAATACTGCATAAAAATTTTACTTAAAAAGGGAATTGACTCGAAGCGTATTTTTCTTTCTCTAGAGAGACGAATGGAGTGCGGCATCGGTTTATGCCAGCATTGCAGCTGCGGCAAGCATCTGGTTTGTCAGGACGGTCCGGTGTTTCGATTTGATGAGATAAAAAAAGAATTAAATATTGAGAACTCCATTGACACTAATAAATAATAAAAAATCTCTAGCCCTTCTTAAACTGACTTCGTGCGGTAGTTGTTTTGATGTGATGAAAGACAGTATGGACGACTTTTTGAAACTGCATAATTTTTACAATATTTTTGACCTCCGAGACAAGAATAAAATCGACAAAAAATATGATATCGTCATGCTTGAAGGCCATCCTCGCACCAGAGGTGAGATCGCTCTAGCTAAATTAGCACGACGCAATACGAAAATTGTTATCGCAATAGGCTCCTGCGCCCATCTCGGTGGCGTTTATCTGCAAAAAAACGAACCTACTTTGGATAAAACAATTCGCGTAGACTATAACCTCCCCGGCTGCCCCATCAACCATCGGGAACTTATCAGCTGTCTGATGGATATTTACTGGGGTAAAAAATTTCGCTTACCAGACCTGTCGGTTTGCTTCGAATGCCAAAAAAATGGCAATGACTGCTTGTTGAAAAAGGGACAACATTGCCTCGGTCCGATCACCAGGATGGGCTGCGACTCAATCTGTCTCAACTGTGGCGAATCCTGTCTCGGTTGCCGCGGCCTGAAACCCGATGCAAATATCGATAAAATGCAAGATATTTTGAAACAGAATTCTTCAGAAAAAGATGCA
>Ga0172368_10006349_pt1 | contig 12758 bp, 13 predicted proteins | sample Lak11m_FD_114540 | JGI IMG/M metagenome (GOLD analysis project Ga0172368, IMG submission 114540) | Freshwater microbial communities from Kabuno Bay, South-Kivu, Congo - kab_022012_11m | ecosystem: Environmental > Aquatic > Freshwater > Lake | place: Democratic Republic of the Congo: South-Kivu...
CACGAACCATCGAGCGACGAAGTGTTGCAGAAAATGAATCAACACGGTTTTCGTCCAGTCACCTTGCCTGAACTACTGGCTCTGCGGAACGTCTATCGCGGCCGCGGGCGGAAAACTATCGATCCGCCAATAGTGGCCCTCGGTTCTATTTGGACCAACTCACGCGGCATTGAATTAGTGCCAGTTATGTGGCCACTTGATAATGGCTATGTGATACCCAGTATTGTTTTAATCGATTCCGCGGCTGATTGGAGTGATAGCTGTCTCTTTGCAGCCGTTCAAAAGTGAAAAAGGACATAAACATGGCAAAACCAAAGGTCGTTCCTGAATGGAAGTTGGTAGTCGACAAACGAGAGTTCCCAATCAAAGTCGATCCCAAACAGTCATTCAACACGATGGTGGCGCTGGGCCATTACAATTATGTCAACGAAATAATTATGTCTGGTTTTCTTCCCGAGAGTAACCAGTCTAAAGGCAAACTGGTTTGCCAGCTGGTGGAAGTAGACACCAACTCGGAAGTCAGTGAAAAAAAGGTAACAGCTGGACTGGCTAACTTGGGTTTGCGCCCGGCGAACATGACCGAACTGCTGGCTTTCGGCGCGGCCTACCCCAAGTTGCAATACCGTAAACACCATAAGTTTCCCGTTGTGGCCCTGGCCGCCGCCAGCGATAATTACATTCCATACATTGGTGGGGCTAGCAAACGCGCTTTAACCTTATTCCATCGCACTGGTGCCTGCAATAGAATCCCCCGATTGCTGGTGGTACAAGCGCCGCCAATAAAACTGCCGCGCTTAGCCATCATAAAAAAGACCTACCCCATTACGGTCGATTACGACCAGTCATTGGCTCAAATGATCGCGGCTGACAAGTTTGACCTTGTTCATCACCAGATTACATGGCGGCACTTTCGTGTTCGTGGTATTGGCCAAGTTAATTTGGACGCAGTTTTGGTTCGCTTCAATAGCCGTCTCACCGGTCAAGAAGCGCTGGCTAAACTGGAAAAGAATAACTTGCGGCCAGCCACCATCGCCGAACTGTTGGCTTTTGGTGTTAAGTACCCCGACAAACAACGGACTCAGGCTATTGTAGCTTTGGGTTCTTCTTGGGAAAACCTAGAAGATGGTCGTGTTATAACGCCTTGTTTAATTGGCTGTGAACACCTTCCAGCGTCATTGACCGGTCGTTTGTTAGATCTAATCGAACTCAAAGGTCACCTTATTGCCGGTTGCCTTTTCCTCGCGTTTAGGAAATAAACATCATTATCAAATCCTACGCCTATCAAGGCGTAGGATTTTTGTTTTGACCGGCTAATTTAGCCCACATTTTACCCCCACTATGCCCTTTCAAAAATCATTACTTTTTGCTACAATGTAGGCATCTTTTTGACCCTATATTATCTAAGATATTATGTATATTTCATGGCTCGGGCATTCTTGTTTTAAAATCGAGGCAAAGGCCAATGGCGAATCGGTCACGATTGTGGTTGACCCGTACGAAGACAGTGTTGGCTTAAAACTGCCGCGGGTTAAAGCCGACATCGTTTTAGTTACTCACGATCATTTCGACCACAACGCGGTTGAGTCGCTTAAGGGTGAGCCAACCGTCATTCGCGGAGCGGGTGAATACGAAGTAAAAAAAGTGGTAGTCTACGGGGTGCCAACCTACCACGATGCGGCCAAAGGAACCGAGCGAGGTATTAACACCTGTTACCGAATCGACGTTGAAGATCTGTCGATAGTTCATTTGGGCGATCTTGGTCATCCGCTAGTAAATGATCAATTAGAGCTGCTCGAAGGAGCCGACATTTTAATGGTACCGGTTGGTGGAACTTATTCGCTTGATGCCAAGCAAGCCGGGCAGGTGGTATCGCAAATCGAGCCGCGAATTGTAATTCCAATGCACTACGCTATGCCGGGGTTAAAGTTTGAACTCGATCCGGTCGACAAGTTCTTAAAAGAGATGGGTGCTCAAAAGGCGGAAGTGATGGATAAATTTAAAATCACCAAAAAAGAACTGATGACCGAAGGCACGAAAGTAATTGTGCTCAAAGCCGAGTAGTTTATGGCCGACATTGTTGTCACCTCGCCACGACCGCGCCGATCACGAGCGGCGAGTGCTAAACCCCGGCGGCGTTCAGCGGCCAAACCAACTAGCGAGCCGGTTGTTACCGAAGCGGAGATTAAGGCTAAGCTCGACGCGGCCAAGCACAAGCGTCCGGCAGCCAGCGCGCCAGCCGCCGATGCGGTAGTAGTTCATTCTCGGCGAACACTTGTTATTGCTATCTCAGCTATTATGGTGGTGATTATTGGTGGCTGGCTGTGGTCACTGCAATATAGTTTACGCCTGCCGGAATTAACCCCCGAGCAGCAAGCCCGCGCGCAACAGTGGCAAACATTAAAACAAGAGCTGCAAACATCTTTTTCCAGTATTAAAGATAACTTGGCAAGTGCTAAAGAGCTGCCGGAAATAGTAGGCCAAAGCCAGCTTAAACTCGATGCCGGCGCAGTCGAAAATGTAGAAGAGCAATTAGTGGCCGATGCGGTAACCGATTGGGTTAGCTATCGTAATTTTGACGGCGGTCTAACAGTAAAATATCCGCCCAGCTGGCAGCAAGCTACCGGCCAGGATGCCGCACTGACGTTAAAGGGCGATAAACAAACGGTCGCTATCGCTACCACGCCCAAGGCGGTGCGGCCAGAGGTAACTGCCGATCAAACTGAAGTATTTTTTATCGGCAGTACTCCGGGTACGCTGTACCGAGAAACCACCGCCATCGGCCCACGCTTAACAGTGGTAGTACCGCTGATTGAGCAAAATGTTGATCTGGTAGTAATTGGCTCCGGCGCCAACTTAGACGAACAAACCTTTACTTTATTAACAAAAACTATCACCATTGCCCCGCCCGCGCCGGTGGCTGAATAAGAACCTTTTTGAGACTCAATTATTATGGCTTCCAAGAAAAAATACGTTAAGCGCTTAGCCACCCGTCAGTCGAACGGCGAAGCAATGGCTCACCAACCCACGTTAGCGTCTGGCGGCGAAGCCGGGGCGGTCACGTTGGCCGGTGGGGTAATGCAACCACAATCGATCGTGGAAGAAATGCAGCAGTCGTACCTCGACTATGCCATGTCGGTAATTGTGGCGCGCGCTTTGCCCGATGTGCGTGATGGCTTAAAGCCGGTGCATCGCCGGATTCTTTACGCCATGTGGACCATGGGTTTGCGCCATTCGGCCAAGTTCCGCAAGTCGGCGGCCGTGGTTGGTGAAGTATTGGGTAAATACCATCCGCATGGCGATACAGCCGTGTACGATTCGATGGTACGCATGGCGCAGGATTTTTCGATGCGGGTGCCATTGGTGTGGGGCCAAGGTAACTTTGGTTCGATGGATGGCGACCGTGCCGCCGCACAACGTTATACTGAAGCTAAACTCACCAGTGTATCCGAAGAATTATTAACCGATATCGACCGCAACACAGTCGATCTAATTCCCAACTACGATGGTAGCCAACGCGAACCGTTGGTGTTACCGGCCAAGCTGCCTAATTTACTGCTCAACGGCACCATGGGGATTGCCGTGGGTATGGCCACGAACATTCCGCCGCACAACTTAGGTGAACTGTGTGCCGGTATTATCGCGTTGATTAACGACCCCGAACTGTCGGTTGATGATTTAATGGAACATATTCCCGGGCCGGATTTCCCCACCGGGGCGACTATTTTTAATCGTGACGAAATTAAAGCCGCTTACGCTACCGGCAAGGGGAGTATTTTAATGCGGGCTAAAACCGAGATTGTAGAAAGCAATAACGGTTTTCATATTATCGTGACCGAAGTGCCATATCAGGTAAACAAGGCGACTTTGGTGGAAAAAATTGCCGAGCTGGTGCGCGATAAAAAGGTAGAAGCCATCCGCGATCTGCGCGACGAATCGTCGAAAGAAGGGGTGCGGGTGGTAATCGAACTCAAAAAAGACGCCTACCCCAAGAAAGTCTTGAATCAGCTCTACAAGCACACGCAGTTGCAAGAAACCTTTCATGTCAACATGTTGGCGTTAATCGACGGCATTCAACCGCGGGTGTTAACGCTCAAAATGGTGTTAGAGGAATACCTCAAACATCGCCAGGTGGTGGTGCGCCGTCGTGCCCAATACGATTTAGATAAAGCCAATGCGCGAGCGCACATTTTGGAAGGGTTAATGATCGCGCTGTCTAAAATCGACGCGGTGATTAAAGTAATTAAGGCATCTAAAGATCGCGACGTAGCCAAAGATAACTTAATGAAACAGTTTAAGCTATCCGAACTGCAAGCTGTCGCCATTTTGGAAATGCGGCTGCAAAACCTGGCTAACTTAGAACAGTTAAAAATTGAAACCGAACTGAAAGAAAAGCGCCAGTTAATTAAAGAATTAATGGAACTGCTTGCTTCGCCTAAGAAAATCATGGGTGTAATTAAGCAAGAAGTAACGGAAATTGGTGAACGCTATGCCACGCCGCGGCTAACGCAAATTGTGGCGTCTACCCCCGATAAGTTCACCATGGAAGATCTGGTTCCAGACGAACCAACAATTGTAATTATGACCCGCGATGGCTACTTAAAGCGTCTGGTGCCGGAGACTTTCCGCACTCAAGGCCGTGGCGGTAAGGGTGTGGCCGGCTTAACCACTAAAGAAGAAGACGTGGTAGAACATTTCTTCTCCACTACCACACACACCGATCTGTTATTCTTTACCACCGGTGGTAAGTGCTTTAAGCTCAAAGCGTTTGACATTCCGGCAGCTAGCCGTACGGCCAAGGGCCAGTCGATCGTCAACTTCTTACAACTCTCCGGTACCGAAGGGGTGAGCGCGATTCTGTCGATGAAGTCGTTGTTAAAAGATAAGAACACCAAGTTCTTAGTTATGGTAACTAAGAAGGGCTTAATCAAGCGGGTGGAAGTGGCGGCTTTCGATAACATTCGCCGCAATGGTTTAATCGCCCTCAAGCTAAAAGATGGCGACGAACTCCGCTGGGTGAAAGCTTCAAGCGGTAAAGATACCATTGTATTAACCTCGTCTAACGGCCAAGCTATTCGCTTTAAAGAAAACGATGTGCGGGCGATGGGTCGCGGCGCGGCCGGCGTGCGCGGCATGCGCCTAAAGGGCAGCGACGAAGTAATTGGTATGGATATTGTAGCCGAGCCAGCGGGGGATACCGAGTTGATGGTAATTATGAGTAACGGTTTTGGTAAACGCAGTCGGCTGTCTGGCTATAAGATCCAGGGCCGTGGTGGCAGCGGTATTAAAACCGCCAAAATAACCACCAAGACCGGCAAGATCGTTCATGCCAGCGCCACCAGCTTAAAGAACGTCTCGCCAGATTTTAAGGGCGACGTGATTGTGGTGTCTAAACAGGGCCAAGTGATTCGCTTAGAGTTTAAGTCTGTGCCTACTCTCGGCCGCGATACGCAAGGTGTGCGGGTAATGCGCTTTAAAGATGACGGCGACCAAGTAGTGTCGGTGGCGTTAGTATAAAATATGAGTTGGCAAATTGTAAAACAAGAACTAATCACCCAGTGTCCGTATTGCCAGCAGCCGTTTGTAGCCAGCGGAAGAATGAAACTTAGCGGCGTGCGTGTATTACGCTGTGACAAGTGTAAGCAATGGGTGTGGCAACCGGCGTCGACGGTAAATTTTTGGCTCGGTGAGATTATCAGTCTAGTGGTAGTTTGGGTAGTCGCTGACCAGTTAATCCCTTCGTGGCAAGCATTCTTAGCTTGGCGAACCGAGCCAGCGCTAGTTGGTATTGCATTTTGCGTTGTGGCGCTGTTTGTTATTAATCCGGTCGTATTTCAACTAATTGCAGTAAAAAAGCAACGCCAACTAAAACAAAATACCCCGCCGCCAAACGACAATCGCCCAATCGAAATATAATCAATCACCTTGACTGTTTTGCAAGAGTTTGCTGTACTAGACCTTGTTCCGCCTTGGCGGAGCAAGGTCTTTGTTAATAACATCACGGAGGTAAAATCACGTGGCTTTGTACAACTATGCGTCGGTAACGCTGTTGCCGCAGGTTCAGCCAGGAATTTCTCCAGTCTTTCAAACTTATCTCGCTCAACAGTTAGTTAGAGGAGGTTTATATCAGAAAGGCGAACCGATTTTTCAAGGATGCTGGCAGGTTGATTTAACCGATCAGCTAAAGCCGGCCGTATCGGTCTATGCGGTGTCGTTGGCGGATGGTCGAACCATCTTTGCTACCACTGGCCCATGGAAAGACGAAGGAGACTTAAATCTGGTGGCGATGGCGCTCAAAATAGACACGCCGGAAGAAGCAGTTCGCTACCATTTGTACTTGGTGGCGTTAGCCTCCGAACGAGAAAAGCAGCAGCTGCGTGGCGCTAGCTCAACCATGGCTCGATACTTAAAATTACGCAAGCAACTGCAATTACCCGAGCAGGCGATAGACTGGCTGGCTGGCACCATGCCGCCGCAACTTACTACTCAAGAAAGATTGGACTATTTCCGACTCGGGTTTCTCAGCTGGTAATTACCCCATCATCATATCAAGCGCCCCCAATACATTGAGGGCGCTTTTTTATTGGTCGACAAAGTGCTAAAATATAATGGTTAATAATTATTTATACTGTCTATTCTATGACCAAAAAAACTAAGCTTGTATTTCGCATTCTTTATATTAGCGCCGCTGTATTGGTAGTGCTAATTGCGGTGGTTAGCGGCTGGTACGGGTGGCAAAAGTATAGTTTTACTCCGCCACCGCAGCCATCAGTCTATCAGGCCGGTAATATTGTTTGGACTTTGCCAGCCGGTTGGCAAGTGGCTGCTCAACCAATTGCTTACAATGTGCCGGGGAAAGCAGTGACTGACGCCGCCGGCCAGCGTGTGGCAGTGCTATATTGCCCGGCGTTAACCGCGCAAGGAGACAAGTTCTGGGAGTTTACGGTGCAGCAAAAAACTTACAATCTGGATGATAAAAAATACAACGTGTCTTGGTACGAAGGTTTGCCCAGCGAAGATGGTAAAGCTCACAATGCGACTGCCTATACCACCCACATAAATATCAACGGTCCGGAAAAAAATGACTCGTGCACGCTAATCGCGGTGGGCGATCCGTGGGCAGCGAGCCAAGCCGAAAAACGAGCTGTGTTCGAAGGGATTTACCAGCAAATAAAGTAGTTTTTAGAAAAGTAAAAAACTCTCGTCTAAAATGGCGAGAGTTTTTAGTATAGAGCCGTGGAATATAGGGAGAGTCTGTCTACCGGCAGGCAAGCCTAGTTCCTAGTCCCTAGCCTCTAGTCCCTATCTCTAAATCCCAAACACTGCCCGTAACACCGCACCGGTGCCGTATGCCAAACCCGCAGCAATACCGCCCACCACGAGCATTTCGCCACCAGCCCACCACCAGCGTTGAGCCGAAACTTTACTGCGGCTGGAACCGATCAGAAATAAGGCAATAAACGTAGTAACAATCGAAATTGGTAAAGCAATGAGTGTGGAGAGCTTAAACACAAAGGGAACAATCGGCAATAACCCGGCTAAAGAAAACGCAACAAAAGTGGCCCAACCGTGTTTGGCTGGTGTGCCGTTGGGCTGTTCAATCAAGCCTAATTCTTCATACATCATGGTATCGAGCCAAACTTTTTTGTTGCTTGTAATAATCGTTACCGCTCGGTCGAGATCTGGGCCGCTAAATCCTTTTTGGCGATAGATCTGGCGCACCTCGTCTTGTTCGATCGCGGCCAGATTATCAATTTCCCACGCTTCACGCAGGCGCTGTTTGGCAACAAAGCGCTGTTCTGATTTCTTTCCTAAATAGTTCCCCAAACCCATACTGGCGCCGTCGGCCAATAGATTGGCAAAGCCAAGGACAATAATTACTACGGTTGATAAATCAGCTCCTACCGCCCCAGCTACTACGGCAAAGGTAGTGACCAAACCATCGTTAGCACCAAAAATCATGTCGGCCAAATAAGTGCCGGTTTGCCGTTGGTGCCAAGCGTTTTCCAGCAAGCGCCATTCGCTGTTAACTTTATTGTGCAAAAGTTTGGCCTTGCGAGCGAGGGCCGCTTCGAGCTCATGCTCGTGTGACGAAAGTGATTGAGTCATAATATTGATAGTATATCATAAAAAAGAAAATGCCTGCCTAATGACTGACGTCATCAAGCAGGCCGAGGTGTGTGGGTGGCGGGGTCGACCGAATGAATCCGCCAATTAGGAAGGTAGGTGCGCCAACGAACGGCGCTAGCATCGCAAGTGAGGATTAACACCCCACCGTCTGGTTCGTCTACTCGGAGTAGAACGCCATGGTATTGGTTGTTGTCGTACGTGGTAACTACCACTGGAGCATTCAGAGACCGGAGTGCGCGTTCATGCCAAGACATGGGTGCCTCCTATTGCAGTATTATCGCAAGAGTTTAACAGTGCGTCAATGTGTTATTGAATCATTCGACTGAATATGGTATATTGTCTTTCCTGCAAGAGAGTATTACCGAACCGTTAATTTATTCAATTTATTATATGATTACAATCGGTCAAGTAGTGGCTGATTTTACGCTTGAAGCGTACTATCACGACCAAACTAAAAAAATTGCTTTATCGGATTACAAAGGCAAATGGGTGGCGGTGGTGTTTTATCCGGCCGACTTTACTTTTATTTGCCCGACCGAGCTGGTCGAACTAGCTAAGCTGTATTCCAAGTTTCAGGCCGAAGGTTGTGAAATCTTAAGTGTTAGTACCGACACGGTGTTTGTACATAAAGCTTGGCATGATCATTCCGATTCGATCAAACAAATTACTTATCCTATGTTAGCCGATCCAGCGGGAAAAGTTTGTCGACAGTTTGGTACCTATATCGAAGAAGAAGGATTGTCGTTACGAGGCAGTTTTATTATCGATCCAGATGGTGTATTACAAGCTTACGAGCTGCACAGTAATAACATCGGCCGCAGCGGTGAAGAGCTGTTACGTAAACTGCAGGCCGGTAAATTTGTGCGTGAGCATGGTGGTGAGGTTTGTCCGGCTAATTGGAAACCGGGCGCAGCTACGCTTAAACCCGGGTTGGATTTAGTAGGTAAAATATAACAATTGGTAATACAAAAAGACCGATGTCGCCACCGGTCTTTTTGTATTGACAAGAAAGTTAAAATGATATAAGGTGTTACATTCAGTTCTTTTCAAAATTAAACCTGAAAAAAGGAACAAAACATGTCCGAATACGCTAGGCCATATCAATGGCGCATTGATGGTGTTGCTCCGGCAGTATTGGTGCCGTTGGCGCAGTTTTCAGTCGGCACCAATTTATCACGCGATGAATTGTTAGCCAGCCTGTCACACGGACAAAATAATTTCCGCGATGACGGTAGTAGTTATGTTGGTTGGAGCCCGTACTTTCTGAATTTCATTCCTATCAATACAGCTGGTGTTAATCAAGTACGAGTGCCAGCCACTTTCCGAGATCAACCGCCGCGCGCGCCGAGACCGATGGTAATTTTCGGCCTTGAACGCCCAAATGAACCCAGTTTGTTAGACGCCGATTGGTATAGCCACGTTGATCCAGAGGTGCGCCAGCAAATGTATGGCGAAAGAGACACTCGTTTAGCTGACCGACACCAAGTTAAAGCTGATGTGGTGGTAGCGGCCATGCTACGCCAGGGGTTTCGTCCCGCCACTTTTTGCGAACTATTGGCTCTAGCCGCACATCACAATCTTACTCCCAACGCAGCCTTGCCTGGTTGGCATGGCGGAGAGATTAATATCCATGCTCTCGGTTCTTGCACTTACGAAGAGGGCGGCGATATGGTAACTTGGACCGAGTATCGTTACCCCACGGTAGCCATTTATCGCGACATTACCATCGGTCGGCCATTTAGCTTTCATTTAATTGAGAGCGGCGACAATGCCGACGATCATCGCGGTATGATGCGCTTTGGTCAAGACTTCTTTCTGGCTGCATCGGCTAACCAGTAACAGTAGCGGGTGTAAACATGCCTGACGAAATTCACGAAGAAATTCAGCCCTGTCATTGGCAGGTGGCCCAAGTAACACCGGCGGCGTTGGTGCCGCTGCAGCAATTCTTGGTTAATACCGAGCTGTCGCGGCGACAATTGTTGGCGCGGTTAGCTCGATCCGCTAACGATTTTTTCCAAGGCACGCAGGTGATAGCGGGTGGTTGGCGCAAAGCCTTTCTCAACTGTTACACCCCGGCTGGGATACAGATAGTCGATCAACCACCACAAACGCCAATGCAAATGGTAATGTTTGGCTTGGATTATCCCAGGCCAAACGACAATGCCATACATGAAGCGATTAGGCGGCAGGTAGATCCGGCGACGTTTCAAGTTTACGATGCTGAAAGGACGCGACGGATGGCTAATAAAAGATCTCGCGCCAACGCCAAAGCCGTGGTAGCAGGGATCTATCAGCTTGGTTTTCGCCCTGCCACGCTGTGTGAACTGTTAACGCTGGCAATGTACCACAATCTCGATCCGCAGCCTGGGTTGCCGGGTTGGGGTGGTCGAGTCAATTCTTTCATTGATCTCCATGCTCTTGGTTCTTGCGAAAAACAATCATCATGGAGCTGGTGCAATGGAGAAGGCGGTGGCTTGACCGAATACGTACACCCAATAGTGCACATTGGTCGGATGGTCGCCGGCGGACCGTTTGGCTATTCTCTGGAACTTACCAAAAGTGAAAATAGTAACTACGGCACCATGCGCTTTGGTCAAGATTTCTTTCTGGCCGTGCGAGTCAATCAGTAATTAGCCATAAAATCCAACCCTGTCACGTTAAGTGGCAGGGTTTTTCTATCGCACTCTTGCCAAATCTGCTATAGTTCGGTATAGTCGGGCCAGTTATTTTGTAATTTTTAATGCTATGCCAGTACCAGCCAAACGACGACCGAAGTCAAAAACCCGTTCGAATCGCGCTCACAGTGCTTTAAAGAGCATTGGTTTAAGCACCTGCAGCCACTGCCAGCAACCCCTGCGACCGCATCGGGTTTGCCCAGCCTGCGGTTACTATCGTGGCCGAGCGGTGATTAAGGTCAAAACGGCCAAAAAGAAACCGGCCGCCAAATAAAATAATTCAATAGATGGAGGGAAACCCGTTTTATGGCTAATCGTCATCTTGCGCGCACGATTGTGATGCAAACACTCTACGAGTGGGATTTTAACGGCGGCGTGGAAGCTGCCAACGAAGTGCTTAAACGTGATCTGTCGGAAATGGCCGCTGGGTTAGACGAACAAGACTTTCCCGAGCAGCTTTTAAATGGGGTTTTAAAACACCAGGCCGAGATCGATGAGTTAATTGTTACGTTCGCGCCCGAATGGCCGTTAGACAAAATTACTGTGGTAGACCGTAACGTCTTGCGGATTGGTATCTACGAACTTAAATTCGACCCTGCCATTCCAGCCAAAGTGGCGATTAACGAAGCGATCGAAGTAGCTAAAGCGTTTGGCGGCGAGTCGTCCGGTAAATTTGTTAACGGCGTACTTGGCGCTATCTACAAACAAATGGTGGAAACTAACCAACTTAAAGAAATAGACCGCAACCCACCCAAGCCAGAACCAACCGAAACGCCCGCCATGCCGGCGGTCGAAAAATAATTTGTTATTTTCATTACCGGTGGCCTCCTCCGCCAGCTGGCGGATTCGGCCGACGCGGGCGAATCACGAATTGAGGAGAGCTTAAGAGTCGCCCTTCTCACTTGGTGATTCGAGTAGCTAATCTTATATTATGCACGATTATAAGCCACTCGAAAAAACCATCGGCGTTACCTTTCACAACCAAGATTTGTTAATGCAAGCGCTGGTGCACCGTTCTTACCTAAACGAAAACCCATCTTTTCCCCTCGATCATAACGAGCGGCTGGAGTTTTTGGGTGATGCGGTTTTGGAATTGACCGTAACTGAGTATTTATTTCGCACTTACCCCAATCCAGAAGGTGAATTAACCAACTGGCGGGCCGCTTTAGTTAACGCTAAAATGTTGGCCAAGTTGGCTAAAGAAATCGACATCGAAAGTTTTTTGTTGTTATCGCGGGGTGAAGCTAAAGACCGTAACTCTAAGGCTCGCGATTACATTTTAGCCAATGCTTTCGAAGCATTAATTGGTGCAATCTACCTCGATGGCGGATACGACACCGCTAAAAAGTTTGTGGAGAAGTTTGTACTGCCGCAGTTGCCGAATATTTTGTCTAACAAACTTTATCTCGACCCTAAATCGGCGTTTCAAGAATCGGCGCAGGAAAAAATGGGTGTGACGCCTCATTACGAAGTAATAGAAGAAACCGGGCCGGATCATAATAAAAAGTTTGTGGTAGCGATAATGGTTGGTACCGAGCAAATTGCGACTGGCGAGGGGAGCTCAAAACAAGAAGCGCAAGAACAAGCCGCCCGCGCCGGGTTAGAAGCAAAAGGTTGGTAATTAAATAGTGCGCCCTTAGCTCAGTGGATAGCCCGCCTCGCGTCGACGCGAGTCGAGGCGGGAGCACTTGGCGGAGTTTATCCCGCACAAAACGCGCCCTTAGCTCAGTGGATAGAGCACTTGGCTTCGGACCAAGGGGTCAGGGGTTCGAATCCCTTAGGGCGCGTTTTGTGCGGGAGACCAAGGTACGGCAGTCAATTCGTAATTAGTTCCATGGGTCGTTAGCTCAATTGGTAGATCCCGCAGGGCGGGACTCCTAAGTAATTGGTTGTCGTTCATCTTAATTAATCTAAAACATGGGTCGTTAGCTCAATTGGTAGATCCCGCAGGGCGGG
>Ga0172368_10006351_pt1 | contig 12756 bp, 11 predicted proteins | sample Lak11m_FD_114540 | JGI IMG/M metagenome (GOLD analysis project Ga0172368, IMG submission 114540) | Freshwater microbial communities from Kabuno Bay, South-Kivu, Congo - kab_022012_11m | ecosystem: Environmental > Aquatic > Freshwater > Lake | place: Democratic Republic of the Congo: South-Kivu...
GGCGGCCTCCTCGATCCCCGGGCGGCTCTTCAGAAAGGCATTGACGTACACCCCTCTGGCGAGGCGCTCGACCAGCCCGTTTTGCAGCGCCCGCGTCAGAAAGACATTGGCGTTGCCGGTGAACTTCTCTACATCGGCGTAGCGAAAGAGTTGCGGCAACTGCTGGAGGATTTTCACGGCCGTCACGGCAGGGCCACCTCCGCTTTCCGCAACTCGGCAAACAGTGACCGTAGCGCGGTGAGAAAAGAGGCGTATCCTTCCGCCTGATGGACCGCAAGGATTTCCGGCGGCAGAAACCGGGAGAGATCCTCCCGGAGCGCCTTTTTCAGCTCCTCCCGCACGGCGGATGAAGGCGCTGCAAAGAAATCCAGATCCCGCGCGGCATGAAACGGCCAGGCATACATCCTGAATTTCCTTTCGATCGTCCCCTTGTCGGCGGCCGCATTGAGAACCGCCCGCAGATACCAGAGATCGAAGATATCGCGGCCCTTGAGGTAACGGCGCTCCAGGAGCGCGCGGATCTTGTCGGAGAGGATCTCCGGAAGGGTTTCCGCCACCAGCACGGCATTGGGACGCGGCACACGGAATTCGCCGGAGGCAATCAGGTAGGAGACGGCCGGAAGCGCCGCGAGGATATGGTTCTTCGTTTCCGGAAGGCATCCTTTCCGGATGCCCTCGAATTCGAGTTTGACGGAGATCTTCTCCCGAGAGGCGTCCGGCCGGTAGTCCGCTAAGAGTTTCAGGGTATCCGCCCGGGTCGATTTGTCGGACAGGGTCAGGGCGCCCGGTCCGAAATGGGGGAGCATCGCCCTTTCCGCCGCTTTCAACGCTCGCTCCAGTTTTGCGCGCACGGCATCGACGCCGAGGGGCGTCACAAAATCCAGGTCCTCGGAAAACCGGCTCCCGCCGTAACACCATCGGAGCGCCGTCCCTCCCTGAAAGATAAACTCCCGGCTTCCCGACAGGGAGTAGAGCTGATGCAAAAGGATCAACTGGGCGATCTCCGCCTTCCGGACGTATGTCTCACGATAGTTCTTCATGGTTATTTACATTATAATACATTTCGGTATTGTTTTGTAAACATTTTTTAAACCAGAACCGTCTCCTTAATCACGTCAATAGGCCATCCTGTATCCCTTCTCGCTGAAGAGCTTCAGGCAGGCATCCACGACATCCGGCTCATAGAGGCCGCCTTTGTTTTTGGCAATCTCATCCAGCGCGGCAGCGAGTCCCAGGCCCGGTCGATAGGGTCGGTGCGAGGCCATGGCCTCCACGACATCGGCAACGGTCAGTATTTTCGATTCCATCAGCACTTCCCGTCCCGATATTTTTTCGGGATAGCCGGAACCGTCCGCCCTTTCGTGGTGCTCGAAGACCATCCTGGCGACGGGCCAGGGAAATTCAGTGTCCTTGAGGATGTCGTACCCCGCCTGGACATGGTTCCTGATCAGGCTGAACTCTATGTCGGTGAGCTTCGTCGGCTTGCTCAAGATCTCCGCCGGAACGACGATCTTGCCGAGGTTGTGGATCATGCCGGCTATCCGCAGACCCTCGATACGGCCGCTTTCCAGGCCCATCTCCGTCGCGATGGAGCGGGCGAGGTCGGAAACCCTTTTCTGGTGACCCGCCGTGCAGGGGTCTCTCGTTTCAACGAGGTGTGCGATGGCCCGAATGGTTGCCCCCAGCGCCTTGCGCAGCCGCTCGACGCCCTGCTCGCGCTCCTTCTCTATTTTTCTGCGCTCGGCGTTATAACGCCTGGCCAATCGGATAACCACGACCCAGGAGAAAACCAAAAGCGGCGCTGCAACAACGACCGAAACGACGGCGATGCGGACCTTTTGATTCTGTGATTCGTAATCGCGCCGCAGCCGTTCATTGATGGCGGCGGTCGTCTCCTCTATCCCGAGGCGGTACAATTCTTTCTGTTTTTCGTATTCGGCGCCGGAAAGGACGGAGGCCGCGTCTTTCAATTGTCCCCGACGGACCAGATCAAAGGCGCGGGATTCCATCGCCACCAGGTTGGCATTGGCCTTGTCCGTCTTGGCCGTCTTTGCCTGCAGGGCGAATTGTTCACCCAGAACATACATCTCCTTTATCGCGGCATCCAGTTGCGGTTCGTGGTGGCGGTAGCGCTCCTCCCACCGGAGGTCCCCCGTCGTCGCCGCCATGCGCGCCGACATGGTGAGAATCTCGTCCAGATGCACGATCCTGCCGGTCAATTCGCGAACCTGGAGAAAGCAGTGATGGGTCGTCTTGAAGTAACGATACGAGTCCAGGACGTACCAGACCAGGCCCCCGAGGAGACCCAGCGTCAAAGCCAGAACGACCGTGACGGCCGCAACGGGGAAGGATCTGACTGCCGAAGATCTCTCTGATGGCTCAGCCATAAAGGCCCCTTCCATTGTCATTTCGATGTGATTGGCATTCTACACCGATATCGAAGTAAATCGAGAAAATTAGGCCGGCCCGAGTCGATTGATTCATGCAGGGATCGCCGCCTTCATGGAAAAAAGGAAACCCGCCTTCAAAGGCCAATGAGGAGATGGAAAGCGCCAAGGGGTTGCCGGCGAGGCCTTACCAGAGCCTCTGGATGAGGTAGAAATAGGCTGGGATGGGGCTTTGGATCTTGACCTTCCGGAAATCCCTCAATATCTCTCTGTTGCGCTGCTCCCTTGGTTTTGTAGGGACAGAAAAAGAGGGGGACAGCTCCCCATTTAGGCAGGGTCAGAAACGGCCGTGCCTTTTTCATGCACACTTCAATAAAATTATGATAGCATAAGCACGCATGAAAGCAGCCGCCCAAGCCGGATCCTGTCTAACCATGCAGGGGGGAATATGGCTGGCTGAAACATATCAGGTTTCTTTTAAGCAGTTTTACATTGCGACGAGGGTATGAGCCAAATTGAATGGATCAATGCTGTCGAAGCAGGCGCCGTCGAATGGTCGGCGCACGCCCTGAAGACAATGTTCGAGCGTGATATTTCGCGCGATGCGGTCAAGCATATAATCTGTGCCGGTGAGGTCATCGAGGCATATCCGGATGACAAACCTTTCCCCAGCAATCTTATTCTTGGTTTCTGGCGGAAGAAGCCGCTGCATGCCGTAATCGCTTATGATGCCGCAGGAAGAAAATTATACATCGTAACCGCTTATAAGCCGGATGAAAAACACTTTGAGCCGGACTGGAAAGCAAGGAGGATAAAATGATCCGCCGAAACGAAAATTTGTGCCCCCTTTGCGGAGGGGAGAAAACGGAGGGAAAGACGACTTTTACGGTTGACTACGAGGATACGGTCATTGTGATCAGGGATGTCCCGGCAACGGTATGCGGCCTGTGCGGCCATGAATGGCTTGCCGACGATGTTGCGGAAGGTCTGGAAGCCATCGTCAATGACGCGAAGAAAAAGAAACCCTCCGTGGAAATCACAAGATACAAGACGGTTGCTTGACCGCGGCCTTTCTTGCCAAAGAAGGAGGGAAAAGATGCAGTATGACAACCTGATCTTCGAAAAGGCGGAGGGGGTGGCGGTGCTTCGGCTCAACCGTCCCGCCGCGTTCAACGCGCTGGATACCGGGCTGTTCGAGGACCTCGTCCGGGCGCTGGAAGTCTGCACGGTGGACGAAGAGGTCAAGATCATCGTCATCACGGGCGAGGGCAAGGCTTTCTGCGCCGGGGGCGACGTTGCCACGTTCCACAGCGCCCCCGATCCCGGCGAAGCCTTAAGGCAGCTCACGAAGCGGCTGCATTTTGCTATCACGGGAATCCGCCGGATCCCCAAGCCAGTCATCGCCATGATCAACGGGACGGCGGCCGGCGCCGGGATCAGTCTCGCCGCCGCCTGCGACCTGAGGATCTGCGCCTCTTCCGTGAAGTTCAGGCAGGCGTACACCTCGATCGGGCTCGTACCCGACGGCGCGTGGACACTTCTGGTGCCGCTGCTGATCGGATTCGGCAAGGCCGCGGAGCTGGTCTATCTGGACCCGGTTTTCGATGCGAAAGAGGCCCTCGCGATGGGGCTGGTCAACAAGGTGGTCGAGGACGGCGAGCTGGAACGGGCAACCCGGGAGATTGCCCTGAAGCTCGCCCGGGGCGCGACGGTGTCTTACGGCATCGTCAAGGAGAACTTCAACGAGGCGCTCCTCGGCCTGCTGGAGCGCCAGCTCGAAGTGGAGCGGGGCGGTTTGATCCGGGCGGGCAAGACCAAGGATGCCAAGGAAGGGATCGCCGCCTTCATGGAGAAAAGGAAGCCCGGCTTCAAGGGGGAATAAGATTTATTGGAAAGATAAAACAATCCGCTGAAACGAAAACTTGACTTTGCGATCCGCTGAGTGTAAGTGCAGGCGCGGTGATGAGACGGGCAGCGGGTCCGTCTCACAAGGAACGCCCCTAACAGGGGTGATTTTTTTATGTCTCCAGGGAGGAAAAGGATGAAAAGGTTTCTTGCTCACGTTGTTGCGGTTAGTGTTGCGGTCACTACTGTCCCAACGTTGATTTTTGATGATGCATTAACTTCATAAAAAGATGTTGTATTTGACGTAAAGTGCCATTTATCGATTTGAAATATTTTTCCCGGACATGCCAATGTCCCTCATCAATGAATGAGGAGGCAGCGCATGAATTCCGGGAAAACGATCTTTGCCCAGTTGATGGATTTCGTTCCCCCATACGAGTTCCGAAAATGCGTCGATCGATACAACGGCAATCACAAGGTAATCAGTTTCTCCTGCTGGGACCAGTATCTCTGCATGGCATTCGCCCAGCTTACCTATCGGGAAAGCCTCAGAGATATTCAGGCCTGTCTGCGGGCAACCCAGTCCAGGCTTTATCATCTGGGCATCCGGGGAAAGGTTTCCCGCAATACCCTTGCCCACGCCAATCAGGCCAGGGACTGGCGGATTTATGCCGACTTCGCTCAACTCCTCATCGCAAAAGCCAGAACACTTTACGCCGCCGATTCCTTCGGCATCGAATTGGCTCAAGCGGCTTATGTTCTGGATTCGACCATCATCGATCTCTGTCTGACCCTCTTCCCCTGGGCCGAGTTCCGGAAACGCAAAGGAGCGGTCAAACTCCACACCCTCCTGGATCTGCATGGAAACATCCCTTCGGTAGTGATCATCACCACGGGGAAAGTGCACGATGTCAATATCCTCGACCAGGTCATCATCGAACTGGGGGCCATCTACATCATGGATCGCGGCTATCTGGATTTTGCGCGCCTCTACAGGATCCATCAGGCATCGGCATTCTTTGTCACCCGGACAAAAATAAACTTCAGCCGAACACGCCTCTATTCCCTGCCCGTCGACAAATCCACCGGCGTCCAATGCGATCAGATTATTGTCCTCAAGGGTCACTATGCCAAAAAGGATTACCCGGAAAAACTTCGACGCATCCGCTACTTCGATTCAAAGAACAACAAAACGCTCGTGTTTCTGACCAACAACTTCGTCCTGCCGGCCACGACGATTGCCAACCTCTATCGCTGCCGCTGGCAAATCGAGTTGTTTTTCAAGTGGATCAAGCAACACCTCAGAATCAAATCCTTTTATGGCACCACCGAGAATGCAGTCAAAACTCAGATCTGGATCGCGATCTCCGTTTATGTCCTCGTGGCCATCGTGAAGAAGACCTTGAATTTGAGCCAAAGTCTCTACACAATTCTACAGGTTCTGAGCGTCACCCTTTTCGAAAAAGAACCCATTTATCAAGCTCTTTCAAACGTCAACTACACAAACCAGGTGGCCCATATCAGCAACCAGTTGAATCTATTTGATTAACGTTGGGACAGTAGTGTGTTGCGGTGTTGTCTTTGATTGCCTGTGGAGGTGGAGGCGGAGGCAGCGCACCGGCTGTTCCGTCGCTGACGATATCAGGGGTGGCGGCGGCTGGGGCGCCGATCATCGGTTTCGCTTACCTGAAGGATAAGAACAACAAGGAGGCCGGTCCGGCCGCGATCGATCAGTCGGGAAACTTCAGCTTTACGCTTGACTCCACCTACGTCGCCCCCTTCGTTTTGAAGGCGGAAGGGGCGGCCGGCGGGCAGGGATATAAACTGTATTCGGCCGCGACCGGCTATGGAACGGCCAACATCAACCCCTTGACCAATCTCGCCGTTGCGGCGGCAACCGGCAAGAATCCCGACGCGGTCTATGCGGACGTTTCGGCAAGTTCGGCAAGCGTCAACTCTACGGCGCTTGCGGCCGCAGTCAATGATATAAAGGCAATGCTCCAGCCCTTGCTGGAGGCGAAGAGCATCACACAGTTTGATCCTCTTTCGGGCGCCTATAAAGCGGACGGCACCGGCCTGGACGGCGTGCTGGATGTAGTGAAGGTCCAGGTCAATGCGGACAATTCCGTCAATCTCATCAACAAGACAACCAATGGGACGATTTCATCCGGAACGATTGATTCTCTGCCGGCCGCGATCGACAGTGCCACGGCGACACAGCTCTCAACCACTATCACCGATCTCGAGGCGATCGCCCAGGGGCTGGCGCAGTTCGCGACCACGCTCAATAAGGGCGCCAGTCTGACTGCCGCCGATCTTGAACCGTTCTTTGTCGGTACGGAAGCGAATCCCGATGCTTACGGTTACAATAACGGATTCGATAGGCAGCAGGATATCGCTGATTTTGTCATGATGTTTTCACAAGGCGGTATTGACCAGCTCGGCGGTCTGAAAGAGGTGAAGAACCTCACTTTGGTAAAGAAGATCGATCCGCAGAATTTGATCAACGCGGTAACGCATGCGGCAACCACATTGACTGAAATATATCAGATCAAGGCCGATTTCTATTTCGGCGACGGCAGCTTCGGCGCTCCGGAAGGCCCGATGCTGATCGCCAAGGAAGGCGGGAAGTGGAAACTGCTCGGCAACCAGCGACTCATCGACGTGGAAGGGCACGCCTCCGCGCATAAATGGATCAAGGCGGATGGGACCACCCTGGTGAAGACTGGCATGGAGATCTATCTGGAAGACATAGGCTTCCGAGGCGTCAACTCCGTGCGGATCGAGGGGCCGGGCATGCCTGTCGGCGGGATCACTTTCAGCAAAACCCAGCAGTCGGTAAATATGCTCATTCTCGATCAACAAGATTACACGCTGCCTACGAACCAGTGGTCGTTCATCCCGCTCGATGACGTGACGATCGGCAGCCTGAGCGAAGAGGCGGAGGCATATACGGTCACCCTTTACGCCGATCTGACCGCGCCCGTCGACACCAACGCCCAGTATCTCCAGCGTTTCAAGGAAACGATCGTCAAAAAGCCGGTATTGAACGCCGCCTTGAAGGCCGGCGATTTCGGGACGGCCACCATGCAAGGCCTCGATCACAGCATGACCTTTGCGAATGCAAACATGATGGACAAGACGGTGACGGTAGGCATTACAAGGCCTACAGGCTATGTCGTCAAGTGGACCGAGGCGCATATCCATTTCTGGGCGGGTGGTCCCGGCATCTATGTGGACAAGACGGTATCAAAGACTGCGGATACAGTGAGCCTGATCGTGCCTTCCGCATCCGGGTTTACCCCTTCCGGCGGGCAGTTGGGTATCTCCACGGAGGATCAGTTCGGTCGATCGTTTAGATATGGCTATATGTTCCAATAGCGGAATTCGAGCCTGATGCAAGCCCCCCGCCGTTGCGGCGGGGGGCTTTTTATGTGTGCGGGGGGAGGGACAGCTCCTTTTATTACCCAAAATGGGGAAAGCCGGGCGCTGTGGCTCGCCGTTAGGGGCGAAGCGGCTGTTTCCGCGCGAATCAAAGGGGTCGTCAGGACCGGCCGCCGTGCTGAGCATAAGCACCGTGCAGACCCCCGGGGATTGCAAGCGGAAGAGTCAATCTTTTTCAATCAAGGTTTGATCAGTCTTATTTCGAAGACCTTCGGCCAGAGCTTACCCGTCACGAACAGGCGGTCGCCCCGGGCGTCGTAGGCGATGCCGTTGAGGACGTCAACGCCCTGCGAATCGCCCTTTGCAAGCAGTCCCCGCAGGTCGATCCGGCCCTTCACCCGGCCGGTTAAAGGATCGATGACGGCGATCTCGTCCGTCGGCCAGATGTTGGCATAAATCGCGCCCCGGACGTATTCCAGTTCGTTGAGGCCGGCAACCGGCCCCCGCTCGTCGCGGACGTGGATTTGCGCCGTTTCACGAAAATCCTTCGGGTCCAGAACGCGCAACGCCGCCGTCCCGTCGCTCATGATCAGGCGTTTGCCGTCATAAGCAATCCCCCAGCCTTCCCCCGCATAGGAGAATTTTGCGAGCATTCGGAAGGTCTTTTTGTCGTAGATGAAGCCGGCCTGGGAGCGCCAGGTGAGCTGCACGATCCGCCCGCCCATGACCGCGATTCCCTCCCCGAAATGGCGCTCATCGAGCCGGACTTCTTTCAGGACGCGGCCCGACGCGGGCTCCACCTTGCGCAGCGAGGAAAGCCCGTGCAGACCGGTGCCTTCATAGAAGAAGCCGCCGGAGTAGGCCAGCCCCTGGGTGAATGCCTGCCGGTCGTGGGGGTAGGCGCGGACGACCCGATAATCGTACGAGGGCGCGCCCCGTGGCGCCGGTTCACCGGCGGTCCCTTTGCCGGCCCAAAATACAGCGACCGCGGGGAGGACGGCAAGGAGAAGGAGGGCCATCCGGCCAAACCGCCTCTGGAATTTCCCGGCAATCAAAACCGCGTGCTCAAATTGAAGTGAAACACCGCATCCGGCGAGGTCTTCGTCGCGATATCCTCGGAGACCGCGATATCCAGGATGATCCGCTCCGAAAAGGCCAGCGTGCCGCCGACCAGCAGTTGCGCCGCGTTTGCCGAGAGCGACTTCAAATCGCTGCCGTTGTAAAAGGCGGTATGGAAGTCCGCCTGAACCTTCAGGCCCAGCCAGGAAAGGGGGTTCCAGCCCACCCCAAGCGTTCCGAAGCCGACCTGCCGGCGCTGCTGGTCGGGCAAAACGTCCCCCTCCGTCATCGCCATCACCCCCGCCGCCGCATAAACCCTGCCAGGTTTCCGGATAATCTGGAAGTCCTCGCTGGCCGAAAACCAGACGGCGGCGTCCGTGCTCCCGCTCCCGAGCAGGGTATCGCTGTCGCCCGTAGGGAGTTTTACGCTCGCCCGGAGCGCGAGCGACAGATGGTTGGGCTGCGGATCATGGTAAAGCTGAAAACCCGCCGTCAGGCTGATGTCGCCCAGGCCGTCGGCGGCGCCCGCCATTCTCAGTTTCTCCACCCCATCGCGGCTGTAGCGGTACAGCAGGCGGTTGCGGGGGGCGGTGTCGCGCCCTCCCTGGGGAAAGCCGAAAGCGTCATGATAATCGACGAGGAAGCCGTCGAGAGAGCCGCCGCTGTGGGTCAGATAGTGGATCTCCATCCCCACCTCAACCTTGCCGGACAAACCATAACGGCCGCCCAACGTCGCCCTGGTCGTCTCCCCGTCGAGCGTGATTAGCTCCCTGGCGTTTGAATCCTCCACATAATTGCTGGCATGATCGAGCGCCAGCCGGAGCTCCTTGCGGCCCGGCGCCAGCAGGATCGCGCTTCCCGCCGAGGGAAGACCGAAGATCTGGACAAGGGGGCTCTGGTTCCGCGCCGCAAAAGGAACGATGTCAAAAGCCGGGAGATTGGCGGCGCCGGAGAGGACCGCCAGGAAGACACAGGAACCCAGAAAAAGCCTTCGCCGCTGATTTGCGCTCCTTGCCGGAATGTCAACGCCGCCGCAAACCATTGCCCCCTCCCCTTCATCCCCTCCCTCCAGGGGTGGGGAAATTTTGTATTGCAAATTCATCGAGAACTTTGAATAATTTGAAAATCATGTCCCGGAAGCGTGCATTGTAGATTTTTCGGAACGAAAAATGTACAGCGCGCGGAGGGAGCATGATTTTCAAAGGTCTCACATCGACGCTTGACTAATCAGATCTTCCCGCGTTCCTGCGCGATTCGCAGATAGGTCTCCATCCCGGTTTCCGGGGGAACATACTGCCGGTCCTCGGATTTCTTCATCAGGCGCACGGCCTCCGTGGGACAGGTGGAAACGCACAGGCCGCACCCGATGCAGCGGTTGAGATCGACCACGGCCACATCATCGACCATGTTGATGGCCTCCATCTGGCAGCGCTCCAGGCAGGTCTCGCATCCCGTGCACTCGTCGCCGTCGATCCGGGCGTAATAGTTGCTCTTCACCGCCGCCGCGGGACTTTCCTGCTTCTTGAGCGACCTGAGCATCCCGCAGCAGCAGCCGCAGCAACTGCACATCCCGCCGGTAAACTGGGCGTTGAACGGCTGCATCACGAGGCCGGCGGCCTCATTCCGGCGGGCGATTTCCTTCGCTTCTTCCGCAGTGATGAACCGCCCCAGGCCGTTGTCCACATAGAAGCTCGCATGGGAGCCGAAGAGGAAACAGGCCTCCATCGGCTTGTCGCAGCCCTTGCCGGTCTTTTTTGCCTGCGTCCGGCAGATGCAGGGGGCGAGGGCGATCCTTTTCTGGCTGTCGAAGATCTTCATCACGTCCTCGTAGGGCGCGATCGGCCACTCGCTAACCAGCTCCTTGTTGATCGGGATGGTTCGCATGACCGGGGTGCTGAAGGACTGGAAACGCTTCCCGAGGGCTTCCTCGTAATAGGCTTCCAGGTTTTTGGCAAGCTTCTCGTCGACCGAGTTGACTTGAAACTCGTAGATTCCCACCACGAAAGGGACGGCCGCAAAGCGGGCGGCGCCGTTTTTCTTCTGGCGGAACAGGAGTCCCCGCCGCGCCATATCCTCGAGGTGGCCGGCGGTTTCCTCCGGCGGAAGATTGAGCCTTGCCGCTACGGCGTCCGGCGCCTCTAACAGCGGGGAGAGCATCAAAAACAGCTCCGCATCCGCCGGCGTGAAGAGCTGTTTGAGGATCTCGATTTCCACCCCGCCCCGCGTCGCTGGAAAACCGGGACCCATATCGTCGAGTCTTTGCCTGAGTCGTTCGTACACATCGTCCATCGCTGAGGCCTCCTTGTGTTTTTCAGGGATTTTTTATAAATGCATCCCCTCCCTCTATCCCTTCCCCGTCGAGTGGGGGGGAAGGGTTGGGCGGATATTACCTGAAAATTTTTAAAATAGCCACCACCTATAAAAATGGGCGGCTGTCCCTCCACCCGGACCCTAACCGTCCCCTGTCGAGGGAGCGGGGATTGCGGATTTTTTGCGAGGCGGCTATCCCTTTCTTTCGCGCCCGGCCGAGACGGCGAGCATCTCCGGCAGCGTCACCTCCGGATGGTGATACCGCTCGTACCGGGGCGTTTTCTTGCCGAACTGGATCGCTTCGGCAGGACACCACTGGATGCAGGCGAGGCACTGCTCGCAACGGTGCAGCCAAACGGGCCTTCCCTCCTGCATAGCGATGTTTCCCCATGGGCAGATCCTCTCGCAGATCCCGCAGGAGTTGCATTTCTCATCGACCCAGAAACTCCTGTCCATTTTCGGGACATGGGGAAAGGAGAGGCGGTTGAGCCAGGTAAAAAGGATGTTCTGCCACAGGGGGCCCTTTTCGACCGGCCTTTTCTCCCTTCGGGCGACCGCGGCGGCGATCAGCGCGATCTTTCCCCGCGCCTCAGCGATCCGCCGGACCCGCTTTTCTTCCGGTCCGGGCCCGCCCCAGGGGATATAGTTGGACGGCATCGCGACCTCGAATCCCGAGGAAAGAGGCAATCCCCTTCCCCGCATCAATTTCTTCAACTGGATGAGCGTGGCGGCCACCTGGCCGGCATTGACTGCCACGGCAAAGCAGTACCTGGCCGGATTGTTCGGGAGCGCGTTCACGAAGGCGATCACCTTCCCCGGCACCCCCCAGATATGGACCGGGAAGATGATTCCGAGCGCGTCGGCCCGGCTCTCGACGGCCTTGCCAAAGACGGCCGAGATTGGGATGATCTCGGCGCCGCCCAATTCCCCGGCCAGAGTTCTGGCCGTCCAGAGCGAATTTCCGGTTCCCGTGTAGAAAAAAAGATCTGTTTTCATGTCTCGCTCCTTTGCCCGTCTTGCCGATGATCATTATCACACTTTGCTCCGGATTTCCGCCCGGAATTGCACTCCCGGGCGGCGAAAAGAATTGCTTTTCGACAGCGTGTGTAGTAGGAAAAAAAGCGATATTGAATTCCATATTTCGCATTTCAGAAGTCTTGCCACAAATGACAAGAAATTGCCTTAAATCACAAATAGATAACGAAGCGCCGGGGCGGAGTCACGCAGAGCGCGATTAGGGACGTATAAGCGGGATAAAGCATTGCCCGGCGGCGCCGGGCGACAAATACATAAGCGCAAAGGAGAAGGGCCATGGATTTCGGATTATCGGAAGAGCTGGTGATGTTGCGGGAGACGGTCCGCAATTTCGCGGCGGAGAAGATCGCGCCGTACGCGGACGAATGGGACGCCAAGCATTACTTCCCTTACGAGGAAGTGGTCAAGCCGATGGGGGAGCTGGGCCTGTTCGGAACTGTGATTCCCGAGGAGTACGGCGGCAACGAAATGGGCTGGCTGGCGGCGACGATCATCACGGAGGAGCTGGCCCGCGCGTCGAGTTCGCTCCGGGTACAGGTCAACATGCAGGAGATAGGCTGCGCCTACACGATCTACCGGTACGGCTCGGAGGAACTCAAGAAGAAGTACATCTCGAAGCTGGTGAGCGCCGAGACGCTGGGCGCCTTTGCGATCACCGAGCCGGAGGCGGGCTCCGACGTGATGGCCATCAAATCCACCGCGGAGGACAAGGGCGATCACTGGCTCCTCAACGGGA
>Ga0172368_10006353_pt1 | contig 12753 bp, 7 predicted proteins | sample Lak11m_FD_114540 | JGI IMG/M metagenome (GOLD analysis project Ga0172368, IMG submission 114540) | Freshwater microbial communities from Kabuno Bay, South-Kivu, Congo - kab_022012_11m | ecosystem: Environmental > Aquatic > Freshwater > Lake | place: Democratic Republic of the Congo: South-Kivu...
TCTGCGTGGGAGCGCTCCTCGAAGTGTGGGAAGCTGCAAACGCCCGAGGGATAGCTTTGCCCGCGCACCTTCACGGATGCCTCGATCGCGGGATGGACTATCTTGCGGCCTTGTGCAGGCCAGTTTTCACCTGGCCGTCGCTGAACGATTCCGGCTCGGCTCAAAACGATTTCACAGCGCTGACGGGCAAGGCCGGAGAACTCTTGGGCCGCGAAGATCTTATCTGGATAGGGAGTCGGGGGCGCCGCGGGAGCTGCCCCTCAGCGCGGTTCGCTGTATTTGAGGACGCTGGAATTGCAGTTCTGAGATCCGGCTACGATACGGATGCAAACATGCTCGTATTCCGGTCCGGTCCGGCGGGTGCGGGTCACGTGCACGGCGACGTGCTTTCGCTGGACGTAACGGCTCTTGGAGTTCCTCGAATCCTCGACCCTGGGGTGAGCACGTACGCGCCCGACCTTCTTACGGACCACTACCGTTCACCAGAGGCCCACTCCATGCTGCTCGTGGACGGACGAGGCCCAGCGCGTGCCTCCTTGCCCTTCAGAGACAGAGTAAAGCCCGCACGCGAGCACTTCTCCTGGGAAAGCCGCCGCAGTATCGAGATCGCATCGGGCGTACAAACCGTACTGGCGCCCCGCCCCGGCAATGCCGGTGACGCTACGAGATTTGATGTGGTGCAGGCTTTCCAGCCTGCGATCCGTTCTTCTGAAAAGACGGCGGGCTGGAAAGCCCGCCCCACATTGGAAATTCAAGACCGACCTCTTACGTCACAAGTATTGCCCAGCTCCGAGCGCGGTTGCGCGGATGCAATTTCTGTCGCACGAACAGTGGTGTTCGTCGATGGTCGGTACTGGGTAGTGAGGGACCTCGTGCTCGGTGACGGAACCCACGAAGTTACCTGTTGTTGGCAATTCGCCCCCGGTCGAGTCGAGATCGACGTTGAGACCCTTGTAGTCATGTGCGCGGACTTCCGCGGGTCGCGATTCGACTTGATTCCACTTGCAGGACCTTCTGTGCTGGGGGCGGAATTGGCAGCAGGAATGCTGTCTCCGCCGCGCGGGTGGGTATCCCTTGCCGGGACCGATGTCCCTGCGCCGGGATTGCGTTTCACCACGGGCGCGGCGCTCCCTTGCTGCTTGATCTGGGTGTTGCTGCCCTATTACAGTGGTGAGGGCTCGGGAATTTCCGCCAGAAGGACCGACGCGGCGGACGGCCGGGTGATCGTCGAGATCTCTTTCGAAATCTGTCGAGCAGACCGAATTATATTTGAGCCTTCCGACGGACCGGATGCAATTTCGGGGGCCGTCGGAGCCCTCGGTGAAGTATTTTATGAGAGAAGCATCGGGCAAGAGCGCGCTGGATTTGCTGATTGACAAATAGTGTCGTTTTATTATATAATTAATTGTAACCCATTCTTTTCAAAGAGGTAAAGCCATGAGGGTGCGCCGGGTCTTGTTACTCGCGGGGGTTATGTTTCTCATCGCCCAGCTCTGTGCCGTCGCGGCCGAACCGAAGAAGACGCGAGCGGGCCTGCTTGGCGAGGCAATGAAAGCCATCGAAGCAGGACGGACGCCCTTGGCCAAGGAAAAGCTCACCGATCTGCTTCGGCTCGATTCCGAGAATTATGCAGCTCTGGTGCTCCTCGGACAGCTGGAGATGACCGATCTGGGTGGCGCGGATACGGCCAAAAAGATTGCTGACGCCGAGAACTACCTGCTCCAGGCGGCCATCGCGCAGCCACAACGTTCGGAAGCTTATCTCGGGTTGGCCGCTCTCGCGTACGAGACAGGATACATTGAACGTGGGGATTACTACGCCCGCCTCGCGCAGGACGTGGACCCGAAATCATACCGGTCGTTCTGCTTGCTTGGTCAGAGATACGAGGACAGCGGCAATTTTACCGGCGCGGTCGATCAGTATCAGCGGGCGCTCACCGACTACGGCTTCGACCCGTATCTCACCGAAAAGCGGTATCTCGCCGCAACCCGTGGCGGCTTGCAGCCTGAATGGACATATCCTCTTACGGGAAGAGTCGTCACGGCAGCTCCGCGCTTGGGAGCGGAACCCAGACCGGGCGCGGAGCCGGCTAAGGGTCCGGGGAGAACGGTACTGTTCCTACGTCGGTTCCCCGACTACTACCTTCTCAACGAATACCGGAAGGAATCGGGCCGCGATCCGTCGGCTGTCAAGCGCTTTACCCTGCCCTACTTTGACCCTGATTATTGCCCGCGGGACGTAATTCCGCCCAATCCGTACAAGGACCTGTACGAGGCGTTCATCAAAGCGTCGGTGACCGACCCGGCGCAGTATGCTCGCCTCAGGCAAGAACTGGATCGTATCAGAAGTGAGGCCCTCAAAGCCGTCGCCAATGTGCAGGGAGTAAACGCCAAAGGTAGGGCACTCTACAAGTGGCTCAAGGCCAATGTGCTCAAACAGTACGACGCACAGGACGGAGCATTTGCGGAAGGCATCCTTGAACAGAAGAAATACGCAAGCCTTTCCGGGGCAATACTCTACGCTCTCATAGCCCAAGAGGCTGGGCTGCCCGTCACGGGAACGGTCACGGCCGGCCATGCTCTGGTCCTACTCAATGACGGCAAACGAAAGATCTCGGTAGATGTTGCAGCGGGAATGGCAAAGGATGTTCCTGAAGAGGCGGGCTTCGACGCGGTGTGGTGGGATCAGTTCAAGATGCGCGACATCCTCGACGATCAAGGTGTACCTCAATCATCCCTTGGCGCCAAGATCCCGGCTGAGGTGCGTCCTGCGGGTCTCGTTGCGTACCAGCTCATGAGTGCTTTGGAGTCCGGTCTGGAACGTGTCGAATCACGGTTCAAGGAAGAGGTCGCGTACAAGAAGACCCTTGAGGACATGATAATACAGACGAACCGTGAAGCGGCTACTCGTGTAGCTTCCATCAGAGCCAGACTTTACGCTGATCCCGACAGGGTCAAAGTCGAACTGGAACGTGAACAGCGCAAGTTCCAAGAAGACCTGAACCGTCTCCAGAAGGAACTTCGTAAGGCCAACGCTACTATCGAAAGAGAAAAGGCGCGCTACTATTCCGAGCGCGGTCTGAACCTCCTCCGCATGGCCAGGGCTCTGGCGCCGAGGTTGGAGGAAGTCGTCGATCGCGAAGAGGATGCGTTCGAGTTCATCGCTCGCGCCGAAGCTCGACCCGCTCTGGAAGCAATGGAAGAAGGTACCGCGAGCCGCCGTCTGGTTGAGAAGCGCCTCACGGAAAAGCTTGACAACCTTGAACTTGAGAAGGCCCTCTCCGGCCCGTCATCTTCCTCTGCCGTCACGCTCCAAAGCGAGGCCGAGGTCGTCGAATCGGAATTGGCTAGGCTCGATAATACGGAAATCAAGGACTGGCAGACCGAGAGACGCGCGTGGCTCAAGGCGCTGACGGCCCTTGAGCGTGGCATCCAGGAACTCCCTTGCAGCGAGCATTTGAAAAAGCGCCTCGAGGCTTACTGCTGGGCTACTATGGCACGGGCCGAAAAGAGCCGAGATGGTGCGACCATGGATGAAGTGATCAGGATCGGCACGTCTCGACTGCCGACCAGCGAATTCTCGCGCAAGTACCGGGAGCAGCGCGCTGGGCGCATGTGACGTGCCAATGTGCGCTCCGTCCGTTAAGACCGGCGGTGTGCCTCCGAAACGAAGTTAGGCTTGCCGTCCGCAGTGGAGGAGGCGTATCGCCGGTCTCCAGAAGCATACTCAGCGGCGCGCTCATTGGCAAAAAGGGCTGGCGGTCGTGTATGCCGTGATCACTCTCGTTCACGGAGAGAAGGAGTTGATCCCATGATCAGAAGGACGTCGTTGTTCATCCTGACGTGTTCCGTGTGTATAGTGATGATGAGTCAGGGGGTGCCGTGGGCGCAGGCGGTCGCCGAGACTGAATCCAGACCTGAAGCCAAAGACGGCTATTTCGAACTCACACTCAAGACTCCGGATAGCAAGAAGATAATCGTGGACGAACTCGTCAGAGATACCGACCTCGACCCTCGTGCGTTCTACCGGGTGGGCGCAGGCGGCTATCTTGCGTTCAGCGAAGCAGACTGGGTGGACAAAATCGAATTCAAAGTCTTTGACCGCCCTGTCACCGAGATGAGTGAGTACAAGGAATTCGCGGACATTCTCTCCACGATCAGCGACAAGATTTGGAAGATGAACCTTGAATTCCGGCAATATAACCAAATGGGTTTCCGCCTGATGAATATGTGTGACAAGAGCATGTTTTCATCCCTTCGAGCCATCGATGACAATGTCGCGCAGCAACTCTCCGTCTATAAGCAGTTTCTTCTCTTGCGCGACCTCGTGGTCAATTCGCTCGGCCGATTCACGAGAGAGCGGTCCTGCGTGGACAGGTACTCGAGATACCGAAACGAATTGAACCGATACACCAAACAATTGACCGAATTGTGCAAAGACTACGATCGTCTGAAGAAGAAGGCCATTGATTCCGCCCGGCTCAAGACCGCCGCGGAGACGAGCCGATCTGCTGCGCCCTCGTCGGAAACTCCCAAGTAGGCCCCATACAAAGGCGCAAACCTGACGTGAGGCCGGTATGAAATGTAGGGGCGGGTCTGAGACCCGCCCCTTTTCGCGCGAAATACCAATGCGCTTTCGAGCAAGTGACATGGAAAGGGCCGGCAGGGACGCCGGCCCCCACTATTAGGAAATGGTGGGATGGGCCTCCGTGCCCGCCATTACACTTCCCTGAACGCAAACACTTATGAGAATCGCTCGCCCATGTACGCGAAGGTTCGGGCAGCGGATAGGATCGTAGGGGCGACCTGCCGGTCGCCCGTGTGAACCCGTACTGAGATCCATGCGGGCGACCGGCAGGTCGCCCCTACACCGAACCGATTTTCCCGGAAGGCAACCAGCCCGTCCGGGGCGAAGCCACGGATGCAAACCCACCGGATTCTCATCATTCGTTGTGGCTTGGTAGCCATGGGAGTTGGTATGAACTGTAAGGGCGGGTCTGAAACCCGCCCTTCTCGCGGCCAACGCAGCGGCACCTCACGCGGGGTAGACCTGGGGCGCAAGCGGCTTGGTCTTCCAGTAATCGGGATCGTGAGACGGGACGACCTCCGCGTCGATATAGTCCATCACTTTGAACGTGTAGAGAGCCGTGAGAGAGCGCGGTATGTCCCAGGCCAGTCCAGGAGGAATCGCGTCCCTCATGTTTTCCACCGTGTACATCGCATCAGCGGCAAGAACGAGGGGCTTGGCGCCGGAACGCTTCACCAGCAAGGATTGGTGACCTTCCGTGTGGCCGGGCGTGGGAAATGCCACGAGGGTCTTGTCGCCGAATACATCAAATACGCCGTCAATCGCCTTGATGTTCAAGTCCTTCATTACTTTGAAGTCTTCAGGAATGTACGCGGTCTTCTTTCCCGATTCGACGGACTTCTTGATGGTCTCCAGCTCGCTCTTCTGGAAGTAAATCGGGATGTTGGTGCCTTTGAAGTTGTCGATCGCGCCCGCATGATCGAGATGTCCGTGGCTGATGATCGCGGCTTTGAGGTCCTTCGGTTCGATGCCTAAATGCTTCTTGAGTTGGATGTGGAACTCTTCGTAGTCCTTCATCACCGGGTAGTAAGCGTCGGTGACGGGCTTGCTCCAGTATGTGACCGGATCCTTGGCCACCATTGCGTTGTTGCCTGTGTCAAAGGCGACCCAATCGTTCCCGTGACGCACGACGAAGAATGTCACCGGGATATCGAACGGGCTGCCGACCCTGGTGTCTTTGAGCAAGTACTGGGTCTGGGTCTTAAGGATGCCGCAGACAAAGGCGTACGCCTTCACGTCCGCGGCGGACTGGGACGCGGCCTGAACAGTGCGCTGCAGGCCGGGTCCGACTACTGATCCTGCTCCCAAAGTCACTGCCGTCGCGGCGGCAATTTTGAGGAAGCCACGTCGAGATAGACCGTCACTCATTGTGCTCGCCTCCTTTCCTTGGCGATGGAATTGAGACCAACTCCCACGGCTAAGAAGCCGCAATGAACGATAAGGATCGGATGGAATGCCGTCCGTCGCCTCGCGCCAGGTGGGTTGAGTGCCAGCGCGGGTCCGGGTGTAGGGGCGACCGGCCGGTCGCCCGCATGGGTGGCACACGCCGCTAAGCCGCCTGCACCATTCCTCTTCTCGGTATGGACTACCGCGGAGAGTCGCGGGACCGACAGGGCGCGCGTATGGACCGAACGAAGTTTCGGTCCGGCGAAAGTGCCGCGGTACCGTTCACGAAGCTTGCCCCCTGGAATGGGCGGATGTGGAAGGAAAGAGTGTGGTGGTGTTCACGCCGGCCCGGCCGTGAGATCCTGTGGTCTGCCGTACGCTGATGCAACAACTTTGCCAATGCGTGAGACTCGCACAGGAGCTGGTCAGATTCGATGCGGTGGACAGGGCGGAGGACATGTTGCTCGCGATTCTGCAATACTTGTCTTCCGTGATCTTGGCGAAATGAGGAAATCAGCAGGATTGGACGGCGTGGCAAGTCATTGCAGAAATGCAGTATTCTTGCAAATATGCAATGATCCCGTCGCACTCGCTCCCCGTCTATTCTCCTCCACTCCGGCTGCACACTTCCGCGGTAACACGTGATACCAATGCGCTTTCTAGCATGTGACATTGAAAGGGCCGGCAGGGACGCCGGCCCCTACTATGTTTGGCGGCGGCGGGCCTCCGTGCCTGCCATTTTCAGATGTATGAAAGCGCATTGGTATGAGGAGTGGGCTTCAGAAGCTGCTCTCGCGCGCTCCACGTCTTGAAAGAACTTGACGGGTCGGTACGCTTGCCGTACACTACCAACTCAGTAGAGATACGTACGTGGTGGTGCACCCAACCGCCAATCGACCTCAAAGGAAAGCATGCGAAAGCGACGGCCAAGATTCATCTCCTGGTGTCTTGTGATACTCCTGCTGGGGATCACAGGAGCGACAGATGTCGTCTGGTGCTTTAGAGCCGATGGCAGCGTCGGTCTTGAATCCGAGCCTTCCCACCCGCATGCGACCGAGGCCTGTTGCAGCGCCCACGGGGACAGTTTTTGTTGCAGCCACGTGGAGTGTCGGGCGCACTTGGCTGTGTTCGACCAGTTTCTCCAATCCGATCTCGCTTTCGTTCGGGCTGCATGCTCAGCGGGCGTCGCCAGCCCGACCCCGACGATTTCATCAGCGATTGCGAGACCGGGAAACCCTTGGGGGCGAACTTCTCTCCTTTTCTCCACACCCGAACCTGCCACACCCTTAGGCTCACTCGCGACCGTTATTCTCCTCATTTGAGAACCCTTTGATCGCGTACAGGCGAGTCGACAGCCGGAACCGTTAGCGGTTCTGGGTTCTGTCATGCCGCGCGCACGCGGCCCAATCGACCGGAGTGATTTTCCATGAAGAATATCATTGCGATAGGTGCACTCTGTCTTTGGCTGGCGTCCCTCTCTTCAGCCGAAGCTCAATACAGGTCACAGATCGACCAGGCCTGGAAGCGTGTCCAAGCGCAGCAGGAAAAAGCGTGCCCGCCTTCCAAGAAGAACGACGTGGACCCTTCCAAGAAAGGGCAGCAAAATGGCGACCCTCGAGGACGCGTGCCGGACCGCTGGTCCCGGTGATGAGTGCTGTCTAGGCTCTTGCACGCGAGCATACGGATTCTCGGAAGTCCTCACGGAATGGGATCACACTGCTGGACTAGCCAGTCCCGCGGGGCGCGGGACACCCAGAAGTCAATCCGTGACTATTTTCGAGAGCCGATGTAGATCTCGCGGGGTATTTGCGCGTGGAGAGCCGGGAAGATCTCTGAAAGCGAGCGGGCAATGTTGAAAAAAGAAATCCTTGGTATCTGCGCTGTCATTGCTGTCGGTGTGCTCGCAGCCGTCTGGCTGGGCACGACAGAGAAGAAGCCTCCGAGCAGTAAACACGATGCCCACCATGGTCATGGCCACGGCTCGGACGCCCATGTCCACGAGCACTCCGATGACCGGGGTCCTCACGGCGGCAAGGTGCTCCGGGAAGGGGAATTCGAGTTGGAGTTCGTCGTATACGAGAAAGGCGTCACTCCTCATATTCGGATGTACCCGTCCTACGAGCACAAACCGCTGGATCCCAAAGACGTGACGGTTTCTGTCGAGCTTGAGCGTCTCGGCGGAAAAGTGGACAGATTTCAATGCAAGCCTGGCAGTGAGTTTCTTTACAGCGAGCAGGAGGTCGAGGAACCGCACTCCTTTTTCGTCAAAGTGCTGGCGGAGTGGAAAGGAGAGAAGTTCGACTGGGAATACTCCCAGTATGAGGATCGTTTGACCGTGCCGCCGGACTTAGCTGACAAGATGGGGCTTGCGGCCGAAACTGCCGGACCCGGCAGAGTTGTCTCGGTCTTGAGTCTGCCGGGCGAGATAGCGTTTAACGCGGATATGGTCTCGCACGTGGTCCCGCGTGTTCCCGGCTTGGTTCTGGAGGCGCGAAAAAACCTGGGAGACAGCGTTCAGAAAGGCGAGACAATTGCGGTCATCGATAGTCGCGAACTGGGGGAAGCGAGAAGCAAATATCTTGTGGCGATCGAGCGAGAAAAGCTGGCTCGCTACAATTTTGAACGCTCCCAGCGACTCTGGGAAGCCAACACCGTTGCTGAAAAGGAGTTTCTCACCGCCCAGAAGACTTTCCTGGAAGAGAAGATCGAACTTACGTCAGCGGAACGCAAGCTCAAGTCTTTGGGCCTGTCCGAATCAGAGATCACTAACCTGGCGAAGGGCAATGACGCCGATCTCACACACTACTTCATTCGTGCGCCTTTCGATGGGATCGTCATCAAGAAGCATCTTTCCCTTGGCGAATGGGTCAAGGAAGATGCTGAAATCTATGTGATTGCCGATCTTTCCAGTGTTTGGGTAGATATTATCGTCTATGCCAAAGACCTCAGCGGCGTTCGCATGGGGCAAGAAGCCAAGGTAACCGTTGATTGCAGCGGCGCAGAAGGCGTCGGCAAGGTCTCTTATGTGGGGCCTCTCGTGGGCGAAGACACTCGGACTGCCAAAGCCCGTGTGGTTCTCCCCAACCCGGACGGTCATTGGCGCCCGGGCCTCTTTGCGAAGGTCGAACTTGTCAAACACAATACTTCGCCGCCCCTCGTAGTGCGGAATGATGCAATTCACACCTTCCGCAACAAGTCAGTTGTATTCGTGCAGTATGACGACCAGTACGAGACACGTCCTGTGTCCTTGGACGTTCCGACGGAAAACACACGGAAATCCTCAAAGGCCTCTCTCCAGGGGAACGCTACGTAACAAAGAACAGCTACATCCTCAAGGCTGAATTGGGGAAAGCCGGGATGTCTCACGAGCACTAGGAATGGATTATGATCGGCGAAATCCTGAAATTTTCCATCCAGCAGCGCTGGATTATGTTGAGTCTCACACTGTTGATGGCGGGTCTAGGTGCTTACAACCTCAGCCGCCTGAATATTGATGCGGTTCCGGATATTACGAACGTTCAGGTTCAAGTCAGCGCTCAAGCTCCTGGTTTGTCCGCTTTGGAAATCGAGCAGCGCATCACCTTTCCCCTTGAAACCGGGATGGCCGGGCTTCCGCACCTGGCAAAGACGCGATCGCTGTCCCAGTATGGTATCGCCCTTATAACCATGATCTTTGAGGATGGAACCGACATCTACTTCGCCAGACGACTCGTCAGCGAAAGAATACAAGAAATCAAAGGCAAGCTGCCTCCGGGAATCGAGCCGGCTATGGGGCCGATCTCGACCGGTCTCGGGGAGATTTTCATGTGGACCGTCGAGGCCTTACCGGGTGCCGTAAAGCCGGATGGCACGCCCTACTCTCTTACCGATCTGCGTACTATCCAAGAATGGATTATTCGGCCTCAACTGAGAAACACGCCCGGAGTAACAGAAATTAACACTATCGGCGGATACGAGAAGCAGTTTCACGTGTCGCCCGATCCCTACAAGCTCATAGCCCAGGGCTTGACGTTCGGCGATGTGATCTCGGCGCTTTCGGCCAACAATGCCAATGTCGGGGCGGGGTATGTGGAACGGAGCAGCGGACAGTATCTTGTTCGCGTGCCCGGTCAAGTTACCGATTTGGAGGACATTGGAAACATCATCGTAAAAAACGTGCGCGGGGTGCCGATCTTCATCCGTGATGTCGCTACGGTGCATTTCGGTAAGGAGCTCCGACTGGGCGCGGCCACGAAAGACGGCGAAGAGACCGTTCTCGGAACTGTGTTCATGCTCATGGGTGAAAACAGTCGCGTGGTCGCCCAACGCGCCGCCCGGAAGCTCGAAGAAATCAACCGGACTCTTCCCAAAGGCGTGGTGGCCAACGCGGTCTACAATCGAACCACCCTGGTGGACAAAACCATCAGCACAGTCTCGAAGAGCCTTACTGAAGGCGCGATCCTCGTCATCGTGGTCCTGTTCCTTTTTCTGGGCAACGTTCGAGCCGCATTCATCACGGCATTGGTAATTCCCCTCTCGATGTTGTTTACGGCAACCGGTATGGTGACGAGCAAACTCACTGCCAATCTCATGAGTCTGGGAGCGATAGACTTCGGAATCATCGTCGACGGGGCGGTGGTGATGGTCGAGAACTGCGCGCGCAAACTGGCCGAAGCGCGACAGGAGCTTGAGAGACCTCTCACACAGGATGAGCGCATAGAGGTGATCTGGGAGGGATCGCAAGAGGTGCGCAAACCCATGCTCTTCGGAGAGATCATCATCATTATTGTCTATTTTCCCATCCTCGCTCTCACCGGCGTTGAAGGGAAGATGTTCACACCGATGGCCTTGACCGTACTACTGGCTCTTGTTGGCGCATTGATCCTGTCCTTTACCTTCGTTCCCTCGGCGGTGGCCCTGTTCTTGTCAGGCAGCGGCGCTCACGGAGAGAATTTCATTACGAGGAGCGCCAAAGAAATCTATCGCCCTCTGTTGCAGCGCGCTCTCAACTATCGGATCTTGGTCGTGGCGTCTGCTGCCGTCGTCGTAGTCGTCAGCGCTCTCGCTGCGAGCAGGATGGGAAGTGAATTTCTCCCGACGCTTGACGAGGGTGATGTGGCTATTCACACCATGCGCGTCCCCGATATGAGCCTGTCCCAAGCTCTCGACTTGCAAGGAATACTTGAGAAGACGTTCAAAGAGCGCTTCCCGCAGATCGAGACGATTGTCGGCCGCGTAGGGACCTCGGAAATTGCTACAGAGCCGCATCCGCCGAGCATAGGAGACAACACGATCGTCATGAAGCCTCGAGAGCAGTGGCCGGATCCGCGTCTGCCCAAAGCCGATCTGGTAAAGGCGCTCGAAGAAGAAGCCGGTAAACTTCTCGGTAGCAACTATGAGTTCAGCCAACCCATTCGGATGCGATTCAATCATCTGCTGGCCGGCGTGTTCAGCGATGTGGCCGTGAAAGTATTCGGCGACGATATGGATGTTTTGTTGCATAACGCCGAGAACGCAGCCGAGATCGTGCAGACTATTCCTGGAGCCTCGCACGTGAAAGTCGAGCAAGTTTCGGGCCTGCCAATCCTCACCGTCCGCCTGAATCGAACCGAGATGGCGCGATACGGGCTCAATGTGGCGGATGTCCAGGACACCGTGGAAATTGCCGTGGGAGGAAAATCCGCGGGTAAGGTTTTCGAGGGGGATCGGCGATTCGACATAGTCGTGCGACTTCCCGAAGAACTGCGCACAGACATCGAGGCCCTCAGACAGATCCCCATTCCGCTGCCTCGGCATGAACCGGCAGTCGAAACCGTCCGCGTGGCGACCGCCGCTAGCGATGACAGAAGGCAGAGGTCTTTCGTGACTCTGGGATCGGTGGCAGAAATCGCCGTCGTGGTGGGCCCAAACCAGATCAGCCGGGAAGATGGCAAACGCCGGGTAGTCGTGACCTGTAACGTGAGAAACCGAGACCTGGGCTCGTTTGTCGAAGAGGCTCAACGAAAGATCGCGACCGGATTGAAACTGCCCGCAGGCTACTGGATCGCCTGGGGCGGTGAGTTCGAGCAGCTCATCTCGGCCGCCAAACGCCTGGAGATCGTCGTTCCGCTGGCGCTGTTTCTTATTCTCGCCCTCCTGTTCACTGCATTCGAGTCGCTCAAGTACGCCTTGCTCGTATTTACCGGGGTACCTCTTGCACTGACCGGCGGTATCGCCGGGTTGTGGTTGAGAGACATGCCGCTGTCCATTTCAGCGGCCGTCGGGTTCATCGCCCTCTCGGGAGTGGCTGTTCTTAACGGGTTGGTGATGATAACGTTCATAAACAAGTTGCGCCAGGAAGGGAAACCGCTTGACGAGGCAATAGCTCAAGGGGCCATGATTCGCCTTCGGCCGGTCCTCATGACGGCATTGGTGGCTTCACTGGGATTCGTTCCCATGGCCTTTGCCACGGGAACCGGTGCCGAGGTTCAGAAACCTTTGGCGACCGTCGTAATTGGCGGGCTCATATCGAGCACCCTGCTCACGCTTGGGGTACTGCCGGCGCTGTATTCGTTGTTGGAGAGCCGGCGAAGGTCTGATCGGGCTATCGTGAGATAAATAGACTTATTGCGGGTATGCGCGACGCCGATGTTCGTTCAAACTATGACATTTGCGGCGTCCAAAATCCCCCCTGTCCCCCATAGGCGTTAAGATAAGCAAGATTCCAAAAAAGATGCCCCTCCCTGTCCCTCCCCGTCAACGGAGAGGGAACGCACTTCCCCCCGTTGACGGGGGGATTGAGGGGGGGATGGTTGACGACAA
>Ga0172368_10006356_pt1 | contig 12749 bp, 11 predicted proteins | sample Lak11m_FD_114540 | JGI IMG/M metagenome (GOLD analysis project Ga0172368, IMG submission 114540) | Freshwater microbial communities from Kabuno Bay, South-Kivu, Congo - kab_022012_11m | ecosystem: Environmental > Aquatic > Freshwater > Lake | place: Democratic Republic of the Congo: South-Kivu...
GTTCCCCGCGGGTCAAACGAGGTTCGGCTTCTATGCTTGCCCCTATCCATTGTATTGTCTCGGCGGTAAACTCCTGCCCACTTTGTTTCATGCCCTTTGTATAACAAATAAAATCCCTTGTGTTCAGAAAAAATGTGGGACATTATCAGCCTTGACAAGGAGGGGTTAGGGGAGGTCGGATGTAAAACCAGTGTGATCTGAAAAAAATTCTCAGATTAAGCGGGGCGGAGATTCTATGGTGCGCGTATTTATTGAATAACAATCCCTTGACCCCTTGAATCCTATGCCACGGGAAGCATGTTTTTTCTCCACCGGTACTTCCAGTGGCCCGAGAGGAATTCATATTTTTCAGCGCCGAAGGACTCCTTGAACCGCGCCACCCCCTGCTGACCGCCGCTCGGGCCAAAATCATAATAGCGGTATCCCCTGAGCAGCGCATCCTCAATAATAGTTATATGCAGGAGATTGTTCGGGTAGCAGTCGAAATAGTCCTGCAGCGAGGCGCCGTGCCAGTAGGACACTACACGGTTCCAGTAAAAAATGATCGCCCCGGCTATGATGGCGCCCTCTTTTTCCGCCACCCAGAGCTTCGCCGCGTCTTTCCCGTGCCGGTATATATTGATTAAGAGCTCCTGCGGATAGGCAAACAGGGCGGCATCGCCCCATCGCTTGAGGGTATCCAGATAAATTTGAAAATACCGCAGGACATCCTCTTCCCCGCTGGCAGTTCTCACGCTGACTCCCTTCTTCCTGGCCTGATTAAGGTTGCTTTTTGCGCCGCGGGAAAGGCGCTTATATGCGTCTTCCGCAGAAGCGTCCAGCGCGAACACGTGGGTATAATCCTTTTTCAGAGTAAATGTGTCCGGGATTGCATACCGGGAAAACGGGTTGCCATCTACGGAAATGCTTGCCTTCAGGGAAAGCAGATAATCATAAATAGCGCTCTGCCCGGTATCTGAAAGTTTATCTTCCGCTATGATCCCCCCATAACCGCCGAAAACTGATGACTTCAGCCGCGCCTTACCCTTGAACAGGCCACCTTCCCTCGTCTGTATGAGCGGAAACACCGCCTTCCGGCTGTCCTTAAAAACAAATCCCCGCGTTGCAATCGAATAGTCCGGATAGGTTCTTACCACAAGGTCGTGCCACAGCGGCGTATGAAAAAAAGTGCTCTCAGGATTTGCCGTGACCACGGCATCCCAGAAGGCAATATCAGGCCAGATTTTAATTTCCATAGTGCGTACAAAGAGTGAATAATCAGGAAATACTAAAAAACATTTGCCCTTTATTGTCAATACATTCTTCCGGCAGGAAGGCATTGACAAAAAAGAAGGGGTAACATATAAAAACGGGGCGGCAGTTTGACAGCTCACAGCAGCCCGATGAAACCACTAAACATTCTTCATGTTGCCAGTCATAACGTAATCCAGGCGGGAGGCGCGATCCAGATGATGCGGCTCGCCCGCGGGTTGCAAGAGCGCGGCCACTTCGTGGTCTGCGCTTTCAATATCAGGCAGGATGATGATATACCGGGGCGCGGCACCTTTGCCCCGCTGCAGGAGGCCGGCATAGAAACGCTCAGCTTCCCCATGCAGCGGCTGCAGAAATACGGCGGCATGCTGCGCTTCAGAAAACTCCTGTCCGAGCGCCGGTTTGATGTAGTTCATGCCCACCGCTTCAGGGCCCTCAGGTTTGTCTGCACGGCTAACCTGGGTATGAAGATCCCCGCTCTCGTCGGCGACCGGAAAAACAGCTATCCCATACCGCCCGCCTGGGCCAGGGTCTACGGCAGGGATGCGGTCGACCGGATAATTGTCAACGCCGAAATTATCAGGGACCTGCTGTTAAAAACCGGCCGGGTTGACGCGCATAAAATTGAATTAGTCTATAACGGAGTGGACCTGCACCTGTTCCATCCCCGGGTTGACGGCACCGCCATCAGGCGCGAGCTTGGCATTGATGACGACGTCCCCGTTTTCGGCATGATTGCCAACTTTGCGGCCAAGAAATCCCACGATGTTTTTTTTGCCGCCGCCATGAAGGTGCTTGATGAAATGCCCGGGGTCATCTTCCTGCTGGTCGGCGGCGGAGACCGCAGCCGCTATGAAGCGCTGGTCAAAAATCGGGGCCGGGATAAAAATGTTATTTTTACCGGCTTTCGCCCTGACATACCGCGGGTTATCGCGGGCCTTGATTTCTCGCTCATCTCCTCCGGTAAAGGTGAAGGTCTCACCGGCAGCCTGGTTGAGTCGATGGCAATGGCAAAGCCGGTCATCTCAACGGATGTGGGCGCAAATGCCGAGTTCGTAAGGCAGCGGGATACCGGTCTTCTTGTCGCTCCCGGCAGTGCCGGGCAGCTTGCGGAAGCAATGCTCTATCTGCTTCGCAACAGGGCCGAAGCTTTAACAATGGGGCAGCGGGCATACGGCTTTGCGAAGGACAAAGTGGACAATGAGCAGCGCACTCAGCGCATGGAACAGATTTATTATGCTATTTTAAAGGAAAAAGGGTTAGCCACAGATTAACACAGACGGACACTCAGGAAGATATAATTCTCCATAGGGATTTGTCTTATAATAGGTTGTTGATGCCCACCGGGCGCAATCCCTTCATTACTTAAGGGGGACTTTAAAATAGTATTCTCAAAGAACTCAATGAATGCAGCGTGTTGTTTTTTTCGTCCCGCTGTTTATCGTAAACCGAATTATTAAAGGTACCCTTAAAAGCAACCGGCCTGCGCCTGGCGATTATCCTGAACTTTGGAAAAGAAAAACTGGAATACGAAAGAATTACAAAATAGTCATTAGTGTAATTTGTGCCATTCGTGGCTTATGAAAACAATCTTCTTGGATATTCGTGTAATTCGTGGCTTATGAAAGCAATTATCCTTGCTGCCGGCTCAAGCAAACGGCTCGGAAAACTGACGGAACAGACGCCCAAGTGCCTTCTGTCCCTCGGGGACAAAACCATCCTGCTGCACCAGATTGAAAACCTGCGCGGCAGCGGGCTGAACGATATTGTCCTGGTGACCGGATTTTGTGAAGAGCTGATTAAAGCAGCGTGCGGTTCCGCCTGCCGCTATATCAACAACCCGCTCTACGCGACCACTAACAGCATCTATTCCCTGTGGCTTGCGCGAGAGGAGGCACGGGATGGATTTGTCGTGCTGAACTCTGATGTCGTGTTTCACCCTCACGTGCTTACTCGGCTCCTGCACTCCCCTTTTCCTGACGCCCTTGCCATTTCATGTCACGGCAGCCTGGGAGATGAGGAGATGAAAGTGAAGGTGCGGGATGAACGAATATGTGCTATCAGCAAAGAGATCGCCCCTGACGATGCACAGGGGGAAAATATCGGCATCGTTAAATTTTCCCCGCGGGGCGCAAAGGTGCTGTTTAATAAAATCGAAGAACTGGTAGTCGCCGGAACCGTCAACGCGTGGCTGCCCCTGGCGTTCCAGAAAATCTGCACCTATTATGACCTCTTTGCGGTGAGCGCTGCCGGGCTTCCCTGGATTGAGATAGATTTCCCGGAAGACCTGGAGAAGGCCCGCACGGAGATATATCCGCAAATTTGCGCCGCGAGCACATAGGCCATGAAAAGAATTTTATTCTGCGCCTCCACCCCTTTGAGTTACGCCATGTTCAAGCCGATCCACCGCAGGCTGAAAATGGACCCCGGCGTTGAAATCTGGTTTACTGCCAACCATGATGCGGATACCCTCTACCGGACCGTGGGCCTGAAAAACGAAAAGATCGTCGGCAAATACCGCTCCATGCTCATGCGCTTTGATATGTGCGTCTGCCCGAGCTTTTTCTACACCAGAAAAAATGCGCCGGTTAAAGTGCAGATATTCCACGGGTGCTCCCTTAAAAACCGCGCCGTGCACAAGGACGCGCTTGCGTATAATAAACTGTTTCTGGTCGGACCGTACATGAAGCAGAAATTCATTTCCACCTGGAACCTGAAAGAGCATGACCCGCGGTTTGAAGAAATCGGCATGCCCAAGCTTGATGCCTTCTTTGACGGCTCTCTCAAAAAAGAGGAAACCCTTGATACGCTCGGGCTGGACCGCTCGCTGCCGACCGTTATCTATGCCCCGACACGCCCGACACCGACCAGTTCTTCCCTTACCATGTACGGCACAGAGACCATCGAAACCATAGCGCAGATGCCGGTCAACCTGCTCATAAAGCTCCATGACCGGTCATTTCAAAAATGGCGGCCCAAGGGCAGGATTGACTGGGAGGAATGGCTGAAGAAATATGACGGGCATAAGCGGGTGCGGGTTATTCATGACTATGATGTCGTACCGTATCTTTTCGCGAGCGACCTACTGGTAAGTGACATCAGCTCCGTGGTCAATGAGTTTTCGCTTCTTAACCGGCCCATGGTCCTGTTTGCGGTTCCCCGGCTTATCGCCTTTCATAAAAAGTTGGAGGCAAGGCGAGGCGTCGAATCATCAGACCTTGCGGAGTGGGGGCAGGATGCGGGAACAACCGTGCAGAAGCCGGACGAGCTGCAAAAAGCTATTGACTATTGCCTTGAGCATCCGGCGGAGAAGCAAGAGCTGCGGAAAAAGTTTGCCCAACAGTTCTTTTTTAATCCGGGGCAGGCAACAGACAAAGCTTTGGAAAAAATCTACGCGCTGCTCGCCCTGAACCCTCCGGCATAAACCAGCGTAAGGAGTATGCCGCCTTATGGCCGCAAAAGAACCGATTGAACACATCAAACTGGAAGCTGAGCTTTCCACCTGCCCTGACTGCGGATATACTGACGGGTTTCATGTCTCATTTAAAAAAGCTGCAGACCCTGCCGGATGGGAAATCATACTAATCTGCCCCCAGTGTCACCGTAAATATGCCGCAGCATGGCGCATACAGATGGATGCGGCCAATTAACAACCGCCACCGGGGGGCTTCCATGACGATGCTACAGACTGAAAAACTCATGACTCTGCCCGGGAGCAGATTCTGCGAGAACCTGGTGAAGCACAATAGCCTTGCAGCGCAGGACTTTGCGCAGTGGGCGTTCTATCCGGGGATGTTATTTCAGGCACTGGATAAATGGTGGGGGGACCAGGGCCTCCGCAGCAGTCCTCATGAAGGGATAGATCTCTGTTTATACCGGGGTACGTGCGGCGCGATGCACTGTCTCGATAAAACAGCTGAAATTCCCGCCATCTATGCAGGACAGCTTAAAAGCATCATCGATGATTACCTTGGCAAAACCCTGTTTGTGGCCCATGATATCTATGACAGCACAGGCAATCAATGCTATACGATATATGGGCATACTGCACCCCGCGCCGGAATTGTCCCGGGGAAGCGAGTAGCAGAAGGGGAAATAATTACAGCAATAGCTGCTGCAGAAGATAGCAGGATAACAATAGTTCCACACCTCCACATCTCGGTTGCCTGGGTTCCGGAAAGCTTCCCCGCTGATAAGCTTGCATGGGAGAGCATGAATCCCCGTCACCACATTGTCCTCGTGAATCCTCTGGATGTTCTTCGCTGCAGCTACAGCATCGTGGAATAAAAATTTTAAATGTGCTTGCCAAAGGAGTTTGCTTATGAAATTCCCGGAACCCTTTTACCGCTGGCGGCCTCATCCGTGGCACGGTCTTGAAGCGGGCCTTGACCCGCCGCGCCTGGTGCGGGCCTATATTGAAATCACGCCGTTTGATTTAGTGAAGTATGAAATAGACAAAGTCACGGGGTATCTTGTTGTTGACCGGCCGCAGCGCGGGTCTTCGCAGCCGCCGACCCTGTACGGGTTCATCCCCCGGACCTTGTGCGGCGCGCTGGTTGCAGCGCTGACGCCCGGGGTCAAAAGGGCGGATGGTGACCCGCTTGACATATGCGTGGTGAGTGAGCGGCCCATCAACCATGCAGAAATGATCTTGCATGCCAAGGTGGTCGGCGGGCTGCAGTTAATTGACCATGGGGAAGCAGACGATAAAATTATTGCGGTTTTAAAGGATGATAATTTCTGGGGCGCAGCTGAATGTCTTGCAGACCTGCCGGAGCGGCTCATTGAGCGGCTGCGCCATTATTTCAGCACCTATAAGCTGATCCCCGGTGAGGAGGCAGCCACGACAATCGAGCAGGTGTATGATTGCGCCCATGCTTTAAAAGTCGTCGAGGCTGCCCTGCAGGATTACCGTAACGAGTTTGGCCAGCAGTAAGCCGCGCGTTCTAAAGCGGCGGAACAGATATCGTTTCCCCGAAGCGCATGATCAAGAATTGCGTGTCGCCCATGGCAGCAGCAGCAATGGCAGCCTGCAGGGTTTCAGCCGGCTCGTTCTGTTTATCATCGCCCAGACGGAAGGTGCCGTAATGCATGGCAATGCTGGTGCGGGTTTTTAAAATAAGATGCGCCCTGAGCGCGTCCTGCGGCGAAAGGTGATGGGGCGCCATGAACCACACCGGCTGAAACGCGCCGATGGGAAGCAGCGCCAGGCGCAGGTTCGGGAAGCGCTGCGCTATCTGTTCAAAGTGCGGGCCGAAGCCGGTATCTCCCGCGAAACAGACTGCCCCCGCCGGGCTTGCAATTACAAATCCTCCCCATAGCGTTTTATTGTGATCGCACATCCCGCGATTGGAGAAATGTTTTGCCGTAATAAATGTTATCTCAATCTCTTTGCCGGGTTTTTCCTGCTGCCACCAGTCCATCTCCTCCACCCTGCTGATTCCCGCCTTGGCTAAAAAAGCCCGATTACCCATGCCGGTATAGATGCGGGGGTTGTCGCGGGCCGCAATTTTTTTGAGCGTCGCCAGGTCCAGGTGGTCATAATGATTATGACTCACCAGCACCGCGTCAATCGGGGGAAGGTCATCAAAGAGCACTCCCGGCTGCTGCACACGCCGGGGCCCTGAAAACGAGACCGGGCTGGTGCGCTCTGACCAGATGGGATCGGTGAGGATATTCATGCCGTCCATCTGGATAAGAAACGTCGCGTGATTGATAAAGGTGACCCGCAGCTCTCCGCTTTCGACCCGTTCCGGTACTTTGTGCCGAAGCCCGACCGCCTGCACCGGGTGCCATTCTGGGGCGTCGCGCGTTGTGACCCATTTTAAAAAACTGAAAAATCCCTGTTGCGCGCTGGTGCCCTGGTTGTAAAACCGCTTGCCGTCAAAATGGTCTGACCGTGGCCCCTTGTAGCCGGGGGCCGAATACATGCAGCACCCGGAAATGGCGGCCAGGGCCAGGATTACAAACACTGCTAATGCAGGGACATTCCACATAGATGTTCTTTCTGAAGAATACGTTTTCACGATTAATGCGCGGTGTATGTTTTATTCCAGATACCTTTGCAGCTGTTACAATAAATCAGGTTAAGCACGCTGCTGAAAAAAAGGGGGCGGTAGCACTATGGCTGCACCGCCCCCTTTTAATTTCTGTCGGTTCTTTTTTATCTGGCTGGTCTCTTGAAGCGGTTTTTGTGTTCGTTTATCTTATCCTGTATGATCTGCCGCTGCTCTGGGGTAAGTATCTGTGCGGCTTCCAGTTCGGCGTTGAACTTGATATCAGCCATCTGTGTTGCCGGCTCAATCATCTGGCTGATGAGAGTTGCCGCCGCTTCCGTGTCGACTGTTGCGGCGAGCAGCACCTCGGCAAAATCCTTATGCAGCGCGCCCATCTGCTCGGCAACCGGCTTGATAGCATCGCGGGTTGTATCCTGCAGAGCAATCAAGGCTGTTTTCTGCTCCTCGGTCAGGTTCAGGAATGCGAGCTTTGAGTCGATCATGGCCTTCTGTACGCGCTTTTCGTATTTATTGCGCAGATCATCAAGACCCGGATATGCCAGGATATACTTAATAAAATTGTTAACATCGGTCAGCACGCCCTGAATATCGGCCCGCTGCTCAGCGGTAAGAATCTGGGCAGCCTGCACTTTCGCATTTGCCTCTATGGGAATAATCTGCGCTTCAATGTCGGTGATGCCTTTGAACAGCTCTTCTGCCCTGGCAGCATCAATGTCTGCTGCAAGGAGTGTTTCCGGCAGCTGCTCATACAGTGGCTTGATCTGCTCAAAATAGGGCTTTATGGCCGTATGGGTATCCTGCCGCACCTTTTCCAGTGCCGCCTGCTGCTCGTCTGTGATGTTAAAAAAATTGTAGATGAATTTCTTCATCGGGCACTGCGGGTGATTCTGTCCCGGGGTTGTGCCCTGAGCGAGGGTGATGGAAGGTAAACAAAGCGCTACGGCAAGAAAAACAGAAATTACATAAACGGCGAAAGTTTTTCGTTTCATGGTGCTGCCTCCTGCAGTGATGTCTGCATAGTACAGGTTTATTTTGGGCGGGCCCCAAACGCATCTTCACACATAATCATTTCCCGGGCAGAAGGGCTGTGCATCTCCTTTCTCTTATGCAAGCTTCTGTCCCTGAATACGTTATTATTAAAAACTTATTTCAGAGATCGTTCGGGTAGCTGATAGATGATTTTCAACGTGATAAGTATACCATGTGAAATTGACAAATTCAAGGGGCGTCAACCCTGATTCACCGTCAAAATCTCAAACAGGGTACGAGACAAGCGCAAAGTCGCTTTTCATCGCAACTGGATGGTGAAACAAAAATCAAGAAAAGATAAGTTTTGTTTAATCGTTATAAATTTAGGTGGTGGATTTTGGTAAAATAATGGGGAAAATAAGGGGAATGGCTGCCCTGCTGCTCGCATGCGTCACTGTGTGTGCAAATCCAAGCAGTTAGCGTAAATCAAAATTATTAGCGGTACCCTTAAAAATAATGTATCTCTCCGGTAATTTTTTCTTCAATAGTAAGAACGCCCAATGACTTGAATTGAGCAAAACGGCTGTCAGTCGGGCTTCCGGGGTTGAAGAGAAGCACCCCGTCTTTCCATTCATTCTTTGCCCGGTGAGAATGGCCGTAAACAAGCACATCAATCCTTTCGTCTTTGAACAACGCGCGTATTCTGTCTTCAAGCCCCGCCGGGCTGCCCCATCCGTGCATCACGCCGACAGCGAACCCGCCAAGCTGTATGATGCGCCGCACCGGAAGCCGCTGCCGGATTTCATGGTCATCCATATTACCGCACACCCCGTAAAAAGGAGCAATTGACTTCAGCGTGTCAATGACCGAGGCCACCTGAAAGTCACCGGCGTGAATTATGGCGTCTGCCTTTTTAAGAATTTTATATGCGACCTCCGGCAGCTCTGCTGCAGCACTGGGCACATGGGTGTCTGATAAAACCGCGATTTTCATACCTGCTATTTGTAATGTTTTTTTTCAAATTCTGCAATCCTTTTCAACAAATGAAAACTATCAAAAGATATTTAAAATTTTATTATTAGGCGCTTAGTTGTTATTTTCGTGTTTTTTTGGCAAGAAAAATTCGAAATACGAACAGCGAAGCACAAAACAAATACAAAATTCCAATACCGAATTATCAAAACAGCAGGCCATGAATTGTTTAAGCCACAGAACTACACAGATTTTCACGGAAAGAGATTTTTAGCTTCAGGGTACCTCTAATAATTTAGTTTTACGCTAACCAGCGGGAAGAAAAAACAATACGTTACATTAATTGAGGGCTTTGAGAATTCTATTTTTAGAGTCCCCCTTCTGTGTTATTCTGCCGTTCGGCCCAGAGCTCCCTTCGGGTCTGAGCCTCAGGGGCGAAGACACGGCCGAGGGGTGTTTTCTGTGGCCATACATAAAAAGTATTTTATTCCGGCTTGTCCGGGATAATTACTTCGTTTTGACTTTCATATAATTAGATGTTAAAAAAAGTATACCTGCAAAGTTGTTGTACAGAGAAATTGCCGCATCAGGATTACTCCCAGTTAATTGGTTTATAAACAATCCTATTACAGGGGAGCAAGAGTTATGAAAAAAATATTGGCAATTATTTTCATGAGCAGCCTGCTGCTGGCAGGAAACACGCATGCTTTCCTCGGCCTGAGCTGCAATCCGGAGAACAAGGATCAGTACCAGGGGGTTGACTGCGCCCAGTGCCACGGCCCGGGGGCTGGCTGGGATACGCTGTGCGGGGCTTTTGACCCGGCAAAAGCCATTCGCATCGAGTATGAAAGCCCCAGGGGCTGTGATGAGGTGTCAGGCACCATAAAAATCAGAGCGTCACTTCAGGGTGTTGGTGCGCCGACACCGGCAGCAATGAAATATGAGCTGCGTACCGATCCGCAGGGCACTCCGACGGTGCTCACTGGAACGCCTCCTGCCTATGAAGCAAGCTTTGATACCACCACGGTGCGGGATGGCTTTGTTGCTTTGACGGCAATCCCGGTGGATGGGAATGGTGATAAAATAAATATCAGCAGACCGCCCTATAGTGCACCCGGTATCATACCACCTTACCGCGGATTTCTGGTCAATAATGGCCTCGATGTTTCCAGGCCGCTTATCGTTATCGGTTCTCCACTACATCCCTGGCCCGGACCGTTTGCCGGTTGGACACCTGATGAATTAAAGGGCAATTTAACCTTTGCCTTAAACCTTGCAGAGCATCTTGGGGGATTGGGGTTTCTCCCAGAGTTATGTTTTACTGATGCTACAACCCTGGTACTTGATCCCTCTGATCCATTACATGAGAATCCCACCACTGTTGTTGATCTCATGGGCGAGAGCGTTGCCGGGACTCCTCTGGCAAATCCCGGCACTGCGTGCCTCACGTCTCCATTTTTTGAGATTCAGAAGCCCAATGGCCTCGATGACCTTATAGAAAACCTCGCCTGGGGAAATATTAAACAGTTTGCTGAACTCGGTGTAGCAGAGCTGAACGCAACCCCCTCAGTGATCGAGTTCTATGGGGAAATTATTGATAGATTGACCTATACCTATAATCATACCGGGGACTGGTACAGTACATTTGAATTCCGTGAGCCGGTACGAGGAGGAGAACCGGTATTCCGTTTAAAAGAAAAGCTTAAGAAAAGCATAGCGGCTCAGGGCACTACCGCGGTCCTGGTGTTTGGCAACTTTCACCGGTCATCCGACTTTGAGATGTCAGGAGATGCCTGGCCGATATTCCAGGAAGCGGTAGATGAAATTAATGAAGAACTGGGTACTGCCGTTCGCCTTGGCTCTATAACAGATAATAACCATATACTCATGGACTATGAAAGTTTTCTCAGGGCTCAATATCTTATGGCATGGGAGCTGGTTAAATCAGCTAAAATACCGGCAGGGGAAAAAGTGGGGGTAATCAGCGCAGCACACGGCAGCAGTAAAACCACACGGCTTTATGACATCAGCCGCTTGTATAATCCGATACTGAAACAAAAGATAGAGGACTATATTAATCCGCGGATGGCAAGCATCTACGCTGCAGATACTCCCTTTAAGGTATGCTATTCAGAATATTCCAACGATCCCGCAGATGGTTTGCGGGGGGTTGGCGAGCAGGTATGGGAATGGGTTAATGAAGGGTATGATTATATACTGGTTTATCCCATGGAGTGGCCCTGGGGATCAGTTGAAATCTGGGAGGGGATACGCACATCTGCAATAGAGCTTATTGATCCGGGAAATAAGGAAATTTTTAAAAGGGATGAACGGCAGAGAAGCGAGATTGTCCTGAAAGGTAAAACCCATCTCATAATCGGCGAGGCAATGTTTGAGCAGAAACCCTACAACGGGGCACCATATCATTTCTACCGGGCGGCAAATACGCAGCTCCTTGAAGACCGGATGAGTGAACTTGCGAGCAAAGAAAAACCGAAAACGGTTTCCGGCACGCTGTCCATTACCGGCGGCCCGGTAAATATATCTCAGGCATTTTCTGACACCATCGCAGCACAGGGCTTTAAAATAGCCCTGCAGAACGCCGGCGTCAGGGCAACCGGTATCTGCTTCGGCAACTTTATATGGGGCATGGTTAACCGCGAAGACATGGGCAACTATTTGTTCGCCCTGCTGGCGGAAAACGGCTACGCGGTTGAAAAGGTGCAGGTCAAAGGGGGAACCATAACCGCATGGCAGGCAGGTGGGGTTGTTAATGCTGCGGCGACAGCAACTATCAATGGAGCTGATACGTCCCTGAATCTGAGAATAACCCTGCAATAAAAAACGCTTTCACCGGTTCACTAAAAAACCCTGTAGCCGCACTGTCTGCAGGGTTTTTTATGTCATTAAATCTAATAGTTGAGAGCTAATATTACAGCAGCAAAAAGTAATCCGAAATTAACCTGACAATAGTTCATGGCCTTTGCCCAAACGCTCACGGCGCGAATTTATGTACCCTAACACCCTTGATTATTGTAAAATTTTAGGGACATTGTTGCTTACGTTGCAATATAGCTCAGCTCTCCAGTTTTTCAATCGCCTGCGTCATGCTTGATGTGGCTACGCCGAGACGTCGTGCAATCTCAGTCGCTGAAAGCCCGATCTCTACCGTGTCTCGTCATGCGATCTAGGCACGCAGATAAAAAGCATCCTCATAACGGCTGATATCCCTCTTTCTCCGCTTCGGAACAGAATATGAACATGATTGTCCATGAGGCCCCAGGGTTAGACGGAACATTTTGCGGCCTGAATGTTTTGTCAGAGGCGTTCAAGGAACCGGGCTTTATCCTTTGTGTCGCGGAAAATGTTTGATTTGTCTATTCCCCTGACCATGATATGGTGGAGGGCACCGGGGACATCTAAACGGGCGTGGCGCGGTTCGATTCTGCTGCTTTATGCAGCGCTGTCAAATGTTTTGCAACGTAAGTAACAACGTTATATATCAATAACGATAGAGGCTATACCCCCGAGGGTAACACA
>Ga0172368_10006359_pt1 | contig 12746 bp, 5 predicted proteins | sample Lak11m_FD_114540 | JGI IMG/M metagenome (GOLD analysis project Ga0172368, IMG submission 114540) | Freshwater microbial communities from Kabuno Bay, South-Kivu, Congo - kab_022012_11m | ecosystem: Environmental > Aquatic > Freshwater > Lake | place: Democratic Republic of the Congo: South-Kivu...
AAAACAATTTTAAAATAGGTCTTGTAGGATACCACGCGACATGGAACGAAGACACAAAAAACATAATAAACGAAATACAAAAAATAAAAGACTCGGCTGATTATATAATAGTTTACCCTCATTGGGGATATGAATACAAAAATACGCCCTCAACACAACAAAAAAAACAAGCAAAATCGTTTATAGACTCAGGTGCTAGCCTTGTAATAGGATCGCATCCTCATGTGACGCAAACAATTGAAATATACAAAAACAAAGCAATATTTTACAGCTTGGGAAATTTTATTTTTGACCAATACTGGTCAACCGAAACAATGCGCGGGCTTGCGATAGGACTTAAAATTACAAAAACAAAAAATAAAACAAGCCAATCATTCTCTTTGTTCCCTATTGATATAAATACTAAAGCGCAGCCCGAAATAGCAACTCAAGAAAACACAAAAAAAATGCTAAACCGGCTTTCAGAATCAGCAACAGCTGACGAAAAAATAAAACAACAAATTTTAAAAGGAGAATTTATTATTTTTGAGGAGTAAAAGAAATCCCAAAATAGCTTGTTGTTTCAAAGCTCGGCGCTGATAAAAAATCGTTTGAAATGTTATTGCGAATGATATTCGGAGATAATCCGATCAGCTTTGAATACAAAATACCAACCGACAAGCTTGCCGGAGAATCAACAAAATCATTATTCAAAAGCATAATCTTATCAATATCACCGTCAAGAATAAGTTGTTTGGTTATTTTATCATTATTTCTCGCTTTATCTTCATGGAGGTAATGAGAAAAATCCGTTGATATGACAACAAGAGAATTGTCATCAAGATTATCTTTCATCCATTTTGAAACGGAATCAACATCAGAAAACGTTGCAGTTGAATTGAAAATAATAGGAACCACTTTAGTATTTGGAAAATAATAGCTCACAAAAGGAACAATGGCACCTATTGAATGCTCTTTTTCAAAAGCAAAGACTGAAGATTGTATTTTAAATTTATCCAAAAAAGAACCAACAAGAACATTGTCTGTTTCTACACCGCCAAAAGGCGTTTCCCATTTTAAATATCCGCTAGAAACCGCGGAAACGCCTTTATTTTCGTGATTTGGGCCGATAATAACAATATTGCTTATATCTTTGCCTTTGGCGCTAACAAAAAGCTCGGCTATTATATCCGCTGCAAGCAAATGATGAGGAACAACTATGGCCTTAGATCCTATCTCAGAGCTTGATTTGGCAGCGAAAACAGCATGCCAAAACAAATCATCGTTATAAAATAACCCATCAAGAGGTATGGAATGAAAAAGACTCTTGCTTGGATTTAAAATTGAAAAATCCGAATTTCTATTTTGTTGATAATATAAAGATGAAACAAGTAAAAGGCAAAATAAAAACAAAATAACAGACAAAAATACAAGATTACTCAATCGAAATTGTTTGGACATTTGAATAATTTACATATTCAGGATTAACCAATGACTGCAAAGTTGCAGGCTCAGCCTTATAAGAACCTCGTGTCTTGACTCTTGCATAATACGAAATATAACCGGAACAACCGCTTCTATTCCAAGAACCCCAAATATTGTATTTTACTTTTTGCCCCTCTATGTCATAAGGATACCAAAAATTACAATTTGAACTATAATTATCCCAGTTTAAAAGCTTTGTAACAGGAATCAATCCGCTAGGCAATATGTCAACAACTTGATAATCGCCACGCAAAGCCTTTGAGCCAAGCGAAGGATATAAACGAACCTCTATCAAGTCTCCATCTTTAAAAGATTCTGTTTTTTTGCCATTAACATAATATTCTCTTTTAATGGAAATATCCGAGTCCTTATTTATATCGCCCTCTTGAAAAGGTCGCTCGTCAATCACCGTAATCCCAAGATCTCCTTCAACTTTATTAAATTTCAAACTATTAACTTGAGAAGGGAAAACATAAAATTTAAAAACAGGATTTTCGTCAAAAGAAACAGAATGCTTTTTTCCGTTCAACTCATACTCAAGCTCAGCGTCTCTCAAAGGAGTATCTTTAAGAGTCTCTTTTATGTATGACAATTTTTCAATGTCCAAAAGTATTTCATTACTATATCCAAATGTTCTGACAGAGTTCCAAAGACCCTCATGCTCCGGAGCTTGAACCATTGACGCCAAAATAGCGCACAAAGAAGTCAAATACATTGTTTCAGTGTGGTTGTCGTTTTGCTGTATTATAATATTTGGTAGTTTCTCCTTTGCGTAGTTTGACGCGATTGAATAATATATCTCCCTACCAAGCTCTTCCGCGCCAAGACGGCTCACTCCAAGAGCTATATAAATATATTCTTTAACCGAAAGATCATCTCTTTGTCGCCAATTATTAATAAAAGGCAAAACAGGAACATTCAAACACGACAACCCAAAAAGAGATAACGTAATTTCTTCTCTGTTGCTATTTCTATTGTTAAATATATTAAGAAAATAATTCTCAAGAGCTTTTGTGTCAAACTCGTCTTTTGCGACAAACGCAAGAAGAGCCGAAAGCTCAAGATCAGAGCCTCCATAAGGCAAAAGAGCTATTCCGCCATCAGCTTGCTGATACAGATTGGCTGAAAAATTTGGAACATAGTTGTCTTGATCCAAAAGATCGTTCAAAATTTCAGAGGACTGTTTTCTCACAACAGATTGATCAACCCTTCCCCCATAAGACCAACTTAAGCTCTTAAGAGGATCTATAAAATTGATATGTTGTTTGTCGCCAACAATAACAGTCAAAAGATTTTTTGAAGAAGAAATTTTTGTTTTTTCCGTAAGTTCGCTTGAATTCGCGACTTTTAAAGTAAGACGACCACTTATAACATCAATGGGTAGTTTAACGGCGTCATCGCCTCTTTCGCTCTCAAGATAATATGTTATATTGTGTTTTCCAAAAGAAAGATTGGGCAACTCAACATAAGCTGATTTAAAAGCTTTTGCGTTTGTAGAAGAATCCAATCCCAGCGTTTTAGACTGGACAGTAAAAAGGATATCATCATTTTTATTTAATTTACTGCCAAAAGCTCTTAACCTGACGATTGGTTTATCCTCAACCAAATACTCGCTGGAAACAGTAACATCTGCAAAAACAGGCAAAGAAACACTTATATTTTTCGTTGTCGATCCGGCTTCAAAAGAATCGCTAATCGCCTGAACGGTTGCTCGCCAAGAAGTGATATTATCAGGCAAAACCAAGGTGATTTTCGCTCTTCCGTTTCTATCTGTTTCAACGGACTTAAAAAGAGGCGCATCAACAAAATATTCACGAGCTCCGCCTTTGTCATTGTGCACATAAAATCCATCAGCAATATAAGTATGCTGCGGATCAACTGTAAAATTATATACTTTGACAAATTCTTTCTTTTTTTCAATTGACTCAATAAACACTTTTCTACCGTCCGAAGCAAACAATGTGTCTCCGACTTTCAACTCTTGAGCTGGTTTAAAAGAATATCCCGAATACACAAGATGTTCTGGAGTAACTTTTAAAGTTTTGTTTATTACAAGATACCCGTCAACCAGGTGATCAAAAACATTAATCACGGTCCCAATGCTTTGCGTTCTTTTTACTGGATCATCAAAAGTTTTAACCCTGTCTCCGATTTTAATTTCTTCAATATTCTTTGCTGTACCGTCTTCCATCAAAATCTTGGTTCCGGAAGCAAAACACCCCCCTTTTTCAACCGATTCAACGTCAGAGATTGTCTTGTGCGTATATTTGCTAAAAAGAGATCCACCGTTTACTGTTGTATAAATATCTGACAAAGGATCGGCCAAATCTTTTGCGACCGCATAATACGCTTCATCAACAATATTTATATTAACAGAAGATTTTTTAGGATTTCCGGACTTGTCTTTGACTTGTATTGAAAAAGTCGCCTCTTCTCCTGGTTTATACACATCTTTGTCTGCCTTAACTTCAATATTAAGCTTGCTGTCTTCAGAATCATAATACACCTTGTTGGCGGCAAAATATCCTGTTCCCGTGCTTATGTAAACTCCATTTTTATATCTGACTCCAACAAGATTTATATTAGGAATATCTCTTTTCTCAAAATTAAAATCGTACGAAGAAGAGTCTGAAACGCCATATTCCTGCAATCCGTTTTGAAGCTGTAAAAACAAGAACTGGCTTCCATCTCCTTGTGGTAAAGGGTCTTCCCTGTCAGACATTGTGGCTACAACACTATCGCCTACCGAATATTTTGTTCCATCTTTAAGATTAAAAATAAAATAGTTTCCATAATACGAAGAATATGAAAATGTCCTGTTTCCGTTGTAGTAATAAAGATAAGAACTCTTTGAATCATACCTTCCTTGATCGTCGTAAATTTTCATCTCAACGCGATAAGAGGTCAAGGGAGCTATTTTGATCCTATAATCTTTTTTGCCGTTTTGATCCGTAAAGAAAGAAAAACTGTCAACTTCCTCTTCTTTTTGATCGTATTCATACTGAATATATGACTTTTTTTCTATAAAGTCATAATATGTTCCTCTTTCTCGTTTTTCATAAGTAATCTTAATTACTTTTCCGGTAATTTTTGCATTTGGAGCTACAACAGCGTCTTTTGTTGAAATTGGGTCATCCTTTTTCAAGTCAACCTTATATGTCGATACTCCAACAACACCAACTCCCTCCTCAGGATAAGAAACTTCAGCATCTGCAAAAACAGAAGCGCCAAAAAAATCCACTGATGTTTCCGCACTGATTTCAGAAAGCTCTGAATCTTTTGGAGAAACTGTAAGCCATGAATTTTTCGGCCAGCATCCGTAATAATGATCGCAATCAGAATAAGCCTTCTTATAAGTAAGATCCGCTTGTCCGTTTTCATCGGTCGTAAAATTATAAATCCCCTCGGGCATTTGAAATTTTAAATCAAGATTCGGCGCGCCTGTTCCATCAAAAAAGCTTGCCTGCACTTTTAATTTAGCCGTGTCTCCCGCAAAAAGGCTTTTCTTGTCTCTTGTTAAACTTAGCTGATAAACTGGCTTAACATAATCTTCTATATTGATATATTTATCCGAAACTCGAACACCATTAACAAGTAAAACAATATTATAATAACCTGTTTTTAATTTTTCAACCGGTATTTCTCCTTCAAAAACACCAAAATCATTTAATTTTACATCAAACTCGGCTATATTGATTTGATTATAATAATAATCAAAATATCCGCTCGCAGAAAGCACAACTTTTGCATTTTCGATTTTGGAATTTGCGTTATTTCTGTCTTTTATCATCCCCCAAAATTTTACAATATCAGTCGGCTTGTATTTTGGACGATCAGTATATAAATACCTCCAATAATCATCTTCTCTTGAAGCATCATTATAATAATAAGAATTTGAATTTGACGATGCTGATAAAATTAAAATTTTTGCTCCTTGTTTGATTTTAAAATAACTCGGCTCGTTCACATTGACTGATAAAAATTCAGGAGTCGCAAATTTCGCGACACCTTTTTCATTTGAGGAATAATTTTCAGACCTGCCGACAACGCTTATGGACGCGTTTTTCGCGGGCAAATCCGTAGATAAATCATGAATCCATAAAATAGTATCAGTCTTTGTTACATTAATATAAGCGCCCAAATCCGTAACCTGAAACCAGCTCTGCTCAACAGCGCCATCAAGAATAAAATTTATAATATAAAATCCCTGAGGAAGGCTGTTTGGAAAATCAATAAAATAAGTATATTTTTCTTTTTTAATATTAGATGAAAAAGAAGATACTTTTTGCAAAGAAGAAGTGTCGTAAACATATTTGCTCTTTGAATGAGCCCACCAAGGAATCTCATCTCGCTTATTAAGCGCATCTATGTATTTTTTTTCTCCTCCCAAATCAAAAACCTCAACACCAACAGCAGCTCCCTCTCCTTTGCTTGAATAAACTTTTACAATTGGGTTGTCTTTTGTGCTAAATTCAAGAAACTTATCATATACATTGAAATATGAGTTATAATAATTTGATTGAGAGTCAATATATGTTTCAAAAGAAAACTTATAATCTTCCGCAGTCGTGGCGGCTGAATTTGAAACAGGCAAACCAGCCTTAACCGTAACGGTGTAAACCGTTGATTTTTGCATTCCTTTCAAAGGAACAACAACAAGAGTTCTGCCATGTTTTTCAAATTTATAATCAAAGCTCGGTTCTATTGATATGTATTTTTCGTAATCAACATAATTATCATGGCTGAATGTTATTTCAATCCCGCTGTTTTCAGGAACATTTGTTGATTGGTTTCCTGGTATTGTATTTAAAACTTTAAAAGAATCTTTTATTTGATATGCCCATGAATAATCCCTAACTTTAAGCTCGTTGTTATCCCCATAAAAAGATGTTTTGATAGAAATTTTAAATATTGTATTCGGAGGCAATATCTCGCTTGGGGTTATTTTCCATTCGGTATCTGAAATTTGTTCAATATCATATTTAATATTAGGCTCAACAATAATAGAATCTTTTATAAGATCCGTGTCGATTTTTTCTTTGCTTACAAGTATGTATGATGAATTTCCTTGAACCCCAAGGCTGTCCTGTTGTTCTGGTTCCAATTGAAAATTATCCATTGCGTAAGCAGGGCTTATTATTAATTTTGAAAATTGCTTGAAAGGATCACTTTTAAACAAAGATTCCAAATTAACCACATTTACAATTATTCCAATAACAACCAAAGTGCTTACAACAGGAACCAGTCGTTTTGGGTTTATTAAAGAATTTATAAAAACAAATACCTTGTCCATAGTGAATTTCTTGCGTCGCTGCTCCAAAATTTTTCTCTTTAAATTATTCTGAAAATTCAAAGAAGCAGGCTCTGCGTTATGCTTAATATTATTGATTTTTTCTTCCGACTCTTGCAATAACGCAGTTTCGTCAAAATTATTACACTTTGATTTTTTGAATTTTTTAAAAAAAGTCATATTTTACCTAATATTAGCTTAAATTAGAATAAATTTCATTAAATTTCTTAAGCGCTCTAAACATCAAGACTCTTGCGTTATTTTCAGAAATTTTTAAAACCTCGCCAATCTCGCAAGTTGAAAGCTCGGCAAAATACTTAAGATGAACCGCCTGTTTGTATCTTTTCGGCATCTTTTCAAGAGCAAGCTTTATTTTTTCCGAATCCATCAATTTGTCAATCAATTCATCCGGCAGAGGATCTTTGGATTCCAAAAAATCAGCCTGTTCAATGCCAACACTTTTGTTTTTTGATTTTTTACGATAATAATCAGTTAGGTTGTTTGTCGCGATTCTATACACCCACGCGCCAAAAGTATTTCCTTGGTTCTTGTAAGAGCCTATATGAGTAAACGCTTTCATAAAAACCTCTGAAACAATATCTTCTGCGTCAGGATGGTTTCCTGTGCGCTTAAAAATATACCCGTATATTCTTGGAAAATAATGATTATACAGAATCTCAAACGCTTTATCGTCTTTTTTTGCTTGCTCAACTATTTTTTGCTCGTTTTCCAAAATATTTTGATGAACAAAACTGTCCATATATATTAACGAAAAAAAATAAAAAATATTACACTGTGTTTACAGTATACTAGAAAAATAATATTTCTAACAGTATTTTAAAACAATTATCATGCATTGTCGCCTAATTTGAGATATGCGTAATAAAAACAGCTTAAATCAAAAAATTATTATTGCTTTTGCCGGATTTTGTGATATATTTATTCCCATGATAGCAATATTGGACAACATAAGATCCAGTCATAACGTAGGTTCCATATTCAGGACATCTGATGGACTTGGGGTTGAAAAATTGTATTTATGCGGAATAACGCCAAGCCCGATTGACAGATTCGGCAGAGAAAACACAAATATGACAAAAGTGTCTTTGGGAGCTGAAAATTTTGTAAAATGGGAAAAAACGGAAAACACGCGCGACACGCTTAAAAAACTGAAAACCCAAAGCTATGAAATAATCGCGATAGAACAAAACGAAAAATCAAAATCAATTTTAAAAGCCAAGATCAAGGGAGAAAAAATCGCGCTTGTTTTTGGCGAAGAAGTAAAAGGATTAAAAAAAGAAACCCTTGACTTGTGCGATGAAATTTTTGAAATACCAATGAAAGGCAAAAAAGAATCTTTCAATGTTGCAATAGCTTACGCCATCGCGTGCTACGAACTTATTGGCAAATAAAAAACTTGCGCAAACAAAAATACGCAGGCTTGATAGCCTGCGTATTTTTAAATTTATTGTTTTGCCATGAATCCTGTTCCTGCCGGAATAAGTCTTCCGATTATGACGTTTTCTTTAAGGCCTCTCAAATGATCCACTTTACCGCTTATGGCGGCGTCTATAAGGACGCGCGCTGTCTCTTGGAAAGACGCAGCGGAAAGGAAAGACTCTGTTGAAAGAGAAGCCTTAGTGACTCCAAGCAAAAGCACCTCTCCTGTTGCTTGCCTCTTGCCTTGTTTTAAAAGATCTCTGTTTATTGAGTCAAAATTGGCTCTGTCAACTATTTCTCCGGGGAGAAAATCCGCGTCTCCGGCATCTTTGACATAAACTCTTGAGAACATTTGCCTTGCTATTATCTCCAAATGCTTATCATTTAATTTTTGACCTTGAGAAGAATAAATATTTTGAATTTCTTTCATTACATATCTTTTGGCGGTGTTCTCGCCTTTTAGCTCGTAAAGCTGATGCAAATCAACGCTTCCTTCGGTCAACACGTCTCCTGCGTTAACCAATTCACCTTTTTTAACAAGACAAGAGAATGATCCTGGCACGACATAAGAAACACTGTCGCCGACCGACGAAACTATTCTTACGAATTTTTTAGTCCTCTTTACAACTCCATCCATTCCTGCGTTTATCACATCATCCCCATCCGAGAACAAAACATCGCCTTTTTTAACCCTGTCGTTGTTTTCTACTTTGCAACTTTCTTCCGAGTTTTCTTCAAAACTGTATTTTTCTTCTTTTTCTTCTTCAGCGATTATTTTTATTGTTCTTATTCCGCCTTCGTCTGTTATTTCTCCGACTTTTCCTTTTATTTCGCTTACGACAGCTCCTTTGGTGATTTTGCGAGCCTCAAAAATCTCTTCAACCCTCGGAAGACCTTGGGTGATATCTTGGCTGGAAGCGACTCCTCCTGTGTGGAACGTTCTCATTGTAAGCTGAGTTCCAGGCTCTCCTATTGATTGAGCCGCTATTATTCCAACCGCGGTTCCCATTTCAACCGGAGTATTGTATCCCAAATCATAACCATAGCATGCCGCGCAAATACCGCGCTTTGACTTGCAAGATAAAAGAGATCGTATTTTAACGGATTCAGGCTCTGATTTTTCTATGGCAAGAGCCATGTCCTGAGAAAGTAAGTCGCCTTTTTTGGCTATCACGTTTCCGTCTTTATCAGAGACGTCTTCCGCGAGCACTCTTCCGACTATTCGCTCGGAGAACGATTCTCCCATGAGTTCGTTGTCTTCCTTTGTGATGCTCCATCCGTCTTTATCTTTGCAATCCTCTTCGGTTATTATTATATCTTGGGCAACGTCAATCAATCTTCTTGTGAGATATCCGGCGTTCGCTGTTCTCAAAGCTGTGTCAGAAAGTCCTTTTCTGGCTCCGTGCGTTGAGATGAAATATTCCAAAACATCAAATCCTTCGCGGAAGTTAGCTTTTACAGGAAGTTCTATGGTGGCTCCGGAAGGAGAAGTCACAAGACCTTTCATACCCATCATCTGAGTTGTTTGTCCCCATGATCCTCTTGCTCCGGATTCAATCATCGTAAAAACAGGATTAAACACATTGCCTTTGAAAGATTTTTGAGATTGACTTGTTATCTCCTCTTTTGTTTTCGCCCATTTGTCTATAACTCTTGAATGTCTCTCGTCTTCGGTAAGAAGCCCTTCTTCGTATTGTGAGTTTATTTTTTCAACCTCATTCTGAGCGCTAGAAAGAATTTCTTTCTTTTCTTTGAGTTCAGGCAAATCGTTTATTGCCCAGCTCATTCCGGATCTTGTTGAATAATAGAAACCAAGTCTCATCATCTTATCAAGCATTTCAGCTGTTTCTTCCAATCCGTAATGATAAAAACATTTTCCTGTTATGCTCTTTAAAACTTTTTTGCTCGTGACTTCATTTATAAACCCAAGTTTTTCCGGAATTATTTCATTGAAAATAAGTCTGCCAACAGTCGTCTCCATTCTTTTTCCGTCTTTTTCAACATCTATTCTCTGGTGCAAGGTTATAAGTTTATAATCAAGCGCCAATTTAGCCTCTTGGCTGGACATGAATACTTTGTTGTATTTATCAATACCATCATCTTGTTGGGTCAAAAAATAACATCCGAAAACTATATCAAGTCCCGGAGTCACCACAGGCTCTCCGGTTGCCGGCTTCAAAAGATTTTTTGACGAAAGCATTATTTCAGCGGCTTCTTTTTTCGCCTCTTCAGTAAGAGGCACGTGAACCGCCATTTGGTCTCCGTCAAAATCCGCGTTAAAAGCGCTACAAACCAAAGGATGAACTTGAATGGCTTTTCCTTCTATTAAAACCGGCTGAAAAGCTTGAATTCCAAGCCTGTGCAAAGTCGGAGCTCTGTTCAAAAGAACATGAGCGCCCTTTGTGACTTCTTCCAAAATATCCCACACTTCGGCGTGTCCGGCTTCTATGTATTTGTTGGCGCTTCTTACATTGTGAACTATTTCCCGTTTTATAAGCTGACTTATGACGAACGGTTTAAAAAGCTCCAAAGCCATTGTCTTTGGTAGTCCGCACTGATGAAGCTTGAGTTTTGGTCCCACAACAATAACGCTTCTTCCGGAGTAGTCTATTCTTTTTCCCAAAAGGTTCTGTCTGAATCTTCCTTGTTTGCCTTTTAACATGTCAGCTATTGATCTCAACACTCTCTTTTGTCCTGTTGACGCTGTCACTGTTTTTCCGTGCCGCGCGCCATTGTCTATCAAAGCGTCAACAGCCTCTTGAAGCATGCGTTTTTCGTTTCTGATGATTACTTCAGGCGCGTTAAGATCTTTCAACCTCTTGAGTCTGTTATTTCTGTTTATCACTCTTCTGTATAAATCATTAAGGTCACTTGTCGCGAATCTTCCGCCGTCAAGCTGAACCATCGGTCTTAAATCCGGAGGAATGACAGGAATGGTTTCCAAAACCATTGATTCCGGTCTTATTCCTGTTTTTAAAAGGCTTTGCAGAAGTTTTGATCTTTTTACTATTTTTTTTCTTCTTCCGCCTTTTGCTTTTTCAAGCTGTTTTTCCATTTCTTTTATTTCAGCGCCAAGATCAACTTTTTTCAAAAGAAAATGAATCGCTTCAGCGCCGATTTCGGCTTCAAAAATATGTCCGTATTTTAAAGAAAGATCATGGTAAGCGTTCTCAGAAACAACTTGCTTATCGTAAAGAGATGTTATTTCTTTTTTAGCAAGATCATAAGCTCTGTCAAGCTGATCTTTTTTATCTTCCAAAAGCTGGGTCAAATTTTGCTTTTCTTTGGATATTGCTTCGTCAAATTTTTCCGGAGTCATTCCGGATTTGCTCAATTCGTTTTGCTTTTGTGAAATCGCTTGCTTGCATTCTTTATCAAGAGAGGAAAGACGACTCTTGTATTCTTCGCCTATTTGTTCCAAAAGCTCTTTTTTCTTCCCCTCATCAACCGAAGTCAAAATAAAACTCGCGAAATAAATCACTTTTTCCAAATCTTGCACTGACAAATCCAAAACCAAACCTATTTTTGAAGGTATTCCTCTTAAAAACCAAATATGAGAAACAGGCGCTGAAAGATCAATATGACCCATTCTCTCTCTTCTCACAACCGATCTTGTGACTTCTACTCCGCATTTGTCGCAAATTATACCCTTGTATCTTATTCTTTTATACTTTCCGCAATAACATTCCCAATCTTTTGTCGGGCCGAAAATTCTTTCGTCAAACAAACCGTCTTTTTCCGGTTTTTGCGTTCTGTAGTTTATTGTCTCCGGCTTTAATACTTCTCCGTACGACCATCTGTGTATGTCGTCGGAGGAAGCAAGCCTCAATCTGATGGCTTCAAAATCAGAGGATTCCTGCGCCTCGCTCGTTGGAGAAAATGTTTTGGTTGATGATGGTGTTGACATATTGGATTTTAGATTCTCTAATTCTCGTTATTCTTTATTTATTGGCTTTCCGTCTTTCAAGAGCTCAACATCAAGCGCGAGCCCTTTCAATTCCCTAACCAAGACGTTGAAAGATTCCGGAACATTTCTCTTTTCAATCGGCTCTCCTTTGATTATGGCCTCGTAAGCTTTTGATCTTCCCGGAACATCGTCCGATTTTATTGTCAAAATCTCTTGCAACATATGAGCCGCGCCATAAGACTCCAAAGCCCAAACTTCCATTTCTCCGAATCTCTGGCCTCCGAATTGAGCTTTGCCTCCCAAAGGCTGCTGTGTCACCAAAGAGTAAGGACCGATTGATCTTTGGTGGATTTTATCTTCAACCAAGTGATTCAATTTCATTATATACATGTATCCGACAGTCACTTTTTGATTGAATTTTTCTCCGGTTTTGCCATCGTACAAATCTATTTTTCCATTCACCGGATACCCTGCTTTTTTGAGCTCTTCTTTAATAGTGTTTTCATCAACTCCATCAAGCGCCGGGCTCGCGACTTTGTATCCCAAAGTGTGCGCGGCAAGCCCGAGATGGACCTCTAATATCTGTCCCAAATTCATACGGCTCGCGACGCCCAACGGATTCAAAACAATATCCATTGGTCTTCC
>Ga0172368_10006360_pt1 | contig 12745 bp, 12 predicted proteins | sample Lak11m_FD_114540 | JGI IMG/M metagenome (GOLD analysis project Ga0172368, IMG submission 114540) | Freshwater microbial communities from Kabuno Bay, South-Kivu, Congo - kab_022012_11m | ecosystem: Environmental > Aquatic > Freshwater > Lake | place: Democratic Republic of the Congo: South-Kivu...
GGTAGAGTGACAATTCTCTTATACATCTTCTTTCTTTTCCGGTGGATCATCACTGCGCAGACCGGGGGAAATATACTGAATGTGCCGGAATTCTTTGACCTGTTCGGCGACATCGTCGCGCAGGACATTCCCGGAAATGTGCATCAGCGTGTCTCCAAAATCTGAGTCGATGCCCATCGATGCCAGGCAGGGAAAATGATGGTGCAGTAACCCGGCTTCCTGTTCGGCATCGTCGGCAGATACGCCGACCAGCCGCTCGGCTGCATAGCGTGCGCAGCCGCAAACTGCATCCCGCAGTACTTCTGTGGCTGTGATGGTGTGTGTCTCCGGGTCGACCGTCAAATTCAAACTTGGTTTACCAAAGTAAAGTGCAAATTCTGATATGAACGGTTGCTCGTATGCCGTCCGCTCACGTCGCGTTACACCGTAGTCCTTCTCTGTCAATGAGCAAAGGGGTTTGGGTGTCACACAGACCACGTCCATGCGTTCCAGCCAACCGCGCAATTGGCGTGCCAGGCCGCGCGGCAGGGCAGCTTCATTGTCCACCCCGGCGATTACAGCCTTTGCCCCACACATTTGCGCCACATCTGGTATCAACTCTGCTACGCCCTTGTGCTCTCCAAAAGAGAGTACCAGGTCTGCAGGTGGCAGGCTTTCGGGCAGGTATTCTTCTGGATAATCGATGACCTGCGGCAGGATGCGTGGAGCATTCCAGACATCCACCGTCCAACCGGGAGGGCAATGTGCCCGGATATTGTCCACGTGACGCTGTCCGTAATCCCCATTAATGACTGCCAGTATTTTCAAATAAACCTCCTTAAAACAAAACGCCTTCCGTCCATGAGGACGAAAGAACGTTTCTTCCGCGGTACCACCTCATTTCGCCAGGTCTGGCATTACCCAATAACAAACCAGGCTTGCCTCCTGACGCACTTGTTACATCCCGACTGATCTTTGCGGGATATCCCGGCCAGCACCGGGGTCTGCTATAACGGGCTTACCCGTGCCGTTCTACTCTCAAATTGATTTCTTCGGCAATCTTTCCGGGCGACATTCAGCGCTGGCTTCCTGTGGGGGCTTTCAGCCATCGGCCACACCTTCTCTATCAGCCTGCCTGGCGCTTACTCCTCCCGGAATTATTTATTTGCTAGATTATACATTTCTGGACAAGAGAAGTCAATGTGTTTTTCAGAAAACGATGATCATTTCAGAAGTGCTCTTAATTCCAAATATCGGTATATTCTGATGCGAATTCAATTTTACCTGATCTTCTTTTCCAATCCAGCAACATTAATACGAGTACTATCGTTGCGTATCCAAAGATAGACATTGTTTACTAGCTGGGAGTAATCACTATTTTTAGTTAGAAATTTGTTCAAAGGATCCCATCCACCACAGACTATATCTGGTCTTAAGGATGTAATACTATATTCGTAATTCCATTTGTTGTGCCCGGGTCTGAAAGATGTGGCTGGAGGTCCCTTTGCCACCAATGGGTCACTTTTTCCCAATAGATCAATGATCCGTCTATTGGAAAAATATGATATCTGACCTGCTGCATGAACTGCTATGACTGCATCTTCATCGGTATTTTCTCTTATCAATATTCCAAGTTTGGCTCTTCGAATGTCTCCATCCAGCAAGGGACTATTTTGATATGTCCATTTAAACCACGTTGGTCCACTCATTATGAATAGAATGACCAGGCTGATGATGCCTATCTGCATTGCTCGATTCCAAAGGATCCCCATTTGTTCTATGCCAACCTTCTCTTCAAAAAAATTAAAGAAATGTTCAATAATGATGCTGCTCAAAATTATCACCGAGGGCATTCCTTGAGCGATAAACCTGTTGGCGGCTAAATCCATTTGTTCGGAGTAGTCTCCACCCACTGAAATTGAATAGGCACATTGAATAAGGAATAATGCAATAAGAAGATAGTTATTCTTTCCTCGCAAGGGGCGAAAAAATAAAAGACCTGCAAGAATTAAGCATAATGGGGCTATAAAATCTCTTGATGCGTAATCAACAAAGACTTTAACACCCACAGTGATCCTTTCAATTAACGGGACACCTGTTAACTTTAAATAATAAGTATTCGGTAGAACTGAACCAAAATACAGATACTGGAATATCAATATACCGATCATCCCCATCAAAAACAGTGAAAGTGGCGGCAAAATTCGAAAAATTGATGTCTTTTTCTTATGGAAATCGTATAAGAGATACCAAAGAATAAGAGTGATCTGAAATGCTGTGTCAAGACGAACTAATATTGCCAATAGCATTATTACACCTAATATTAACGACCTTTTAGAGGAGAATGTCCTGGAGGAGTTGATCGCGAGCAGTACTGAAAGATAGACTAGGAATGTGGTAATCCCAACCTCCATTCCTCTGAGCGACCAAAAGACCAGTGGAAAATAAAAGGCAGTAATAAAAGCTGAGGCGAGCGGGGCTATTCTTGACTGGGGAACAACAATTTTAACTAACTTAAAGGAAAGAAAAGCATTCCCGATGAGAAAAAAGCTGGACGTGATCATCACTAGTAATGAAATTTTTGATTCTGAAATCGGTATTTTGTGTAGAAGAGCCGCATAAAGTGTCCACCCCATATTTGTGAACCCTTCTATGGGAGGTTCTCCAATGTTCCATACCAGTCCGAATCCATTGGATAGATTTTTCGCGTATCTCAAGGAAATCATTGCATCATCAACCAATGTGAAATATGTTTCCCCATTTACTGAAAAAACTGTACGATATATAAAATAAATATAAAAAAGAAATGCCAGGCAAAGGATAAGAACAAGATTAATAGATTCATGTTTTGATTTGGACATTTCGGTCTTCTTAATCATAGTCATCTGTTTTCCTTTCTCCCTGATGAGTTAGATTATATGGATTCACAACCAGAATGCATGAAAAAGGTACTTAACTTCCATCCATAACCACCCTGCAATTTTTACGACACCGCACCATCGGAAAATATCATGATCCTTTACTTGATATTTGAATAATTGGAGTCCTTGCTAGATTCAACGGATTGTATCGATTTCCAAAGAAGATAAAGCCAGGATCTCAATTAAATTGTGTTCAAGAAATAGATGATCTTCCACATGCAAATACAGTTGTGATGGTTGGGTGTGTTTATTTTCTCAAAAGAGAAAATCTTGCGGTAGGAAAATTATACTCCCACATTATGCTTTCTAAACCATTGAAACACCATTGAAACACAAAGTGGGCTGGGTGTAACATGAGTGATTTTTGATACGATAGAGTATCAACATGGGGCTGATGGTTACCGGGGAAGAACCCCTTCCTCAAGGATGACTGGAAAACTGACTAGAATAACACCTGAGGTTATAATACCCTCATGGCTATTCCAGACAAAAGAACCGACAGGATTCAGGGCATGTTCACCCGCATCGCCGGGCGATATGACCTGATGAATCGCCTGATGACCCTCGGGCAGGACACACGTTGGCGGCAGGAAGTCATCCGCCGGGCAGGGTTAACCCAATCTTCCCGCCTGTTGGACCTGGGTGCCGGCACAGGAGACCTGACGCGTGAAGCGTTTCGCCAGCAGCCCGGCTGTCGTACTGTGGCAGCAGATTTTACCCTGGGTATGATGCAAACCGGGAACCAGCGCGGTCACCTGGACTGGTCTGCTGCAGATGCCCTGCACCTGCCTTTCCCGGGTGCGGGTTTTGATGCCGTTGTATCCGGTTTCCTGATGCGAAATGTGTTGGATGTGGACCAGGCTTTGCAGGAACAATACCGTGTCCTCATTAATGGTGGTCGCATTGTCATCCTGGATACCACCCATCCGCCTCGCAATTTGTTGACCCCCATTTTATGGCTGCATCTGCACCTGGTCATTCCCTTGTTGGGAACGCTCATCACTGGTCAACGCGAGGCTTATACCTACCTGCCTGATTCCACCGAAAAATTTTTGTATGCTGAACAGCTTGCCAGCGCCATGCGGGAGGTTGGTTTTAGGAACGTGGCTTTCAAGCGCCGCATGTTTGGCACGATCGCCATTCATTGGGGTGAGAAATGAGCGGGGTTTTTTCGGATAAAGCCGCCCTGCGGGGTGAGCCTTCCTATGTCTGGCGGGACGGGCAACAGCGTCGACTTGAGATGATCCTGGCGGCAGCCGGGCTGCGCATCCAAGGCACAGTGCTGGACAATGGTTGCGGCGTGGGCATGTATGTCGGGCGTCTGCAATCCTCCGGGGGACGGGTCTTTGGGTTGGAATATGAGTATGAACGTCTCTTACAGGCACGCCAACACTCAGGCTTGCTGGTATGTGCGGCAGGCGAGCACCTGCCCTACCCGGTGGACAGATTTGATCTGATACTCAGCCACGAAGTTCTTGAGCATGTCGCGGATGATCGCCAGGCTCTGCTTGAGATCATGCGCACCCTTAAACCGGGTGGGCGTTTGGTGCTGTTCGTCCCAAACCGCGGTTATCCCTTCGAAACACACGGAATCTACTGGCGTGGCAATTACCATTTTGGCAACATACCCCTGGTCAACTACCTGCCTCGTGCCTGGCGCAACAGGCTGGCATCGCACGTGCGTGTTTATTCCCGCCGTGACATGGTTCACCTGTTTACAGGTCTTGATGTAAGAATTGTGGAGCAGAAAGTCCTGTTCGGAGCCTATGATAATATTATCGCCCGCATTGGTTTACTGGGAAAATTCATGCGCTGGTTTCTGCAGGCGCTCGAAAAAACACCGCTTCGTGGGCTGGGTTTGTCTCATTTCTGGGTGGTTGAGAAAATTTAAGGTCAATTGAAAAGTTGAGCTCGGAAAAAATAATTACTTCTGAATTTTATCGGTCCACCTGAATTACGGAGAAAAAAATGGATCCCGCATCATATCTTTTACCCAGACCACCATTTGAATTATCTCCCGAGAAAAAGATTGCATTTGAAGATCTGTATAATTCAACAAGTGCAGGTTGTCTTATCGATTATCGTCTTCCCTATCCAAAATGGCAGTATCTGTCTTATCTATGTGAAACCAAGGAATTGGTCCTGCATGGGTCGCAGGATCAAAATATTTCAGAAGTTGAGCCTCGTCAGGCCAATGATATAAAAGAATTCAGTGATCAGTGCGCAATCTACGCATCGACAGATGGCATTTGGGTCATCTATTTTGCCATCCTGGACCGAAAAAAATATTCTGAAATGTCATTATTTAACTCTTGTTTAAGGGCTCGTATTTCTGCCGATCAAATCAGTGAGCCTATGTACTTTTTTTCGATCACCCATTCAGTATTGCTTCAAAAACCATGGTGCCAGGGGATGATCTATATTCTGCCGCGCCAGTCATTTGAACAGGAAATTTCACAAGAAACACATGGAATGGAGATCGTTTTTCCACATTGGATCAGTCCTTCGCCGGTAAAACCGGTTGCAAAATTATCTGTTGGTCCACAGGATTTTCCATTCCTTGAGCAGATTCATGGACATGACAATAAAAAATTAGTTCAGTTGGCGGCACAAGACCCGGGAGGTTTTCCATGGGCAGAAGCTTTATTGAGTTAGTTAAAAATAACTGATCAACCTGCCAACATCCAAACCATCACAACGCAAGTCAAGCATTATATAAGGTGAAATGATATCCTGACTCCACAAGGAGAGTGCATGGATACCAGGGAACAGATCAAAGCAGTACAGCGGATGCAATCTTATATAGATTCGCATCTGCGTGAGCCGATCACGCTGCATATGCTGGCAGGTGTGGCTGGTTATTCGCCTTGGCATGCTGCCAGGATCTTTAAAGAATTGACTGGCAAAAGCCCGTTTGAATATATACGCGCTGTGCGGTTGTCGATGGCAGCCATCCGGCTCAGGAACGAAGTTGTGAAGGTCGTGGATGTAGCTTTTGATTTCGTTTTCGATACCCACGAAGGCTTTACCCGGGCGTTTTCGAAACAGTTCGGTGTAACCCCACAGAAATTTTCACAGGACAAGCCGCACATACGCTATTTCTTCCCCAATGTCATCCATCAAAATCCCATCACTTTGAATAAAGGAGACTCAAAAATGTCTGAAACTCAAAAAACCAGCACCATTTTTGTCCAGGTCGTCGATCGTCCAGCCAGGAAGCTGATCCTCAAGCGAGGTATTAAAGCCGGCGATTATTACGCTTATTGTGAAGAAGTGGGCTGTGAAGTGTGGGATATCCTGTGCACTGTGCAGCAGGCTCTTTATGAGCCGATTGGCATGTGGCTGCCGGACAACCTGCGAAAACCGGGCACATCCGTCTATGTTCAGGGTGTTGAGGTTCCATTTGGATACTCTGATCCCATTCCGAAAGGCTTTGAACTGATTGAGTTACCTGCCTGTAAAATGATGATCTTCCAGGGCGAGCCTTATAATAATGCGGACTTTGAAGAAGCCATTGGTAGCTTATGGGATACGATCAAAAATTACAACCCACAGATCTACGGTTTTCAATGGGTGGATGAGGACGGACCGCGCTTCCAACTCGAACCCAAAGGTTATCGCGGTTATATTGAAGGCCGTCCCGTCAGACAGCTTAACTGATTCCCTTTGCACAGGGAATTGCATTTATCCTATTTTGAACGAGATCTGAAAATAAAAAATATGTCGGAGTCGCAGACTCCGACATAACGTGAAATATAAAGAGGTTTGAATATTCTTTGGCTAACAGTTTCATTTAAATGATCTGCCCATCCACCAGGTATGGATCATGCTCCGGTAAGGAAAAGTGGGGGAACTCGCAATAGAAGAAGTAGATCTTAACTTGTGGTATTAAAATTCTTTCCTCATTTATAAATAAAGTCATTCAAAAAACACCGTAATTATGATATTATTTACCTAAAATATAGTAATATCTATATTATTAATGCGGAGGGTAAAGTGTCTACAAAAATCCTGACCCTGTTCGTTGTCATGAACCTTTTTCTCGCATCTGGATTTACATTAAGAGAGCAAACTTCTTTACCAACGCTGACCATTATCAACCGCAATCAAAATCCCACAACTCAGATCACGGATGGGGATACCATCCAACTTAAGGCAGTCTATCCCCAACCAGTACAAGGGCAGGAAACCATCAATTTTTTTCTGGATGAGACATTAATGCCGGTGGGTTCCTGTGTTATACCGGGTGGGAAAACCTTTTGTATTACACAACCAATTCTGGCGCTTGGCTGGCACTGGGATCCAAATGGGAACCCGGTTGAAACACATAATTTGCTTGCCATTGCAAATTCCAATCCGCAAGTTGCTCGATCAGATGGGGTTGATGTTGCTGCCCGACCGGTTGTAATGGTGCATGGGTTTATCTCCAATTGGGAAACCTGGCAACCCTATCTTGGTCCAACGGGATTTCTCGGGTCGCTTGGGATTCAGGGATTTGCTGTGGGGGATGGACAGGTTCCTGGTGAATTGAACACCGGGGACCTTCTAGACCCTGTTGGACGTACCAATACCATCGGGCAAAATGCAGATGTCCTCGGTCAATATATCCAGAATGTGAAACAAAGAACCGGCGCAGAGATGGTGGACCTGGTTGTGCACAGCATGGGAGGTATGATCTCCCGCTTTTACATTGATCGTGTTATGCAGGATCGTGATGTAGCCCAATTGATCATGTTAGGCTCGCCGATGGGTGGTTCAAATTGCGTCGTACTCCCTGCTGCATTGGGTTTTTATCTGCCTGCCTCCATAGAGATCCGGCAAAGTTATATGACAGGTGTTTTTAATCAGCAGATCACACATCGTCATGGGATCGAGTTTTACGATCTTGGTGGAACTGCAATTCTTGAGGCTTTCAAATCTCCCTGTACGGATATCCCGAATGATACGGTTGTTTCGTTCGATAGCATCAACGCCATACCCTTGCGATCAGACAAGTTTGATGTCATTCACAGTAACCTGACAATTTCGCAACAGGTTTTTGATTCTTTTGTTAAACCCCTCCTGACAAGATCCTTCAACACATTTGTAAATTCTGAAGATCCCACCCCAGTAACAGGCCCGGAATCCCAGCTTCAATTTACCCGCATCTATACGGGTCACGTGGATAAGAATGGTTCAACAGAGCTGACGATCAATATTGATCCTGGTGTTAGCGTGGCTTCATTTGCTTTGTATGACAACTCCCGTTCAGTAACGACTGTTGTACAAGGCGCAAGCAGCAAGGTTATGGAATTAAGTCTTGAGAAGAATGGTTTTATAAAATTGGATGATCCCACTTCACTGTTCTACCTTGGTTACGGTTTTAAAAACCCCAAACCGGGTCCATGGGTCGTGAGCGTGGTCGCTACGGATGCCACCCCATCTAAAGGTGCGGACTTTGCTATTTCCGTTTATTTTATTGGTGGGGCAAAACTTGAGACCCGATCCAGTACGCTGATACCTCAGGTAGGTGAGCGTGTGGATCTTGGTGCAGGTCTCGTTCTAAACGGCCAGCAGTTGGATATAACCGCAGGGCAGGTTACCATCCGGGGTGAGGATGGAAAAATTGAAACCTTGGAATTTCAACCCGGCAGGAATGCCACGACTTCCTGGACTTCATCTTCGGCTGGTTTGTATGCAGTTGACATCAGTGTGACCGGATTGGCGCCGGATGGATCTCTTATCGAACGCTCGAATTTCCTGGCGTTGCAGGTTCTGCCTGAGCTCAGCAGCCGGAGGATCACCTTTAATCTCGCAGCCGTACTTTTGGCAGTCCTGTTCTTGTTAATCCTCGTTATTTCACTGATCTTTTGGGTCTTTCACCAGATGGTTCGCCGTATGAAATCTGGATGATGTCTAAAAAGATCCAAAATCCTTTCAGGTGCTCTTTGACCAGCACTGGTAAATTAAGTATTTGATTGGTAGCAGAAGTTCATGGAAAATCCAAATTCATTTAGGAGTGAAACGCTTATGAAAAACGACCGTATTCTGCCTGGTACCCGTATTGTCTTGGCAATCGTGGTTCCTTTTCTTTTACTGGCTTTCCTGATCCTATATTTTTTCCCAGATCTCTCGGGTGAGCGTTTTGCATGGGAGATCAAACCCCATATGACCGCTCTCTTTATCGGTTCGGGCTATCTGGGTGGGGCTTACATGTTCGTTTTTGCTATTTTCGGTCGCCAGTGGCATCGTGTGGCGGGAGCTTTTCCCCCGGTCATCTCTTTTACAGCCTTCATGCTGTTATCAACATTCCTGCACTGGGATCGCTTTAACATCCATCATTTTCCTTTCCAACTTTGGCTTATCCTCTACATCATCACCCCGCCTTTGATTTTTTACCTTTGGTGGCTCAACCGAAAAACAGATCCAGGAATCCCCGAGGCAGGTGATTATATTGTTCCATTGCTGGTTCGCAGGGCATTTTTGGGGTTTGGAGTGGCAGCCATGCTCTGGGCGGGCTTTATGTTCTTGTTTCCCGAAGCGGTTCTGCCTCTTTGGCCGTGGAAGTTGACCCCTCTGACTGCCCGCATCCTGGCAGGTTGGTTCAGCCTGTTGGGTGTCGGGGGACTTTACAACAGCCGCGAAACGCGCTGGAGTGCCTGGCAAGTCCCTCTGCAGAGCATAACGCTTTGGGCTGCCCTGGTTATATTGGCTTCTTTTCTTAATCCGGATGATTTTTCGGCTGGAGTTTGGAATTTGTTTACAATCGGTACGCTGCTCAGTGTTTTAATGTTGCTGGCTTTCCAGTTCGGGATTCACCTGGTGCAGCGGAAGATCCACTAGGGAAAGATCCTAAAGTACAATCACTTTGACCCGCCCGATCTGCCCATCTTCAAGGCGGACCTTGATGCCATGCTGGTGGCTGGGTGAATTGGTCAGGATGTCTTTGACGATCCCTTCCACCAATTTGCCACTGGCTTGATCCTGCTTGCGCACGATGCGCACACTTGATCCTGGATGGATGTCTTTTCGCTGAGTACCGTTCATTGATCTTCTTTCAACACTGATGGGGCATCTGAATTAGATGAACTGATCTACCAATATCGGGTTTCCATCCGGGTCCATGATCATGAAGTGCCCAGGACCGCTTAAATTTTCGTCCGCTTCGTCGGTGAATTTGATACCCTGTTCCTTAAGTTGCTTTTGCAAAACACGGATATCTGTGTAATTTTTCAGCGTTTTGGCATCCATGTCCCAACCTGGGTTAAAGGTCAGCATATTTTTTTCAAAAAAACCCTGGAAAAGACCGACGATGGAATTCCCATTCTTCAGGATCAACCAGTTCTGGGTGATATCTCCCCCGAAATGCTTATATCCGAGTTTCTCGTAAAATACCCTGGAAACCTCAATATCCTTGACGGCCAGGCTGATCGAAAAAGCGCCGAGATCCATGATCTCCTCCTTGTAAAAATGCTAACATTAAAATTCTTTCAAATTCAGTGATTCATTATAGCAATTTCCCCCGATGCGTACATGAGAAATCAATTAATATCTGGCACCAATGTTGATTTTCAAAAATGGACCATCTATACAGGTTCCTTAAAATCGTAAATGCCATCCCGCACAGCCCACTGCCTGCCGCAAGCCGGGCATGCCAGGTGATCACCTTGCTCAAATAGGCTGCTGTTTCCACAAGCCGGGCACTTGAAGAAGGCTCCCTCCGGGGCGATCTCCCCGATATTACCAGCCTGGCTGCGGGTGAAAACACTTGGGGAGAGCTGCCACCAGTCCCCGGTCAGGGATGCCAGTCCATCCAGCCTGGCCAGGAAGTCGGGTGGGAACAGCTTTTTCAAGATACCCATGCGGAAGTGTGAAACGGTCAACTGGCGCTGCAACTCGAAGTCACAGCCAGCCAGCCAGGAGCGCACGGCGCGCGGGTGAAAATCGAAGTTCAACGCTTCAAATTCGACTGCTTCCAGTGCATAAGGGCTCCAGGACTGGCGTTTTAGCGCAAAGCGCAGAATGGCTTTCAGGTTGTGTTTGTTGGCGTACTCGAGGATGAAAATTCCCCCGGGCTGCAACACATCCCGCACCTGGCGCAGGGCCAGTGGGGCATCTGCCATGTGGTGCAGGGTGCGGATCATGGTGGCGGTATCGAACAGACCGTCCACAAAAGGCAGGCGGTAAATATCCGCAGCCACGTAGGTATACTTCGGATTGCGACCCAGGCGGGACTGGGCTTGCTGCAATTGTGTGCGCGAGAAATCCAGCAGAACGATGCGCTCGAATCCGGTGTAGCGCGGTGTATTGCGCCCTGCGCCAGCTCCCAGCTCCAGCAGCATTCCTCCGTTTTCGGGGAGCAGCCGCTTGAGGGCAATGGCTTCAGCCCGGTCTTCATAATCACGCAACCCCCCGCCCCAGAAGGAATCCTGGTAGTCCGAACCTTCGTAATCGCAAATAGGAGGCTTAGTCATTCGCTCCATTGCCGCGCCCGATGCCCATGTAAGTGAAACCTAGCCTGAGCATGTATTCCGGATTATAGATATTGCGACCATCCAGGAGAATCGGCTGCTTCAGCAGGGAGCGGATGCGTTCCATGTCCAGGTTCTTAAATTCATTCCATTCGGTCACCACGATCAGGGCATCGCAACCGGTGGCCATTGTGTAGGGATCATCCATCAATTCAACCGCCGGCATCATTGAGCGTGCCACATCCATTGAGATCGGATCGTAGCCGCGCACACTTGCGCCGCCAGCCAGCAGTCCCTGGGCAATGTCTGTAGCCGGGGCATCGCGCATATCATCCGTATTGGGTTTGAAGGCCAGACCCAACAAGCCGATGGTTTTTCCTTTTAACCCTCCCAGCAAATTTTCCATGCTCTTGACAGCCTGGACCCGCCTGTCAGCGTTTATATCCATGACGGCATTGAGCAGTTGTGGGTGGCGTCCTTTCTCGGCTGCCATGAAAGCCAGTGCTCTGACATCTTTGGGGAAGCACGAACCTCCCCAGCCCAGTCCGGCATCCAGGAAACTGGGACCGATGCGTTTGTCGTAGCCCATGCCAGCCGCCACTTCTTTTACATCCGCTCCCAATACATCGCAGATATTGGCGATCTCATTAATAAAGGAGATCTTGGTTGCAAGGAAGGCATTGGAGGCATACTTGATCATTTCGGCTGTTCGCAGGTCGGTTATGACGATGGGGGCTCGCAAAGGCAGGTGCAATTGGGCAACCTTTTCGGCGGCTTCCCGATTCAGGGATCCCAGCACGGTGCGATGTGGCTGCATAAAATCGCTGATGGCAGCCCCTTCGCGCAGGAACTCGGGGCAGGAGACCACTGAGAATGGGATGGGTTTGGGTTGAGTGCGCGTGATGATGTCTGCCACCCAGTCTCCGGTGCCGACCGGGACAGTGGATTTGTTGATCACAACCAGCGGGGAGGTCATGTTTTCGGCGATCGAACGGGCAGCTGCGGCAACGTATTGCAGGTCAGCTTCTCCATTAACTGCAGAGGGGGTGCCTACGGATATGAATACAAATTCAGCTCCGTTGAGCGCTTCCGCATAAGATGTAGTAAAGTGTAAACGCCCGGCTTTAACATTACGCTTGACCAGTTCATCCAAACCTGGTTCATAGATCGGCATGATGTTATTTTTCAGACCATCTACCCGCTTTTGATCTATATCTAGGGCTACGATATGATTTCCCAGGTCAGCAAAGCATGCGCTGGTTACAAGCCCTACATAGCCGACACCGACGACGCAAATTCTCTTCATGTTCAGATCTCTCCCTTTTAGTAAATATTCACACAAATAATAAACACCTTATTATACCAGAAAATACAAGCGCAGGCAGCCAGCTGTTA
>Ga0172368_10006362_pt1 | contig 12739 bp, 7 predicted proteins | sample Lak11m_FD_114540 | JGI IMG/M metagenome (GOLD analysis project Ga0172368, IMG submission 114540) | Freshwater microbial communities from Kabuno Bay, South-Kivu, Congo - kab_022012_11m | ecosystem: Environmental > Aquatic > Freshwater > Lake | place: Democratic Republic of the Congo: South-Kivu...
CTGGGGGCGATCGAATCACTGCTGTGCGGGGCGGTCGGCTCCAACATGACCGGGGTGCGCCTGCAGGCCAACCAGGAGCTGATCGCGCAGGGGATTGGCAACATCGTCACGCCGTTCTTTGGCGGCGTGCCGGCTACGGCGGCGATCGCGCGTTCCTCGGTGGGGATTAAATCGGGCGGGCAGACGCGCCTGGTGAGCGTGATCCACGCGCTGGGGCTGCTGCTGTCGATGTTCCTGCTGGCGCCGGTCATGGCGCGCATCCCGCTGGCGGCGCTGGCGGGGGTGCTGATGGTGACGGCCTGGCGCATGAATGAGTGGGAAGCGATCCGCTTTATTTTCAGCAAGCGCTTCAAGACGGATATGCTGGCCTTCGCGGTGACGATGCTGGCGACGATCACACTCGACCTGACGCAGGCGATCCTGATCGGCTCGTTTATGGCCGGGGCGGTTTTCCTCAACAACATCGCCACGCTGGAGGTGGAAATCAGCGAGGTGGACGTGGACAAGCTGCGCGCGAAGGGGATCGAGACGAACGGGGAGTGCAGTCATGTGTGTGCAGCCTTCTTGACCGGGCCGCTGTTCTTCGCGGCGACCGGGCAGTTCTACGAGGCTTTTTCCAACCTGGGCGACACGCACGCGCTGATCCTGTCGATGCGCGGGGTGCCGCTGCTGGACACGTCTGGCTTGGAAGCAATCCGTCGCCTGTATGAGCGGCTGCACAAGCAGGGCGGGACGCTGATGTTCGCCGGGATGCACGGCGGACCCAAGCTGATGATGGAACGCGGCGGGCTGGTGGAAGCGGTGGGCGAGCAGAACTTCTTCTGATCGAGCGACCAGGCGATCGTGGAGGCGGAGCGGCGCGGGTGCGCCTTCTGCAAGCCCGGGGATTAGAGGTTGAGGTAGGGGCGGATTTCGTCCTCGGCGCTCTTGCGCAGCTCCATCAGCTTGATGGCGTAGCGGTGCATGGCGGATTCTTCCAGGGTTTGGGGCGTCCAGGCGGGGACGGGAACCGGGCTGCCGTTTACATCCAGGGCGACGAAGACGATCACGCAGTGGGTAGTCTGCTGGCGCACGCTCTGGCGCGGGTCGCCGGCCTGAACGTCGACGGCGATGTGCATGCTGGTGTTGCCGGTGTAGATCAGGCGGGCGCGGGTTTCGACCAGGTCGCCGATGTGGATGGGGCGGTAGAAGCGGATGCCGCCGACATAGCCGGTCACGCAGGACAGGCCGCTCCAGCCCACCGCGCAGGTGTAGGCGGCCTCGTCGATCCATTTCCTGACGTTGCCGCCGTGGACGTTGCCGAAGAAGTTGGCGTCCTGCGGCGAGGCGAGGAAGCGCAGGGTGGTTTCGTGCTGGCGGGTATCAGGGAGTGTCATTTGGCTTTTGAGACATATTTGCGCTGCCACTCGTAGATTTTGTTGAGGGCTTCGATGGGGGTGAGGGCGTTAACGTCCAGACCTTTTAGTTCATCCAGCATCGGGTTGGTTTCGGGGAAGAGGGCCATCTGTTGGGCGGCGGCGGGGTTGATCTTGACCGCTTTGCCGGAGGAAGTTTCGAGCAGGCGAAGAATTTCGTTGGCGCGCTGGATGACCGGTTTGGGCAGCCCGGCCAGCTGGGCGACGTGGATGCCGTAGGAGCGGTCGGCCCCGCCGGGGATGATCTTGTGCAGGAAGACGACCTGAGCGCCCGATTCGCTGACGGCGACGTTGTAGTTGCGCACACCGGGCAGGGTTTCGCTGAGCTGGGTCAGCTCGTGGTAGTGGGTGGCAAAGAGGGTGCGCGCGCGCAGGGCGGGGTGGTTGTGGATGTATTCGACTACCGCCCAGGCGATCGAGACGCCATCGTAAGTGCTGGTGCCGCGCCCGATTTCGTCGAGGATCAGCAGGCTGCGCCCGGTGGCGTGGTTGAGGATGTTGGCGGCCTCGATCATCTCGACCATGAAAGTTGACTGCCCGGCGTGGATCTCATCCTGCGCGCCGATGCGGGTGAAGATGCGGTCGACCAGGCCGATGCGGGCGGCGGCGGCCGGGACGAAGCTGCCGATCTGGGCCATCAGCACGATCAGGGCGGATTGGCGCAGGAAGGTGCTTTTGCCACTCATGTTGGGGCCGGTGATCAGGCGCACGATCTCACCGGGCTCGAAGGCGGTGTCGTTGGGGACGAAGCGCTCGCCGTGCAGGCCGCGCTCGACAACCGGGTGGCGCCCGTCCTGGATGTGCAGCACGTCTTCAGCGGACAGTTCGGGCCTGACATAACCGCCCAGGGCGGCGGCCTCGGCCAGCGAGGCGTAAGAATCCAGCTGGGCCAGGGCGCGCGCGGTTTCGAGCAGGCGGCGGGCGGCTTGGGCCAGCTGGGCGCAGACTTCCTGGAACAGGCGGTTTTCGATCTGGCGGATGTGATCCTCGGCGTTGAGCACCAGCGCTTCGTACTCTTTCATCTCGGGGGTGATGTAGCGTTCGGCGTTGACGAGGGTCTGCTTGCGGATGTAGTCGGCGGGGACGCTGTCGTCTTTGGCGCGCGAGACTTCGATGTAGTAGCCAAAGACCTTGTTGTAGCCGACCTTGAGCGATTTGATGCCGGTGCGCTCACGTTCGACGCCTTCCAGGTTGGCGATCCATTCGCGGGCGTGTTTGGAGGCGTGGTTGACGTTGTCCAGCTCGCTGGAGAAGCCGGCGCGGATGACGTTGATGTTCTGCAGGGTGGCGGGCGGGTCGTCGGCGATGGCGGCTTCGAGCAGGGCCAGCTGTTCGGCGCAGGGCGACAGGCGCGCCAGGGCAGGCTGGAGCGGGCCGTCCTGGGGCGGGAAGAGGGCGCGCACGGCGGGCAGGCCGCGCAGGGTGGCGCGGATGGCAACCAGGTCGCGCGGCAGGGCGTGGCCGGAGATGACGCGGTTAACCAGGCGTTCCAGGTCGTTGAGCGGGCGCATGACCGCGCGCAGTTCGGCGCGCAGCAGGCCGTTTTCGACCAGGCAGGTCACGGCGTCCTGGCGCTGCTGGATGGCGCGCGGGTCGAGCAGGGGCTTACTGACCCACTGGCGGATCTGGCGCTTGCCCATCGGGGTGACGGTGTAGTCAAGGACAGAGAGCAGGCTGCCCTCCTCGCGGCCCTCACGGATGGTCTCGGTCAGCTCGAGGTTGCGGCGGGTGGCGGCGTCGAGGACCATGAACTCGCTCAGGCTGTAGGTGCTGATGGCGGTCAGCAGCTTGAGGGCGGAGGGCTGGGTTTCCTGCAGGTACTGCAAGATCGCGCCGGCGCAGCGCACGGCCAGGGGCTGCCCGCGCAGGCCGTAGCCGTCGAGGGTGGATACCTGGAAGTGGGCAGAGAGCGTATCCGCGCAGCGGGCGGGTTCGAAGCGCCAGGCCGACCAGCGCGTCAGGTGGCCGGGCAGGCCGTCGGGCAGGTCGCCGTTATCGGGGGCGAGCACCTCAGCCGGGTTGAGACGGATCAACTCGGCGCGCACGGCGGCGGAGATGTCTTCGCTGTGCAGTTCGGTGGCGGCAAACTCGCCGGTGGTGATATCGGCATAGGCTACCCCGGCGCGCCCATCCTGGATGACGATCCCGGCCAGGTAGTTGTTGCGGTCGCCTTTGAGCAGCCCCGGCTCGATCAAGGTGCCGGGGGTGACGACACGCACCACCTCGCGCGGGAACAGGCCCTTGACCGGGTTTTCGCCGACCTGCTCGCAGATGGCGACGTGGAAGCCTTTGTCGATCAGGCGCGCGAGGTAGTTTTCGGCGGCGTGGTAGGGGATGCCAGCCATGGGCACGCGCACGCCGCGCGCGACCGGGCGCGAGGTCAGGACGATATCCAGCTCGCGCGAGGCGGTTTCGGCGTCCTGAGCGAAGGTTTCGTAGAAGTCGCCCAGGCGGAAAAAGAGGATGGCGTTGGGGTACTGGCGCTTGATGTCCAGGTACTGCTGGCGGATGGGGGTCACATCGTCGGTCATAAGGATCTATTGTACGCGAATACGGCAGCGGATGATTAGGAGAAATTTGCATTACAATCACAGCCAGATTATGTCCAAAACGGCCCGTCTGATCCTTTCTACTGTTTTGCGCCTGGCGGCGCTGCTGCTGCTGGGCGCGGCGGGCTGGCTGGTGTACCAGCAGGCGCAGCGCTACGCGCTGGAGCGGGCGGTCTATCCGGCGGGTGTGACGGTCGCGGGGATCCCGATGGGGGGATTGGAGATGGGCCAGGCGATCGAACGGCTCAACCGGGCATACCTTGAGGTGCCGGTCGAGCTGCGCTACCACGGCGCGCTGATCCAGATGGACCCGGCCGAGGCTGGCCTGATCCTCGATTACGGCGCAATGCTGACGCCGGCCGAGGTGGCCCGCACCCGCGAGGGTTATTGGCAGGAGGTGTGGGACCGGCTGTGGAACCGTCCGCCCGCCGCGCAGGCGCTCGACGTGCCGCTGGCAGTCACTTTCTCCGAAGAACGGCTGCGCGCTTTCCTCAAGGAACAGGTTGCTGCGCGCTACGACGAGGCGCCGGTCGCCGCCGCGCCGGTCGCGGGCACGCTGACCTTCAGCCCGGCGCGGCCTGGCGCCGAACTGGATATCGACCAGGCGGTGCCGGCCATCGCCGCGGCCTTGCGCTCGCGCAGCGCGCGCCAGGTCGAGCTGGTGTCAAAACCGCTGCCTGCTCCAACTCCCGCGCTGGACGGTCTGCGCCTGCTTTTCGAGCAGGTCATACAGCGCATGGGCTACCAAGGGGTGCTCGAGCTGTACCTCAGCAGTCCCAAGACCAGTGACAAAATTGAGCTAGCCTACCTGCAGGGCCAGGCCATCCAGCCAGGGATCGCTTTCACCGCGGCCAGCACGATGAAAATCCCGATTATGATCTCGGTCTTCCGCCGCCAGCCCGATCCGCTGCCGGCCGATATACGGGCCATGTTTACGGCGATGATTGAGTTTTCGGATAATGACATATCGGACAAGCTGATCCAGACGATCGAGCCCAACCTTGGCCCGCTGCAGCTGACCAAGGATTTGCGCACGCTGGGCCTGCAGAATTCATTCCTGGCCGGTTATTATTATCCCGGCGCGCCGCTGCTGCAGCGCTTTGAGACGCCCGCCAACCAGCGCAGCGACGTGGACACCACGCCCGACGCCTACAACCAGACCACGCCGGGCGAGATGGGAGTCTTGCTGGAAGCCATCTACACCTGCGCTGAGACCGGTCAGGGTGCGCTGCCAGCGGCTTTCCCCGGCCAGCTGACGCAGAGCAAGTGCACGCAGATGATTGATTTTCTAGCCAACAACCGCAACGGGGTGCTGCTGGAGGCGGGTCTGCCCGAAGGCACGCGGGTTGCCCACAAACATGGCTGGACCAGCGACAGCGACGGGCTGATCCACGCAATCTCAGACGCCGGGATCATCTTCACCCCCGGCGGTGATTTTATCCTGTCGATCTATATCTACGATCGCGAGCAGGTCAATTGGGACCGCATGAACGTGCTGTTCGCCCTGCTCACCGAGGCCGCCTACAATTTTTACAACCTGCCAAAATAGATCGAATGCGGGCAACGACAAGGGTTGCCCCTACCGGCTCTTCAACGGTTATAATCGGCTGCATGCGCACCGCTCATCTTTACACCGCTGTTTTTTTCTCCGGTATGACCACCCTGGCGGCCGAATTGGCCGCGTCACGCCTGCTGGAAAACCACTTTGGCACCAGCAACCTGATCTACGCCAGCATTATCGGCCTGATCTTGATCTACCTTACCGCCGGCTACTTCGTCGGCGGGCGCTGGGCCGACCGCTCGCCCTACCCGCGCACCTTCTTTCAGATTTTGGCCTGGGGTGCGTTTACCGTGGGGCTGATCCCGCTGCTCTCGCGCCCGGTGCTGCGCCTGGCTTCCGATGCCTTCGACCAGCTGCAGCTGGGGGCGCTGATCGGGTCGTTTGTGGTGGTAATGGTATTGTTTATCATCCCGATCACCCTGCTCGGGATGGCCTCGCCGTTTGCGATCCGCCTGGCGATCTCGGACCCGGCCAGCGCGGGACGCATTTCCGGTCGGATCTACGGCATTTCCACGCTGGGGTCGTTCCTGGGTACTTTCCTGCCGGGATTGGTGTTGATTCCGTTGATCGGCACCTACCGCACCTTCCTGGCGATCAGCGCGGTTATGCTGCTGATCGCGCTGTATCTGCTCGGGCGCAGCTCGGGCTGGCGGCTGGTGCTGTATTACCTGTGGATGCCGCTGGTGCTGGCCGCGCTGGCGGTCCTGGGAGTCAGCGGCTTTGACAAGCCTTCTAGCGGGCTGATTTATGAAACGGAATCGTCCTACAACTATATCCAGGTGCTGAACGACAACGGGTATCACTACCTGCGGCTGAACGAAGGCCAGGGGATTCATTCGATCTATCACCCCGACAATCTGTACTACTCCGGGCCGTGGGAGCAGGTGCTGGCGGCGCCTTACTTCAACCCCGCCCCCTACAACCCCGGCCGCCTGCAAAGCGTGGCGATCATCGGCCTGGCGGCGGGGACGACCGCGCGCCAGATCAGCGCCGCCTACGGTCCGATCCAGATCGATGGATTTGAGATCGATCCGAAGATTGTCGAGGTTGGAAGGCGCTATTTTGACATGAACCAACCCAACCTGAACGTGATCGTGCAGGACGGGCGCTACGGCCTGGCGCACAGCCCACGCCGCTACCAGGTGATCAGCATCGACGCTTACCGACCGCCCTATATCCCCTGGCACATGACCACGCGCGAGTTCTTTAGCGAGGTGCGCGACCACCTGAGCGAGGACGGCGTGCTAACGATTAACGTGGGGCGCGCGCCGAGCGACCGCAGCCTGATCAACGATCTGAGCGCGACCTTGCTGACCGTTTTCCCCAGCGTGCATGTGATGGACGTGCCGGGCAGCTTCAATTCGATTCTGTACGCGACCGTCCAGCCGACCGACGCTGGCAACCTGAGCGCCAACCGGCTGCAGCTGCTCCAGCAAGGCGCTGATGAGCTGATCCTGATGGCCGTCCAGACGGCCATTGAAAACCTGCAACCTGCCCCGCAGGGTGGCATCGTGTATGACGATGATCGCGCGCCGATCGAATGGATCACCAACAATATGATTATCCGTTTCTTCTTGAACGGGGAAGAGAAGATGCTGCAATGAACAAAACCCTGCTGCGCATCGGCCTGGGCCTAGTCACCCTGATCATCCCGTTTTTCCTGATCATGAGCGCGGTGCGTGTCCTGATCCAGCCCTGGTACCCGCGTTTCGAATACCGCACGCCAGATTTTCCGCCAGACCCGTACGGGTTCACCCTGGCTGACCGCCTGAAATGGGCCGGGCTGTCGATCGAATACCTGACTAACGACGCGGATATTTCCTTCCTGGCCGACCTGCGCCTGCAGGATGGCAACCCGCTCTTCAACGAGCGCGAGCTGAGCCACATGCTGGACGTCAAAATCGTGGTGCAGAAGATGTACCAGGCCTGGAATATCCTGGCGGTGGCTCTGCTTGCGGCTTTCGGGCTGGCCTGGCTGGGCAAACGCCTGCCGGAGCTGGCGGGGGCGCTGGCCAACGGCGGCAAACTCACCATCACCCTGATCGTGTGTGTCCTGGCTTTGGTCGCGGTCAGCTTTGACTGGCTCTTCACGATGTTCCACCGCCTGTTTTTCACCGGCAACACCTGGATTTTTCTGTATTCCGACTCGCTCATTCGACTGTTCCCCATCCCGTTCTGGCGGGATGCGTTTATCTGGATGGGCGTGCTGACCATCGGCACAGCCGTGCTTTTGATCGTGTTTGGCGGGCGCGCCGCCCGCCAAACAGCCTGATAAGCCTTCTCATTTTGCTTCACTTTTCAAGGAGCTTCGCGTGATCAATAAATACCCCCCCATCAACCCGCGTTTCCCGCATTTTCTGCACGGCGGTGACTACAACCCCGACCAGTGGCCCGAAGAGGTCTGGACGGAAGATATGCGTTTGATGAACCTGGCCAACTGCAACGCGATGAGCGTGGGCATTTTTGCCTGGACCAAGCTCGAGCCGGAAGACGGGCGCTATGAATTTGGCTGGCTGGACAAGATCATGGATATGCTGGCGGCCAACAACGCCTACGCCGTTTTGGCCACTCCCAGCGGGGCGCGCCCGGCCTGGATGTCGAAAAAGTATCCCGAAGTGCTGCGCGTGCGCCCTGAACGGCTGCGCAACCAGCACGGCGTACGCCACAATCATTGCTTCACCTCGCCGGTCTACCGCGCCAAAACTGCGGCAATCAACCGCGCCCTGGCCGAGCGTTACAAAGATCACCCGGCTTTGCTGGTCTGGCATATTTCCAATGAGTTCAATGGCGAATGTCATTGCGACCTGTGCCAGGAAGCTTTCCGCACCTGGCTTAAGAAGAAGTATGACAATGACCTCGACAAGCTCAACCAGGCCTGGTGGGCGGCCTTCTGGAGCCACACCTTTACCAGCTGGGACGAGGTCGAGTCGCCATCGCCTACCGGTGAATCGCACCTGCACGGGCTCAACCTGGATTGGAAACGCTTCTGCACGGATCAAACCATCGATTTCTTCAACCATGAAGTCGCCCCGCTGCGCGAAGTCACGCCAGACGTGCCTGTCACTACCAATTTCATGGGTCTGTTCCCCGGCCTGAACTACCCCAAGTTCGCCGAAGCGGTCGACGTGATCAGCTGGGACAGCTACCCGGTCTGGCACACCACCGGTTCGGACTGGCGGCTGGGCGCGCAGATCGCTTTCATCCACGATCAGAACCGCGCGATGAAGGGCGGCAAACCCTTTATGCTGATGGAATCGACCCCCTCCAACACCAACTGGCAGCCGATCCCCAAGCTCAAACGGCCAGGGATGCACATGCTGAGCAGCCTGCAGGCGGTGGCGCACGGCTCCGATACGGTGCAGTACTTCCAGTGGCGCAAGAGCCGCGGCAGCTCAGAAAAATTCCACGGCGCGGTCGTTGACCACGTCGGGCACGAAAACACGCGCGTCTTTCAGGATGTGGCCGATTTGGGCGCAGTCTTGAAACAGCTCGACCCGCTGATCGGCACGACCACCCGGCCCGAAGTCGCGATCTACCTGGATTGGGAAAACCGCTGGGTAATCGACGATATGCAGGCACTGGGGCGCGACCGGCGCAAATACCCCGAGACGGTCATCGAGCACTACCTGCCGTTCTGGAAAATGGGCATCCCGGTGGATGTGATCAGCGCCGAGGCCGATATCTCCGGCTATAAGCTGGTCGTCGCGCCGATGCTGCACATGCTTAAAACTTCCACCGCCGCGCGCATCCGCGACTTTGTGCAGGCAGGCGGGACCTTCGTCACCACCTATTGGAGCGGGATCGTCGATGAGCACGATTTGTGCTACCTGGGCGGCTGGCCCGGCGGCGGGCTGCGCGAGGTGCTGGGCGTCTGGGACGAGGAAACCGACACGCTGGCCCACGGCGAGACCAACCATGTCCTGGCCGCCCCAGGCAATGAACTGGGCCTGTCCGGCTCATTTGAGGCGAAAGACTACTTCGCCCTGATCCATGCCGAGACGGCGCGCGTGCTGGCCAGCTTTGCCAGCGATTTCTACGCCGGGCGGCCCGCGCTGACCCTCAACGATTTTGGCCAGGGCCAGGCGTACTACATTGCCTCGCGCAACCAGGAACGCTTCAACGATGAGTTCTTTGGCACGCTGGCCGAAAAACTGGGGCTGAAGCGGGCGCTGGCAGGCGCGCTGCCCGAAGGCGTGACTGCCACCGAGCGCGGGGACGGGGAAAACCGTTTCATCTTTGTGATGAATTTCAACCCTGCAGCGGCGCAGGTGTCCCTGGGCAGCTCGACCTACACGCGTTTGCTGGATGGGTGCGATGTTTCTGTCAGCCTGGATCTGCCCGCCTACGGCGTTGAAATCTTGAAGGCGCAGTAAGAACCGGCCCAAAAATACCATTGTGTGTTCAAAATTTGCGGCTCAGCCGCAAATTTTGAACACACAAAACATTTTTCAAACTGTAGTTTGAGCACAACCCCGGTCGATTGATTTGCACAGTCGCTTAACTGGGCCAAAAGTAACGCGATAAACATTATAAAAAATATCATCTCTATATCCTTTCATTTGCCGCTCAGAATTCTTACAATTTAGTTCAAGCAGGCCTGGCAGGTTTACGGCCGCGCAGTTTATAGATCAGGAGGCAAACCATGAAACGGTCTTTCTGGATTTTGGGATTGGCGATGCTGGGCATTTTGATTACGGCGAGTCTCAATGCCGCGCAGGCTCAGAACGGGACTGCATTATCTTTCACTACATTCCTGCCGATGCTGACCACGACCGGCGGCATCCCTCCCACTGGCGGCCATGCCGGGATCACCGCTTATAACGGGCCGCAGACCTGCATCGCCTGTCACCCGTCCGAAGCGCAGGGCGCGTTGCACTCCGAACATGTCCAGTGGGCGGGCAAATGGAAGGAAGTTAACACCTACTGCACCGCGCCGGAACCGGCAGATTATGCCTGCTTGAGCTGCCATGCCACCACGGGTAAAGTGACGGACCTGACAGAAAACGACGTGGACTGCCTGATTTGTCACCAGGACAAATATCAACGCTCGCTGCAGCCGCTGACGATCGATGTGACGATCACGGACTGGCAAGGTAACATCAAGGTCTATCACACGCCCCAGAAAAACGCGCAGGGCAATTACACCTTCCAGCCGCGTTATGACCTGATGGCCCCAGGCACAACGATGGTGCAGCTGGCCCAAACGGTGCATCTGCCCACCCGCGCCACTTGCCTGCGCTGCCATGCCAAGGCGGGCGGCGGCGACGGCGTCAAACGCGGCGACCTGAGCACAGCCAGCATCAACCCGGCTTACGCCTCCGATGTGCACCTCTCGCCCCAGGGCGGCAATCTGCTGTGCCAGGACTGCCATGTGCCATCCAACCACCAGATCCCGGGCAAGGGGATTGACCTGCGCATCGCGGAAGGCGGCACGGTGAAAGCCTGCGCCGACTGCCATGCTTCAGATGTCGGCGGCCATTCCGCCCGCTTAAAAAATCACATGGGCCGGGTCAGCTGCCAGACCTGTCATATTCCGAAATACGCCAAGGACGTGGCGACAGAGATGTCACGTGACTGGCGCAGTCCGCACTGGAACCCGGCTGGCTGCAATGGCCAGGGAGCCTGGATTGGTGAGGAGGTCAAGGCGCAAAACGTCCAGCCCGGTTACGTATTCTGGAACGGTCAAAGCAGCATTTACAGCCTGGCCGATGCCATCCAACATGACTCGGATGGGCGCTACACGCTGGCGCGCGCGTCCGGCTCGATCACCGACGGCAAGATCTACCCGATCAAAGAGCATACTGCCTGGCAGCCTCGTTCCAGCGTGACCGGACAGATGGTCCAGTACGATGTGCTTTGGAACTTCTGGACGGGCTTTTTTGAAGAAGCCGCCCAGCGCGGTCTGCTGTTCATGGGACTGCAGCCGTTGGATGGGCAGGGCAACAAGACCTATGAATGGGTCAATGCCCGCGCTGAACAGCTGATCACGCATGGGGTCGAGCCAGCCAGCAACGCGTTGGAATGCCAGGACTGTCACGGCGGCGGCCAGATGGATTTTCAGTCGATGGGCTACGCGCTCAAAGGCCCGCACAGCCAGGTCTGCACCCAATGCCACGAGAGCGAGGATAACCCTGGGTTCAACTCGGTCCACGATAAACATGTCAAAGATAAAGGCTACGACTGCTCGCGCTGCCACAGCTTTTCCCGGCCCGAGCGCGGGCTGCGCTAAACGCGTCCCTTTGTAGACACAAAACAGGCGGCCGAAAGGCCGCCTGTTTTGTGTCTAAGCTCTGTTTTAGCGAATAGCCGGCGGGTTTTCCGCGTCCGCGGAGGGGTTAAACAGGTGCATATTGTCCATGTTGAAGACAATCTGGACCTGCTCGCCGATCTGGAAGCGGGTGCGCGGGTCAACGCGGGCGACAAACAGGTTCTTGCCGGTGAGCAGATAGAGGAAAATTTCATTTCCCATCAGCTCGGTCACGTCCACCTTGGCCTCAACGGGGGCGGCATGGATGCCTGGAGGGGCGTACATCGGGTTGTGGATATCTTCCGGCCGGATGCCGAAGATAACATCCTTGCCCAAGAACGGCATATAAGCCGCGGTTTTGCCCTCGGGGATCTTGACATTGAAGGATTCGCCGTCCACGATCAGGTTGGCGCCTTCTTTGCGAATCTTGGCTGGGAAGAAGTTCATCGCCGGGGAGCCGATGAAGCCGGCCACAAACAGGTTCGCCGGGTGGTCATAGAGGTTCTGCGGGGTGTCGAGCTGCTGCAGAAGACCCTTGTTCATGACCGCGATGCGGGTCGCCATGGTCATGGCTTCGGTCTGGTCGTGGGTCACATAAATGAACGTGGTCTGAAGGCGCTGGTGGAGCTTGCTGATCTCAGCGCGGGTCTGGACGCGGAGTTTTGCGTCCAGGTTGGACAGCGGTTCATCGAAGAGGAAGACCTTCGGCTCGCGCACGATGGCCCGCCCCACCGCGACACGCTGGCGCTGACCACCAGAGAGTTCGCGCGGTTTCCGCTTCAACAGGTTTTCGATGCCCAGGATCTGGGCAGCTTCCTCAACGCGGCGTTTGATTTCGTCCTTGGGGACTTTGCGCAGCTTGAGGCCGAAGGCCATGTTGTCGAATACGGTCATGTGGGGGTAGAGCGCGTAAGCCTGGAAAACCATCGCGATGTCGCGGTCCTTGGGAGGAACATCGTTCACCACC
>Ga0172368_10006364_pt1 | contig 12730 bp, 9 predicted proteins | sample Lak11m_FD_114540 | JGI IMG/M metagenome (GOLD analysis project Ga0172368, IMG submission 114540) | Freshwater microbial communities from Kabuno Bay, South-Kivu, Congo - kab_022012_11m | ecosystem: Environmental > Aquatic > Freshwater > Lake | place: Democratic Republic of the Congo: South-Kivu...
AGGTTTGGGGATTGGAACACCGCAAAGCGGTGTTCCAATCCCCAAGTCCCCTCTGCTCCCCGCCCCATTGGGGCGGGGCCGGGGGTGGGGTGTGCGGCTACAATTTTTCTTGAGAATGCCATAGCATCTGGCAGCCCCAGGGTTGCCAGATGCGCGGCTTTTTTGTATACTCAACCTCCGCAGCCAACGCCCGCGTTGGCTGTGTTCGCAACCTTCCCGAAGGTTGCGGGTTATTGAATCGATAGAGGTGATAATGGATACAATCCCAGTTTTGGCGATCCTCGCCGCGTTGGTGCTGTCTTACTTGATCGGCTCGATCCCGGTTGGATGGGTCGTGGTTAAGCTGTTCACCGGGCGCGATGTTCGCAAGATTGAGAGCGGGCGCACCGGGGGCACCAACGTGATGCGCGCGGCCGGCTTCGTGGCCGGCGCGCTGACTGCGATTGGCGATGTCAGCAAGGGCTTCGTGGCCAGCCTGATCGTGGCCTGGCTGCTGCCGGGTGATTTGCCTGTCAAGGTCTGGGTCCAGGTGGCGGCCCCCCTGGCGGCCGTCCTGGGTCACAACTATTCGATCTACCTGATCGAGCGCCGCGCCGATGGCAAGCTGGAGCTGCGCGGCGGGGCGGGCGGCGCGACCTGCTTCGGCGGCGCGATGGGCCTCTGGCCCTGGGCCGGCGCGTTCATGCTGCCCGTGGCCGTGCTGGTCTTCTTGCTGGTGGGTTACGCCTCCATGACCACCCTCAGCATCGCCGTCACCGCCACCGCGGTGTTTGCTTACCTGACCGTAGCCTATGGTTCGCCCTGGCAGTATGCCCTCTATGGCGTGGCCGGCTTTCTGATCCTGGGCTGGGCCCTGCGCCCCAATCTGGTCCGCCTGGCTAACGGCACCGAGCGCGCCGTCGGCCTGCGCGCCTACCTGAATAAACGGAAAGCCAGCCAGCAGAAATAAGCAGTTCCCCACCGGGTTCACAGAGTACACGGAGCGGAAAGCCAGCGGCGGATCGCTGTCCGACGTCCGGATAGCGGATAGCGGACAGCGTCTATGTTAAAATGAGGGTATGACCGAACTCACCCTGCAAACCCTGGTGCTGCCTGGCGCGGAAATCGGCCCCGAAAACCCGCTGCCGTTCTTCCGCGACCCTATCGAAAACCTGCCCGTGAGCGCGCTGGAGTCGCTGCCTGAGGCCAAGCGTGCCCACCTTGGCTGGCAAACCGGCTTCCGCGTGCTGCCCTACCGCATGCAGGACGGTTACACCCGCGAGCGCGCGCCGCAGACTTTCCGCGCTCTGGTGTTGGAGAACGAATATCTGCGCGCCACCTTCCTGCCCGAGGTCGGCGGGCGGCTCTATTCGCTGGTCTGGAAGCCGCTCGAGCGCGAACTGCTGCACTGCAACCCGGTCTTCCAGCCTGCCAACCTGGCGATCCGCAATGCCTGGTTTTCGGGCGGGATTGAGTGGAACATCGGCCAGTTTGGCCACACCTTCAGCACCTGCAGCCCGGTCTATGCCGCGCGCATCCGCGGCGGGCAGGGCGAGCCGGGCCTGCGCATCTACGAGTATGAGCGCGCCAAGGGCCTGTTCTGGCAGATCGACTTCTACCTGCCCGAGGGACTGCCCTTCCTGCTGGCCTACACGCGCGCGGTCAACCCCTGCGACGCGCCGGTTTCGATGTACTGGTGGACCAACATCGCCGTCAATGAGGGTAAAGACGTGCGCGTGCTGGCCCCGGCCCCAGAGGCGATCTACCTGGGCGTCGAGCAGGGCGAGCACGCCTTTGGCCTGACACAAATGCCCGGGCTGCCCTCGCTGAACGGCGCCGACGGCACCTACGCCCTCAACTCATCCTTTGCCAACGAATTTTTCTTCCAGTGCGAGCACTCGCCCATGCCCTGGGAGGCCGCCCTCGACGGGCGCGGCGAGGGCTTCGTCGAAGCCTCCACCCCGCGCCTGGCCTACCGCAAGCTGTTCGTCTGGGGCAGCCACCCTGGCGGGCGGCACTGGCAGGAGTTCCTCTCCCAGCCCGGCCAGGCCTACCTCGAGATTCAGGGCGGGCTGGCCCCCACCCAGGTCCACGGCCTGCCCATGCCCGCCCGCGCCGTCTGGGACTGGACCCAGGCTTTCGGCTTCCTGTGCGCCGACCCAGAAACCGTCCATGCGCCGGATTGGAACCTGGCCTGGCGCGAGACTGAAGCCGCCCTGCACGAGCGGCTCAGCCCGGCCCAGCTGAACGAGCTGGAGCAGGCCTGCCGCGCGCGCGCCGATCAGGCTCCCGAAGAGCTGTACGTGCATGGCGCCGGCTGGGGTGCGCTGGAAGCCCGCCGCCGCGCCGCCGCCGCGCAGCTGCCCGCCCCCGCCGGGCTGGCTTTCCCCGCCAGCGGCCTGGACGGCGAGCCGCGCAAGTGGCTGGCCCTGCTCGAGCGCGGCGCGCTGCCCGCCCAGGACGCCCTGGCCCTGCCGGGCGAGTGGATGGTCCAGCCCGAATGGGAAGCCCTGCTCGAGGCCAGCCTGGCCGCGCCGGGCGGCAGAACCTGGAACGCGCTTTTACACCTGGGCGTGATGCGCATGGAACGCTTCGACCTGGATGGCGCCGAGGCCGCCTGGCTGGACTCGATCCGCCTGCAGCCCTCCGCCTGGGCCTACCGCAACCTGGCCGTGCTGGCACTGCGCCGCAAACAGGTCGAGCGCTCGCGCGAATATTATGAAAAGGCCTGGGCGCTGGCCGAGCGCTCCGATGCGCCGCCCGCCGGGCTGGCCGTCGAATACCTGGCCATGCTGCAGGAGACCGGCCAGGCCGCCCGCGGCATGCAGGTCTATAACGCCCTGCCCGCCGCCGTCCAGCGCAACCAGCGCGTCCAGATCCTGCGCGGCCAGTTCGCCCTGGCCCTGGATGACCTGGACGCGGTCGAGCAGGTGCTGGCGATCGAGTACGCCGGGGTGCGCGAGGGTGAGACGGTCCTCAGCGACCTGTGGTTCGAGCTGCAGGCCCGCAAAACGGCGCGCCAGAGCGGCCGCGCCCTGGATGAGGATCTGCGCCGCGCGGTGCGCAAGACCTGCCCGCCGCCCAGCCGCATCGACTTCCGCAGCTTCAACGAGGCTTAGCTTGGGTTATATTCTGGCCCTCGAAGGCGGCGGCACGCGCAGCCAGGCTGTCCTGGTCGACCCGTCCGGCCAGGTTTGCGCCAGCGCCGCCGCCAAAGACGTCAATACCAACTTCACCGCCTACCAGGCCGCCCAGGCCGCCGTGCGCCAGGCCGTCAGCCAGGCCCTGGCCGGCGCGGGCGCGGATGGGGCGCAGGTCGATTGGCTGGTCTCGGCCCTGGTCGGCCCCAGGTTCGGCGCCGAGACCTACGCCGACCTCTGCCCGCGCGCCCGCTACCGCTATTACGCTGAAAGCCAGGTCGTCTTCGCGCGCGGCGGTTTTTACCGCCCGCACGGCGTGGCCCTGGTCGCCGCCACCGGCGCGACGGCCTGGGGCGTGCGCGCCGACGACGGCCGCCATGAGGCTTTCGGCGGCTGGGGCTCGCTGCTCGGCGACGAGGGCAGCGCCCACGCCCTCGGGCTTTCCGCCTTGCGCGCCTCCACCCGCGCCTTCGAAGGCCGCCTGGACGCCCCGACCCGCCTGGTCGAAGCCATCTCGGCCCACTTTCGCCTCGACCCGGCCGATTACCGCGCCGGGCTGGTGCGCGCGGCCTACGGCGGGCCGATCAGCCGGGCCGAGATCGCCGCCCTCGCCCCCCTGGTCACCCGCCTGGCCGCCGAAGGCGACGCGATCGCGCGCCGCCTGGTGCAAAAGACCGCCGCCGACCTGGCCTGGCTGGGCCTGCACGCGGCGCGCGCCCTGTTCAGCCCGGCCGAACGCTTTGACTATGTCGTTGCGGGCGGGCTGACCGCCGCGGGCGAGCCGATCCTCGCCCCGCTGCGCGCCGGGCTGGCCCAGGAATTCCCGCTCGCCCGCTTCATCGTTGGCAATCAAGACCCGGCCGTGGCGCTGGCCCGGCTGGCCATGTTCGATTTATCTCAGGAGAAACCATGACCCTCATTCAACGCTATTTCGAAGCCCTGCAAGACCGCATCGCCGCCATCGCCGCCGACACCGAACCGATCCAGGACGCGGCCAACCTGTGCGCCGACGCGCTGGCCAACGGCGGCGCGGTCCACATTTTCGACAGCGGCCACCTCGTTTCGCACGAGCTGATCAACCGCGCCGGCGGGCTGGTGGCCTTCAACCGCCTGGCCTTCTCGCTCAACGTCGACAACCCGGTCAAGGCCCGCGCCCAGGGCGAAGCCAATCCGGCCCTCTCCTACGCCTACATCCAGCACGTCTTTGACACCGCCCAGCTGCGCCGCGGCGACGTGCTCTTCGTCGGCTCCGTCTCGGGCAAGACCGCCAACGTGGTCGAGCTGGCCCTGCAGGCCCGCGCCCGCGGCCTCAAGGTCATCGTCATCACCGCCCTCGCCTACAGCTCGCGCCTGGAATCCGAACACCCCTCCGGCAAGCACCTCTACGAGGCCGCCGACCTGGTCCTCGACAACCACGCCCCCTACGGCGACGCCATGCTCAGCGTCGAAGGCCTGGAATACCCGGTCTGCCCCGCCTCCGGCATCGGCGCCGTGACCGTCCTGTGGGCGGTGGTGGCCGGACTGATCGAGGAAATGCTGGCGCGCGGCCTGCCCCCCACTGTCTTCCCCAGCATCAACCGCCCCGATGGCCGCGCCCTGGTCGGCCAGGTCGAGGCCGAAGCGCTGCGCAAAGGCTATTAATGAAGTACCTGGACGCGATCATCCGCCTGCTCGAGCAAGTGCGCGACACGCAGGAAGAAGCCATCGAGCAGGCTGCCCAGCGCGTCGCCGCCGCCATCCTCGACGGCCATCTCATCTACGTCTTCGGCGCGTCGCATGCCGGCATCCTGGCCCAGGAGATGTTCTACCGCGCCGGCGGGTTGGTCCCGGTCAACCCGCTCCTCCCGCCCGGCCTGACCACCGACGTGCGCCCCGTCACCCTCACCAGCCGCCTGGAGCGCCTGTCCGGCCTGGGGAAACACATCCTGGCCGAAACCCCCATCGGCGCGGGTGACGTGCTGATCGTCCACTCGGTCTCAGGGCGCAATGCCGTCGCGGTCGAGATCGCCGCCGAGGCGCGCGCGCGCGGCGCGTACGTCATCGCCCTCACCTCGCTGGCCTACTCGCGCTCCGTCGCCCCGCGCCAGCCCGGCATGGCGCGCCTGTTCGAGGCTGCCGACCTGGTCCTCGACGACCTCGCCCCCGTCGGCGATGCCCTGGTGCAGGTCGACGGCCTGGCCCAGAACGTCGCCCCCGCCTCCACCATCACCGGCGCCGCCATCCTGCACGAAGTGACAGTGCGCGCCGTCGAGCGCATCCTGCGCCAGACCGGCGACGCCCCCGTCTTCCGCAGCGCCAACCTCGACGGCGGTGACGAACTCAACCGCCGCTGGCTGGAGCACTACAAAGGCAAGCTGATTTACCTCTAGAACCCTCACCGTGGCCCTCGCAGCTCGGGGCATCCCTCCACCCCTTCGGGTGCACTGAAAAGTGTCCCGGAGGGAGAGGGTCAAAATGGCCTCTGGCCTCGCTCGGGGGAGGCGGGGGTGAGGGATCTGCCCAGACCGCGTTTCATCCCGCCCCCACCCCGCTCCGTCATTGCGAGGCCGCCCCGGGCCGAAGCAATCCCCACCTTGGCCCATCAAGCACTCCCTCTTCGCATATAATTACCCCACGCGAAACCACCAGGCGGGACATTCATACCACACGGGACCAGGTGCTCATTCATGTTTGAACAGGCATTTAAAAACATCGACGACATCCTCTGGAAAGAAGCCGGCTGCACCACCGAGCTGGATTACACCGAACAGACCTCCTGGCTGCTCTTCCTCAAATACCTCGACGGTTTAGAGCAAGACAAAGCCCTCGAAGCCGAGCTGGAAGGCAAAAAATATACCTACATCCTCGACGCGCCCTACCGCTGGGAGACCTGGGCAGCGCCCAAAAGCCCAGACGGCAAGATCGACCACAACAAGGCCCTGGTCGGCGACGACCTGACCGCGTTTGTCAACCAGAAGCTGATCCCCTACCTGCACGGGTTCAAGCTGCGCGCCAGCGGACCGAACACGATTGAATACAAGATCGGCGAGATCTTCGCTGAGATCAAGAACAAGATCTCCAGCGGCTACAACCTGCGCGAGATCATTGAGCACATGGATGAGCTGCGCTTCGGCTCGCAGGTGGAAAAGCACGAGCTTTCGCACCTCTACGAGGCCAAGATCAAGAACATGGGCAACGCCGGGCGCAACGGCGGCGAGTATTACACTCCGCGCCCGCTGATCCGCGCCATGATCCGCGTGACCCGGCCGCAAATCGGCGAAAAGATCTACGATGGCGCCTGCGGCTCGGCGGGCTTCCTCTGCGAGGCCTTCGACTACATGAAGGTCAGCAATACCCTGAGCACCAGTGATCTAAAGACTCTGCAGGAGCGCACCTTTTACGGCAAGGAGAAGAAATCGCTGGCCTATCTCATCGCCATCATGAACATGATCCTGCACGGCATCGAAGCCCCCAACATCCTCCACACCAACACCCTCGCCGAAAACCTGTCCGATATTCAAGAAAAGGACCGCTTCCAGGTCATCCTGGCCAACCCGCCCTTTGGTGGCAAGGAGCGCGGCGAGGTCCAGCAGAACTTCCCCATCCGCACCGGCGAGACCGCCTTCCTCTTTCTGCAGCACTTCATCAAGATGCTCAAAGCCGGTGGACGCGCCGCGGTGGTCATCAAAAACACCTTCCTCTCCAATGGCGACAACGCCTCGGTCAGCCTGCGCAAGCTGCTCCTGGAAAGCTGCGACCTGCACACCATCCTCGATTGCCCCGGCGGCACCTTCCAGGGCGCGGGCGTCAAGACCGTCGTCCTCTTTTTTGAGAAAGGCAAGCCCACCCGCAGGATCTGGTACTACCAGCTCGACCCGGGGCGCAGCCTGGGCAAGACCAACCCGCTCAACGACGACGACCTCGCCGAGTTCGTGGAGCTGCAAAAAACTTTCGCCACCTCACCCAAGAGCTGGAGCGTGGACGCGGCCACAGTCGATAAGACGACTTTTGATCTTTCTCCCAAGAACCCGGATGGCGGTGAGGTTGTGATGCACCGCAACCCACAGGAAATATTAGATGAAATTGACGCTTTAGATTCTGAGAGTATCGCAGTTCTAAAAACCGTCCGGGAGTTATTATGAAGAATGGGTGGCAAAAAAAGCGGCTTGGAGAACTTGCCGAACTAAGAGGTCGAATCGGTTGGCGAGGATTAACTGCCAAAGAATACACAGAGAGTGGCCCCCTATTTCTATCTGTTCACTCCCTTAATTATGGCGATTATGTTGATTATAGGGATGCTTTTCATATCAGTGAAGAACGATACTATGAAAGCCCCGAAATAATTCTTCAAGAAAATGATGTTTTAATTTGTAAAGACGGTGCTGGAATTGGGAAGGTGGGTATTGTCGGTCCACTCCCCGACAAAACCACTATCAATTCATCGCTTTTGCTGATCCGTCCAGGTAAGCAGCTCCTGCCGAAGTTCTTATACCGTTGCCTTTCAAGTCCGTATTTTCAGCAAATTGTTAATTCCCGTCTAAATGGCGCCACAACACCACACTTATATCAGCGTGATATTACAGAATTCCCTATAGTTCTCCCTCCTCTCCCCGAACAACGACGGATCGTCGCCATCCTCGACGAAGCCTTTGAGGCAATCACCACGGCCAGGGTCAATGCCGAGAAGAACAGGCAAAATGCCCGCGAATTGTTTGAGAGCTATTTACAATCTGTGTTCACTCAGGAAAGCCAAGATTGGCCAGAGACATGCTTGGGGGATGTGTGTAATTTTGTTCGAGGTCCATTTGGTGGAAGTTTGAAGAAATCTATTTTTGTTCCAGATGGATATGCTGTTTATGAGCAACAACATGCCATCTATGACCAGTTTGATAATGTCCGATATTTTATCGATGAAACTAAATTCAAAGAAATGAGGCGGTTCGAACTACTCCCAAACGACTTAATCATGAGTTGTTCTGGAACTATGGGGCGTGTTGCTATTGTGCCAGAGGGTATCAAAAGAGGTATCATCAACCAGGCGTTACTCAAATTGACCCCCAAAAAAAGAATTTTAAAGACATTCCTGAAACTGTGGATGGAAAGTATGGCTTTCCAAGGTGCTTTGAAAGAGTATTCGGGGGGCGCGGCGATTCAAAATGTTGCGTCTGTAAAAATTTTAAAAGAAATCAAGATCCCTCTGCCATCACTCATCGAACAAACACAAGTTGTTGAAAAGGTTCATAGCATTTATTCTGAAACCCAGAGACTCGAATCCATCTACCAACAAAAGATCGCCGCGCTGGATGAATTGAAACAGTCGCTGCTGCACCAGGCGTTCAGCGGGGAACTGTAAGTGAAGCAAAATCCACCCCCCATCCCGTCATTGCGGAGGCTTCCGACGAAGCAATCCCCCCGCTGGCACGCCAGGGAGATTGCTTCCCTCGCCCAGCCTCGGTCGCAATGACAAGTGATAGAACAACCGTTTTGATGCGCTCACCTGATGAGAGTTGTTATAAACAACCATCCTGCAAGATCGGCTTGTGATATATAATGAATTTATGGAAATCGTTCGTGGTGTAAATCCAGAGCGTGTTCGCTGGTGTTGCGCCGATCAGGGCATCACACCAGACGTGCTTGCAGCCCAGGTGGGAATTGCGCCCATTACGCTTCAGCACCTGATGCAGGGCCAGGACAGCCTCACCTTCAACCAACTGCGCAAAATTGCCCAGCATTTTAACAGGGGCGTTTTGTTTTTCCTGGAGCCTGGGCCTGTGGATGAGACAGCCTTGCACACGCAGCAATTTCGCACGCTCGCCAATCAAAAGCCTGAGCTGACTCCGAAACTTAAGGCTCTGATTGAGCGGGTTGAAAAACAGCGCGAAATTTATCTGGGACTGCTCGAAGAACTGGATGATCCAGAACGGCCCCGCTTTTCACCGCCCAATTTCCAAGGCCAGGACATTCGCAGCATGGCACTAATCGTGCGTGAATGGCTGCGCTTAGGCGATCGTAATAGCTTTGATACCTATCGCGAAGCGGTCGAAGCGCGGGGAATCCTGGTGTTTCGCAGTAACGGCTATAACGGGAAATGGCAGATACCAAAGGAAAGCTCGATTCTGGGGTTTTCTCTCTACGCTGCAGAATGGCCTGTGATCGTCGTGAGAAAATCTTATTCGGATGCGCAGCAAACTTTCACCCTCATGCATGAGCTTGGCCATTTGCTGATTCATCGCATCAGTTCCATTGACGACGAACGTGATTTTCAATCACGCGATGGTCAAGAACGCGAGGCCAATGCCTTCGCGGGTCAATTACTGGTCCCTGACAGTTTTTTGGATTCCATTGATGACACACAACGCCCTGAGGATGTCTCAGATTTTGATGTTTGGCTTCAAGAGCCTCGTCGCGCGTGGGGTGTCAGCAGCGAAGTGATTTTACGCCGGTTATTAGATGCCAACCGCTTGTCACAAAGTCTCTACAATTCGTATCGCCAGTGGCGGGCACAACTGCCCAATATCTCGAAAAGCGGTGGGAGCAGGGCATACCGGTTCCGGGAACCGCAGCATGTATTTGGGAATACGTTCGTTCGTACAGTCTTGGATGCGATCAATTCCCGCCAGGTCACGCTGGCTAAGGGCAGCAGCTATCTCGATGGTTTAAAAATAAAGGATTTGCATCATTTGGAACGTTTCTATGCAGATATTTGATGCATCCTCTATGATTTATGCCTGGGATAATTATCCCCTGCGTCAATTTCCCCCTTTGTGGAATTGGATGGCACGGCAAGTAGAAGAGGGAATCCTGGTGATGCCAGATGTCGCCTATGGCGAAGTCAATCAATCGGATCCGGATTGCGCTTCTTGGTTGAGAAATCACAGGCTTGTTCGCTTGGAAGTCACAAATGAAATTCTGCAAATTGCGCTTCAGATAAAAAATTTACTGGGCATCGTAGGTGACCGGTATCATCCAAACGGGGTTGGTGAAAACGATATTTTGATCATCGCCACGGCACATGTGCATCAAAGTGAATTAATATCAGACGAAGGACGCCAGGCGGTCCCGCCGGTGAATGCTTCTAGAAGAAAGATTCCCTCGGTGTGCAGCATGCCAGGGGTGGCAGTTCCTTGCTACAATTTTGTCGAGTACATTAAACGCTCAAATGAGATTTTCCATTAAATCAAAGCCCGGTTAATCATTTAGGGGGACCAATTGAACGAAGCCGAAACCCGCGCCGAACACATCGATCCTGCCCTGGCGGCGGCGGGCTGGGGCGTCGTCGAAGGTAGCCGCGTCCGCCGCGAGTATGCCATCACCCCCGGCAGGCTGGAAGGCCACGGCAAGCGCGGCAAATCCCTGACCGCCGATTATGTCCTGATCTACTGCAATACCAAACTGGCGGTCGTCGAGGCCAAGGCCTGGGATGAGCCCCTGACCCTCGGCGTGGCCCAGGCCAAGGAATACGCGGGCAAGCTGGCCGTGCGCTTCACCTATGCCAGCAACGGCAAAAGCGTCTACGCCATCGACATGCACAGCGGCGCCGAAGGCGAGATCGCCAACTACCCCGGCCCTGAAGAACTCTGGGCCATGACCTTTGGCAAAGTAGATGCCTGGCGCGACCGCTTCGCCGCCATCCCCTTTGAGGACCGCGGCGGTTATTTTGAAGGCCGCTATTACCAGGACATCGCCATCGAACGCGTTTTACAGGCCATCGCGGCCGGCAAGCAGCGCATCCTCCTGACCCTGGCCACCGGCACCGGCAAGACCTTTATCGCCTTTCAAATCGCCTGGAAGCTCTTCCACAGCCGCTGGAACCTCAGCCGCGAACCCTCCAGGCGCCCGCGCATCCTCTTCCTGGCCGACCGCAACATCCTGGCCGACCAGGCCTACAACGCTTTCTCGGCTTTCCCCGAAGACGCCCTGGTGCGCACCGCCCCCGATGACATCAAGAAAAAAGGCCGCGTGCCCAAAAACGGCAGCCTGTTCTTCACCATCTTCCAGACCTTTATGAGCGGTCCGCCCAAGGATGGCAAGCCTTCGCCCTACTTTGGCGACTACCCGCCGGACTTCTTCGACTTCATCGTCATCGACGAGTGCCACCGCGGCGGGTCCAACGACGAGAGCAACTGGCGCGGCATCATGGAGTATTTCGCCCCGGCCGTGCAGCTCGGTCTGACCGCCACCCCCAAACGCCAGGACAACGCCGACACCTATGCCTATTTCGGCGCCCCGGTTTTTATCTACTCGCTCAAAGACGGCATCAACGACGGCTTCCTGACCCCCTTCAAGGTGCGCCAGATCTCCACCACCCTGGATGAATACGTCTACACCTCGGACGATCAGGTGGTAGAGGGCGACATCCAGGCGGGCAAACGCTACACCGAGAGCGATTTCAACCGCATCATTGAGATCAAGGCCCGCGAGGCCTACCGCGTGGGCCTGTTTATGCAGCAGATCGACCAGAACGAGAAAACCCTGGTTTTCTGCGCCACCCAGTTGCACGCCCTGGCCGTGCGCGACCTGATCAACCAGGCCAAGACCAGCACGGACCCCAACTACTGCCACCGCGTCACCGCCGACGACGGCGAGCTGGGCGAGCAGCACCTGCGCGACTTCCAGGACAACGAGCGCACCATCCCGACCATCCTGACCACCTCGCAGAAGCTATCCACCGGCGTGGACGCGCGCAACATCCGCAACATCGTCCTGATGCGCCCGATCAACTCGATGATCGAGTTCAAGCAGATCATCGGGCGCGGCACGCGCCTGTATGAGGGCAAAGATTACTTCACCATTTACGATTTCGTCAAAGCCCACCACCACTTCAACGATCCCGAATGGGACGGCGAACCCGAGCCGCCCGAGGCCCCCGAACCGGACGGCGGTGGGAGCGGCGAGGGCAAAAAGACGCGCGAGAAACCCGAAACAGACTATGTGCCCAAGGTGAAAGCCGTGGTCAAACTCTCGGACGGCAAGGCGCGCGCCATCCAGTCGATGATGTGTACCAGCTTCTGGCACCCAGACGGCACGCCCATGTCGGCCCAGCAGTTCATGGAGCTGCTCTTTGGCAGGCTGCCCGAGTTCTTCAAAGACGAAGCCGAGCTGCGCGCCATCTGGAGCGAGCCGGACACGCGCAAGAAGCTGCTCGCCGGGCTGGCCGAAAAAGGCTTTGGCCGCGATCAGCTGGCCGAGATGCAGAAGATCATCGACGCCGAAAAGAGCGACCTGTACGACGTCCTGGCTTTCGTGGCCTACGCCCTGCCCACCCTCACCCGCCAGGAGCGCGCCGCCCGCGCCAAACTGGCCATCACCCAGTCCTTCGACGCCAAACAGCAGGCCTTTCTGGACTTCGTCCTGGCCCACTACGTGACCGTCGGCGTCGAAGAGCTTGACACCAAAAAACTCACACCCCTGCTGCGCCTGCGCTACCGCGACTCGATGCGCGACGCCATCGCCGACCTGGGCAAGCCCGAGCTGATCCGCGTCGCATTCAGCGGCTTCCAGCGCTACCTGTACCAGCCATTGGCGGGGTAAAGTTTCGTTTTATCTCTTAGGATTTATACTGCATCAATACCTTCGCCAAAAACAGGCTGAAATGAAAGGGCTAATGTAGTAGAGTTGTTGTTGACCAAAAC
>Ga0172368_10006370_pt1 | contig 12715 bp, 16 predicted proteins | sample Lak11m_FD_114540 | JGI IMG/M metagenome (GOLD analysis project Ga0172368, IMG submission 114540) | Freshwater microbial communities from Kabuno Bay, South-Kivu, Congo - kab_022012_11m | ecosystem: Environmental > Aquatic > Freshwater > Lake | place: Democratic Republic of the Congo: South-Kivu...
ATCATTACTCAAAATGATTCTTTCAAAGATCTTTTGGCATTTACTCTCAGTATCAAAATGTTTTATACTAGACATTGGAACAGACTCCTTTCTTTTAATTAAGTTTGACGACCTAATTAAATGATAGCTCTGTTCCACTTTAGTTTAAAGAACCGTATTTGATTTTGTAATTTTTATGGCAATAAACCCATATAACAATCCGAGCATTGTCCCAACAATCACATCGCTAAAATAATGCATCCCATTATGAATTCTTGAAAATGCCATAATAAATATAAATAATATGGCCCAAATCCAATATTTTCTATAAAAAAATGTTAAAATCGATAATATCGCTACGGTGCTGGACACATGGCTGGAAGGAAAAGATGTATCAGTAAAATGTTTTCCTATAGCAATAATGTCATTTGGGTATGCAATCCATGGTCTGCTTCTAAATACTTCAAGATTAACAGCAATAATATGCTTTAAGAAATATTCTGTAATTATAGAATGCAAAATTATTGCCGTAAATAATGTTACCAATACAATATTCCTATTCTTTTTGTCCTTAATTATTATGAGCATTGTAACTACAGACCATAAAATAACTAAAAACAACACTTGGCTTACAAAAATCGAGACATCGTCTACACGAGAGCTTGACCATAAATGGTTAATAAATTTTGTAATTTGAAAATCCATAAATATCGTATTTATATAAAATTTATCTGCAGTTTTATAATGTTATTTTAGCTTTTATTTTGTATAATTGCTATTATTTTGTCATTATGGGGAGTATCCGACACCAGAATCAGTATCCATGAATGATTCCCGATTGCTACGGGAATGACCCACCTACCAATGTCATTCTGGCGACCCTGGGGAGACCAGAATCAATTCCCATCTATTTAAGAAGGCTAATACCAACACTTGCCTCGTCGAATAGATGGAAAGCAGCCGAAATAAATTCAAAAATTTGTTCTAAATCATTTGGCATAATTGTTATCAATATAATTAACTATTTCATTATAATTTTTTACTATTATTGCTTTGAGGTTTAATTTTTTTAATCTTTCATCGATTTCAAAATATCTTACTTTCTCAAAATCATTATTAAATTTATAAAGTTCAAATAATATTTTTGGGCTTGATTCATGATTGATATCTTGCTCTAGACCCAATATTCTTTTAAATGTTCTAATTGTTATGTGCCATATTCTTATAAATTTAGACACCTTAAGAATAAATATCAAATTTGCTCGCATTAACACTAGATCAAGCCAGTCTTGTCGATATACACCCTCTGAAATCCAATTGTCATTATAAATAAATGATTCAACCGCTTTGGTTCTAGCAGAAATTTGATCAGTTTTTGCTCGTATTTCTTTTGTATGCAATAAACCATCTAATTCAAAAAAAGGAATACTGTATTTTGATGATATTCTTTTAGCAGTGGTCGTCTTACCGCTTCCTGGTCCACCAAAGATAAAAATTTTCATGATTTACCATTCCCCTGATCTTTTAATTTGTTTAGATAAATAAATTGCTACTAAACCATAAATAAAACCTAAAATTGAACCAGCCAAAATGTCAGATGGATAATGAACGCCGTTGTGAAGCAGGGAAAATGCAATTATTAGCGCAAAAGCCAAGGTCCATGGCCAAAGTTTACGCCAATAAAAAACAACTATAGCTAGAACAGCAAAAACATTTGACATGTGAGCCGAAGGAAAAGATGCAGAAGAAATAGTTTTGCCAATTGCTGAAATGTCGCCAGGATATGCCTGCCACGGTTGTAATCTAAAAAAATTAAAATGGTCAACCAAATAGCCCTTAATTAATAAGTCAGTTATAAGAATGTCAATAAAAAAAGCTACAATCGCTCCGAAAAAAATTATTTTCCAATTCTTTTTATTAAACAAATAAGCAAGGATAATAAGTATTAAATAAAAAATCAAAATAAAAGAAATCGTTTCAAAAAAAGTGGTAACTCTATCAACCCAAGTCCCATAACCTAAATGATTGAGAAATCTTACTATTTCAAAATCCATAAATATAATTTTACTATTTTTTGCAACATTCGTTATTTTTTGTAGCGCAGCAATCGGATTTTGCAATTACGAAATAGTAAATTATTTCTAAAATACCAAGTGTATTTACAAATAATAAAACAAAAAACCAGGTCTTATCATTTCTTCTTGCAGCTCTCCAAAGAGCAAAACCTTTCCACGCTAATGACCATAGAACTAACACACCAACAACAGCTCCGGAAATACCCATTATTGTTTCAGGAAAATTTGGAAAAAATTCTCTTAAATTCATTTTTACCTCCAAGTTTTTTTTAGATATAGTATAAATTTATCTTATTTGACGAACTTATTTAAAACTTACCAAATCGCCTTTATTATTAAATCTTGATATTATTTATTGATTATCAACCCGCGTTCATCTGTGGTAAAAATCTGCAATAGTTTTATCATGTTTTCCAGCGTATTTATCTGTGTCTATCTGTGCTTAAAAATCTGCGATAGTTAAACATTAAATTTGAATTCGATTACATCCCCATCACAAACAATATAGTCCTTACCTTCCTGACGTAATTTCCCTGCGGTTTTTGCGCCAATTTCGCCATTAAGTTCTATATAATCATTATAACTAATTACTTCGGCCTTAATAAATCCGCGCTCGAAATCTGTGTGAATTTTACTGGCGGCTCGTGGCGCCTTGTCTCCCTTGTTAATCGTCCAAGCTCTAACCTCGTCAGTTCCGGCCGTAAAATACGATTGCAAGCCAAGCGTGTCATAAGCCGATTTAATTAAACGATCTAACCCAGAATTAGCTAACCCTAAACTTTCCAAATATTCTTTTTGTTCATCGAGATTTAGATCAATCAAATCTTCCTCAACTTTAGCGGAAATTACAATAGAATTGTGTTTCGAAAGTAAATCAGGAAGAGAGAATTTTTTAATTATATCCTCGACTGATAACCCAGCGTCAGATTCACTCACATTTAACGCATAAATTATTGGTTTATCACTTAAAAATTTTACATTTTGATCCGACATTTTGACATTTGATTTTTGATTTTTGACATTAATTTTTTCTTTAGTTTCTAAATCAGCTAATTCAAGTTCTGTAACAATAGTCTCCATATCTTCTTTGGGGTCAATTTTACCTGCTACGTGCATTATATTTTCATCAATAAAACACCTTAGTACCATACAAATTGCATCGCACTCCCTGATGTGCGATAAAAATTTATTCCCCAGTCCTTCCCCCTTATGCGCTTCCTTAACAATGCCGGCAATATCAATAAACTCCACCGTGGCAGGAATAATTTTTTTTGGATTTGCAATTTTTGCAAGTTGACTTAGTCTTTCGTCGGGTACATCAACAATACCAACGTTTGGGTCGATGGTACAAAATGCATAATTGCTAGCTTCCGCCTGATGGTTTTTTACTAATGCGTTGAATAGCGTCGACTTGCCGACATTTGGCAATCCGACGATTCCGACTGATAGATGGCAATTTGACATAACTATACTCACTTTCTACTGGTATATGACCTATTATAGTGGCTTCTTGTTGTGATGTTATAACCTTATCTATTAACTTCCTAACTAACTCTTCTTGATTGCTAAAATTATATTGTCTAACAAGAGCTAAAGTTTTATTAAGTGTGTCATTTACATTTATTTTAACTGATGATTGACAACTTTGAAAGATATTGTGTTTTTCCGATAAATCATCTTTCACTATTGAACGTCTGGAATTTAATTCTTTTATTTGTTTTTCAAATATCTCTATTGATGCGCCAAGCCCCAAAGCTTTTAGATAACGTTCTTCTTCAATATCAAGTTGTTTTAACTGCTTCTCTAATTTTTCAATTTCTTGGGTATCAATTTTGGGTTCTTCACTTTGTGATTTACTCCAACTGACAATGTAGCTTTTAATTCGTTTTTTATCTAGTAGTAATTTCTTAATTTCTTTCCAAGCCAAGCTATCTAGAATCCTAGCATTTATTCCACCTTCTTGACATTGTTTAGGCAAGGGAAACCTGGCAACTCTATCATTACATCGATAGTATAAATGATTTTTAGCTGAACCTTCACCACATCTTCTGCGTCCGCAAGTACAATAAATCAACGAGCTTAAAAGATATTTATTCTTTTTATTTCTTTTGCAAAACTGATAATTTATTTTTAATTGTTCTTGAGTTTTGTAAAATAACTCATCATCAATAATTCTAGGGCATTTGTACTCAATCCACTCATCTTTGGGTTTAATCTTCCTGCTGCATTTTTTAATCTTGCGGTATTTTTCTTGTTTTATCGGTTTAATTGGTACGACAGATACGGTTTTATTGTAATAATGTTGCCCTATATATGTAGTATCTCTTAATATCCTACTTAATGGTCCGTTAGTCCAAGTTGGCCTTTTTTGTTTTCTAGGTGGGATTTTTAATTCATAAAGACGTTTAATGACTTTATTGATAGTGTAGCCCTCGTTGCCAATCCAACCAAAGATTTTTCGTATAACGTCTGCTTCTTTTTCATTGACTACAAATTCGCCATTTTTGTCTCTCGTTTTATAAATATAATCATACCCATAAGGTGGGTTATATCCAAGCAATTTGCCATTTCTGGTTTTAAATAATTTACCTCTTCTAAATCGCTCCGCTATTTTAATCCTTTCATACTCATGAAACACACCTTGCATCTTTTGCATTACCCCTTGCTCTGGAGTTTTGGCGTCAACATCGTGTAAACTTGCAAATTCAATTTCTAAATCTTTTAACTCCATGATAATGATTTCTTGATAGACAAAATCTCTAGCAAGACGTCCTCGGTCATAAACATACAAAACCTCAAACTCATTATTTTTTGCCGCATCTCTTAATCTATCTAAGGATGGGCGGGCAAGTAATCCCCCAGACCAGCCATCATCAACAAAAGTATGTTTTTGAGTTAGAATATTGCCATCATTTTTTATTTTTTCTTTTACTTCTGCGAGTTGAGACTCAATAGTGGCTTCTTGTTCTTGTCGACCAGTAGAAACCCTGGAATATAAGGCAGCTTTTTTCATAATTTCCTCCATTTATTTTGACTTTTTTTCAATAAAATCTAATAAATCTTTTTTTGCCACCCTGTAACCCCTACCAAGTTTAAAAGCTTTGAGCTCACCTTTCCTAATAAAACCTAGTACAGTTTGCCAATGAAGCTTTAAAATTTCACATAACTCAACAACAGTGTAAAATTCTATTTCGTTTTTTTCTTTCATACCTACCTCCACTAACTAACTTAATATAAGTATATATAAATAAAGATAATATGTCAAACCAGATTTCTAAAAACATATTTTAACAGAGATGAGGAGAGGGATTGAATTTGCCCTAACCTTATTTTGAGAATAAATTCCCCATAACTTGTCCATTTTCTGTTATTTGTTTCACTAAAAATATTGTTATAAATCCTTTGTAAATCATCATCTTTAAATGTTTGATTGTTTGAAAATTGATACTTTATTTTCATTTTGTCTCCTTCTGTCTTATTTTTTCTATTTATATAGTTCCTACTAAATATTTCCTTGTGTCTAACTTGTTAATATGATATATTATTCAATAGTAAATCAATCTCATAGTCCTCACTGATAATCCAATATAACTTTTGTAAGGTTGTTCGGTTTAGTATGAGCTTTATTCGCCTTTTTAATTTTTTGTCAACCTGAATGGTAGCACAAATTTTGCATTTTCATGGCTAAATAGGTTATTTATCATGTTTTGCTGTATACTTCACTAAAGATGTCATTTTAAATGCTTTGCAAGCTACCATATTTGAATGTTCGACTGTTTAAGAATTAGTGTTTCACTTTCATGGCTTTATACTTTCCTTAAATTTTGATTTTCTTTGTTCTTATCTGGTTACATCCATTTTTTAAGCTTATTCTGTAAATCATCTGTCTTTTGAGGATATATTTCTTCTTGTTGGGTTTCTGAACCTATATTTTCTATATCTGATTTATCTTTTTCGAATTCAAAATTTTCTTTTTCTATTAGTGGATTTTTATTATTGGTTTTTTCTTTTTTATTTTTAATAGTATCCATACAGTATTCGCGGTGTAGTGATAGGGTATTTTTTACAGTATCATCAAATTCCTGAAAAACTTCTTTCGGAATTGAATCATATCTTTTAACTTTCGCTATATCATTTGTTATGCCTTTATACTTCTGATATTTGTGGGCATTTACTATATACACATAATCATCTCGAAAAAGCATTTTTTTATCGTGTATCATTTTTATTTTGAAATCATCCAATTCCTCTTTTGTGCACTGAATGTCAAATATGACAATTCTGTCTTGAATTTCATATAGTGCAATAATGTTAATCTTGGGGTTTGTCAGATAGTAAAAGAAAAGTAATTTCTCAGTTGTGTTTAGCTCAGCGAAATAACTATCCTGCCAAATTTTGGTATAAATAATTCTTGTTTCCATACAATCTCCATTTAACTTATTTGCTATGATAAAAATGTTTTTTCCAGGTTAAAAAATTATTTATTTCGCTTACAATTGATTTTATTTGCCCATGGGCGAAAGGAAAACAAATCGCACTTTTTCATTTCGCAATCAACTTTCTTTTGACCTCCCATACAGTCATAACAATTTAATTTAATTGCCTGTTTTATTGCTTTTACTGATTTTGATAATTGCTTTTTTGTTTTATGTTTCATAAATCTCCTTTTAAAATAAAAACCTCAGGAAACGGCTAGGTAACCTGAGGTTTTTATTATTCTAGCCGTTTTAACGTAAAAAGCCTGCATTCTCCAAAACCTATCATCGCATTTGATAAGTTTTGAACAACGCAGGCTCCTACGAGTTAACGACTACGTTCTTATATGTTTTTAATAACCTGTTTATTCTATATTTTAATTTAAGCAGAATATATTTTAATCGTCAACTCAAACCCTGTGGATAATATTTGGTTTAGATGTTTTTTACTAACTTCGTAGAATTATTTTACTACAAAGTTTTTCTCCTAAACAAATTCTTTGTCATTATTTCGTGTCAGCTACAAAGTCATATAGACTTAATCTGTCGTTTCTAACAGGTTTATAACATAAAATTTTATCCGACAAAGCTAAATCAATTTTCCAGAAAAGAAGAAAACCAATTAACAAATATTTGTAATAATACCTAATAATCTGGTAGAATGTAAATTGTAGAGGTAACCATGGTATATTGTGACTATTGTCACACGAACGATTGTGCCTATTGAAAGGCAGTCGTTCGAAAAGCTAGGCATAATCTGCCTGGTTGCCTCTACAGCTAGAACGGCTGTCTTTTTAATTTAAATGTGGAGGTGCTATGGAACAAAAAAAATCTCATTCTATAGCAGGTAAATCATTTATAGCAGGTTTTTGGGGTTATATCGGAGCATGCTCAGCTATTTTTGTTATATTTATCGTTACAATTTTATTTTTCAGCTCAATAAATAATGCAAAAAATAAAGCCAGAGAAGCAAGTTTGAATGATGCTTTACAAACCGATACTACTAACCAATCTACAAATAATTCAGAGACTCCATTTAAAACATATCAACTTGGCGAATCATTCAATATTACTGAAAGCAATATATTTGATGAATATTCTTGGGAGATTACTAATAGTGAGCTCAATAAGCTGGATTACGTTGTGAATTACAATAAGGAGAAATATAACCAACAGTATGGCAAGTTCTACCTTTTTATTATTGAAGCACTTAATAAAGGAAAGGAGCAGAAGGATATTGAATATTCAATTACAAATGATTTAATTTTAGTAACATCAGATGGGACTCGCTATTCTCAATTGGATAACTTTGATGTAGAGTATGCAATACAAAATAAGTCGTATGGTATTTTTACTGATTATTATTCACAAAAGAAAGCAAACCCAGGTAATAAAGCAAAATCATATATAGTTTTTGATGTTCCAGAACAAGATTATAAATTGTGTCAGAAGGATTTAAACACCTTTTGTATCAATGCTCCAAAATAATTATAGATGTAGTAATGGATAAAAATACAAGAACCAATGATGAAAAAAAGGCAGAAGTTGAGGATTATGTTAGTGGATGTTGTTTAGTCCCTGTACTAGCTTTTATTGTTGCTCTAGTTATCGCTAACAATTTCGGTTTAGCTTTTTTTATTGCTCTTATCATTGGTATATCAAGTATATTTCCAACACGTCCCAAATTAGTTATATCTGATAAAATTGTTGGTGAAAATAATTATAATATTGAAAATGAAGTGGATTATACACGTGTTTGGGCAACAAAACATCCATTAGTATATAAAATAATCAATTATATTCTCAAAATAACAGAATATAATAATTATATGAAAGATAAAGAACAAATGTCTGAGTTAGCATTTGCTCACGAATGGGTAATAGCACATCCTACAGCATATAAAATAGTTGGTTATCTCTTAAGGAAAACTAATTATAACTATAATGGTGTTTCAGTAACAATAAGAAATAAAGATGATTTAGTTGAGTCATGGTTCGAATCTCATAAATCAGTAAATAAATTATATCAACTCCACCCAACAGATTTTGAAATATTTATTGCTGAACTTTATAAAAGATTGGGTTATAAAACGGAAAGAACTAAAACTAGCGGAGATGAGGGCATTGATGTATTTGCTGAAAAAGATGGTAAAAAATATGTAATACAGGTCAAACGAAGTTCAAGTCCAGTTGGGTCACCAGTCATCCAAAAACTTTATGGCAGTATGGCTCATGTTTTAGCAGACTATGGGATATGTGTTTCCTTGGCGGGATATTCAACTCAAGCTCACAAATTTGCAGAGAACAAAAAAATAGAACTTCTAGATGGTGATGATATAGTTAGTTTAATGAGAATGGCATCTAAACAAACAGAACAATAGTTTAGTTTTACAAACCATTCTTTGTCAAACTCAAAAATATAATACTAGTATCTAAATACGACTTTTACTTTTTATAAAACACCTCACTCCTGGTAAAAGGAATGGGGGGGCTGTAGTTTTATTTTGAGTTCAAAGTGAACGAGATAGAGTTACAATAATAAAAATTCCCGTAGCATTGAGTAGAAATGATAAGAGCATAAATTGCCAGTTTTTGAGTTTAGATAGACCTAAAATTCCTACCCCTGCTTCGTCAGGTAGTGGCGAAGCAATAATAGCTGCGCCAACTAAAGGTGCAAACCAGGCAAAATAAGGAGTTCTAAAAATTCTTATCAAATAATTACCGCCAAGAGCTAAAAAGATTGGTTTTAATTCATCAAAGACCTTATCTTTTAAAAATCTAAAAATGAGATAATCGCCAAGCAGTGCCCCAAGCCCTGCAAAAACTGCCACCTCTAGCGGATTAAGTTTGTCAGCTATGGCATAAAGAACATACATGGCAGGAATGACCGTAAAAGTAGAAACAAAAAATACTCCTACCACAAAAGCGCCGATATATCCTAGCTCTCCAACTCTTGAAATAGTATTTTGCACAATATGTGAATCAGCAAAATAATACAAAATACCAAGGCCAAAAACTAACAAAGCAGTGTTTTTATACTGCCATTTTTTATATCGTTTAATCTGCTGTTGCAGTTGTTTTTCTATCAAACTTGCAGGTTTGGGAAATAATATTTTTTTCATAACTAAATACAACTTAACAAACGCAAGAACCAACTATTCTGCCCAGACCATTTCTTTGTAGTATCATTCTTGCTTTTTGAGGATTGGGAAGTTTAATTTTTATCTCAAAGGGAATCCCACGTAGTATTGCCTTCCAACTGTCCCAATTGATAAACTCATGTCTTATATGATACTTATAAAGACCCTTATTTGCAAGATAAATATTGCATTGACTATTTAAAAAAAATTTAGTAATCTGAAACCAAGCACATTTACATCTGAATATACATATTTATTGCTAAAGGAGGTGAATTCGTCTGTGATCGCCGTATGCGAGAATCATGATGCACAAAACCAAACCAGTGTAATCCAACAACTTAGCCAATCCGAAAGAGATAAATTGTTCGAAGACCATAAATATCTAGCATATATCATTGCCAGTAAATTTAATGATGAGGATTGCTCGTCTTGCGATCGAGACGATGTTCGTCAAGAACTCCTTATTGAATTAAGAGCTCTGGCTGACCGCTTTGACCCCGACAAAGGGTGTAAATTTGTCAGTTTTGCCTCACAAAGGCTAAATAATGCTCTAAAGGATATTTATAGATGTATGGCAAGCGATGCTGGCATTACAAGAAGTACTTACAAAAAAATGGTTCTTGTTAAAACTGAACGCGAAAAACTTGCTCAATCTCTAAAAAGATGGCCAACACGATATGAAATATCGAAAGCTACCGGTTTATCCGAAAAAGAAATCCAGGTGATTAATCAAACAAGCTGGAACTCTTTTAAGCTATATCTCAATGATGAGCGAGAGACTGATGAAGACAATCCAAGGGCGCTAATCAATACCCTTGGGGCACATGATATTAACATGACCGTGGTAGAACAAAGAGATTTTCTAGCCAAAGGCTTAGATAGGCTCGACCCAAGACAAAAACTTGTAATTTATCTTCATTTTTTCGAAGGCTTAACCCTTAAAGAGATTTCCAAAATAATAAAGAGAAGCAAACCCAGGGCTTCTCAAATTTTAACTCAATCCTTGAATATAATGAGAAAGGCCTTGATAATTGTTTATAAAAAACAGCCAGGGGAAGAAAAATCCGAAAAATCAAAAGCTGTTTTTGACCTAGTAAATGTTCTGACTAGGATTAAGGAGCAAAAAGAAAAAAATCAATCAGAACCGGTACCAATTATACAAGCTCGAATAGGGAGGAAAACATCAATGGGTGAAAATCTGAACGAAATACCTTTTCTTACTAACGGTCAGGTTAAAGTTGCAGTTGCTTTTCTAAGACGCATCCCCGGTAAGGATGTAGTAGTTATCTCTCAAAAAGTTATTGCGCAAACACTGTCAATTAGCGAATCAGAAGTATGTAAAGCCGTTTCCTGCCTTGTCAAAAACGGGTATATTGTTACCACTGGCAGGGGGGGGGTAAAACGCGGAAAAACCCACCAATTTACACTAAGTTGGAAACCAGGCCATCTAGAGCTATCCGAAGGAATCACTCTTTTCAATGAAAAAATTTATGATTTTCGTGGCATTGTGAAGGAACTTGGACTAATAAAACAAGAAGAAACAACCTCAAGCCCTGCTCCCAAAGAATCTGTTGTTAAAAATAAGGTGGCAAAGTATGAAATTGATAAAATAAATGAATCTGTCGCACTTCTTGGGGACTATTTGAGTCACTTAGAGTTAGAGCGACAGCAAGCAGACATTAATGTTGTAACTGCTAGAGCAATGTATTTAGAATCCAAAGAGTGCTATGAAAAAGCTTTAGGCGCCCAAATGATGATTATAGAAAAGGCAAAAGAAGTTTCTTTGACCATAAAGAATATGGCTAACTGATAATATATAAAAACCCTGTTATTTCAGGGGACGGGCTAAATGCCCGTTTTTTTATTAAAATTTGAAGTATTTCTTCCACATCCACCTCGTAGGTGGATGTGGTATAATAGTTATATGGCACAATATCGTCAAAATCCGCTGGTTAATGATCAAATTTATCATATTTATAATAGAAGCATCGCTAAATATGCAATTTTTAATAGTAATCAAGATTTTGACAGAATGCATCAACCATTAAACTTATATCGTCACAAATCTTTCACATATAAATATTCTGCATTTTTAAATTTAACTTCGGGTAACCAAATAAATATTATTCAAAATTTACCGAATAATGACCTAATAGTAGAAATTATCGCGTATTGCATTATGCCGACTCACCTCCATTTGATTATTAAGCAGAATGTAGATGGCGGGATTGTTAAATTTATGGCAAGAATCTTAAACAGCTATAGCCGCTATTTTAATACTAAACATCAGAGAACGGGTCCACTTTGGTCGGGTAGGTTTAAAAATGTGCTTATAGAAAATGATGAGCAGCTACTTCACATGTCAAGATACATTCACTTGAACCCTACATCGGCGAATTGAGTTGACAAACCAGAACAATGGGTTTATTCATCGTATAATGAATATCTTAAAAAATCTGACACAAGATTATGCAATTTTGATATGCTAATTACTACCAATGAGGTAGAATATCAAAAATTTGTCAATAATCGCGTAGACTATCAAAAGCAACTCTCAATAATTAAATCGATGTTAATTGATGATTACACAGGATAACACATAACCCCCACTTCCACCTCGTAGGTGGAAGTGGGGGTTGTAATTTTATATAAAAAGGAAATTTATGGCAAATATTAAACCAGGAATTTACAAACATTTTAAAGGTGGCATCGTTGAGGTTTTTGGAATTGCCCTAGATAGTGAAACATTAGAAAAAATGGTAGTCTATTCGCACAAAGATCCCGTTAAGGGAAAAGAAGCAATGAGCATGTGGGTAAGGCCGCTTAAAATGTTTCAAGAAAATGTTGAAGTAAATGGCAAAAAAATTCCAAGGTTTGAATTTGTTAAATAACTAAACTTATTGCGTTGTTGTTTATTATCTCGGGCATAATGGTAAAAATGGGGGTCTAATTTCCTAATATTTGCTCAATAATTTTCTTTTTAATTGTTTCTCTCAGGCCTCTGTGAATTTTAACTTTTTCTTTAAGGTGGGAGAAACTTCCATCA
>Ga0172368_10006371_pt1 | contig 12714 bp, 9 predicted proteins | sample Lak11m_FD_114540 | JGI IMG/M metagenome (GOLD analysis project Ga0172368, IMG submission 114540) | Freshwater microbial communities from Kabuno Bay, South-Kivu, Congo - kab_022012_11m | ecosystem: Environmental > Aquatic > Freshwater > Lake | place: Democratic Republic of the Congo: South-Kivu...
ATCGTCGGCAGCGCTCGGCTGCCAGCGTCCGCTACGGCACCGCGATTACCGAAGCCCTGCTGATGGCCAGCCGCGACGGCGTGTTGTTCCACCGCTGGAACGAGGCGTTTCTGCGGCCTGGCGCCGAGCGTCCCGGGACCTGGAATTACGGCCACCAATACGTCGCCTGGCACCTGGTGGAAACCAGGTCGTCGCTTCCGGGCGCCCCCAACGAGCTATCGCTTTATGCCAGCGAGAGCTACTGGACCGGCGACAGCAGCGAAGTGCGCCGCTACAGCCTGCGGTTGGACGGTTTCGTCTCGGTAAACGCCGGATACGGCGGCGGCGAAGCCGTCACCCGGCCTGTACGGTTTGAGGGCGGCCGCATGCACCTCAACTTCGCGACTTCCGCCTCGGGCGTCGTGCGCGTCGAGCTCCAAGGCGTCGATGGCCAGCCGCTTCCCGGTTTCACGGCAGCGGACTGCGACGAAGTCTTCGGCGACACGGTGGACCGCCCGGTTTCATGGAAAGGATCGGCCGACGTCAGCCGGTTGGCCGGCACGCCCGTGAAGCTGCGCTTCATGTTGAAGGACGCCGATCTCTACGCGTTCCGGTTCGCTGGCGCGTAGGCCGCCGGGCCGGCTGGGATTCGTCAGCGGAACTCCGGCACGACGGCCGCGGGCGGTTCCAGGAACGCACGGTTGAAGCGCGTGAAGGTGATGAACTGCGACAGGGCGCTGACGCCGCGCTCCCACAGCACGCCGGCGGTGCCGTCCTTGAGCGCGGCCAGATCCGAATAGGCGGCCAGCCCGCCGTACAGTGTCCGCTCATTCGTCCAGGTCTGTCCTTCGTCGTAGCTGACGCGCACCACCAGGTGTTGGCGGGCCGGGCCGGCGAGGCCGGTCCACAGCAAGCGGTCGCGGTCGGCGCCGGCCGACTTCAGCGTGTAGCGCTCAATGGAGGTGGCCACACGGGTCACGGCCTGCCCCGGCTGAGGCCTCTGCCACATTGCGCCGCCGTCCTGACTGATGCCGGTCCAGCGCCGGTCGCCGTTGCCTTGCCGCGCGTCGATCATCAGTGCCCCGTCGGCCAGTTCGACAAGTTGATTCTCGTCCGTCAGCGCCGGCAGCAATCCGCCGCGCTTCCAGGTGACGCCGTGGTCGTCGCTGTAGATGGCGTAGGCGCGCATGAGGTACAACGAGCCTTGCCACCCGGGGACCGCCGACATCACGCTGCAAGTCTCCGGGCAGCGCGCGGCGGGCAGCAGAAGCCTCCCGCTTTTCGTCTGAATGGCTCCGCCCGGACCCAGAAACATCGCGCTCCAGGCTTCGAAATCGCGCGCCTCCCGGGTGATGTCCCGCGCCTCTGACCAACTGCGCCCGTTGTCGTCGCTGAAACGCAGCCAGGTCTGGTTTTCGTCCGTGCCCGGGCGGCTTTCGAAAGTGCCCTTGCCGGGGCGCCAGCGATTGAAGGCGATCCAGAGCCTTCCATTGGAACGATCGAGCACAGGGGTCGGATTCGATGCGCTCCACTTCTCCCCGGGATCGTCAATCACCACCAGCGCGGACCAGGTCGCGCCGCGGTCGCGGCTGTGTTTCATCACCAGGTCGATGTCGCCGCTGCCGGGATCGCCCTGGTTCTCTTTCCGCGCTTCAGCAAAGGCCAACAGGGCGCCATCCGGCGCTTCGACGATCGCCGGAATGCGGTAGCTCTTATATCCGTCGCCGCCACTCCGGAACACGTCCGTATGGGTCAGCAGCGCATCGCCGCCACGGCAGCAGCAGGCCGCAAGGACAAGGATGGGGAGGAATTGCCTTTTCACGATGATGGACCTCACTTAGTCTACCCAAACCGGCGCACTCCGCTTTGCCTCAATTGACAACCGAACCCCATCATCGCGGCATTGGAGCGTCGAGGTCGCGCCACACCGTGCGATGCTGGGGATGGTCGGCGGCGGAGACGGCGCCGCAACCGCTTCCCAGGAGGATTCGCGCCATGCCGCGCCTGCTGCTTTTATCAATTCTGGCTTGCGCCGCGCAGGCGCAGATTGCCAGTTGGATCACCACTCAGGACCTGAGCAGGAAAATGGCCCCGCAGCCAACACTGCCGTGGTCCGCAGTGCGCAGCGAAATACCTACCCTCACCCTGGACCCTGCGGCCCGCTTCCAGAAGATGCTCGGGCTTGGCGCGTCGCTTGAGCCCACCACCTGCTGGAATCTCTCGCGGCTGGACGATGCCGCGCGCCGCGAGGTGCTGTCGCGGCTTCTGTCTTCCACCGAGGGCGCGGGCATGAATCTGATGCGCATCTGCATCGGCACGCCCGATTTCACCGGCGACCCCTGGTACACCTACAACGATGTCCCCGACGGCGAAACCGATCCGAACATCGAGCGTTTCTCCATCGAGAAGGACCGCCGCTACATCCTGCCGGTCCTGAAACAGGCTCTGAAAATGAAGCCCGATCTGCTTTTCTACGCCTCCCCGTGGAGCCCGCCGGCGTGGATGAAGACCAGCCGGAGTCTGCTCGGCGGCTCGTTGGCGCCGGGGCACTATGCCGCCTACGCCCGCTACTTCGTGAAGTTTGTCCAGGCGTACCAGAAAGAAGGCATCCCGATCCACGCCGTCACGGTGCAGAACGAGCCGGGGGTGGACCGTCTCACGCAGGCGCCCCGGATGCATTACCCCTCCTGCCGCTACTCGGGCGCGCAGGAGCGCGACTTCATCCGCGACCATCTCGGCCCCGCTCTCCGCCGCGCCGCACTGAAGACGGAGATCTGGAGCTACGACCATAACTTCAACGAGAAAGCCTCCGGCGACGACCCGGGCATCGAGTACCCGGCGACCGTTCTGTCTGACCCCAAGGCGGCGCCGTTCGTCTCCGGTGTGGGCTTCCACGGCTACGAAGGCCGCCCCGACGGGATGGCGCGCTTCCATGAGCGCTTCCCCGGCGTCCCCATCTATTTCACCGAGGGCTCCGTGTTTGGCGTGCGCGGCATGTTGAAGTTATTGGACATTCTGCGCAACTGGGCCTCGAGCTACAACGCCTGGGTGATCATGATCGACGAGAAGAAGGGGCCCAACAACGGGCCGTTTCCTCCATCGCGGACGATCATTACGCTCGACTCGCCCTCGCGGGCTGTCACCTACCACGCCGACTATTACTTCTACTCTCAGGTGATGCGCTACGTGGCGCGCGGCGCGGTGCGTATTGTGTCCACAGACCCGCCTGGCGGACTCAAGTCCGTCGCCTTCGCAAACCCGGATGGCGGCACCGTGCTGGTCGTCGTGAATCCAGCCAATGCCGAACAGGCGTTTCAAGTCGCGGTGCGGGACAAATCCTTCGGTGCGGTGCTGCCGCCGCAAGCCGTAGGCACTTACGTGTGGAAGCAATGACCGCAGGTCACTTGCCTTTGTAGCCCAGGTCGGTCTTGAGCTTTTCAAAATCGGCGTCCTTGCCCGCCGGATCAAAGCCAATCGCCGCTTCTTCCGCCAGCAACTGCCGGTACCGGCTGGTGAGCGCCTCGCGCAGCCTGGCATCGCGCGCCGCCACCCACAGCCCTACCTTGTCCACGTCTCCCCGCAGCCGCACCCCGCCTGGAGTCCGCTCCCACTCCGCCGGGTGCACACCGTCAGCGGCGATCACGAAGCAGTCCCGCACGTCCCGCAGCCACTCCGGCAACTCGTAGCACACGTCCAGGCGGCGCGGCTGTTTCCACGCGAACGTCTTGTCCGCAGAAGCTCCGTACTCCAGGTCGATGGCGAACAGCACGGCGGCTTCGGGAGACGAGACGACGTTGAGGTCGAAGCCGCCGTCCCGCCGGTAACTGGTGGCGCGCCCCTGCTCATACAGCTCAGCCAGCAGCCGGATCTCCCGCCCGATTCGCGCCGTGGCGCTCAGCGTGTCGCGCCAGCCCGCCAGCGACCAGGACTCGAGCGAATACCAGTAGATGCTCTGAATGCCGTTGGCGAGCACTTCGTAGGCCTGCACCCGGATCTCATCGGGCGTGGGCTGCAGCCGCTCGCGACCGCCCACATGCGACGTCCAGTTGTAATGTACGTTCTGAGACCATGCCGCGACCGGGCGCGGCCGGTTCACCGCGGTCAGCGTGCGCGTCATCGCGCCCACGCCTTCCAGCGGCGCGCCCCAGCGGATGCGTTCGCCGCCCCAGCGGTCGTACTTGTCCCAGCGATCCGCGGCCGGCGCGTTCACGCGATATGCGTCGAAGTGCGGATAGTCGCACAAGCCGGCGTAGTACCGGAATCCCCAGTCTTCGCTGAACGTGATCGACGTGGGGAACGGAGTGGCTTCGTACGTCCGGAAGCGCTTGAGGAGTTCCATCGGAGGCGTGGCGTCCATCTGCACCTCTCCGGCGGCTTCGATCGTGTGCACTCTGTCGCGCCATTCGGCGGTGTCGTATTCCTTCGCCAAGTCGCGGCCGCCGATCAGTCGCAACGGATTCACCCCCGGCACATCGTAGTTGATGCGGGCCGTGTTGATCCACAGCCTCTGAAGCGTCTTGCGGAAACTATCCTGCGTCAGCGGGTTCACGCCATTCGGGGCTTTCGTATTCAGCCACCCGGCGCCGATATCGAAGCGGTCGTCCTTGACCTTGACGACGCCCCAGGCGGACGGCCCCTCCGCGAAGCACACCTCCACCACCACGCGCTTGCGAGGAAGGTCGCCCGTGTCAATCACTCCTCCACCCCCGCTGCGGGCCGGCAGCGCCGCATCCCCACGAAACCACCTCACCTTGCCCAGAAACCCGGCGTCAGTGAACGCGCCGCGCGCGGCGGCCATCCAGAGCCGAACGCCCGTCATCCGGCGCTCCTGCCCACCGCGGTTCTCGACGTGGAAGACCAGCGTCTTCCCCAGGAAGGCCACCTTCTCGATCGTCGCCGGTGGCTCCTCCAGGCGGACCCGCCGGCTCGCGCCCGTCCGGCTCCAGCCCACCTCGATTTCGTCGCCGGCGGCGAAGGGCCGGCCGTTCGAATTGAACGTCGTCAGAGCGAGGCCGCCCGCCGGGACAAACCGCGCCGAGTCGGCCCAGGACCAGACGCCCGGCAGCGTCCACTGCGCAGGCTCGCGCCCATTGAACAGGTCGGGAACCGCGCCTCCCTGACCGGCCGACGGACTGCGCCAGATAAGCGTGACCAGGGCGCCGGCCTCTTTCGGCGGGTTTCCCGCGTATTGGATCTCGTCCGACCACACGTGCGGGTTCAGGGTCATGCCCGCCAATACGGCCTGCGCCTGCCCACGCAGTGCTGGGGCTGCGATGACGAGCAGAAAACCAGCGGTAATCCGGAGCATAAAGCCATTCTGACAAAGCAGCCAGAGGCGTGCAGGTCTTCGTGCAGGCGCATACCTGCACCGTGTCCCTTGGCCCGCGTCTGCTTACTGCCGGCGCACCGCGATTCTCCGACTCGTGCCTGTGCAGCTTGGCCAGAGTGCCCCGCATGGTTCAAGCAGTTGCAGAGAACCGGATCGGAAGCCGTCATGCAGGGGTGCCAAACCGATTGCAATTTCCCCCGGCCTTACTCATCCCGCCAAGGCTCTTTCGCCCGCACCTCATCAATAATCAACCGCACGCCCTGATTGTCCGACGGATTGAGCCAAAGCATCCGATCGAAAATCCCGGCCGCCTCCTCGAATCGCCCCAGGCGCCAGAGGCACAGTCCATAACCATGCATGCACCGCAGGAACGGCCGGTTGTCGATCCATCCCCAAGGCAGCAAGCCGTCGAAGCCTTCGCCGAGAGACAGTTCACCAATCCGGAAGCCCGCCTCGTAGTGACGGATCGCATCCTTGGGCCGGTGGTCGAAGACGAAGTTGCCGAGGTGCGAATGGGCATCCAGACAACGAAGATCGGCTTGGCACAGGGCCATGAGGATCTTGTACGCACCGTCATAATCGCCGGCTTCCTTGAGGTCGTTGGACTCCCCGATCGGATCGGAGAATGGGCCTTCGACGTCGAGGCCGGGTAGAACTTGCTCCATTTCAAACTCCGGCCGCCGGCCCCACGCGATGATCGGTCTCGCCCAATTCTTAATGGGATCCTCCGCCTCCCCCCAGTGATGCTCTGCCGGACTCCAGACGCCCACCTCTGTCAGCTGAAGTGGAACCAGCCCGAGGGCCTTCGCGTCAAGCCGGGTGGACTCGATCACCCCTGACAAATAGGGATTGCCCCCGTAGGTCCACTGCTTCGCCGGCTTCACGGCGGCGATCTCCCCGGGCACCAGGTCCCACATTCTGCCGGCCCGAAACGTGAAGGCTTGGCCACCGCTCAGCATGCGGCAACGTGCCGCCTTCTGTTTGACCGACAGCACCACCTGTTCCACCGGGCCATCCAGGCTGCGCACAGGCGCGGCAATCTTGCGCCCAGTGACAGGGCGCACATCCGGAAGCACTGGCGCTATCCCCATCCACTTTCGATAAGCTGCCAGATAGCGCCCCGCTGATGTGCCGGGAGGGACGACCACCTCGGATGCTGCCAGCAAATACTCCGCGCCATCCGGCCGCCGGCAAACAGCGGTGAGCCCTCGCCGCTCATTGCCGTCGAAATCGAACTTCAGGATCTGCACCGACTCACCGACCACGCTAGCCTCGCACGGCACCGCAACCTCATCCTCGAAGGCCTGCCGGAAGGCCCAAAGCTGTTCGGCATCCCCGTTCGCATCCGTCGTAATCTCCTCAATGAGGCTCTCCAATTCGCGGTCGCTATCGACCTTCTTCACCGGCGCCCTCCGTCTGATCCTGACTTCACATGTGACGACCCTTCCATGGCTCTCCTGGGAGCAGGGCGATGAACCGTATCATGACGGCCGCTGCCGCCTCGGAAACATCAAACGGGAACTTGCCCTCGCCGGCGAAAGCCAGCAGTGGGGCGATGTCGCTGTGAAAGGCAGGGTCGTTTAACTTTTCGGCGAGATTCGCTTCGAACTCGGCACGCGACACGGAAGCACCCATGTTCTCCATGTACCGTTGGAAGCAATCTGCCGTCTTGCCAGCGTCCAGTTCGGGATGCCGCTCAAGCGACACTGCCAGATCGAAGAGATCCCGGCCCTTTTTTCGTTGATAGAAAGCGCGCAGTTTCGTGCCCAACAGTTCTTCGAGCGCGTACGTCACCACTTCAGCCTGGCCAGTGAACCATGGGTTGTTGACGGCGACTCTCTTCCTGACAAATCCGAAGACCGAAAAATGTTCGCGCGTGTTCACTTCGACCTTGACCCGGAGTGGGGTGACAGGCTGAATCTCAGAGTCGAAGCGATAGATGAACGTCATCCTGCCCTCCGACTGCTTCCGCCGGGGTTCGCCCAGCCACGGATCAAGAGTTGCGTGCAGGGCCGTCATCACCGGACCGATGGGGCCCGCCTGCAGCTGCACGAGGTCGATGTCCTCCGAGTACCGAAGCGCGGGACTCAGGTGCAACTTGTGCAGTGCCGTGCCGCCGCGAAAGGCAAGTTGGGATGAGAGCACGGGGTCAGAGTAGATCTCGACGATCGCCCTCGAGAGAACGAGATCCTGCTCCACTTGCGCGTCGGTCGACCACGGCGCCTGGCGGCGCCACGCCGTGATGTTCGCTCGTGGAATCACTCGTCGACCTCGATCTTCTCGTTCACCAGCACGCGCCAGCGTGGATCCTTCGGCGCTCCCGCGGTATCCCGATCCGCTCGCAACGGGATTGTGCGTGGTCGCTGAGCGGCGACCCAGACCGCCAGCGGTCCCGTCTTGTCTGCGGCTCCGGCACGTTCCAGCAGGAGGCCAACCCGTTGTGCGGCTGCCACGTCGGACTCCATCACCACTGCCTCAACCAGCCGGCCGGGATCCAGCCTCTCCGCTAGTTCTGAAAATACGGTGACGATGTTTCCGATCCTACCAGCGGCTTGTGGATACAGAACCATGTCCACGGCAGTCGCCTCCGCGGTCGAGACCACCATTGACCCGGTCTCGGTCTTCAGCCGCACTGTTGGAGATAGCGCGGCGCGTTTCTTATAGAGGAAGCGGATACGCGACTTCCCGCCTATCGTGGGCCGCAGAGCCTTGTCGGTGACGACCTGAAACTCCTGAGGTTGCTGATGCGCAGCGCCGTACAGCGCTGCGGCCGAGAGGACGCCAACGTAATACGGCCTTCCATGGAAACTCATGAGTGCGTCGATGTACCAGGAAGACGGGGGAGTCCCCATGGACCTGTATTCCAACGGAACAATGACAAAGAACCCGCGCCGCGGTGAAGCCAGCCGTGACTGGAGCACCAGCCGCCGCGCAGCGTTCTTGAAGGCCACCAACGAGAGTCCACACGCCTCGCGAGCCTCGCCGGCGGCAAATGAATAGCGCCCCGCTTGCTGAAGCGCGTCAACGTAATTCGGCAGGGTCCTGCCACCCGCTGATCGCGTCCTCATTTGCATAAAGTACCACTATACACTACCTTTTGCGAACGAGGCGCACGGCAACGCACTTGATTCTCTGTTTCGAAATCTGTTCATGCCGTTGACCTGGAGGCTCTCGGGCCCCCTCACCCACGGAGAAACCGGTTGGAAATGGGAATCCCGGGGAGCCACACCGTCCACGTTCCAACTCCAAGGCCCATTATCTTGACAGCATCGCTCGCCGCCGCTCCCGCCCGTATCCGCCACGTTCCGCACCTGTTGCGCGCTACGCTTTCTCTCTCGTTGGAAACTACGATTCGCGGGGCGGCGCACTCAACCCCCGGGGTTGCGGCCGAACCCCAAGTTCCCACGTGTCTGAACTCTGGTTCGGGCCGTGGAGCTCATGTGGCCCTAGGTCGGGGGAGTGCGGCGAATTGACTTTCGCGGCGCGCGGGATGGATACTGAGGGTGAGCGAAATGCAACTGATTGTCAACAAGGGTGACGTAGGCGAAGGGTTGGCCGCCCTCGCCGATCTGGATGAAGGCGTGTTTGGCATCATCGAGAGGATCGAACTTCCGCAAGACCTGGCGGACCGCCTGATGGAGCTTGGTTTCCTGCCTGGGCATGCGGTGTCGGTCGGCCAATCAGCGCCTGGCGGCGACCCGCGGGTGTTTCGGGTGGACGGATGTGAGATCGCTCTGAGGCGCGAGACCAGCAGCCGAATCGTGGTCCGGCCGGCGCCCGGGGTCTAGCGGTCATGGGCGAGGCGAGGACGGAGTGCAAAGACCGGGAAACTCCGCCGCAGTCTTCGCATAGGCTGGTGGCCATTATTGGACCGCCAAATTCAGGCAAATCCACCCTTTTCAACCTCTTGACGGGGCTGCGGCAGAAAGTGGCCAACTTCCCCGGCGTCACGGTGGAACACCGGGTCGGCAAGGCGCACGTTGCCGGTCATCACGATGTGGAACTGGTGGACTTGCCGGGGGTCTACAGCATGAACCCGCGGGCCGAGGATGAGCGGGTCTCGCTGGATGTGCTCAAAGGCAAGATGAACGGGCTGGGGCGTCCCGACGCCATCCTGCTGGTTCTGGATTCGACGAACCTGAGCCGCCATCTTTCTCTGGCGGCGCCAATCCTTTCGCTAGGGCTGCCGACACTGGTGCTTCTGAACATGGCCGACGATCTGACGGCGCGCGGCGGCAAGGTGGATGTGGAACTGCTGGCGGCGCAACTCGGCGCGCCAGTGGCCCTCATCAGCGCCGCGAACGGGCAGGGCCTGGGCCCCGTCCGGCGATTCCTGACGGGAGGGATGGGCGTTCCCAGGCCGGTCGAGTTGCCGGTCTTACAGGATGTGCCGGCGTGCCGGCAATGGGCCCGGCGGCTGGCCTCGGATGCCAATTACGCTCATCCGGCTCCGCCTGTGTGGACGCATCGGTTGGACGCATTGTTCCTGCATCCGGCAGGCGGGCCGTTGGTCTTTGCGCTCGTTGTTCTGCTCGTATTTCAGACGATTTTCACCGGCGCGCGGCCGCTGATGGACGGGATCGAGTGGCTGGTGACGGCGACGGGAGGCCAGATCGGCGTATGGCTGGGCGGGGGGTGGTTGCGATCGCTGGTGGTGGACGGGATCTGGAGCGGCGTCGGCGCCGTGGTGATCTTCCTCCCGCAGATCGTACTTCTGTTCTTCTGCGTGGGCATCCTCGAGGACTCGGGGTATTTGGCGCGGGCGGCGATGATCGCCGATCGCACAATGGCGAAAGTGGGATTGCAGGGAAAGTCGTTCATCCCGCTCCTGTCGGCTTATGCCTGCGCGGTGCCGGCGATTATGGCGACAAGAACCATTGAGAGCAAACGCGACCGGATTGCGACCATTCTGATTGCGCCGTTCATGACATGTTCGGCGCGGCTGCCGGTGTATACGCTGATTATCGCGGCTTTCATCCCGGAGGAGCCGTTCCTCGGCCCATTTCTGGGCTCACGGGCGGCGGCGCTGCTAGGGCTGTACCTGCTGGGATTCCTGGCGGCATTCGTCACGGCCAAGATCCTGAAATCCTCAATTCTTCAAAGCGAGCGGACGCCCTTCGTCCTGGAGTTGCCCCCCTACCGGATGCCCACGGTGCGGTCGGTCGGGGTGAGGCTCCTGGAGAGGGCCCTGTCCTTTCTGAAACGCGTCGGAACGGTGATCCTGTGCGTGTCGGTGGTGCTCTGGATTCTTGCGAGTGTTCCGCAGATCGAAGGCAAGGCGCCGGCGATCGAGCAGAGTCTTGCGGGTACGCTGGGCCGGGCCATCGAGCCGGTCATCCAACCGCTCGGTTTCAACTGGAAGATCGGCATTGGACTGGTGACTTCCCTGGCGGCACGGGAAGTGATTGTCGGCACGTTGGGCACGATCTACGGAATGCAAGGCGAAGCCAGTTCGACAGGCCTGCAAAAAGCGCTCCACTCGGACCTAACGTTCGGCGGCGCGGTGGCATTGCTGGTCTTCTTCGCTTTTGCCATGCAGTGCATATCGACGCTGGCAGTGGTGCGGCGGGAGACTGGGGGCTGGAAGTGGCCCGCGATCCAATTCGCCTACATGAGCGGTTTGGCTTACGTATGCGCGTTCATCACCAACCAGATCCTATCCTAGGCGGCGAAGGACAAATGGGATGCTAGCATGAGGGCTAAGGATTCTCTTCCGATGAGGAATGTCATCATCATTGGTTCCGGATGCGCCGGGAATACGGCGGCGATCTACACTGCGCGGGCTGGGCTGAGGCCGCTGGTCATCGGCGGTCATGAGCCTGGCGGCCAGCTTTCGCTGACCACGGAAGTCGAGAATTTTCCCGGCTTCCCTGAGGGGATCATGGGCCCGCAGCTCGTGGAGAACATGAAGCAGCAGGCGATCCGGTTCGGAGCGGAGTACGTCTCAGGCAAGCTTATATCGGCGGACTTGACCAAGAGGCCATTCCGGCTGGATGTGGAAGGCGAATGGCACGAGTGCCGGGCGCTGATCATCGCCTCAGGCGCGTCGGCGCGCTGGCTGGGGCTGCCGAATGAACAAAAGCTCATCGGACACGGAGTCAGCTCCTGCGCCACCTGCGACGGGTTCTTCTATCGAGGCAAGAAGATCATCGTGATCGGCGGCGGCGATTCGGCGATGGAAGAGGCGAACTTCCTGACGCGCTTCGGCGAGGAAGTGACCATTGTGCACCGCCGCGAGGAGTTTCGGGCATCAAAGATCATGCTGGAGCGGGCTAAGGCGAACCCGAAAATTAAGTGGCTTGTCAACACAATCGTGGAAGACATCTTCGACGTCGAGAAGGGCGTGGTCACGGGCGTTCAACTCAAGAACAAGAAAACGGGCGAGGTTTGGAAGCAGGATGTCGATGGCTTTTTCCTCGCCATCGGGCATGTGCCGAATACGCAGCCGTTCGTTGGGCAGTTGGATCTGGACGCTGACGGCTTCATCGTCGGTCATGGCGGCGCGCGAACCAACATCCCTGGCGTGTATCATGCCGGGGACGTGGAGGACCGGGTGTACCGCCAGGCGATCACAGCGGCCGGGGCGGGCTGCAAGGCGGCGATTGAAGCTGAGCGGATGCTGGAAGCCGAGGGGCATTAGCCGAGCGGGTTCTGGCGGCAACACCGCTCGACGAAATCCGCGGGATGCGGTATACAAGTCCCATGAGACTTATGGCCCTGCTCGTGCTTTCCGCCTGTTGCGTTGGAGCGGCTCTCGACGCCGATGCCGGCTGGAAGCCCTGGTCGCCGCGGCCGGAAATCGCTCCGAAGACGAGCCGCGCCGGCGGCGCGCTGGTGGTGGAGGGCGGCGGCAACGCCGGGGTATGCGGCGGGTGGGTGCTGGACAGGCCGGACGTGAACCCGGGCACGTGGTATCGCCTGACGGCCCGATACAAGTCGCAGGGGTTCACGCACGAGCCGTCCCAGTTGTTCGCCCGGCTGGACTGGCGCAGCAAGGATGGCCGCCGGACGGGACAGCCGGAGTACGGGTATCGACTCAGGCCCGATGGCGCATACACGCGCCTGACGATCGATGCCCCAGCGCCCGAGGGCGCACTGTCGGTCCAAATCCAGCTATGGATCTGGAAGGCGCCAACGGGCCAGGTGACGTGGGATCAGATTCAACTTCAGCCCATCGACCCGCCGCCAGCGCGTCCTGTCAAATTGGCGGCGATCCGGTTGCGGCCGAAAGGCGTTGATCCGGTGGCCAAGTTCATCGCCCTGACGCGGAAGTCGGTACCGGCGGGGACGGACATCATCCTGCTGCCTGAAGGGATCACAGTCGTCGGCACCTCCAAGAAATACGCCGAGGTCGCAGAGTCCATTCCCGGGCCGACCACGGAGAAACTGGGAGCGCTGGCGCGGGA
>Ga0172368_10006372_pt1 | contig 12711 bp, 10 predicted proteins | sample Lak11m_FD_114540 | JGI IMG/M metagenome (GOLD analysis project Ga0172368, IMG submission 114540) | Freshwater microbial communities from Kabuno Bay, South-Kivu, Congo - kab_022012_11m | ecosystem: Environmental > Aquatic > Freshwater > Lake | place: Democratic Republic of the Congo: South-Kivu...
CATTCACCCCCTGTACCCCTCTCTGAATCAAAAGGGGTGGATCATGTCCCATCGCCGCCGCCGCGAATACCTCCGGCGGCTACATCGCTACGCGCTCAGGTGGGGGAATTTGAAGTGGCCACATGTGGAGGAGTTTGGGTGGCCGCCGGGGACTTGCGGCTCAAGATACTCACTTGCATGCTCCCGGCGATCTAAAATGCCTCAAAATGACCCACTCACTTTGCAGAAGACCCTGTATAATCTTTAGGCAAGCCGAGAATATGGCAAGCCAAGAATAAGGCATGCCAAGAATATGGCAAGCCAAGAATAGGTTCCCAACATCCAAGCTAGTAGTGGTCTCACGCCAACGGCCAATAAAGGAGAAGGAAAATGAAAGACAGCAAGCACCAAAGCCGGAATGTCCGCCGCGAAATACTCAAGAAAGGCGCAGCCTTGGGCGCCGCGGCAGTCGCGGCTCAGTTCGGCTTCCCTGCAATCGTGCGCGCTCAGGCCGACGCTATCAAATTCGCGCATCTGACGCCGCGCACCGGCTTTCTCGGGCAACTCGGCGAATACGGCTTCAAGGCCGCATCGATGGCGGTGGAAGAAGTCAATGCCGCGGGCGGCGTGCTCGGCAGGAAGCTCGAACTGATTGCCGAGGACAGCGTTAACCCGCAGACGGCCGTGACCAAGGCGCAAAAACTGATCGAGCGCGACAAGGTGGTCGCGATCATCGGCGAGATCAACTCAGGGTCGGCGCTCGCCATCGGCGAGCAGGTCGCGCGCTACAAGACCACGCCCTTCTTCAACACCGGTTCCAACTCGGACGCGCTGCGCGGCAAGAACTGCAACCGCCTGATGTTTCACGTCGAGGGCGGCTACACGATGTATACCAAGACCATCGGCACCTGGCAGAAAGCGGAAAACAAGATCAAGGGCGCCCGCTGGTACATGCTCACCGCCGACTACGCCTTCGGTCATGATCTGTTCCGCGTGTCCTCGAAGTTCCTCAAGGAAAACGGCGGCGTGCTTATCGACAACGACATGGTGCCGACGAACAGCCAGGATTACAGCGCCTACATACTGAAAATCCGCCAGGCGAAACCCGACCTCGTCTATGTAAACCTCGCCGGCGTCGACCAGACGACGTTTCTCAAGCAATACAAGGAATACAACCTGCCATTCCCGCTGGCGGGCGGGGTGATGGACACCATTCCGTTCTGGGCCGCCGGCATCGACTCGATTTCGGGACACTGGCAAAGTCTGTGGTATCACGGTCTCGAAGTCCCGGCGGCGCGCGCCTTTACCAAGCGCTTCAGCGACAAGTTCGGTTTCCCGCCGGACAACCAGGCGTGGGGCGACTATGTCGGGGTGAAGATCATGGCGCAGAGCATCGCCGAAGCCAAAACCACCGATGCGATGAAGATCGTCGAGTATCTCGAGAAAGGCGCTAGCTTCGACATACTGAAGGCGCGCAAGGGCAGCTTCCGCCCCTGGGACCATTCCTTGCTGCAGGAAATGTATGTGGTGAAAGTCAAGGACAAGGCGCGGATGAAGGACAAATGGGATATTTTCGACCTCGTACGTCCCGTTCCCGCCGCCAACGAGTCCCTGGAACTGATACAGCCGACCCGGGAAGAAAACGCCTGCACCATGGCGTAGCGATTCGAGGATAGAAAAATCGGAACGGCGGCGGCGACAATTCCGCGCGCCGTCCTCCGTTCCTTTATCCTGCGCGCGTTCCTTCCGACATGTTCGCCATCGTCATCGAGCAGATTCTCAACGGCCTGCTCGTCGGCTCCTACTACATCGTCCTTGCGCTCGGCCTTTCGCTGATCTTCAGCCTGGGCGGCGTGGTGAATCTCGCGCACGGCGCGTTTTACGCGCTCGGCGCCTACTTCGCCTATGAGATCGAGCGCCGGCTCGGCTTCGCCGGAGCAATCGTTCTATCTCCCGTCGGGGTAGCCCTGGTCGGCCTGGTGATCGAGCGCTTTTTCCTGCGCCGGCTCTACCACGAAGACCCGATGCTCTCGCTGCTGTTCACATTCGGCCTCGCCATGACCGCGGAGCAGAGCCTGCGCCTGATCTGGGGCACCAGCGGACTGCCGTTCGCGATTCCCGCAGCGTTGAAAGGCCAACTGCTGCTCGGCGATTTCATCTACTCGTATTACCGCCTTACGGTGCTCGGCGTGGCCGCCGCCTCGATTTTCGGCTGCTGGCTGCTGCTGCATCGGACCGCGTTCGGCATGATCGTGCGCGCCGGCACGCGCGATGCGGAGATGGTCCGGGCGATGGGCATCTCGCTGCGCCCGGCGCTGGCCGCCGTGTTCGCGCTCGGGGTCGCGCTTGCCGGGCTGGCCGGCGTGATGTCGGCGCCGCTTGCCGGGATCCAGCCGGCGATGGGGACGGACATCCTCGTCGCATCGTTCGTCGTCGTGGTGATCGGCGGGCTCGGCAGCTTCTGGGGCGTGGTCTACGCCGGCCTCCTCGTCGGCGTGGCGCGCGGCATCACCGTGGTTTTCTATCCCCCCGCCGCCGAAGCCTCGATGTACGTCCTGATGGCGTTGATCCTGCTGGTGAGGCCGCGCGGTTTGATGGGCGAGAAATTCGAGAAATTTGAATGACCCGTCAAGATGCGTAAGAACCCCCTGCTGATCACGGCGGTCGCCCTCGCGCTGCTGCCCTTATTCACGCACGCGATCGGCTTTACCCACGGCCTCGCGACCGAAATCGCGCTGTTTGCCATGATCGGACTCGGGTTCAACCTGCTGCTCGGCTACACCGGCCTGCTATCGTTCGGCCACGGCCTGTTCTTCGGCTTTGCCTCGTACGCGGCCGCGCTCGCGCATATTCATTGGTTCAAGCACAGCCTGCTGCTGCCGCTGGCGTTCGGCGTGATTTCAACCGGCCTGCTCGGCGCCGCTGTCGGGTTTCTGGTGCTGCGCCGGCGCGGCGTCTATTTCTCCCTGCTCACTCTCGCATTCACGGCGCTCGGATACTCGATTGCGTTCCGCTGGACCGACGTCACCGGCGGCGAGTCCGGTCTGCGCGGAATATCCCGGCCTGCGGTGCTCGGGCTCGATCTCGATCAGCAATTGGTGTTCTATTATTTCTGCGCAGCGATCGTGTTCGCCGTGGCAGTCCTGATGTGGCGGATGGTGAACTCGCCGTTCGGATCGGTGCTGGCCGCGATCCGCGAGCGCGAGCAGCGCGCGAGCTTCGCCGGCTATCCGGTGCAGCGTTACCGGCTTGCCGCGTTCGTGATATCGACCATCGTGATGGGCATCGGCGGCGGTCTTTACACGTTTCTCAAGCTGTTCGTTTCAGCGGACCCGGTTCATCCGAATTTCTCGGGCGAGATCCTCGCCATGTCGATCATCGGCGGTTCGCGCAGCTTCATGGGCCCCCCATTGGGTGCCGCCTTCTACATCCTGTTTCGCGAATTCCTGTCCGGCTATACCGCAAGCTGGCTGTTCTGGTTCGGGCTGCTGTTCATGGCATTCATTCTGTACTCGCCTACCGGTTTGGTCGGGCTGGGCAATCGCCTGCTTGCCCCCTGGCGCAAGGAGACCGAAACGCTGGCCGCGATGGCATCGCGCATAAAACCCAATCCATCGCAGGAAATGCCCTCCAGCCTGTTGCAGACGCTGCCGCCCGAGCGTGACACGGTGCTGCTTTCGGCCGAACACGTGAGCAAGAAATTCGGCAACTTCACGGCTGTGGACAACGTCAGCATCAGCCTGCGGCATGGCCGGCTGCACGCGCTGATCGGCCCCAACGGCGCCGGAAAGACCACGCTGTTCAACCTGCTTTCCGGCATGTACATTCCGGAGACCGGCAACTTGAGCTTCGCCGGGCAGGCGATCAGCGGGCTGAGCTCGCATCGCTTCGCCGCGCTGGGCATCGCACGTTCGTTCCAGATCACCAATCTGTTTCAGGGCCTCACCGTGTTCGAGAATCTGCGCCTCGGCGTGCAAGCGCGCGCGCCCGAACGTTTCAATGCCTGGCGCGCCAAGGAAATGCTGGGCGGCGTGAATGCGGAAACGCGCGCGCTCGTGCGCTTTCTCGGACTCGAAGGGGTAGAGGACGCTCAGGTGTCCAGCCTCTCCTACGGCGGACAGCGCTTGCTGGAGATCGGTATGGCTTTGACCGCCCGGCCGCGACTGCTGCTGCTGGATGAACCGCTGGCCGGACTGGCAGCGGCCGAGCGAGAGCGCATAGTCGGCATGATACGCACGCTATCGCAGCACATGAGCGTGCTCCTGGTGGAGCACGACATCGATCGGGTATTCGAATTTGCCGATCGGATCACGGCCATGGCCAACGGCATAGTACTGGTAGAGGGCAACGCCGAACAGGTCTCCGGCGATAGGCAGGTACAGGAAGTCTATCTCGGCAGCGGACGCAAAGTGGTGATGCATTCGCGCAGCGCCGCAATAACGGGCGAAATACTGTTGCAACTCGATGGCGTGAACACCTTCTATGGCAAAAGCCACATTCTGCACGACGTCAGCATGGAAGTGCGCGCCGGCGAGGTAACCGCGCTCTTGGGCCGCAATGGCGCCGGCAAATCGTCAACTTTCAAGAGCATCATGGGCTTGGTCGCGACCGCAAGCGGAACAATACGCTTCGACGGCAAGCTCATCAGCGGCCATACGCCGGAATACATCGCCCGCGCCGGCATCGGCTTGGTACCGCAGGGACGCAGACTGTTTCCTGGGCTCACCGTCGCGGAAAATCTGCGTCTCGGCGGACTGTCGCGCGGCGACGGCGGCGGCAGGCGCGGCGCGGTTGCCGGTCCACGCGGCGCTGGTGCCGGCGTCCACTGGGATCGGGAGCGCATCTTCAGCTACTTTCCCCGCATTCGCGACAAACTCGATACCCACGCAGATCTACTCTCAGGCGGCGAACAGCAGATGGTCGCCATCGCGCGCGCCCTCTCGGGCAACGTGCGGCTGCTGTTGCTGGACGAGCCGTTCGAAGGCCTGGCGCCCGCGGTGGTCGAGGAAGTGTTCAAGTCGCTCGACCAGCTGCGCGGCGAAATCGCCATCCTCATCATCGAGCACGATCTCGACCTGGTGCTGGCGCTCGCAGATAAGGCATACGTGCTCGACCGCGGTCGCGTGTCGCATATCGGACCGGCCGAACCGCTCCTCTCCGACATCGAATTCCGCAAGCAGGTGCTATGGCTGTAACGCAGCGGTCAATGGCGCGGGATGTGGCACCACGTCTTGCTTGCCTGATTGCCCGCCAGTCGTGCGTGCTCCAGATGCGCTGCGCCGCTGTCCGTCTTGATCAGCAGGAGAACCGCCAACCATGAATACATCTGCGCAGGATCTGCGCGTGCTGGTGACCGCGGGCGCCGCAGGCATCGGCCAGGCGATCGCCCGGACCTTTGCGGCGCATGGGGCGCGCGTGCATGTCTGCGATGCGGACCAGGCGGCGCTGGACGCCAGCGTGCGCGAGCGGCCGGACATCAGCCGCAGCCTGGCCGACGTATCGCGCGTGGACGAGGTGGACCGCCTGTTCGTCGATGTGAAACGCGAACTGGGCGGCCTCGACGTATTGGTCAACAACGCCGGCATTGCCGGCCCCACCGCCAGAGTGGAGGATATCCAGCCCGCGGACTGGGAGCGATGCATCGCGGTGGACCTGAACGGCATGTTCTATTGCACCCGGCTCGCCATGCCCATGCTCAAAGCCAATGGCCACGAGCGCGGCGGCAGCATTATTAACCTGTCTTCGGTGGCCGGGCGCCTCGGCTTCGGCATGCGCACACCCTACGCCGCCGCGAAATGGGGGGTGGTTGGTTTTACCAAGAGTTTGGCAATTGAGGCCGGACCGGATGGCATACGCGTGAACTGCATTCAACCAGGCGATGTCGAAGGCGAGCGCATCAACCGCGTGATCCAAGCCAAGGCGGAAGCCTTCGGCGTGAGTTTCGAGCAGCAAAAGCAGAAGCTGCTGGACACGATCTCGCTCAGGACTTTCGTCAGCGCGCAAGACATCGCCAACATGGCGCTGTTTCTCGGAACCGAGGCCGGAAAACACATATCGGGGCAAGCCCTGTCGGTTTGCGGCGATAAACAAAGAGCAATCTAATCGCGGAGGTTCCATGGAGAAGATCGCTGTCATCGGTACCGGCTTGATCGGACGCGCCTGGGCGCTGGTGTTTGCGCGCGCGGGGCGCGAGGTGGCGCTGTACGATGCCGACGCGACGGCGCTCAAGACAAATCTCGCGGTCATCCGCCGTGCGCTCAAGGACTTGCGCGCCGCCGGCATGGTGAAGGAGGAGCCAGAACGCATCTACAAACGGATTCGCGCCGCCGCCAGCCTGGAAGACGCCCTTGCCGAGGCAGATTACGCGCAGGAGAATGTGAGCGAGACGCTCGCGGCCAAGAAGAGCATCTTTGCCGCAATGGATGCGCTCGGGCGGCCGGGGGTCATACTGGCGAGTTCCACCTCGACCATCCCCGCCTCGGCTTTTACCAAAGAGCTGAAAGGACGCGGCCGCTGCCTGGTCGCGCATCCGGTGAATCCACCGCATCTGGTCCCGTTGGTCGAACTGTGCCCATCCCGCTGGACCTCGAAGCGGGTTCTTGCCCGTGCGCGTGCGCTGCACGAGTCGGTCGGACAGGTACCGATCACCGTGAGAAAGGAAATCCAGGGCTTTATCCTCAATCGTCTGCAGGCAGCTGTCCTGAACGAAGCGCTGTCTCTCTACGCCGATGGCTATGCGAGCGCGGCGGACATCGACAAGACGGTGCGTGACGGCCTGGGTCTGCGCTGGTCGTTCATGGGGCCATTCGAGACCATAGACCTCAACGCCCCCGGCGGCCTTGCGGATTATGCGGCACGCTATGGACAGGTCATGTACGAACAGGTCTGCTCGCAGGCCCCGCGGCGCTGGAAGAAAGACCTGGTGGCGCGCCTGGCGCGCGAGCGCCGGGCCGCATTGCCGGTGAGCGATCTCGCGCGGCGACAGGCCTGGCGCGACCGCCGGCTGATGGCGCTGGCCGTGCACAAGCGCGAAGCTTCGAGGAAATCCTAAGGGGCAATTTCAGATTTGCCGAATCAGCCCCGGATCGAGGGGGGAAGCATAAGTGGATGTATCCCCTCCTTTTGCAATAAGTTCGGGACACTAGCCGAAGGACAAAGCGGAAGCAAGGTAGCCTCTTTTTTCCCGATCCCCAAGCTCCCGGCAACCTTTCAATCTTCAGTCTGATAAGGAGACAAGAATGGCAGCAGCACAAGGCAAGGTCATCATTACTTGCGCTATCACGGGCGCGATCCATACGCCTAGCATGTCGCCCCATCTGCCGATAACAGCCGATGAAATCGCGGACTCAGCCATAGGCGCAGCGCAGGCGGGCGCGGCGATCGTGCACCTGCACGCGCGCGATCCGTCCAACGGCAAACCGACGCAGGACCCGAAGGCGTTCGAGGCGTTTCTGCCCAAGATCAAGGCGGCCTCGAACGTCGTAATAAATCTCACCACCGGCGGCTCTCCGACCATGAGCCCGGAAGAACGCCTGCAGCCGGCGATGCGACTGAAGCCCGAAATTGCCTCGCTCAACATGGGATCGATGAACTTCGGCCTGTACGAAATGCTGGGGCGCTACACGGAATTCAAGTATGACTGGGAACAACCTTATCTAGCCGGATCGGACGATCGCATTTTCAAGAACACCTTCAAGGATATCGCCTATATCCTCGAATCGTGCAGCAATAACGACACCCGCTTCGAGATCGAGTGCTATGACATCGGGCATCTTTACACCGCGGCGCACTTCCTCGACCGCGGACTGTTGAAGCCGCCGCTGTTCATCCAGTCGGTGTTCGGTCTGCGCGGCGGCATCGGTCCCCATCCTGAGGACGTGATGCACATGAAGCGTACTGCGGACCGGTTGTTTGGCGACGCTTATCTGTGGTCGGTGCTGGGGGCAGGCCGGAACCAAATGTTCATCGCCGCGCAGTCAGCCGTGATGGGCGGCAACGTGCGCGTCGGGCTGGAGGACAGCCTTTGGCTGGGCCGCGGCACGTTGGCCCAATCCAATGCGCAGCAGGTAACCAAGGTGCGCCGCATTCTGGAGGAGATCGGTCTGCAGGTGGCAACGCCGGATGACGCGAGGAAAATGCTCAGGCTCAAGGGCGGCGGCAGCGTCGCATTCTAGCGAATAAGGCCGGTTTCATCACCGGCGAAATCGCCGACCTCAGCCCCGGGCAGCAGTGCGCCGGATTCGTTCTCAACCATAGGAGTCAGGCAAATCATGGTCAGGTATCTGAAGAATTCCAAGACCGCTGAAGGCAAACTGGAAATCCAGGCCGGGGTGCGCGCGACAGTGGAAACCATCCTGGCGGACATTCTGGCCCGCGGCGATGCCGCGGTCCTCGACTATTCGAAAAAATTCGACCATTGGTCGCCGGCCAGCTTTCGTCTTAGCGCCGAGGAAATCGACGCCTGCGTGCGCGCGTTGCCGTCTCGGGCGATTGAAGATATCCGCTTCGCGCAGATGCAGATCCGCAACTTCGCGCAAATCCAGAAGGACGCGCTGCGCGAGGTCGAGGTCGAGACCTTGCCGGGCGTGGTGCTCGGCCACAAGATTATTCCGGTCAATAGCGTCGGCTGCTACGTGCCCGGCGGGAAGTATCCGATGGTAGCTTCCGCGCACATGAGCGTGGTCACTGCCAAAGTGGCCGGGGTCAAGCGCGTAATCGCGGCCGCGCCGCCCTTTGAAGGACGCCCCTCGCCGGCCATCGTGGCTGCCATGCACATGGGAGGCGCGGACGAAATCTATTGCCTCGGCGGCGTGCAGGCCATCATGGCCATGGCCTTGGGCACCAGGCAGATAGCTCCGGTGGACATGATTGTGGGGCCGGGCAATGCCTATGTAGCAGAAGCCAAACGGCAGTTGTTCGGCCGCGTCGGCATCGATCTGCTGGCCGGCCCGACCGAAACCCTGATCATCGCCGACGATAGCTGCGACGCCGAGACGGCGGTCACCGACCTCTTGGGCCAGGCCGAACACGGACCGAATTCGCCCGCCATTCTGCTGACCACCGCGGAAGCGCTGGCGCAGGCGGTACCGAAGGAAATTGAACGCCAGCTGGCTGTGCTGGCGACGGCCGCGGTGGCGCGGGTGGCCTGGCAGGACTACGGCGAAATTATCCTGTGCGACACCGAGGCGGAGATGGTGCAGGAAGCCGACCGCATCGCGTCCGAGCACGTGCAGGTAATGACGCGCGATCCCGACTATTTTCTGCAGCATATGACTAACTATGGCGCCTTGTTCCTTGGCCAGCGAACCAATGTTTCCTATGGCGACAAGGTCATAGGAACCAACCACACCTTGCCGACGATGAAGGCGGCCCGCTACACCGGCGGTTTGTGGGTGGGAAAGTTCATCAAGACCTGCACCTACCAGCGCGTGCTGAGCGACGCAGCCTCGGTCATGGTGGGGGAGTACTGCTCGCGGCTTTGCGACCTGGAGGGTTTCGAAGGTCACCGCAAGCAGGCGGATCTGAGGGTGCGGCGTTTTGCCAAGGCGAGTTGATGCAGGCTATTTTTTTGGGATGAAGACTCCGAGTTTTCGCGTAGACGGCCGCAGCGCCCTGGTGACGGGCGCCGGGCGGGGCATCGGACTCGCGCTGGCGCACGCCCTGGCGCAGGCCGGCGCGGTAGTGACGCTGGCCGCGCGCACTGCCGCCGAGCTTGAGCGCGCCTGCGCCGACATCGAGGCTGCTGGCGGTCGGGCCTGCGCATGGGTAGTTGATGTTACCGACTCGCGCGCTGTCGCCGCAGGCGTGCCAGCGCTGGGGCCGTTTCAGATTCTGGTCAATAACGCGGGCATGAACCGACCGCGACTGATAACCGAGACACCCGACCACGATCTCGACGATGTATTGAACCTGAACGTGAAGGCGGCTTTTTACGTTGCGCGGGAAGTAGCGCGAGGTTTGCTGGCCGAAGGACTGCCCGGAAGCATAATCAACATCTCGTCGCAGATGGGGCATGTAGGCGGGCCCAGGCGTACGGTGTACTGCGCAACCAAGCACGCGGTCGAAGGCTTGACCAAGGCCCTGGCGTGGGAGCTCGGTCCATCCGGCATCCGCGTCAATACGCTGTGTCCGACCTTTATTGAAACCGAAATGACAAAGCCGATGTTCGCGGACCCGGTTTTTCGCGACTATGTCACTTCCAGGATTGCCCTGGGGCGGCTGGGCAGGCTGGAAGACGTGATGGGCGCAGTGACTTTCCTCGCCAGCGACGCGGCCGCGCTGATCACAGGATCCGCTCTAATGGTCGACGGCGGCTGGACCGCGGCGTAATCAGCGCATTTCACGCGCAAGGGTCATTCCTTCCACGGCACGCCGCCCGCGTAGGTCTTGTAGCTGACGCTGGCATGCCAGCCGGAGTCGACCGGCAGCAAAATGCCGGTGATCGTTCTGGCTTCGGCCGAACACAGAAACCCTATCGCCAGGGCGACGTCCTCGGGGCTCGGCAGCGTATCCAGAGCGTGAACGGCCATGATTTTGTTCAGATCGCGCAGACCGCTGTCGACCCGGCTCTGCAGCGTCTCGGTCATGACATAGGTTGGGCCGACGCTGTTGACCCTGATGCCATGGCGCCCGAGTTCGACCGCCAGCAACTGGGTCAGCCTGGCGATGGCAAGTTTGCCGGGGTTATAGGCAGGCAGGGGAAGCGGTGCGAGGCTATTGATCGAGCCGAGGGTGACGATGGCGCCACGCTTGAGTCCGATCATCTGGCGGCCGAAGGAGCGGCAGGCGTGTATGGTGCCGTGATAGTTGACTTGTCACATGCGGTCATGCGCCCCGAGGTCCATGTCCATGATGGATTCGGTATTCGGGATAAGGCCGGCCGAGGTCACCAGAATCTCGGCCGCGCCCAGATCTTTCTCGACCCGCGTTGCGATCGCATCGACCGCCCTGGCATCGGCAACGTCGCAGGCATAGAAACGGGCGGCGCGGCCGTTGGCAGACAGGGCCGCCGCCATCTTATCGCCGCGCTCTTGATTAACGTCCAGGATCGCGACGGCGTTGCCGCGCGAGGCCAATAGACGCGCCGTGGCGGCGCCGATTCCAGTGGCGCCACCCGTAATGACGGCAATGGCTTGGGTTGTCATAATTGCCCCCTTTACTCATAGGATGCCTGCAATTTGCACGGCAGTCTTGTCTCGCGCCAGGATGAAACCAACCTGGTTTCAGCGCCGGTCCGAATCAGGAAATTTCGACACGGCTGTCAATGCATAGTGTAATCGCTTGGTGGATGGCCACGCAAAGACACCCGATGCCGATTCGTATGTTTCGCAGCAGCGAATACATGAAGGAAACATCGAGCCTCCGAGCGTTTTTGGACGCAGTTGGGACCACCAAGCGGGCGCATCGGGACGTGATCTGCCGAAACTGTCGCTAGAGGCAAGCCGCGTTCATCGCGAATTGGGCTGTGGCGGCAGCCCGCTCTCAGCCGCATCCGACAGCAAAGGTGAAGGGGCGGCCGACAAATAAGGACCGCAGGCGGATCCACCGTTTTACCGGCGGGCGAGGCATATTCGGTGCCGCATCCGCTTTCCGGTAGAATTCGAACACCAATCACCGAAAGCACAGGTGGCACCTTGAGCAACAAATGGGACAACAAGGCCAGCCCGGACCGCCGCGCGGAGGCGGAGCGTCGGACGCTATCGGAGGAGATCGAAAAGCCGTATCCGATCCGCCGCCTTTTCGTGCGCCAGGTGGTGCCGAGCCTGGTGGTGTCGGCGCTGCTGCTGCTCGCCGGCGGCTGGTTCGCCGTCAATTACCTGGAACTGCACGTAAATCCTCGGCGGCGAGCTCGACTCGAGCGCGGGCAGCGTCGCGGTCGACCGCAACGAGCGTGTCGGCAAGCTCGGCCAGGACCAGTTTGCGTATGAGGATGCGCGCGTGCTCGACGTGGTGCTCATGGGGCATGAACAGATGTGGCAGGCAATGTCTGAGCGCGACGCGATCTACGCCAATCCGGACGCGAGCGAAGAAGACTACGTGCACGCCGCCAATCTGGAGGCGAGGTACGCCGAATTCGGCGGCTATACCGCCGAGGCGCGCGCGGGCGAACTGCTCGCCGGCGTCGGCATCCCGATCGGGCAGCATAACGGCCCGATGAGCGCGATCGCGCCGGGCTGGAAACTGCGCGTGCTGCTGGCGCAGGTGCTGTTCGCCGATCCGGACATCATGCTGCTCGACGAGCCGACCAACCACCTCGACATCAACTCGATCCGCTGGCTCGAAGGCGTGCTCAACGCCAGGAGCTGCACCATGATCATCATTTCCCACGACCGGCACTTCCTCAACAGCGTGTGCACCCACATGGCCGACATGGACTACGCGACGCTGCGCGTCTATCCGGGCAACTACGACGACTATATGCTCGCCTCGACCCAGGTGCGCGAGCGACTGCTCGCGGCCAACGCCAAGGCGAAGGAGAAAGTGGCCGAACTGCGGGACTTCGTGCGCCGCTTTTCGGCCAACAAGTCCAAGGCGCGCCAGGCGACGTCGCGCGCGCGCCAGATCGAGAAAATCAGGCTCGAGGACGTCAAACCTTCGAGCCGGCAATATCCCTACATCCGCTTCGAGTACGACGAAAAGGAAAAGCTGCACCGCCTCGCGGTGGAAGTGAAGGGCCTGGCGAAGAGCTACGACCAGCCGCTGATCGAGGGCTTCGATCTCACGATAGAAGCC
>Ga0172368_10006374_pt1 | contig 12706 bp, 12 predicted proteins | sample Lak11m_FD_114540 | JGI IMG/M metagenome (GOLD analysis project Ga0172368, IMG submission 114540) | Freshwater microbial communities from Kabuno Bay, South-Kivu, Congo - kab_022012_11m | ecosystem: Environmental > Aquatic > Freshwater > Lake | place: Democratic Republic of the Congo: South-Kivu...
GCAGAACGATCCGGCGATTATCGCCCCCGCTATTGATCCTGCCACTGCGCCTATCAATCTGCATGCAGTATTATTGGAGCAATCCTCCCATTTCCCGATGCTGGATGATCCGGCCCGCTTCAACCGTTTGCTGACAGATTTCCTTGCCCTTGACTCGGATCAATCTCCGCGTGACTTGCTTTTCAAGGAAGAATGGAAGCGACGTGTTCGTTGAAACCCCCAGCAAGTGGATATTATTATAAATTTGTAAGATTCCCGCAAAAAAAGCCAAATTGCCTTATTTTGAGATAAAATAAATTTTGTCCATTACTATCGGGGAGCCCAATTTTGGGCTGAGAGGAGGGCTTCAGCCCTCGACCCGCATCACCTGATCCGGATCATACCGGCGGAGGGAATTGTTTGCTCACAACAACCTCCCCTCCGCGGAGGCTGTTTTTATGTCCAGGGCTTTGATTTTTGTTAATGGGGATATCGTAGATTCCGGTGCAGCCCGCACTCTCGTCCAGCCCGATGATGTTATTCTGGCAGCCGATGGCGGTGCCCGTCACGCTCTGGCTCTTGGTGTTATTCCTTCAGCCATTATCGGTGATCTCGATTCGCTTACCCCCTCCGAAGTGCGTGTATTTGATGATATGGATGTCCTGCTTCTTCGATATCCACCTGGTAAGGATGAGACTGATCTGGAATTGGCTCTATCTCATGCCATCCGCGCAGGTCACAGCCCGATCATCATTATTGGCGCATTTGGCGGGCGCCTGGATCAAACCATTGGCAACCTGGCTTTGCTGGGATCTCCCGAAGCCATAAAAGCGGATGTGCGCCTTGATGACGGTATTACCGAGGCTTTTTTTATCAATGGCAAGGCGGTTATCCACGGCAAACCTGGTGATATCGTCTCGTTCATCCCCTGGGGCAGCCCGGTAGAAGGTGTAAGCACCGAAGGTCTTGTCTACCCGCTTAATAAGGAGACCTTGTTCCCCGACCGTACTCGCAGTGTTAGCAATCAAATGCTTGCTAGGAACGCCCAGGTGAAGCTTAAGTCGGGGTTATTGCTCTGCATTCATATTCGAAAAAACTCGCGATAAAGAGGTAATACCATGAAACGATCCATTTCCATTCTGCTTTTGCTAACCGTTTTACTGGCCGCGTGTGCACCTGCCGGTGTCCAGGCGCCACCGCCTCAATCCAATGCCCCACTGCTCCCCACCGATCTTCCCCCGGCTACTCCGGAACCGGCATCTGCAGTGCAGCGCACCCTCACCGTGATGACCCATGACTCATTTTCGGCCAGCGAGGGTGTGATCCAGGAATTCGAAAAAACGAACAACGTCAAAATTACTTTCCTCAAATCCGGTGATGCGGGCGCCGCACTAAACAAGGCAATCCTGACAAAGGATGTTCCCATAGCGGATGTCTTCTACGGTGTTGACAATACTTTCCTGTCACGTGCGATCGACTCTGGGATCTTTCAATCCTACGCTTCGCCGCTTATCGAACACATCCCAGATCAGTTTATGCTCGATCTCAAAAACCGTGCTTTGCCGGTTGATTACGCTGATGTTTGCATAAACTATTCGAAAGCTTTCTTTACAAAAAATGCACTGCCTGTGCCTGCCTCGCTCGACGACCTGCTTAAACCTGAATACAATGGCTTGCTTGTGGTTGAGAATCCCGCCACGTCATCCCCAGGCCTGGCATTTCTCCTGGCCACCATCCAAAAATATGGCGACCCCGGTTATCTGGATTATTGGAAAGCCCTGCGAGCCAATGGAGTTGTGGTTGTCGACGGCTGGGAAACTGCCTATTTCACTAATTTCAGTGGGTCATCAGGCGCTGGTCCCCAGCCGATGGTAGTTTCTTATTCAACCAGCCCCGCTGCAGAAGTGATGGGCTCAGCTACCCCACTTGATGAAGCTCCCACGGCTTCCATCGTCGCTCCGGGCACCTGTTTCCGCCAGATAGAATTTGTCGGTATCATCGCAAATTCAGCCAACCCGGACTTGGCCGAAAAATTTGTTGATTTCATGTTGAGTGTTCCTTTCCAGGAAGACATGCCGCTCAATATGTTCGTTTATCCGGTGAATGACCAGGCTGTCTTGCCCGATTCTTTTGCCCAATATGCTCCGGCTGCAATCGAACCTGCCAACATACCTGACACGTTGCCTGACAATCGTGATACCTGGATTGAAGCCTGGACCCAGGCTGTGTTGCGGTAAATTCCTTACCAGCAGGCTTGCAGTTACAGAAAAATATCGAATTGAAAAAGAAACAATTTTTTGGTCGCATTCGCTTTTTTCTCTCCCAAAACCCCACAACACCTGGTTTTGGGGGAGAAATGGCGAAAAGTCATGTTCTTAATTGGCTTGGTCCGCTTACTTTCCTCGGTATTTTCTTTTTCTATCCAATCATCCGTATCCTGGCGGTAGGGCTCGTTCCGTCTTTTCTGGTCTCGGCGCCACAATTCATCTCAAGTATGTCCGGAGTGTTGTGGTTTACCTTTTATCAGGCCTTCCTCTCTACTGTTCTCACTCTGCTGGTTGGTTTGCCGCTCGCTTACCTGTTTGCCCGTCTGGACTTCCCCGCAAAACCAATATTTCGCGCACTAACTGCGATCCCGTTCATGTTGCCGACAGTTGTTGTTGCTGCAGGTTTCACCGCGCTCTTTGGCCCGCGAGGACTCGTTAACCTGGTCATGATAAACGTTTTACGTCTTGACCAACCCCCTCTGATATTTGTTGGCACGCTTGGGGCCATTCTCACTGCCCACATCTTTTACAACGCCACCATCGTTATCCGTATTGTTGGCAATGCCTGGGCATCGTTGGATGTTCGCTTGACTGATGCATCGCGTTCCCTGGGAGCTTCAAGGTTCCAGTCTCTTGTGCGCATCACCTTACCGTTACTGCGTCCATCCATCTTTGCGGCCAGTTTGCTAATATTTCTTTTTGATTTCACCAGCTATGGTGTGATATTGTTGCTGGGCGGACCTCACTTTGCCACAATTGAAGTGGAGATATATATTCAGGCATTGCAGATGCTCAACTTGCCAGCTGCGGCCGGTCTCTCTCTCATTCAGCTTCTTTGCACACTCATTTTTTCCGCGGTTTACAGCCGTTATATTTCCCGGGTCACATCAGTGGTGAGGCCTCGCGCCGCCTGGACCAATCTCCGCAAAAGATACAGCCCTCCACACAATGTTTTTATCATCAGCATGGTTGTATTTATGTTGGTATTTTTTGCCCTACCTCTTCTTGCGCTCCCCGCGCGTTCCATTTCTGTTCTTGATGCTAACCGCGCCCAACAAATACAAACTGGGCCGCACCTTACCACATCCTACTATACCGAATTATTTGTTAACCGCCGCGGTTCTCTCTTCTATGTGCCGCCCTTTACTGCGGTCCGTAATTCTCTTTCTTATGCCGGGTTAACTGTTCTCATTTCCTTGATCCTCGGATTCCCGGCTGCTTCTGCCCTATCACGCCCGGGAAAACTTGAGAAATGGATCGATCCTTTGTTGATGCTGCCTCTTGGCGCTTCGGCTGTCACTCTGGGTCTTGGTTATATCATCACCTTCAACCGGTCCGTTTTTTTATCAAACTGGTCGCTGCTTACATCTCCCTGGCTTATCCCGTTGGTCCATACCACCATTGCTCTGCCCTTTGTTATTCGAAACTTGCAAACGGCACTGTCCATAATCCCAAACCGGTACCGGGAAGCTGCTGCAGTCCTGGGTGCATCACGCTGGCAAATCTGGAAAAATATCGATGTGCCCATCATCGCCAGGGCAATAATTTCGGCTGGCGCGTTTGCATTCACAATTTCCCTGGGTGAGTTTGGCGCTGCTTCTTTGCTCGCCCGCCCCGAGTACCCAACCATTCCAACAGCCATTTATCGATTCCTGTCCCAACCGGGTACCATGAATTACGGGCAGGCCATGGCCATGGCAACCATTCTCATGTTTATCTGCGGCTGCGGCATCCTGCTCATTGAGAAAATGCGCTTTCCTGGAACGTCTGATTTTTAATATAAAATTCACCACAGCCTGCGTTCCATATCCACTGGATTTCGGTAAAGAAGTCACAAACCATGCTTGAAGTGATCGACCTGTATAAGACCTATGAAGAAAAACCACTGCTAAAAGGTGTTTCCTTCACCATTGATGCAGGTGAGACTATTTGCCTGCTTGGCGCTTCGGGCTCAGGGAAAAGCACCATTCTGCGTATCATTGCTGGCCTGGAAGATGCCGAGTCCGGTGATATCCGTTGGGATGGCCGCAGCCTGAAAGATGTGCCAGTTCACCAGCGTAATTTTGGCCTGATGTTCCAGGACTATGCGCTCTTTCCCCACCTGGATGTTTTTGAGAATGTGGCATTTGGTCTGCGCATGCAAAAAGTGCCTCCCACTCAAATTAATATGCGCGTAACTGAAGTGCTTGCCCAGGCCAATCTTTCAGGTTTTGAAAAGCGACGGGTCGGCGAATTATCTGGCGGCGAGCAGCAAAGAGTCGCTCTGGCTCGAGCCCTGGCCCCTCATCCTTCATTACTGATGCTGGATGAACCGCTGGGAGCGCTCGATAGAGCCCTGCGTGAGAGGTTGATCGAGGAACTACGTGGGATTTTGAAGCGCAGCAAAATCCCGGCCATATACGTTACCCACGACCAGGAAGAGGCTTTCACCATTGCTGATAAGGTCATCTTACTGCATGATGGTCTTGTTGTTCAGTCGGGAAGTGCGCCCCAGGTTTTTACCCAGCCTGCCAATGAATGGGTGGCGGCTTTCCTTGGTTTGGGTAATGTGATCCAGGGGGTTGCCATTCCAGGAGGAGTGCGTAGTACTTATGTTGATATTCACTGGGAAACCGGATTGGAGCAAGGCCAGCAGGTAACTCTCCTGCTGCGCCCGCCAGCCTCGATTGTCGATACTGGCGCTACTCTCAGCGGGAAGGTTGCTGATGTTGTTTTCCGGGGCCAGGAATTCCGGGTTGAACTGGAGAACGGTCTCCAGTTCCTGCTTTCATCCGCCCCCAAACCCGGACAGATTGTCAGCCTGAAGGTTCACAATGTTGAGTTGCTATGATCACCATTCGTAAAAGAAATGAACACAACCAGGTCACCTGGCAGTACGCCGGGCAGGTTCTTTCCAGTGGACCAGATCAGGTCACCATCCAGGCTCACTTCAACCGCCCCGATATGCCATTTCAGGGTATTACCTTGAAACAGGGCGACCGGTTTATTGAGACCTTTTATACTGATCGTTGGTACAATATTTTCGAGATCCATGACCGGGATGACGATGCCATCAAGGGATGGTACTGTAACATTGGCCGCCCTGCAGTATGGGATGCCCCTGACGCCCTCTCATATATTGATCTGGCACTTGATCTTTGGGTCACATCCTCAGGTAACCAGACTGTGCTGGATGAAGATGAATTTGCGCGTGCTGAAATTGATGCCCCCACCCGCGCCAAAGCATTGCAGGCTCTGGCTGATTTGCAACAACTATTTTTGCTCAAGAAGGTTGATTGATCCGCCCCAGCACGAGTCCCTTCGGGAAAATCAGGCGGTAATTAACCACCCCCATAATCGCTCAGATACAGGCAACCTGTTATTCGCCCAGGTCGCCTGTATCTTTGAATGCGATGCTGAAAAATAAATTACAGATGTTTTAATAGACGCCGAGAGATTGGAGTATCTGGTCGCCGAATTGCCAACCAAGACCGCCAACAACCACGCAGCAGCAGCATAAAACTACCACAACGATAACGATGATCATAACGTTATTATTTTTCTTTGGAGCGGGGGGCAGGGGTTGGGGGGAATAGCTTGAGTCCATACGATTTCTCCTTTGTAATGCATCGAATTAAGTGCGCGTATATGAACGCCGCCACAGCCACCATACAAATAAGGCTGTGAAGACCACAAGCATGAATGCTACGATGATGGGAACTACCATTGCCAGGATTGATGTGACAGTCGATATAATGTCTTCAGCAATACTGACCGGGATATTTCCCGCCCCGGCGGTCGTAGCCGTTACAGCCGGGCGTACCACTGCCGATTTGGCAACATGTACACCTCCGGCAATGATCAACCCACACGCCAGTGAAAATAGCGGGTTGACCCCTGTCACAACCTTGGCTGATGCTGCGAATGCGATCGCCCCGGCGACTGGCCTGACAAAGGTCTGCAGCAGGTCATTCAGGTGATTAAATGCTGGCATCTTGTCAGCCAGGAACTCAATAATGATCAATACGCCCAGCAGGACGATGATCCATCCATTCCCGAGGGTATCATATGGCGCATTGAGCTTGAACCAATCTGTGTAATGCGCGATCACGGCGATCGTGAACAGAGGTATATATGCGTTCAACCCCGCGCTTGCAGAAAGGCCAAATGCAGAGAAAATCCCAAGTAATGTATCCATCTACTTATATTATATCCACTGATGACCGAAATAGTTTACGATCATGTCAAAAAATAAAAAATGATGCGGCGTATTAACTTTTTCATCTTTAATTTATATCCATGCATCAACCAGGACCTGAACAGTATCGAATCGGACGGGACCGTCAGCCAGCGCTGGAAACCTTTCCCATTTCAATCATCCCAGCGGAAAACCTCCCCAGGTATGGGTCAGCCACAAACGAAACACATCTGTTACCGAAATTTGCAGCAGCGCGATTGTCAAACCTGCCAGAATCGGCAGCCAGGCCTGGCGCAGGTGCAGAAAATTATTCTCCTGGCGCATTATCATTGTCCACAACATACCGTAGACAAGGCTCAAGAGCATCAGAACTCCACCAGCACTGATGAAGGCCATTGGATACAGTACCCAATCCCATTCAGGTAATACCAATACATCTGCCAACAGCATTAGCGCAGTCAGGATCAGGAAATCCCGTGGCCGGCCGAGCACCTGCTTGGTATCCCAATCCTTCCATAGTGTTTGGTTAAGTGATACGAATACAGCCACAGCCATGCCCAAGCCTGTTCCCGAGCCGGTAAAAAGACGCAGGATGTTATTGGGTACATACAGATTTGGTATGAAATCAAACCTGGAGCCGCCAGGGACTGACTTCATCAGGTACAGGTAAGAATTGCCTCCATCAACTGCGAAGGCCAACCCAAATAATACCAGGATTGCAATTACGGCCTTTGGAGGCGTCCCTGCGCTTCGACGGTAGGTGATGCTCAAAAAAACCATCCCCAAAACCGCGCCCAGGTACATCCCTGAACAGCGTGCGCATAACGGTAGTTGTGTGCCATCTGCCAGATGAAAGGAGCGTTCATCCAAACGGTGACAGACGGCATATCCAATGGCATCGGCTTTGCTCAATATTCCAGGTGGGGCAATATATAAAAAACCAGCCACGATGGCCACGGCTGCCAGCGGGACAAGCCAGTTTGACAGTTTTTGAATTGTAATTAACAGGCGATTTTGCATGTGTTCATTATATGGATAAGCTGCCCGGAAGGCAAGCAGGGCAATGATGATTTTGGAGTATGATTAAGTTGTAAACATAATGTGAAGATTCCCACTTGTTTTCCACGGCAATGCTGGCATTTTTCTTGAAAAAAGCCTCGATTTTTCTCAACCATTTTGAGGAGAAACCTTATGAAACGGATCGGTGTCCTGACTGGTGGTGGTGACGCCCCCGGTCTTAATGCAGTTATTCGAGCAGTAGTCAAAACCGCCACCAATGATTATGGTTGTCATGTTCTTGGGATTAAGAATGGTTTTGATGGTTTTACCATGCCAGGTGGCGTCTATCCCCTCACCCCAGCGGAAGTGCGTGGTATTCTCCCGCGCGGTGGCACCATTCTTGGCACTGCTAACCGCGGCAATCCATACGCCCGCAAGGTTATCCGCGATGGCAGGGAAGAGATCATCGATATCTCCACGGAAATTGTCCAGGCCATCAAGGATCAGAAACTGGATGCTCTCATTGTCATTGGCGGGGATGGCACCCTGCGTTTTGCTCATGACCTGTTTCTGCGTGGAATTCCAGTTGTGGGTGTTCCCAAGACCATCGACAATGATATCCATGGCACCGAGGTTTCCTTCGGTTTTGATACTGCTCTGAACATTGCCACAGAGGCTATTGATCGCCTGCATACCACAGCCGAATCTCACCAACGAGCGATGATCATTGAGCTGATGGGTCGCGATGCCGGCTTCATAACCCTGCATTCCGGGGTTGCCGGCGGGGCTGATGTCATCCTTATCCCTGAGATACCCTTTAAATTAGAGTCGGTAGCCAAAAAGATACTTGCCCGTCGCGCGCGCGGCAGTTCGTTTAGCATTCTGGCTGTTTCTGAAGGCGCCAGGCCGGTCGATGGTGATGCTGTTTATAACCGTCCAGGTGACCAGATGTATGTTCCGCGCCTGGGCGGGATCGGTCAGAAAGTTGGCGAATATCTCGAAAATGCCGGCATTGAAACCAGGGTCACCGTGCTCGGTCATGTCCAGCGCGGAGGCACCCCCTCTGCATTTGACCGTTGGCTTGCCACCCGCTACGGCTCATCCGCCGTCCGTGTTGCCGCTCAAAAACACTTTGACCGCATGGTTGCTCTGGATAACACCAGGATCACCGATATCCCGCTCATGGATGCAATTTCCATTCCCAAGCGAGTCGACGTCAATGGAGATGCTGTCATGACAGCGCGCGGTATCGGCATTTCCTTCGGCGACGAATAACCCCGGCGGGTGCAATCCACCTGTTTATCGCGGTGGGAAAAAATTGATTTCCTCCCTAGAGCGCCAGGTCTTAAATTGGGAATGCCGCCCTTTCGGACGGCATTCGTTTGGCGCAGTGGCTTCCTTACCGAAGAACCAGGAGGGATGCCACTGCGCCGCGTTGGTTACTACTGTAACTGTCCATGCTGGGCATCACCTCCTTCTATCTAAAAGATAGCACTAAATGAATGTTTTGCCCCTGAATGATGTTGGTAGTATTACATAAACTGAATCGGATGTCAATAGTATGATTTTCATTCTTAACATTATTCTTAACTGTTATCCTGCCCGGTCGGTGGATGCGCTGGTTGCCAACTGGATTGAAATTGGAACCTTCTGGAACTATCAGAGAGTATCTGCCAGCCTTGCCTTGCTATCCTGAAGTGAGCACTTTTCAAAACCAACTCCAAGTACGTCAATGAGGATCCTATGCAAAAACATTCCAATCTGTTCTGGTTTTCGGTTTTATTGATTGCCTGGTTTTTTGATTTTCTGTTTTATAAACATGCACCCGGTATTTCCTTTGCTATTTACGCCCTTTTGACCCTGAGTGGTGGTTTTATTCTATTATGGCTCGATGGCCTGCGCCCGGCCCGTGCCACCCTTATACTGTTGCCGTTCATTCTCTACTTCGCCGCTATGACATTTATTCGTGCGGAGCCTCTCAGCGTATTGTTGGCGCATGCCTTCACTTTGTTTTTGATGGCGGGTCTTGCTGTGACCTACCGCGGTGGTCTTTGGCTGCGGTACAGTCTGGCTGATTATTTCTCGCGCGCCTTCGAATTGATTGCCAGTATGGCTGCTCGTCCGCTCTCATTTTTCCTGGATATCCAGCGACTCAGGCAGGATCAGACCAAAGACAACAAACCCCTCCGCCGGTTTTGGCCGGTGTTACGCGGTATCCTTATTGCCATTCCTGTTGTAGCCTTTTTCGCTGCCCTGCTATCATCGGCTGACCTGATTTTTGCGCAGCGCTTGCAGGTAATTACTGATCTGCTCCGCCTTGAAAATCTGTCTGAATACCTGTTTCGGCTGGCTTATATCCTTGTCATTGCATACATCCTGGCCGGGATTTACCTGCACGCTGCCACACGTTCTGCCGAAGAGAAGTTGCTTGGTCTTGATAAACCGCTCATCCAACCCTTTTTTGGCTTCACAGAAGCATCGATCATGCTTGGCAGTGTTGTGTTGCTTTTTGCCATCTTTGTTGCTATCCAATTCCAATATTTCTTTGGGGGTCAGGCCAATATTAATCTGAGTGGTTATACCTATGCGGAATACGCCCGTAAGGGCTTTGGTGAGCTTGTCATGGTGGCTTTCTTTGCCCTGCTGCTGTTCCTGGGCCTGACCGCCATCGTCAAGCGCGGGACCCTTCGCCACCGTCAGATTTTTTCGGGGCTTGGCGTAACATTGTTTGCGTTGGTCGCCATCATGCTGGTCTCTGCTTACCAGCGCCTGGTCCTTTATGAAAGCGCTTATGGTTTTACCCGCCTGCGCACTTACACTCACGTCTTCATGATCTGGGTCGCAATCCTGTTGGCCGTGGTGGTATTGCTCGACCTGGTCCAGCGGCAGCGAGTTTTTGCCCTGGCCGCCCTGTGTGCAACGCTCGGATTTGCTATTTCATTGACTTTGCTCAATGTTGATGTTTTTATTCTCGAACGTAATGTCACCCGCTACCAGCAAGGTCAGGATCTCGATATTGGCTATCTGGCTTCTCTCTCCAGCGATGCCATCCCCGCCATGATATCGCTCTATGAACAACCAGGCACGCCGTCTGCTCTTCGTGACCGTCTCGGCGCAGCCATGGCCTGTATTCAGGATGGCGATTCTCACCGGACGGAACAGTCCTGGCAATCCTTCCATCTCTCCAGCTATCGTGCCAGCCTATCCATGAATCGAATGGGACCCGCGCTAACGCCTTACCATATTGATCATAGCGCCTATCCCATTACCGTCCTCACACCGCTTAACGATACCTATGATTGTTATAGTTCCTCCGGCGATTAAAGTGGGTTGCTCAAACAGCCAGCAGTGACCGGTTTTGGAGTTCCCATAGTCTGGCATAGATACCTTGTCCACGCAGCAGCGCAGTGTGAGTGCCCTGTTCAACCACCCGTCCTTTATCCATTACTAAAATTTCATCCATGTTTTCCAGGCCAACCAGCCTGTGCGTGATCCATAAGATGGATTTGGCGGTTGTAACCCTCTGCAGTGTTTCGACCAGCCGTCGTTCTGTGATTGTATCCAGGTTGGCTGTGGGTTCATCAAGGATGAACATTGGCGCATTTCTCAGTATCGCACGTGCAACGGCCACTCGCTGCCTTTCTCCACCCGAAAATTGCGCTCCACGCTCGCCAATCAGGGTATCATAACCGGCCGGAAGCCCTTGAATGAATTGGTGCAGTTCAGCTTGTTGGCACGCCAGCTCGATCTCATCCTGGCTGGCTTTTGGCTGGGCTAAAAGCAGGTTTTCGCGCAGGCTGGCGTTAAACAGGTATGTTTCCTGGCTTACCAGGCTGAACATGCGCCGGGCATCCACCGGTGAATACCGCCGGATGTCCTGACCATCCAGCAGGATATCGCCCCTCTCAAATTCCCAAAAGCGCATCAGTAGTTTGGCGATTGTGCTTTTGCCTGCCCCGCTCGGGCCCACAATGGCTATTTTCCTGCCAGCTGGTAGATCCAGATCAATCCCATTCAGGACATCTTCGTTCTCGTAGGCAAACCTGAGGTCACGGATTTGAAGATTGGCTGATGCCGGTCTGGGCAGCGGTTTATCCGGGGTTGCCACAGCCGGGGCAGTATCTGCCATTTCAAACAGGCGCTGGGCTGATTGCAGGTTGGATTCCAGCAACTGAGCGGCCTGCGGCAGGTTTTGCACGGCTTCAAAACTTGCCATGGCTGCCAGCACGATTACTGCAAGGTGAACACCCTTGATCTCGCCGGCTGTTACCATGGGGATTGCCAGGTACAACATCAGCCACACGCCAATGCCGGTCAACAAGCTGTTCAATCCGGACTGTAACCCGCCAAACCGGGCCAAGCGCATTTGCAGATCTGAAAAGCCTTCGCCAACTGTTTGTATCCTCTGCTTGTATGATTTCACCTGCCCAAAAGCCGTCAGGTCTGCCAGTCCCTGCACCATGTCGATCAGGTCTGCCCGCAGCAGCGCTCTTTCTTCAGTTAACCTTCGTCCGGGCTTCCGGTTCAGGCCAAGCGCCAGGATCGTTAACCCTGCCCCGATCGCCGTCAAAAAGAGGGCCAGCACCAGTCCCAATATTGCCGAGAATAGGCTCATAAATATTGTTACCCCCACCACCACAACAACTGCAACAAGTGGGGGTGCCAGTACTCGCACGTAAAAATTATCTAATGTTTCCACGTCCGCCATCACCCGATTGAGCAGATCGCCCGAGCGTGAACTTACCAGCCGGGCTGGAGCCAGTGGTTCGATGGCTTGGTAGAACCACACCCGTAGTTTCGCCAGTACTTTGAATGTCAGCGAATGTGATGCCAGCCTCTCCAGGTAGCGAAAAACCCCGCGTGAGATCCCAAAAAAGCGCACACCCACCACTGCTACACCGATCTCCGCGATCGAAGGATGCAGCGCTGCCATTGAGATCAAATAGGCCGATGTGGACATCAGGCTTATGCTGGCACCGATCGTAAGCGCGCCGAGCAGGATCGAAAGCAACACCTGAGGCCAGAAGGGGAGAATGAAGGAGATCAACCTGCGGAAGGTCTTCACGCTGCCTCTACGGTAGATGCGCTTGACGATGTGCTGGGCCTATCGTTAACGATGGTATTCAGATTATCAAGCCTGTCACTTTGCCCCCCGCCACTTACCAGGGCGGCATACCTGCCTTTTTTAGCCAACAATTTGCTGTGATTACCTGTTTCCACGATCCGGCCTGCATCCATGACGATGATCTGGTCTGCCTGGTACACGGTCGACAGCCGGTGGGCA
>Ga0172368_10006375_pt1 | contig 12705 bp, 13 predicted proteins | sample Lak11m_FD_114540 | JGI IMG/M metagenome (GOLD analysis project Ga0172368, IMG submission 114540) | Freshwater microbial communities from Kabuno Bay, South-Kivu, Congo - kab_022012_11m | ecosystem: Environmental > Aquatic > Freshwater > Lake | place: Democratic Republic of the Congo: South-Kivu...
CAAGCAATGTGTGTGGCGTTGGGCGCGTGAAGTAGCGTGCAATCAGATCAAATTCCGAGGGCAAGTCAATTCACCTTTGTGGGAAATTTCACTCGTCTTCCTGACAACCGGCCCAGTCAGATCAAGCAGTACCGGCTTCCGCAGAACGCAGCACCACAGCCAGTTTGTCAAGCACGCCATTGACAAACTTGTGGCCGTCCGTACCCCCATAATTCTTGGCCAGCTCGATCGCTTCGTTGAGCACGACGCGATAGGGTGTCTCGGGAAAATGGCTGAATTCACATGCCGCTAGCAACAGAATGGCGCGTTCGATCGGTGAAATCTCAGTCCAGGGGCGGTCGATGAGCGGCTTGAGCGATTCCTGCAAATTGGTTGAATCGTTTAAAGTTCGGCGCAATAACAGGCGGTAGAAATCCGTATCCGATTTTTCAAAACCAGCCACAGCCGATGACTGTGCCTCGATGGAGGCCAGATCCTGGCCGCCCACCAGCCACTGATACAGACCTTGCAAGACGAACTCGCGAGCGCGACGGCGCGCGGACTTGCTCATTTCACTCTGACCACGCGCAACAGATTGGCCAGCTCGACCGCAGCCTCGGCAGCCTCGGCGCCTTTCTGCGCCATGCGCACCAGTGCCTGGTCATCGTCTTCCGTGGTCAGCACCGCATTGGCAATCGGGATACCGGTATTGAGCTGGACATCCGTGATGCCGCGGGCGGATTCATTGGAAACAATTTCAAAATGATAAGTCTCGCCGCGAATCACGCAGCCGATGGCAACCATCGCATCGACCTTGCCACTTTGCGCCAAAGTCTGCAACGCAAGCGGAATCTCCAGGGCGCCTGGCACGGTCGCAATCGTCATGTCGGCCGGAGCCACACCGAGGCGCCTCAGCTCGTCGGCACACGCGGACAGCAGGCCTTCTCCGACATCCGGATTGAAACGGCTCATGACGATGCCAACGCGCAGGCCTTGGCCATTCAGATCGGGTTCGAGCTCAGGAATGTCATTGAAACGTGCCATAAAAATTCCCTCAGTGTTTGGCGCCATCGGACGACAAATAACCGCAAATCTCCAGACCGAACCCGGTCATGCTCGGCATCTTGCGCGGATTGGCCATCAGGCGCATCTTGCCTACGCCCAGGCTGCGCAGAATCTGGGCACCGATGCCGTAGAGACGCGGATCCCACTTGGCTCCGGGGCGCGCGGAAGGCGGTTCGTCATTGATTGCGGCAAGCAGATCCGCTCCACCTTCGGCACGACGCAACAGCACGATGGCACCGCTGCCCGCTGCAGCGATGATCTGCATTGCCTGGTCAACGCTGAAAGTATGGCGTCGACTTTGGCCATCGAGAAAATCAAGGATGGAAATCGGTTCATGAACCCGGACCAGGGTCTCGGCGTCCGGACGAATACTGCCGAGCGAAAGTGCCAGGTGCACATCTCCGGTAGTCCTGTCCTCAAACGCGGAGAGCCGGAAATGACCGTGGCGGGAAACGATTTCCTTGTCGGCGACACGTTCCACCAGAGTTTCCGTCTCGCTGCGGTAATGGATCAGACTGACAATCGTGCCGATTTTCAATTGGTGTTCGGCAGCGAATTCAAGCAGGTCTGGCAAACGCGCCATCGTGCCGTCATCCTTGAGAATTTCGCAGATCACCGAGGCCGGTTCACAATTGGCCATGTGCGCCAGATCGCAACCTGCTTCGGTGTGTCCGGCGCGAACCAGGACGCCGCCAGGCTTGGCCATGATCGGAAAAATGTGGCCGGGCTGAACGATGTCTGACGGTTGGGCATGTTTTGCTACGGCTGCCTGCACGGTTCTGGCGCGATCATGCGCAGAAATTCCCGTGGTGACGCCTTCCGCGGCCTCGATGGATACGGTAAAGGCGGTACTGAACTGGCTGTTGTTCTCGCGCGCCATTTGCGTCAGCCCAAGCTGGCGACAGCGCGCCTCGGTCAATGTCAGGCAGATCAGGCCACGACCGAATTTGGCCATGAAGTTAATCGCCTCGGGTGTCACAAATTCTGCGGCGATGACCAGATCGCCCTCATTCTCGCGATCTTCCTCGTCGACGAGTATGACCATTTTCCCGGCGCGAATGTCGGCGATGATGTCCTGAATCGGGCTGATGCTCATGGGATTCAAATATCCTGAGAAATGTCTGCCTGGATCCGGAGACCCAGCCAGTAGAAGGTTAGGTAGCGTTCTCGGCAGTCAGCATCCGCTCAACATAGCGGGCGATCAGATCCACCTCCAGATTGACGCGGCTGCCTGGCTTGAGACGTTTCAGCGTGGTCACCGACACTGTGTGTGGAATCAGATTGATCGAGAATTCAGACCCGGTGACTGCATTGGTTGTCAGGCTGACACCATCGACGCAGATCGAACCCTTGCGCGCGATATATTTGGCAAGAGCCTGGGGAGCGCGCGTCACCAGTTCATGGGATTCACCGATCTGCTCGAACTTGATCACTTCACCGACGCCGTCGACATGCCCTGAAACAAGATGGCCGCCGAGCCGGTCCGACAAGCGCAAGGCTTTTTCCAGGTTGAGTTCTCCAAGCTGATTCAGGCCGACGGTGCAATCGAGCGTTTCGCGCGAGACATCGACACTAAAACTGTTCCCCTGGCGTGCAATGACTGTAAGACATACGCCGCTGCAGGCGATCGAATCGCCTACAGCCACGTCGCCCAGATCCAGGCTACCCGCGTCGATGAGGAGGGTGACCCCTTTTTCGCGCGGGTCGATGCGCATGATTTTTCCCGTAGCGGCGATGATTCCAGAAAACATGATCTTGTCGGTGAAGAAAAACTGTAATTGTAGGCGATCAGCGCCCGGCCAGGGCGCGGTCCAGCACTCTGCCGAAGGTGGCTGCATCCTGAAAACCAACTACACGCAAATCGACAGCTTCTTTTCCGTTCGCATCGAAAAATATGATCCCGGGTGGACCAAACAGCTCGAAGCGCTTCAGCAAAGCATAGTCTTCTGGGCTGTTTGCAGTTACATCGGCCTGGAGCACCAGCATCTTGTTCAAACGCGCAAGAATGGCTGGATCGCTGAAGGTGAAGCGCTCCATTTCCTTGCATGAAACACACCAATCTGCATAAAAATCCAGCACCACAGGCAGTTTGCTCTGCTTCAGCCTTGTCTCCAGTTCGGCCACCGACTTGACGGATTCAAAGCGCACCGGCTGAATTTGCGTGTTTGCACTGGCGCCGCGCAGAAAACCCAGCGGCTGCAACGGATCGCGACTGCCGCCCAGTGCACCAAGCAATAGTGCGACGCCCAGTAGCAATGCCATGACGCCAAGCCCCTTGCCGAACTTCAGCCAGCCATGCGCATGCGGTGGCAATGGATCCAGGGCATGCAGATAGATTGCCGAGAAAATCAGCAAGGTCGCCCAGGCCAGCATTTGCGCAATTCCCGGAATGACGGGCGTCACCAGCCAGATCGCCAAGGCCAGCAGCAGCACGCCGAAAAACTGCTTGACGGCTTCCATCCACGGTCCGGGCTTGGGCAGCCAGTGACGCGCCGAGGTCCCGATCAGTATCAGCGGCAATCCCATGCCCAGAGCCATGACCAAAAGTGCACTGCCGCCCAGCATGGCATCGCCGGTTTTCGCGATATACAGCAGCGCACCGGCCAAAGGTGCGGCGATGCAGGGCCCGACAATGATTGCCGAGAGCGCTCCCATGGCAGCGACGCCATGCAGGCTGCCCGCCTTCTGCCGATTGGCTTCCTCGCTGAATTTGCTTTGCAGCGCAGTGGGAAGCTGCAATTCATAAAAACCGAACATCGACAGCGACAAGGCAACAAAGATCAGGGCAAACCCGCCCAGGACCCAGGCGTTCTGCAAGGAATTTGAAATCAGCGTTCCCGACAATCCCGCAGCAACCCCAAAAGCAGCGTAGGTGATCGCCATGCCCATCACATAAGTCGACGACAGAACGAACGCTCGCGTCTTGCTGATGTCGTGGCCATGCCCGACGATGATGCCGGACAAAATCGGCACCATGGGCAACATGCAGGGTGTAAATGCGAGCGCCAAACCCGATCCGAAAAAAAACAACAGGATCGTCCACATGCTGGCATTTTTCAGCAACTGCGCAACCTGGGAAGTTTCGTTGGTATCCGCTTCCACAGCCGCTGCAGCCGAGACCGGATAAGATTGCGGCGCAGCGTCGGTCGAAAGCAGGTTCACCTCTGCCTGCTGGGGAGTAGGGGGATAGCAGATGCCGAGGTCGGCACACCCCTGCGAACTGACCTTCAGGGTCAACGCGGCAGGCCCGGAAACTCCCGCTGCGTTCCCGGAACCGACAATTGGCAAAATTACCTTGACCTCGTGACGATAAACCTCGACTTTGCCGAAGAATTCGTCATCCTTGACCTTGCCTGGCGGGAATTTCGGTTCGCCGAGTTTGATTGATGCAATCTCAGGCTCAACAGCGAATTTGAACTTGTCCCGATAGAGGTAGTACCCATCGGCAATCTTCCAGCGCGCCTCGATAGTCCTGGAATCGATGGCGGTCGCAGAAAACTTGAATGCCACCTCCGGATTCAAGGGTTTGTCTGCGCCTGCGGCGAGATTGGCAACGATTAGCAGTAGCAGGAGCAGACGTTTGATCATCAAGTGGTACCGCTTGGCCGGGAAGACATCGAAGCTGCGGTGGATTGCGCAACCCAGGCCAGATATTCAGGCAAGCCGCGCTCAACTGAGACAGCGACAATTTCCGGAAGTTCGTAAGGGTGATGCGACCGAATCACCGCCTCGAGTTCCGGATAGCGTTCCTCCGCGGTTTTTATCAACACAGGCACTTCGCTGGCTTGTTCCGTCTTGCCCTGCCAACGATAGACAGAGCGGCAAGGCGGCAGGATGCTTACGCAAGCCGCCAGGCTTTGTTCAATCAGATGGTGCGCAAGCGTCTGCGCACTATCGGCATCCGGCAGGTTGGTCAGAACAAGCAATGTGGGCATGGCATCGATTTTACCGCGCTTCCTTTGCCGCAGTGATAAGGGGGTTTCCCCTCGGTTTTCTGCGCTGCTGCCAGGACTGAAAACGTCGATAATCGAGAGAGCGCTTGGTATCCGGACTTTTCCGGCTTACAGAACAGGGGTAACCCATTGACTCAGTTGCCGCTAGACTCTGATCAAACTCGTTCGTCCCAGTCGGCAGCGGCCGTAACTGGAGCAACTGCAACTGCCGAAGACCGTGCAATTGCCGAAGTGCAGGCCGAAATTCAGGCGGAACAGGCCGCTTTGGAGCAGGCGCAACAGCGGGAGGAAACTGAACGCAAGCTGACTGCACAGTTTGCATCCCGTGCTGAAGCCGAGCGCGCCGCCGAAGCCATGATCATCCAACGCATCGCCGCCGAGGGACGACTCACCATCGAAGCACGCCGCCGTGGCAAGGCCGAAGCGGAAGCCCGATCGGCGGCAGAAGCCCGGCTCGAAGCCGAGCGGCGACTGGAACAGGCCGCGCTGAATCGCCAAGCCAGCGAAACCGAAGCGGCTGAACAGGCCGAGGCGCGTGAGCAGGCAGAAACCGAATCGGTGCAAAGCGCGCAGCGGCGCGCCAAGGCTGATGCCGAAGCCATTGAAGCCGCCAAGCGGCGGCGTGACGCCGATGAGCGCAGACAACTGCAAGCGGCTGCCAGGGTAATCGCCGAGGCTGACGCCGAGCGCCTGGCTCGTGAACGCATCGAGGCCGACGCCCAGGCGCTGGAAGCTTTCCGCTTGCGCGAGCAAACCGAGAACGAGGCCAAGGCCCTAGCGGATATCCGCACACGTGCCGACCAAATTCTGGAGACTCAGGCTCACACGCTGATCGCCACGGAACGGGCGGCAACTGCAGCAGCAGCAGCCCGCATTGATGCCGAAAACCAGGCCGCCAAAAAGGCGCGAGACAAGCTGGCGGCAGAGACAGAAGCGCGCCAGTGCAGCGAAGCCCGTCTTGAAGCGGAAAATCGTGCCGAAGCCGCGGCGCTGGCACGGCAGACTGCTGTAGCTCAACTGCAAGAGGAAACGAACGCCCGGCGCAACGCGGCGAAACAGGCCGGTGCCGCACGAAAAGAGCGTATCAAGCTGGAATGGTCAGTCGTCAAAAGCAGTTTGCAGGTCATGGGAGGCCGCCTGGCCGGCTTATTGAGCCTGCCGTTATTGCTGCTGGGCATCGGCTTGGGCATCTGGCTGGGCATCACTCTCGGGAAACTGGGACATGATTCCAGTGTAGGGAATACTTCGATTACGCTCAACACACTGACCAGAGTGATCGGCTTTTCGTCGGAAACCGTCGAAAGCCCGCGCCTGGCAAAAGTTCCTTTGCATCTCCGTCTGGACAAAGACATGGATGCATTCGCCCGCCGAGTGCAACGGTTGCCGGGCAAGCGCGACTGAAGAATACGTTATGATCCGCTTAGCAAAGCCGCCATAACAACGGCGATGCAGACGGATTGGGCAGGGCATATCGACAATTTCCCCACAAAGCAGATGATTGGCCAAGGCACACGCACCGAATTTCTTTGGATTGTGGGCGGGCAGTGCCTGGTTCTGCTTCTGGGTATGCTCACCCTGAAACTGCTGACCTATCTTTTGGGACCTGAGGAATATGGGCGTTTTGCATTGGGGCTAACCATCGCCGGTACTCTCAATCTTTTTGTGTACGGTCCACTAGGCCATGCTGTAACGCGTTATTTTCATGTCTGCAACAGTCCTGGCGATTTTGAAGAACTGGAACATTTATCGAAACGCCTGCTGCAGGGAATTGCACTTGGCGTGTTGATCCTCGGCGCTGCGGCGGCATTCCGGGATGGTTCGAATCATGTTTGGGGCCTTTTGATTCTTGCCGCTTTAAGCTATGGCGTGGCAAGCGGAACCCTCTCCGTGTGGTTGGCTGAACTCAACACGCGACGTGAGCGACGCCAATACAGCATCTTGCAGTCTGCCGATGCGCTGTTGCGCCTGATCGGAGCGGCGGCTCTGGTGATGCTCATAGGCATCTTGGGCAGTGCCGCCATGTCGGGTTTTTTGCTTGGCGCCGTCGCTTCCTTGCTGCTGACCCGGTGGATCGCCAGGAGAAGAACTGCGGCACCCGCCGAACCTCGTAACCTGTCGGGCAGAGATACCCTCAGCAGGGATTTCGTTGCTTACGCCGGCTCCATCAGCTTGTTCGCAGTTCCGGCCATCTTTTCGAATTACGGCGATCGGTGGATCATCCAGCAGATGTTGAGCGACGCCCATGTCGGAATTTACGTGGCGCTGGCGCAAATCGCCAATGCGCCTGCCAACCTGATCCTGGCGATTTTTTCGCAAACCATCAATCCGATACTTTTCCAGCTTGCCGGCGATGCCTCCGACAGCGCGTCGATACAGGCCAGCCGCCGCATACTTTACCGCGCACTGTTGCATTTGGTCGGCCTGCTGACGCTGATGACCGTCGTCAGCTATATCCTCGGCGAGTGGATCGTGGTTACGCTGACCAGTGCAGAATTTGTACCTTACGCCCGGTTATTGTGGGTACTGGTCCTGTCCGCAGCCATATTTCAGATTGGCCAGGCCTTGGCTGCCGAGGCCTTTTTATATAACCGGCCGTTCCAGCTATTTTTTCCAAAAATGCTGCATGCCGTATTTTTTCTGGGAATCTCGCTGTGGCTGGTGCAAAGCAGGCAGCTTGAAGGCGTGGCAATTGCAGCCGTGATAGCCGCAGTAATTTATCTTCCTCTGGTATTGCTTGCCAACAATCGTGCCGCCCAGGCGCGAGTCGTTGCCGTGGTCAATGATCCCCCGGAAATCGTCCGATGATCGCGTTCTTGCGCAACTGGTTAAGAACCTCACCAATCTACGCATTCAATCAGGTATGGCGCGATCGCTGGATCCACCTTCAGGCGGCGTCAGTTCCCGCGGGTGCCAGGGTTCTCGATGTGGGTGCGGGCTCATGCCCCTATCGCACGAATTTTGCCCATTGCGAATATCGCAGCCAGGATTTCAGTGGACTACGCGGCGACCAGTTGCGCCACGGCGATTACGGTCAGATCGACTATGTCTGCGATGCCGCGGAAATTCCCGTGGCGGATGCCAGTTTCGATGTTGTCCTGTGCACCGAAATGCTCGAACATGTCGCCTACCCCGAACGTGTCATCAAGGAATTTGCCCGCATCCTGAAACCGGGAGGAAAACTGATACTCACTGCACCGCTCGGTTCCGGCCTGCATCAGGAGCCCTATCATTATTACGGTGGCTTCACACCGTTCTGGTATCGGAAATTTCTCGGCGATGCAGGTTTCACCGATATTCTTGCAGAACCCAATGGCAACTTTTTTACCCTTTTCGCACAAGAGGCCATCCGTTTCATGCGGCTCTCCTCGCCACAACATTTACCGTTGCCGGTCGGATTGCTGTGGCTGCCGTTCTGGTTGCTGCTGCTGCCTATCCTGGGTGTATTGCTGCCACCCATCGCCATGGTGCTGGATCGTCATGACAAAGAGCAACGCTTCACTGTCGGCTATCATGTCACCGCCAAGCGCGCAGCAAAGCAACATGCTTGAGCAATATATCCGCCGGCATCCCCGTCTATTGCGCTGGGCATATGCCGTGCAACGCTGGTTGCGGCCGGTGCGCGAGCACCCGCTGACCGCAATTCCGGCTTATCTCAGACTATTCGCCGATTGGCAACGCTTTCTGGCTGCCGGGGGGCGAGCCGGGTTGACGGACTTCTATCCCTGTTTGAGTGACCGTACTGCAGTAACCAAAATCGATCCTCAATACTTCCATCAGGCAGTGTGGATGATGCGGCAGCTACACGCCAAGCCCCCCATCGAACATGTGGATATCGGTTCCGACGCCAAGTTGGTCGGCATGCTCAGTGTCGTCACGAGGGTGATCTTTGTCGATATTCGTCCGCTTGAGGTACAGGTGGAAAATCTCGAATGCCGCGCGGGCACAATCCTGGACCTGCCCTTCGCGGATGCCTCGGTAATGTCCTTGTCATGCTTGCACGTACTTGAGCATATTGGTCTCGGACGTTACGGCGATCCGCTCGACCCGCAGGGCAGTGTCAAGGCTTGCCGGGAACTGCTGCGCGTCCTGGCACCCGGCGGCCGTCTCTATCTGTCCACGCCGGTCGGCCGCTCGCGCGTGCAATTCAATGGACAGCGAGTGTTTTCAGTTGAGCAGGTGCTGGAATTATTACAGCCACTGGAACTGGTCGAACTGACGCTAGTCGATCCCGATGGGCGCTTCTTGTCCGGCATGAGCCCGCGAGAAGCCTCTGGCTTGGCATGCCGCGAAGGTCACCTCGATTTTTCCCTGGGTTGTTTCATGCTTGCCCGGCCACTACGATAAGGAAACAGCATGGCGGACTTCAGCTGGATGCTGCATCGCCTGGCGGACAAACTGTCGCGTCGTACCGTTGCTGAGGGCAAACCATCCTATTCGCAATGCGGCGAAGATCTGATCGTCAGATACATTTTCGATTCACTACGCATTGCGACACCGCGTTATCTCGATATCGGCGCACACCATCCGCATTACCTGAACAACACTTATCTTTTTTATGCTGCCGGCGGCCGTGGCGTCAACATCGAGCCCGACCCGGAGTTGTTTGCCGATTTCACCACCCGCCGACCGCGTGACGTCAACCTGAACATCGGCATCGGCGCTGCGGAAGAAAAGCTGCAGTTCTTCGTCATGAGCGTCAGGACCCTCAATACTTTTTCCGCGGCGGAAGCGCGCCAGCTGGAACAGGGCGGCAAAGTCAGGATAGAACGGATACTGGAAATTCCGGTGCGTCCGGTGAATGCCGTTCTGCAGGAGCATTTCGCAGATGCTGCGCCTGACTTTATCTCCCTCGATGTCGAGGGACTGGATCTCGATATTTTGCGCAGCCTTGACTTTTCGCGCTGGCGGCCGAAGGTCCTGTGCGTCGAAACCATCACGTATTCGGATCGGCGAACCGGCGTCAAGATTCCGGAAATTGCCGAGTTGCTGCATGGTCACGGATATTTTTCCTTCGCAGACACCTATGTCAACACCATTTTTGTCGACCGCCAGGTTTGGCAGGCTCCCTGAACAAGTTGGCCATGAAAATCCTGTGCGTGTTCGGACGTCATGCCTACGGCAACCCGGTCAGAGGGGAAAGCTATGAATTCGCAAACTTCATTCCGGCACTGCGCAATCTGGGGCATGAGGTTGTTCTGTTCGATTGTTTCGACCGCATTGCCTATCCCGATTTTTCGGAACTGAACCGGGCCTTTCTCGACGCGGTGGAGCATGAGCAGCCGCACCTCGTGTTTTGCGTGTTGATGGGGTACGAGTTGTGGAGCGAGACGCTGCGCTTGGCCAAGCAGGCCAGTAGCGCCTGCCTGCTCAACTGGGCCGCTGACGATTCTTGGAAATATGAGGAGTTTTCGCGCTATCGTGCGCCTTTCTTCGATATCCACGCCACCACCTATCGTTCCGCCATGCAAAAAGCCAGCCGGGATGGGCTCGCCAATTTCACGCTGACGCAGTGGGCGGCCTCCGCCAGCCTGCTCCGAGAACCCAAGCCTGCCAGCGATTGCCGTTATGCGGTCAGTTTCATCGGTTCCGCCTATGGCAACCGCCGCCGGTGGATAACCGAATTGCGACGACGCGGCATCGCAGTCTGCTGTTTTGGCCATGGCTGGGAAAGCGGAGCCATCTCGGCCGATCAGGTCGGCGCAATCATCAACGATTCGGCGATCAGTCTGAATTTCGCCGATTCGGGTCTGATGCTGCGGGGCGGGCGCTTGCGCCACAGCCGCCAGATCAAGGCACGAGTTTTCGAAGTACCGGCAGCCGGGGGCTGTCTCCTGACAGAAACTGCCGAGAGCATGGAAGAGTATTTCATTCCCGGCGACGAAATTGAGACCTTCTCCAATATCAATGAGCTCGCCGATAAAATCGAACAACTGCTCGCCAAGCCGGACCGCCGCAATCGCATCGCGCTGGCTGGAAATCAACGCGTGCGCCGTTGCCATACCTACGAGGTTCGCTTGCAACCGCTCCTCGAGAAAATTCCTCCCGGACAAAATCAGTCCCGGCCAATTGACTGGCCAGCCTTCGAAAGACTGGTCGAGCGGCATCGTCCGGGGGGGTGGTTGGGGGTGTTGAAGATCCTGCTGACCGGACCATGCACGCTGATCTGGGGCCGGCAGCGCGGCCCCCGGGCGGCGCGACGTCTGCTGTTCGAACTGAGCTGGCGCATTGCCGGTGCGCATACTTACAGCGCCGGTGGCTGGCCGGGGCGCCTGTTTTATCGGGAAAGCTGAGCCGAATGCCTCCGCCCGTCGTCAGCATCGCCATGGCCATGCGCAACGCCGCGTCCAGCATTGCCCTGACTTTGCAGTCGGTGATCGGCCAGACGTTTGCCGATTGGGAATTGCTGTTGATCGATGACGGCTCCAGCGACGACAGCGTTGAGGTGGTAAAACGATTCCGCGATAGCCGCATCGCGCTGCGCTGCGACGGACACCATCGGGGCTTGGCAACTCGCATGAACGAGGCGGTGGCTGCGGCGCGCGGATGCTATATCGCCCGCATGGATGCCGACGACATTGCCTATCCGGAACGCATTGCCAAGCAGGTCGCCTATCTTGACGGGCATCCAGAAATCGATCTGCTCGGAACCCGTGCGATCATCTTCGACAACGCCGGCGCGGTTGTCGGTCAACTGCCATCCAGGACAAACCATCAGGAAATTGCGGCCCGACCGTGGCAGGGCTTTTATCTGGCGCATCCGACCTGGATGGGGCGCAGCGCATGGTTCAGAAAGTACCCCTACGATCCACGCTTGCCGAAAGCCCAGGATTACGACCTGCTGTGGCGCAGCCATGCCACCAGCCGCTTCGCCTGCCTGCCGGAAATACTGCTCGGCTATCGACAGGAGCGTCTGTCGCTGGCAAAAACCCTGGCCACCCGCAATCAGGTCGCACAGGCCGCCTTGAATTTCGGCAAGGCCCATGGCGAACACCTGCGTCCGCTGTTTGCGTCGATGCAGCAACTTGCCAAGGCCGGCGTGGATGCTCTGGCGATACTGACCGGCCTGCATTACCGCTTGCTGAGACACCGTGCCCTGCCCGTCGCCATTCGGGAATACGAGCAGTGGCGGCAACTCTGGCAGCGCCTCAATACGGAAAGCAAAACAAGATGTGCGGAATAGCGGGGCTTTGGACCATGTCGGGCAGTGCCGATGCGGCCGGGATTGCCGCGCGCATGGGCGCCCAATTGATACACCGTGGCCCCGATGACGAAGGTGTGTGGTCCGATGCCGCTGCAGGCATTGCTCTGGCCCAGCGGCGTCTTTCCATTCTCGATCTCTCGCCGGAAGGCCACCAGCCGATGAAATCGAGCGACGGCCGCCATGTCATTGTGTTCAACGGTGAAATCTACAATTATCAGGAACTGCGCACAAAGCTGGATAACACCCAATGGCGCGGCCATTCCGACACCGAGGTATTGCTGGCTGCGATCAGCCGGTGGGGCCTCGAAGCCGCGATGAAGCGCTGCGTCGGCATGTTCGCCCTGGCACTCTGGGACAAGCAGGAACGCAGCCTGTCACTGGCACGCGACCGCCTTGGCGAGAAACCTCTGTATTACGGCTGGGTGGACGGGGCGCTGGTGTTTGCCTCCGAACTCAAGGCCCTGCGAGTTCATCCGGCCTGGCGCGGAGAAATCGACCGCAATGCGC
>Ga0172368_10006376_pt1 | contig 12703 bp, 15 predicted proteins | sample Lak11m_FD_114540 | JGI IMG/M metagenome (GOLD analysis project Ga0172368, IMG submission 114540) | Freshwater microbial communities from Kabuno Bay, South-Kivu, Congo - kab_022012_11m | ecosystem: Environmental > Aquatic > Freshwater > Lake | place: Democratic Republic of the Congo: South-Kivu...
CGATAAAGGAGAAGGTGGTCACCTGCACATTCGGCAAGCTGGGCGACCGCATCTTCCTGGACCCCTCGCTTGACGAGGAAAAAGGGATGGACACCCGGCTCACGCTGGCCACCACGGCGCAGCACCTCTGCGCGGCGCAGAAGGGCGGCTGGGGGACATTTTCGGAAAAGGATATATTGAACGCACTGGACATATCCATGCAAAAGGGGAAGGAGCTTCGCGCCCTTCTCCCGCAATGAACGAACGGTGATTTGAATGTCAAACAAGAACGTACGTTACGGGGCTGAAATCCGCAAGCGCGCGGAAAAGGTGGACAAGGTCCGCCAGTCGCTTTTCGCCTGCCCTACATGCGGCAAGAAGAAGGTGAAGCGCTACGGCAATGCCCGGTGGGAATGCAAGAGCTGCAATGCTGTCTTCGCAGGCGGCGCATTCTCGCTTTCCACACCCTCGGGCGTGGTGGCGGCCAGGCTGATAGAGGAGCAGAAGAGCAAGCAGTGAGGGGTCTTTTATGTACATTTGTTCCAATTCGAAATGCAAGAAAAAAATCGAGTCGCTTGACACCAAGTTCACCCGCTGCCCGCACTGCGGCCACCGCGTGCTTTACAAGGTGCGCCAGCCAATCGCGCGCGAAGTGTCAACAGACTAGCTTAGTGGTCAGGTGCTAATAACCACTGCCAAGGATCCGGACGCTCTTTGCCGCAGAATAGCACGCGCAATTTATCTTGCAACCCCCGGCTCCCGATTAGAATTCCGAGGCAAGCGCACGCTTGCTGCACTGGTTTCCAAGGCAAGGAAAAAGCGGTTTGAAAGGGTTTGCGCAATCTACCATGCCCAGGGCAAGCCATCGGAAATCCGTTTCTTGGAGATAGGCATGCGCGACTGGCGCTGGATGGCGCCGCACCTCGCCATAACCAAGGTTCTGCACGCGCCTGCAATGAAAGGCGGCATCTCCCAGTCATTTGGGCTGCAAATACGCGGCACGGAGGCAAAAACGCTTCAAAAGCTCCTTTCCATCAAGGGCAAGCCCGAAGAAGCGCAATCCTCCATATCCTCATCTGCAAGCAAAATATCGTTCAAACTGGGCAACAAGAAGCTTCTTGAGCTGGGTGTAAGGTATGGAAAGTAACGGGCAGGAAAAAATTTCGGCAGACGCATCAATCACACTAAAATTCCAGTCTGCGCAAACGGCAAAAGCTGCGTACGCCGCCCTCTTGGCAGAGGCTGACTTTTCCCACAGGGGCATCTCCAAGGTATCGCTTGCTGGCAAGGCAGTGAAAATCGAAATAGCCGCAGACGACCCGGTGTCCTTGCGCGCCTCGATAAATTCCTACCTGCGCCTGGCTCATATTATTAAATCTGTTGACCAAGATACAGAATAGGGAGGGATAAATATGGCAGAACCACTTCGCAACATTGACGCGCTCCAAAAGCAGATCGGCGAGTTCCAGGAAATGCAGCGGCAGCTCCAGTTCATATCCTCGCAGCGCCAGCAGCTGAGCATGCAGGTAGAGGAGATAAAGATGGCTGAGGAGGAGCTTGCCAAGTCTGAAAAGAGCGTTTACCGCGCATTGGGCCCCCTTCTCATGGAAACCTCCAAGGCAGACGCGAGTGCGGACCTGAAGGGCAAGAAAGAGCTCTTCGAGATGCGCTCAGGAGTTCTTGCCAAGCAGGAGGAAAAGCTCAAGCCGCGCTTTGACGAGCTTCGCGTCAGCCTGGAAAAGGCGCTGCAGCAGCAAGGCAGGAAGTAGGGCGTTTTTATGGCAAAGGCGGCATCTGGCGGAAAAAAGGCTGCCGGGCTGCTGCCCCTCGTTTCATCCCTAAAGGGCAAAAGGGCAATTCTCACATTCCACTCCCTTGGGGACCTGGACGCAGTTGGCTCGGCAATCGCACTCCGGCGGGCGCTTGGCAGCAAATGCATAATCGCCCCTCCAGACCGGCCGAGCTCGTCCGCCCGCAAGCTGCTTGCGTATTCCGGGGAGGAAACAACCCTTTTTTCCGATGTCAAGCTAACTAGCAAGGACATTGTTGTCGCACTTGACTCGGCATCGCCCCACCTGATGGCGCACCTTGCAGGCATCACGCCCGACTTGCTGATTGACCACCACACGCGCTTCGGCGGGGAAATCCGGGCAAAACACGAGATTTGCGACCCGGTTGCCTCCTCCACGTGCGAAATGCTTTATTTCATCCTCAAGCCCACCGACAGGCTCTCATGCATCGCGCTTCTGATAGGGCTGGTATCCGACACCTCGGCATTCAAGTACGCCACGCCCCGCACTTTCGAGGCAGCATCCGCCCTGCTCGAGCACTCGGGCATGTCCTACTCCCAGATACTCCCCATAGCCGTCTCCCCGGAATCGCTCTCCGAGCGGATCGAGGCGCTGCGCTCATGCAAGTCCGTTTCCGCCGAGAAGATAGGCGAGCACGTTATTGCCACTGCAATGGCAAAATCGCACGAGGCGCATTTTGCCGAAGTGCTCGTCCACCTTGGCGCCGACGCGGCATTCGTGGGCTGCGAGGGCGAGGATGGCAGGATTTCGGCCCGCATGCGCGACACCATGGCGGGCAGGCTGCACCTTGACAGGATAATGTTCGAGGTGGGCAAAGTGCTTGGCGGCAGGGGAAGCGGGCACGAGCTTGCGGCAGGCGCGTCAGGCGGCAAGGAGAACCTGCGGCCGGCGCTTGGCATCTGCGTGAAGCTCTCCGAGCAGCAGCTCTTATCATCCGCGGGCAGGGAAAAGATCAAGAAAATCGAGTGGTAGTCCTTCCTCCAACATAATAAAAACATTCAGTGCCAATTCCGCTTGTGGTTATATGGCCGTAGCAGTTGTAGTCGGAACGCAGTGGGGCGACGAGGGCAAGGGCAAGGTTGTCGACCTGTATGCATCGCAGGCAGATTTAGTAATCCGCTTCTGCGGCGGGGCAAATGCAGGGCACACAATCGTTTCAGAAGGCAAGAAATTCAAGCTGCACCACCTTCCGTCCGGCATCCTGTATTCCAGCAAGATAAACATCATCGGCAACGGCACGGTAATTGACCCGAAAAAGCTGCTCGACGAAATTGCGGGCATAAAATTGGCCGGTTACACGCCCAATCTTCAGATTTCCCCACGTGCCCATATCGTAATGCCCTACCATTTTGCGCTCGACGGAGCAGAGGAGGCGAAAAAGGGCGGCTTGGCGGCAGGCACCACCAAGCGGGGGATCGGGCCTTGCTATTCGGACAAGGCGGCGCGCTTCGGCATCCGCATGGGCGAGCTTCTGGACACAGAATACTTCAAGCAGAAGCTGCACATAATGCACGCGCTCAAGGCAAGTGCCATCGAGAAAGCCTATGGCATGGAATTGGAGAAGGGCGAGCAGCAGATATTCGAGGAATACTCCCAGTATGCCGCACAGCTTGCTCCCTATGTTGCAGACACCACGCTTACAATCTCTTCCGCCCTTTCCTCGAAAAAGAAAATTCTTCTCGAGGGCGCGCAGGCCACCATGCTGGACATTGACCACGGCATGTATCCTTTCGGGACCAGCAGCAACACCACTGCGGGCGGAGCCTGCACTGGCTCGGGCATCGGCCCGACCGCCATTAATGAAGTGGTGGGCGTGGTCAAGTGCTATACTTCCCGCGTGGGCGCAGGCCCGCTTCCAACCGAGCTTTTCGACAAGACGGGCGATGCCATCCGCGAAAAAGGCGGGGAATACGGGACCACTACGGGCAGGCCGCGAAGGATCGGCTGGCTGGACCTGGCCACATTGCGCTACGCAGCGCTTGTCAACGGCCTGACAGGATTGGCATTCACGCGCCTGGACACACTATCCGGTGTTCCAAAAGTGAAGGTCTGCACGCACTACGAGTTGGGCGGCAAGAAGCTATCCATGCCCCCTGCCTCGTACAAGGACATTGAAAAATGCAAGCCGGTTTACAAAGAATTCGCAGGCTGGGCGGATTTGGGGGAGGAAGGCTGGAAAAGCGCCTCGAAAAAAGGATATGCCGCACTTCCGGCGCAGGCGCGCGTTTATCTTGAGTTCGTTTCCAAGGAAGTCGGGGTGCCCACCTATTTCATAGGGGTGGGGCCTGACAGGGAGGATGCGATTGTTTTAAAAGACGTATTCCGAACAAAGTGAAAGAATTCTCCAAATCGCTTGCGCGATTTGAAGGTACAGTCGAGCGATGCGTCGCTCGACTTATGTCCATTTTGCGTTTCGACGCAAAATGTGCATGCCTCCGTAGCTCAGGGGTAGAGCGCGTGCATGGTAAGCACGAGGCCACGAGTTCAATTCTCGTCGGAGGCTCTCTTCGTTCAGCCTCCGCCGTTTCGCCTGCTGGCGAAAACTGTCGCAAAGCTCCGCTTTGCTCCATCTCTTCGGAGGCTCTCCTGTTCGCCTCCTCCGTTTGGCGCTTGCGCGCCAAATCGCTCCAGCTGCTTTGCGGCTGAAGCTCTCGTCAGAGTCTTACGGTTTTTAGTTACCTCTGCCTTTTTAAATACATATTTATACATCTTAAACCATGACGTTTAATCCGAGCCAGGGGACTCTCTGCATAAAAATACGCGGCAAGACCGTTGCCCAGCTCCCAAAAAACGAATTGTCAGAATTCCGCAACTATCTGCTGCGCGACCCTGCAGCTCCGGCTCCCCTGAAATCAAAGGCAGAGAATCATGAAGTGATCCCAAATGCCATTTTCGAAGCCTATCTTTTCAGCTCAGAGAAGACTATGTCAAGCCTGCTTGCCCAAAAGACCGAGCTTGAGGGAAAAATCAATGCCATTGACATCGAATCCGCCACTCTTCAAAGGAAGATCCTGGGCGCAGAGCAGAAGATCGAGCGCACGGAAAAGGAGATTTCAAAAATTGCCGATAGGGCAGTTGGGTTCGAACGCGAGTCGGACGAAGCAGTCCATCTTGCCCGCGGATTTGAAAAAACCGCGGAAGAAATCCGCGAGAAAATCAGGAATACCCCCTCGTTCCGCTCCCATATGGACGGCGTAAAGGCAGAATTCGAAAAAAAGAACAAGGAGGCAGCTTCGCAGCTGTCCGAGCAGCCGTTTTTCCCAAAAATCAAAGTTCCGGCCGGGGAAGTCGTCTCATTTTTCGCGCAGCCAATCTTCGAGCGCACGGAAAACGCTGCGCTTGACGCAAAAATCAAGAAAAGCTGGTTTTCTTCCATGCTGCCGGTTCTCAAAAGCATGTCCTCTTCCATGGATCTGCATGCACCAAAGCGCTTCATAGGGCTGTGCCTAGATGATTGTAAAGCTGACAGCGAATGGCTCGAGCAACTCCGCGAGGGCATTTATACCGCCGATATTTCTTCCATTCCAAGCGAAAATCTGCTCAAATACATGCAAGGCGCACCCGACGCGCTGGAAAGCAACCTCAAGCGCCTAAACCGCGAAACAAAAGAGCTAGGCAAATACATCTATGGGGCAAGGCCGATTATCGCCAAACTCGGCAAGGCAGTATTGTCAGGCAAGGCAAAGCCAGGCGCAGGGGCGTCTTATGCCGAGCTAAAGGAGGGGCTTCCAATAGGGGAAGACGTGCTTAATCTGGCACTGAAAATCAAAACGCTCACCGGGGATTCATGCCGTCTCCACAAGATGTATATCTCGAGCATACGCGATTACTTTTCCAAGAAAACCGCGCTTCAGTCCGCAGCGTCTGAACTGGAAGAATCACGCCGGAAGCTGTCTGCCATGGAGTCGAGCAAAGAGCTGAAAGATAGGCTGCTTTCTATAGGATTGCTTCTTACGGAAACAGATCAGGCGCGCGGCGAGGTGCGGGCTGAACTTGCCCGGCAGGAAACGCAATCCAACCCAAAGGCCCGGCCTGCTCCTGTTCCAGCACTGCAAAACGGGAAATGGTCCAAGACGGGCCTTGAAGTCCCATCGAATGATGAAATATCAGCCCAACAGCCAGTCAAGCGATCGGATGGCAATGGCAAATTCATAGCTCCGCGCACTCTTAAAACTGACGATGTGTTCCGCGCGCTCATCAGCCTGGGCTTCACGAGGGACAGGACAACCGGTGGCCACGCCATTATGAAAGACAGTGATGGCAGGATGGTGGTAGTGCCAACACACTATATCGAGCTAGAGGTGAACCTTCTTTACAAAATAATCAGCCAGGCTGGCGCCACCCAAGAAGAATTCTTCCGCGCTGCAAAAGGGTAAGGCTGCGGCAATCAGCAGAACCGCCCGGATGGCAAAGGCAGCAATTCTCAAAACGGGCGCGGGCAGCCTGCGAAGAAGGCGGCACCTATCTTTTGCGGTTCCTTCTTGCAAGCTCGCGCTCCAAGTCCGAAAGCTTCACGCCACGAGCCCTTGCAGCAACCAGTGCGTGGTATATCAGGTCGCAGGCTTCCCAGGCAACCTCTTTCCTGTTTTTCTTTTGCAGCGCCTCGACTAGCTCCTGGCTTTCCTCCTCTATTTTTGCGCAGGCAAGCTTTTGCGAGGACGCAAGCTTCACAGTGTAGGAACCCTTGGCTTTGGCAGCAATTCTTTCCTCAATTATCCCTGCAAGCTGCGCTATCGCCAGCCTTTCAGCAGCATTCCCGAATTTTTCCACAAAGCAGCTTCCCCTCCCTAGGTGGCAAGCCTGTTTCTTCCCCCGCACTTCAACTCTGTACTCCAGAGCATCATCGTCGCAATCAGCAAGCACAGCCTCAACGTCCATAACGTTCCCGCTGATTTCCCCTTTTTTCCAGAGTTTCCCTCTTGAACGGCTGAAGAAATACGCCTTGCCCGAAGTGAGCGTGCGCACAACTGCCTCCTTGTTGGCATAGGCAAGCATGAGCAATTTTCCAGTGGCCGCATCAGTCGCTGCCACCGGCAGCAGCCCTTCTTTTGAATACCTGAGCCTGGCTGCAAATTTCTGAGCCCTGTTTTTGCTTATTTTCACAATCGCACCCCTATCCCCGCCTTTGCAAGCTCTGCCTTGCATTCTGCTACGGTGGTCTGCCCGAAGTGGAAAATGCTTGCTGCAAGCGCGCCTGACGCGGCCGTCTTCCTGAATGCTTCCGCCATGTCTCCCACGCCCGAGCAGCCGCCTGACGCGATGATTGGCAGGCCGGTTGCCCTGCAGGCTGACCGGAGCATTGCAATATCAAACCCCTCTCCAGTGCCGTCCCGGTCTATTGAGGTCAGAAGCACTTCCCCTGCGCCCAGTTTCTCGGCTTCCGATAGCCAGTCAGCCATCTTCCAGGCAGCCTTTTCCTTCCCTGCCCGCGCATAGCACCAGTATTCCTTGCCCGCAAGCCGGGCATCCACGGCAATCACAACTGCCTGCGAACCGAACTCGGACGCGCACTTTGTTATGAGGATTGGCTCTGCAAAAGCTGCGGTATTGATTGCGCACTGGTCAGCCCCGTTTTTTATCCTCGCCTCAAAATCGGAAAAATTCCTGATTCCGCCGCCAACGCAAAGAGGGATTGAGCAAACCGAAGCTACGTCTGAAATGGATTGCAGGAATGTCTTCCTGTCCTGGTCAGTTGCCCCGATGTCCAAAAGCACCAGCTCGTCAGCATCCTGGTATCCCTCAGCAAGGCTGACTGGGTCCCCCGCGTAGCGCAGCTTCCCGAACTGCCTTCCCTTGAGAACAACCACTTTGCCTTCCCGGTAATCGCAGTCCAGGCAGGGTATCACTCGTCTTGCAAGCATCTCAATTCCTCCAAAGCTGTTTCCTTGCGGTAAAGCGCCCTGCCGAATATCGCTCCGTCCGCGCCTGCGGCAAATGAGGCTTTTGCATCATCTGTCCCGCGCATTCCTCCGGCAATCCAAAGTTCTCCGCGCCATTTTTCCCTTGCCTGCAATATCAGGCTCAAGTCAGGTCCCTTTTCCATGCCATCCGAATCAACCGAGCTTAATATTATCCCTGATACGCCTGAAGACTCTGCCCTCGCTACTGCCTCCTCAAGCCCGATTCCAGCGTTCGCAGCCCATCCCCTTATCCTCAGCAAAGGCGGCTTGCCAGAAAAATCAAGCGCAGCCCATATCTTTTCCTTGCCAAACTCCTGCACAGCCATCTCCACATCGTTTGGCGATGTGGCAAGCGCAGTGCCGAACACCACGCGTGCGGCGCCCTTGGAAAGCGCCAGCTTCGCAGTGCCGAAGCTTCTGATTCCGCCTGCCCACTGTATTTTTAGCGAGGGGCAAGCTGCCCTGATTTTTTGCAGGGCGGAAAACTGCGGCAAGCCCCCGAACGCGGCATCCAGGTCCACTACGTGCAGTATTCCAAAGCCAACGCCCGAGTATTTTTTGGCAAGCAAAACAGGGTCGCCAAATTCCTGGGCAGTGCCTGCCTGGCCCTGCCTGAGCCGGACTGCCCTGCCCCCCAAAATATCTATTGATGGAATAGCAATGCCCATTTTCTCACCAGCCCTTGCTGCAGATTTCTGCGAAATTCCCAATCAGTCTCTGGCCAGCCTTGCCGCTTTTTTCCGGGTGGAACTGCACGCCCCACCAATTTCCCTTGCGCACGGCGGATGCGAACCTCTGCCCGTATTTTGTGGTTGCTAGGACCGTTGCGCCATCCTGCGGGAAAGCCGCATAAGAATTGGCAAAGTAAAAGTATTCGTTGTTCGCAACGCCATCGAAAAGAGGGTCTTTTTTGGCCAGCGCCACCTGGTTCCAGCCCAGCTGCGGAAGCCTTACGCTGCCCCGGATGCGCTTTACTTTACCTCGAACAATTCCCAGCCCGGATGCCTCATCTGACTCCTCGCTCGATTCCAGCATTGATTGCATGCCCAGGCAGATGCAAAGCACTGGCACCCCTATTTTCCCAGCAGCCCCCCTTCCGCCCAGTGCAGAAACCATCCCAGGTACCACTGAAAACGAGCCAACTCCTGGCACCACCAACCCGCCCAGCCCGCTTCTGTCCGCATCGTACGTCTTCACTATTCCTGTCCTGGCTCCCGCTCGCGCAAAGGCATTGGCAACCGACCTCACGTTGCCAGCCGAGCCAAAATCCAATATCCCGATCATCCCATTCACCTAAGCAATCACTTTCTCAAGCGGCATGACTAGCAGGTCTTTTCCGCCCGCCATCTTCACCTGCCGCACGACCGTGGCAAGCTGCCCGGATTTCACCACGGTCTGCACTGCCCACTCGCCTTGCTTTGCCAGCTTGAGCACAGTTGGGCTTTCCATGGACGGCAGCACTGCAAGCACGTTCTTCAGCGCTTCATCTGATGGCGCATTGAGCACCAGATACTTGAGCCCCTTTGCCCTTGTCACCCCGTCAAGCGAAAGCGCCAGCTCCTGCAGTATCTCCTCCCGGGCAATGTCCTGCTTTTCAGAAGCAATCAGGAATGCCGAGGATTTTGCGATTGTGGCGATTTTGCACAGGCGGTTTGCGCGCAGCGTCCTTCCTGTCTGCACGTGGTCGATTATCGCGTCTGCAAGATCTGCTGCTGGGGCTATTTCGGTGGCGCCCGAAAGCTCGAGTATTTGCGCCTGCACCCTGCTTGCCCTGAGGAACTCCTGCGCAGTGTTGGGCAGCTTGGTCGCCACTCTTTTGCCTTCCAGTTCCCCCACGCTCTTTATTTTCGAGTTCTCTGGCACGGCAAGCGCTATTTCGCAGCCCCCAAAGCCCAGCTCCAGCACCTTGCGCACTTGCGCCCTGTCTTCCACAACCATGTCCAGGCCGGTTATTCCCGCGTACGCTGCTCCGCTTTGCACATACCTGGGCACATCCTGCGCGCGCACGAAAAGATACTCCACCCTTTTATCCTCGCACCGCGCGCAAAGAATCTCCTGCGGGCTGTCCAGCGCAGCAAAGCCTGCCTTTTTGAGCATCTCCAGCGCAGGCTGGCACAGCACTCCCTTGTTCGGTATTGCAATCCTCATCATTCAAATCACGCCCTTGGTAGATGGCAGCGCCCCTGCCGCCCGTTTCCTCACTTCGCACGCCTGGCAAATCGCCCTGGCAAAACCCTTGAAGATCCCCTCGCATTTGTGGTGGTCGTTGCCGCTGTAAAGAACGCGGACAAACAGGTTGTAGCGCGCCCCCTGTGCAAAACCTGCAAAGAATTCCTTTACCAGGTCGGACTGCAGTTCGCCGATGAATTCCCGCTCGAATGCAGCATCAAAGCCGAGCATCGTTCTGCCCCCGAAATCCACGGACACAAGCGAAAGGGCCTCATCCATGGGGAATGCGAACATGCCCGCGCGGGCAATCCCTTTCTTGTCCCCGAGTGCTTCGCTGAATGCCTGCCCGAGCGCTATTCCAATATCTTCCACGAGGTGGTGCTGGTCCACATCCAAATCCCCAGCTGCCTTAAGCTTCAGGTCGAACAATCCGTGCGCGGCAAACGAGCAGAGCATGTGGTCGAAAAAACCTATGCCGGTTGAAACCTCGGACTGCCCGCTGCCGTCAATTGACAGCGTGAGCGAAACAGAAGTCTCCTTTGTTTTCCTGGCAATTTTTGCAGCCCTTTTCATCTTATCACCTTGGCAATCTCGTCCGTCCTCTCCACGTTCCAGTCCCCCCTGGCCGCGTTCCCGACTATTATGCAGGGGATTTTTGCGGCCCTGCAGGCTGCAACGTCCGAGGCAGTGTCCCCAACATATATTGGGCAGGATGCGCCCAGCCTTCTGGCAGCAAGAAGCAACGGCGCTGGGGAGGGTTTTTCCTCCCTGCAGTCATCAAGGGAGACTATCCCTTCTTTTGGGAAGAATTCCTCCCAGCCATTGTTCCTAAGCGCATACTCGGCCTCGGCCCTGGGCCGCCCGGTCACAATCCCGATCTTTGCGCCGCTTCCCCTGAGCCGCCCGAAGGTTTCCCTTGCCACAAGCGCGGGCTCGTTTTTTATCAGGCCGCCCAAGTAAAGCTCCTGGAATTTTCCCTTCAGCTCTGCGTAAAGCGAGCCTTGCTTTTCCTCTGCTGACAGGGGCGTGGCGCTTTCGAGTTTAAATCCCCCTTTCATTGCCATGACAAGCGCGAATGTCGCATCCCAGTCATTGTTGAAGCCTACCACGGACTTTATGGCGGAGATTTCCTGCTGCCCTATCCGCGCTGCAATGCTGTTTTTCTCAAAATACCTGTTTGCCGTTTCCTCGATCGCCCTCCTATATGAACCGCGCACATCCACCAGCACGCCGTCCATGTCGAAAAGGACGCAGTCAAAGCCAGCGCCATTCTCCAGCGTTTTTGCAATGCTCTCCACCAGCTTCCTGTTCTGCTCTGGCGTGCCGATTGTAATCCTGAATGTATTCGGAATCATGGGCATTGCCGAGCGGTCGCGCACAATAAGCCCGGCTGCCGCAATTTCCTTTTGCATCCTTGTCGCAGTCATTGCGCCAAGGGGCGGCCGCACCAGAATGAAGTTGCATACTGACGGGAACACATCAAAGCCAATCCCCTCCAGCCTCTTCCGCAGCCACTCCCGCTCGGCCCTCATCCTTGCCAGATTCCCCCTCATTGCCAGAATCCCGCTTCGAAGCGCGCGCGTGGCAAGCGCGCCGGAAAGCGCATTCACATTGTAGGGCGGCTTGAGCCTGCGCAGGATAGAAATGATCTTCTCGTTTGAAATCGCGTACCCGACGCGCAGCCCGGCAAGCCCCCATGCCTTTGAAAAGGTCCGAGAGACGATAAGGTTCTCATACTTTTCCACAAGGTCAACGCAGCTATCGCCCCCGAACTCAATGTATGCCTCGTCAACGAACACCGCGGCATCCGTCTGCTCAAGAAGCTGCACTATCAGCTCCTTTCTGACTGGAACGCCAACCGGGCTGTTAGGAGAAACGACAAAGATGATTTTCGTCCTGCCATCGCTTGCAGCTGCAATGGCCCCCAAGTCTGGCTGGAAACCGCTGTCAAGCCCGACCTGCCGCACTTCCCCCCCCTCTGCCTTTGCGCACACGCCATACATGGAATAGCCCGGCTCAAGGGAGATTATGCTGTCGCCCCTGCCCACAAACGAGCGCACGCACAGGTCGATTATCTCATCCGAGCCGTTCCCCACAAGGATGTTCCCGCGTTTCACCCGTGCGTATTTTGCAATTTCGTCCCGAAGTTCGTTCTGGTCAGAGTCAGGGTAGCGGCTAAGGTCTATTTCCTCAACAGGCCCCACGCTTCCCCCGAACGAGTTCTCGTTGGCATCCATGAATGCCCCTGCGCTTTTGTAAAGGTCCCTTGCGCATGTGTATGGCGCAAGCTGAGCCACTTCTTTGCGCACCAATCTATCGATTTTTCCCATTTTTTACGCCTGCCTTTTCTCCTGTCTTGCCTCCGCAGCCCTTGCGTGCGCCTCCAAGCCCTCCATCCTGGCAAGGAGCGCTGTTTTCTTCGCAAGCTTCCCCTGAGCTTTCGCGCCAATCTCATCGATATATACCCACTTCCCGAACGCCTGCAAACTCACGCCGCCCCATGCGCGCGCGGCTTTCCCGGTCGGCAGTATGTGGTTGCCGCCGGACATCCCGTAGTCGCAGAAAGTCTCGGCTGTCCGGGCGAATATCGCGCCTGCGTTTTGCACGAGGGGCACCAGTTCCCCTGTACCCTCCGCCATCAGCTCCAGGTGCTCGCAGGCAATCTGGTTTGCCGCTTCAATTGCCTCTTCAACGCTTGTGGCGATCCAAATCCTGCCCCATTTTGGAATGGATTTGAATGCAGGATTGCCTGCCGGGAGTGCGGACAGCTGCAATTGAAGCTGCTCTGCCACGGCAGATGCCGTTCTCGCATCCGTGCAGATGCAAATTGCCGCGCTGTCAGCC
>Ga0172368_10006377_pt1 | contig 12700 bp, 8 predicted proteins | sample Lak11m_FD_114540 | JGI IMG/M metagenome (GOLD analysis project Ga0172368, IMG submission 114540) | Freshwater microbial communities from Kabuno Bay, South-Kivu, Congo - kab_022012_11m | ecosystem: Environmental > Aquatic > Freshwater > Lake | place: Democratic Republic of the Congo: South-Kivu...
CGCACCCACCGATCGTCGAGCCTCTTGAGCGCTCCCTCCACCTTCACGAAGTTGTCGCCCGCGGGCACCGCCACGCCCGCGAGCACCTGCGGCTCCTTCACGTCCGCCGCGTCCGTGCGCGCCAGTTCGCTGCTCTTCTCCTCGTTTCTGCGCTCCGGGTCGACGATCGAGAGCTGGAAGCGCACTCTGTCCGTGCCGCTCACCTCGGCGCGCACCACGGACGGCCCGTCCACCTTGAACGTGAACCAGTCCACGTCGCCCTTGGGCGCCAGAAACGCCGTCTTCGACAGGTCCGCGGGGTCCAGCGGCGTGGCGTGGGCGGCGTCGTCGTTTGGCTCGACCTCCAGGTTGGGAGCACCCGGCGCGGCGCGCGCCTCCAGCGTGTAGGCGACCTTCGCGTCGTACGGGTGCTTCGTCTTCGACAGCCATCCGCTGCGCACCACGAGGAACAGGCCGGTCTCGGGCGGCTGCGGCGCGGCCAGGTCGCGCACCTTCAGCTCGGCGCCCGGCTCCGGCGCGCGCCACGTCGCGAGCGGCGCCTGGTCGCTCCGACGCGCCACGGTCAGCTCCGGCAGGATTCCCGCGGGCGGCACCAGCGAGAGGGCGATCACCTGGTCGGGCCCCAGCCCCGCCGGCGTCATCAGGTACCAGTCCGCGTCGTCGGGGCTCGACAGGTAGCCGTCCACCGCCTGCCCGAGCGCGAGCGGCTGCGCGTCCACGGCGCGGTTGTTCGGCTCGCGTTCGCTGCGCGGCCCGGGGGGCTCGGCCGCCACCTCCAGTTTCCACGATGCGTCGGCGTCCTTTTTCGCAGGCGAAAGCTTCACGTAGCAGGTGCCCGCGCACACGACGCCCGGGATGACGGGCGCGTCCGCTCCCGCCCCGGACGCCCGCATCTGCCGGTTGCGATCGGCGTCGTAGACCTCCAGCACGGCGTCCGCGTCGGTCTCGGCGCGCAGTTTCACGAGCAGCGGCTGCGGCGCCTGAAGCCGGAACCACTCGTCGTCGGCCCTCGCACCCGCGGTGAACGTCCCCCGCACAACCACGGGAGGCGTCAGGAGCTGCGCGGACTTCGAGTCGTTGTTCGGCTCGGCTTCCGACACCGTCGGCGGAGACGTCGGCGGCGCCTCCTTTTCGGGGGTTTTCTCCCTCGTGCAGCCGGCGGCCAGCAGCGTCGCCGCGAGGACGATCGCGCGCCTCATGGCCATTTCCTCCCGCGGCGCCTGCCCGCGGTCACTTCCGCGGCGGTGCGGGCGGGGCCGGCGGGTCCGCCAGCGTCCCGGACAGCCGCACGTTCGCGAACCGGCACCGCCCCACCCGGCAGCCCAGCGCCGCCTTCGCCTTCACGCCGGCCAGCTCGGGCACCGAAACGCTCGCCACGGGGCGGTTGTTCACCGACGCCGTCGCGCGCCCGTTGAGCACCGTGACGGCCAGGTGGTAGCGGCGCGCAGGCTGCGGGTCCCCCGTCGCCGCGGCACCCTCCTCCGTCCTGGGCGCCGCGCGCCCCTTCGCCGGCAGCGCGTAGAACAGCGAGAAACTTGCGTCCTCCGCGAGCGCCATCCGCAGCCCGACGTGCCGGTCCAGATCCCGGTACAGCAGCACCTCGGCCGCCGGCGGCCCTTCCGATCCCTTCGAGCCCGTTTCGTCCACCACGACGTCCGCTTCCAGCGAAGCGTCTTTGAGATCCAGTCTCACCGGTTTCAGGTACGCGCGGGCCTGGCGCTTTCCGTCGTTGAGCGAGGCCGCGTCGCGCACCAGCTCCGCGCCCTCGACGCTCCAGCCCTCGCCCACGGTGAACAGCGCGCCCTGCGCCCCCGTGCCGAAAACCACCTGCGCCGAGCGGGGCTGCGAGCGGTCGAGCGATGCCGGCAGGTGCCCCGTGACGATGCCGCCGCGCACCGCGCGCGCCACGGCCAGACCCACGCCCGCCAGCAGCAGCACGGCCGCGGCGGCCGCCATCGCCTTTCTGGCCGGGCTCAGGCGCACCCCGCGCACCACCGACGAAAGCGCCTTGGTGGTCGCCACGGGCATGGAAAGCCGCTCGCCGCGTCCGCCCGAGGCCACGCGCTCCAGCAGCTCCGCCACGTCGACGCCGCTGCCGGGGCGCTTGTGCGGCTCGGGCTCCAGCAGCTTCAGGATCATCGCGTCCAGGCGCGCGTCCAGGTCCGGCACCTTCTGGCGCGGCGCCGCGAATCGGCCCGTAGGCAGCTCGCCGGTCATGAGCTCGTAGAGCATGACGCCCAGCGAGTACAGGTCGGCGCGTCCGTCCACCTTCTTGGCGTCGCGGCGCTGCTCGGGCGCCATGTAGTGCGCGGTGCCCATCGCCACGGCGCTCATGGTGAGCGAGCTGCGCCCCACCTCGCTCATGCCCGCCAGCCCGAAGTCCGCGACCTTCGCCAGACCGTTGCGATCCACGAGCACGTTCTCGGGCTTGAGGTCGCGGTGGACGACTCCGTGCTTGTGCGCGTAGTCGACCGCGCGCGCCACCTGCGCCAGCAGCCGCAGGATCTCCGCGCGCGTCGGGCGCTGCTCCTGCACCCGGTCGCGCAGCGAGCGGCCGTCCACGAACTCCATGGCGAAGAACCAGTGCCCGTTGGCGCACCCGCGGTCGATGATCTGCACGACGTTCGGGTGCGCCAGCGACGCCAGCGCCTTGCTCTCGCGCTCGAAGCGCCGCACGAAGTCCGGCTCGACCGCCAGCGCGGGCGAAAGGAACTTCACCGCCACGATGCGGTCCAGAGAGAGCTGGCGCGCGCGCCAGACCTCGCCCATGCCGCCGCGACCCAGCAGCGCCGTGCACTCGTAGCCTGGAATCTCGGGCCGCCTGGGGGCCCCGACGGCGGTTTCGATCTGCCCCTGCGCCAGCGGAGATGGCGCGCCCGGCGCCGGCACGGGCGCGGGCTCCGGCTGGCGCGGCGCGGGGGGAGGAAAGAGCTGCCCGGTCGAGAAGGCGTCGTCGGGCATGGGCGGCGGCGCCGGCCGAAGCGAGACGACCTGCGGCTGCGACGGGAGCGTGGGCGGCCCCGCGTGGGCGGCCGGCGAGGTCACCGCGCTGGCGATGCCCCGGGGGGCCGAGAGCTGCGTCGCGGCCTCGCGCGGCATCGAAACGCGCGACGCGGGGTCGCTGGCCTCTTTCTCCCGGTCCACCGAGAAACGGATGCCGCAGCGCGGGCACGTCGCCCGCTGTCCGTGTACGTACACGGACACGTCGACGCGCTCTCGACAGCCGGGGCAGCGCTGGCAGGTCATCCGGGGCGGGCCTCTCCTCGCGCGCGAGGCAGCGCGCGTTCTTCATCCTTCATCCTTCATCCTTCATCCTTCATCCTTCCTTCATCCTTCATCCATCCGGCCTCTCCTCGCGCGCGAGGCAGCGCGTCACCATAGCAGACGGGCGCCGGCGGCGGGCGGCCGCACGTCGGCGGGCAGGACGGGCCGGCCTTCCATGCACCTGCCGCGCCAGGCCCGCGTGCGCGTTTCGCGCTTCGTGCCCGCGCCCGTGGGATGCGCCCGGGCACCGACTTTCGACGGGCGCCTCGAGCCGCTCCCGGCGAGTCTGTCGGACCGCGCTGCCGGCCAGCGGCGGCAGGGGGTCTTTCTCGCCCCCCCCGGGTTGTGCTTAGATGCACGCCATGATCGAGCGCGTGCTCCTGGTCGCCTGGAAGGGCTCCGCAGCGACCGCGTGGGTCGACACGCTGCGCAGCGGCGGCTTCCAGGTGCTGCTCGAGGACACGACCGGCGAGCGCGCCTGGCGCACGGCGAAGGAGCGCGGCATCGACCTGGTCATCATCGACGGCCAGAAGAAGCCCTCGCACGGGCGCGCCACCGGCCACACGCTGCGCGACACGGCCAAGACGCGCGACATCCCCATCGTCTGGACGAACCTCGACGTCGAGGACACGGCCGCGATCCACGCCGAGGTCCACCCCGACATGCTGCTGCCGGCTCCGACCGACGCGGGCATGGCGCTGGCGGCGGTGTGCTCGCTGCAGGCGAGCGCGGCAGCCGCGGCCGCGGCGGCACCGGCGGCATCCGCAGGCGACGACCCGGAGGCGCCGGCGCACGGCGACGACGCCGATTCCCCCGGGCATGCGAAGCCCGCGGAAGCCCTCCCGAAGCGCTCCCGCCGAGCACGCGCGGGTGCCGGGAGCACCGCCCGCGTCGCGACGCGCGGGACGGTCCGCAAGGACGCGCACAGCCGCGCGGCGCAGAGGAAAGCCCCTCCTGCAGACCGCCCCCGGCCTTCCCGCAGCGGACGCCCCGCGTCGCGCGGGACCGCGCGCCGAACGAAGTAGCCCGGAAGCCTGGAAACAGTGCATCCGTCGACGCGCGAACGCGGCTGAACCACGTTCGTCCCCCTGGCGTCTTTGGCGCCTTGACGCACCCGGCAGGCGTCCGCACGGGCGAAGACGCCCGGTCGGAACGAACGGCGCGCTTGCGCAGAACGCCCGCCGATCCGCCGCGCGTCCGCCGGCGCCTTACGCGCCGGACCGGCCCGGCGCGGGCAGGGCGTCCGCGCGCGCGTCCTCTTCCGCCACGAGCCGGTAGATGGCGGCCGCGTCGGGTGCCGCGAGGATGTCCCGGCGCAGCTCCCGGCTCTTGAACAGCCGGGTGATGCGCGCCAGCGCCTTGAGGTGCAGCCCCGCCGAGTTCTCGGGCGCGAACACGACGATGAAGTGGTGGAAGCGCCCCGGGTTGTCGTCGGTGCCGACGAACTCGATGCCGGACACGGAGCGCGCGAAGGCGGCCACCAGCGAGGGCAGCCCGCCTACGCGCCCGTGCGGAATCGCCACGCTGTCGCCGATGCCCGTGGACCGGAGCTGCTCGCGCTCCTCCAGCACCTGCAGCAGCCGCGCCGCCGGCGGAAGCGCCGGATCGCGTCCCGAGACGAAGTCGCAGATTTCCCGCAGCGCGGCACCCTTGTCCGCCGCCTGCAGGTCCGCGAGCACCAGCTCCGGACGCAGGAACTCGACGATGCGCATCGTCCTCCCGTGCGGGAGCGCCGCGCTCGCCCCGGGGGGCGCCCGCGGGGCGCGCGGTCAGGCCGGCCTGGCGTCCACCAGCCCGTAGCCGCCGCTGTCCTTGCGGCGGTACAGCACGCTGATGTGGCCGTTGTCGGCGCGCGTGAACACCATGAAGTCGTCCTCGAGCAGGTCGAGCTGCAGCACCGCCTCGTCCAGCGTCATGCGGCGCGCCACGTGCTCGTCCTGCGCCACCACCTTCGCGCTGGGGGCGGGGGCCGCCTCCGCCGCGCCGGCCGGCGCCGCCTCGACCTCCACGACCTCCTCGCGCAGGCGCACCGCCGCCTCGTTGTGGTGGCCCTTGGGCTTGTGGCTGTGCAGGCGGTCCTTGTAGCGCTTGAGCTGCTTTTCGATCTTCTCCATCGCCATGCCGATGGAGGCGTACATGTCGTCGCTCCTCTCGCGGCCGCGCAGGAAGAATGGCCCCGAGCGCACCAGCACCTCGGCGTGGTGCAGGTGCTTCTCGATGGAGAGCACGATGCTCGCCTCGGAAGCGGTGTCCAGGTACTTCTGGACCCGCTCGACCTTCTCGCGGGCGAAGGCTTTCAAGGCGTCGCTCGGCTCCAGATGGCGGAACGTGACGTTGACCTGCATGGATACCCCGGTTTCGGCGGGTGCCCGCCGCACGCGAGAGGACGGGGCGGCGCGGCGGAACCAGACCTCCGCTGCGTGCCGCCGCCGGCGCCGGTGCTGGATGCGCCGACGCCGCCGAGCCTAACCGACCGCGGCGCACGGCGGCAATCGGGTTTCGCGGGAAGTCCGCCCGCCCGGCCCGGGGGACGGGTCGACCGCCGGACGCCGGGTACCCCGCGGAGGTGCTGCACATCCGTGCAGACCCTGCCGCCGAACCGCTTGCCGGCCGGCAGAGCGCCCTCTAGGGATGGGACGGCGCGCCGCTTCCCCGAACGGCCGGCCCTCGTCGCTGTCGGGCGGTTGACCATTCCGGTCCCCGGCAGGCAGACTGCGCGGCCTGCGCGCCCCCGAGAGGAGCGTCATGCAATCCGGACAGGTTTCCGCGGGCTCCGAGCAGACCTGGGACTTCCGTCTTCCCGACATCGGCGAGGGCGTCGTCGAAGGCGAGATCGTGCGCTGGCTCGTGAACGAAGGCGACGAGGTGCGCGAGGACCAGCCTCTCGTCGAGGTCATGACGGACAAGGCCACCGTGACCATTCCGTCCCCGCGGCGCGGCCGGGTGCTGCGGCGCCACGGCGCCGAGGGCTCCGTCGCGAAGGTCCGCGAACCGCTCGTCACGCTGGCGGTCGGGGAAAGCGCCTCCGCGACGGCGCCGGCCGCTGTTCCCGGACCCGCTCGCAGCGAGCCTGTCGAACCGCGCGAAGCCGCCGCGCAGGCGAGCCCCGCCGCCGCGCCGCCTCCGGTCGAGCCCGCGCTCGCCTCCGCCGGGGCGGGTGCCGCTGTCGCAGCCGGCCACGTCGGTGCCCGGGTTGCCGGGGGGCCCGCGGTCGCCTCCGCCGTCTCGGGAGCCCCGGCTCAGGAAACGCCCGGACCGCGCACCGCCCCGCCCGGCCAGCCGTCCGCGCCTGCCGCGCCGACGCCGCGGGCCGCAGCGCGCGGGGGCCGCGTGCTCGCCACGCCGCTGACGAGGCGCATCGCGCGCGAATACGGGCTCGATCTGCACGAGGTGCCCGGCTCCGGACCGCAGGGCCGCGTCCTGAAGCGCGACGTGCTGGCAGCGATCGAGGCGCGCCGAGCCGCCGCCGTGCGCCCTGCCGCGCCTGCGCGCCCCGAGGCCCCGCGGCCGGCCGCTCCGCCGGCGCCCGCCTTGTCGGAGCAGGCGCGGCACGCCGAGCCTTCGCCGGCGGCTCGACAGACTCGCCCCGAGCGCGCCGAGGATCGGCGCATGCCCGTGCGGGGGCTGCGCCGCGCCATCTTCCGCAAGATGGCCCAGAGCGAGGCGCACTCGGTCCCGTTCACCTACGTGGACGAGGTCGACTGCACCGAGCTGGTGGCGTTGCGACGGCGTCTCAACGAGCGGCTGGCCGGCGCGGGCGGGCCGCGGCTCACGTACCTGCCGTTCGTCGTGAAGGCCCTGGTGGCGGCGCTGCGCCGCTTCCCGCACCTGAACGCCGTCATGGACGAGGCCGCGGAGGAGCTGATCCTGCGGGGCGACTACAACATCGGCATCGGGGTGGCGACCGACGCGGGGCTCACCGTGGCGGTGCTGCGCCGCGCCGACCGCCTCACGATGGGCGAGATCGCCGCGGAGCTGGACCGGCTCGCACGCACGGCGCGCGAGGGCAAGCTGGTGCTGGAGGACCTGCAGGGAAGCACGTTCACCATCACCTCGCTGGGGCGCGACGGCGGCATGTTCGCCACGCCGGTCGTCAACCACCCCGAGGTGGGCATCCTCGGCATCCACCGCATCGAGCCGCGCCCGGTCGTCGTGGGCGGCCAGGTCGTTGTGCGCGAGCGAATGTACCTGTCCTGCACCTTCGACCACCGCGTCATCGACGGCCACGTCGGCGCGGCTTTCGTGCAGGAGATCAAGAGGCGTCTGGAGGCGCCCGATCTCCTCATGCTCGAGATGGCATGACGCATCCGGCCCCGATAGACCCGATCCTGTCGGGGCATCCTTCGACTCCCTCGCTGAGCTCGGTCGCTCAGGATGAGCGGGTTTCTCTCTCTTCCGACAGCCGCCCCTCCGGCTCGGGGGGCGGGCGGCGCGAGCCCGGAGTCGATGGACCGCAGCCTCCCGATTCCTCCCCGGCTACCTCGGTGTCGCGGGGGCGCGCGCGAGCGGTGCACGGCGGGCCTATCGGCGTTCTGCGCATCGGCGTCGTGCGTGCGTTGCGCGCCGACGGACTTGATCTTGACGCAGCGCGTCACGCGGCCGACGCGCTTCTGCTCTTCGGGCTGGCGGCGGATCTGCTCGGCATCGCGGGCGCCGCCGACGCGCTGCGTCAGGCGACGGCGGGCGGCTACGCGGCGGCGCGCCGGATGCGTCATGCCGTTCTGACGGCGACGGGGCTGCCGCCCGGGAATCTGACTCTGCCCGACGGCGTGCTCGCGGCCGTTCGCCCGGAAGACGACGGCGATCCGTTCGAGGGTGCGCGGGGGCTTCCGGACCCGTTCGGATGGCTCGCGACGCGGCTGCGCTCCCACGCGGTCACCGAGCGGGACGGGCAGCTCGTTCTCGGGACGAACGCGGCGCGCAAGGACGAGGGCGGCTTCTACACGCCGTGGACGCTGGCGCGCCGGCTCGCCCGGCACCTGGAGGGGTTCGACGCGGTGCCGTCGATGGTCGACCCGGCGTGCGGCAGCGGCACGTTTCTCGTGGCGGCGTTCGACCTGCTGCACGAGGAGCTGGCCCGCCGGGCGAAAGCCGATCCGTCGGTGCGCGTCGAGCCGGTCGCGTGGTCGGTGGCGGCGCTGCACGGCGTGGAGTGGGATCCGACCGCGCTGCTGGCGGCACGGCTGGCGCTGGCGGCGCGCGCGGTGCTGGCCGAGCGTGCGTCGGGCCGGGCGGTGGGCCAGCTCGCGCTCTTCGGGCAGGGCGGCTCGTACGGGCCGCTCATCGCCGACCGGGTGCGCCCGGGCGACGCGCTCTCGAGCCGTCCCGACGACACGATGCCGGGCACCGAGCGGCTGGCGCTGCGGCTGCAGGCTCGCGACACGCCGGGCCGGCTCGCGGCCGCTCCGCAGCGCGCTCCGGTGCGCTGGGATGCGGAGTTTCCCCTGCGTTTCTCGGACGGCGAGGGCGCCTTCCCGGGGCCGGGCGGATTCGACCTTCTGATTGCGAATCCTCCGTTCGTGCCGGTCGATCGCATCGCGCCCGAGCAGCGGGCGCTCCTCATGCGGACGCTGGAGACGGCGCAGCGGCGCTTCGACCTGTTCATCGGGTTCGCGGAGCGCTCGCTCACGCTGCTGGCGCCCGGGGGACGCGCGACGCTGCTGCTGCCGCGCACCTTCCTCACGGAGGCCAACGCGGAGAAATGCCGCCAGCTCCTGCTGGATCGCGCGACCGTCGAGCGCGTCGAGGAGCTGGGGCCGGTGCGTTTCGACGGCGCCTCGCTGGACTGCGTGGCGCTCACGTTCCGCGCGCGGCGGGCCGGTCCGACGGCGACGGTGCAGGTTCACCGGCGCGGCGCGCACCGCGACGCGCACGTGCCGCAGGACGCCTACCGGCGCGCGCCCCGTTCGCAGCTCCGCCCCGAGCTGGCCGATCCCGCGGCGGAGACGTGTCTGCGCGTCGCGGCGAACTGCGTGCCGCTGGGGCGCTGGTTCTGCGCGTCGTGGGGTGCGCGCGGCACGCCCGTGCGCGATTTCCACCTGGACGCGCCGTCGCACCCGCTCGCGAAGCCGATGCTCAAGGGCGACGACGTGTCGCCGTTCCGAGTCCGCGCGTCGTCGCGGTGGCTGCTCTACGACCCGGAGCGTCTGTACCGCCCGTCGCGGCCGGAGTTCTTCGAAAGCCCGAAGCTGGTGGTGGCCAAGGTGACGGGCGCGCGCGGCATCGTGGCGGCGGTGGACGAGGGCGGCCACTACGCGGACGACTCGCTGGCATGCGTGGTGCGCAAGGCCGATCTGGCAGCGATTCCGCAGGCGCGCCGGCGCGCGCACCGCATCGCCATCGGTCCGGGCCAGGCGCAGGCCTCGCGCGTGTGGGATCTGCACCTCGTGGCTGCGCTCGTGCAGACGCCGCTCGTGCAGGAGTACTACCGCGTGCAGCTCGGAGGCGGACTCAACGTGTTCCCGGAGCTGATCGAGGCGCTGCCGCTGCCGCGCATGGATCGGCTGGAAGAGCCCGAGGCGTACGAGCTGGCGGCCCTGGGGCGGGCGGCCGCGCGCGGCGAGCCTTTCGCGGCCGGCGAGGCCGACGCGCTGGCGCGGGTGCTGTACGGACTGGAGCGCGGACGGGAAGAAGACGAAGCGGAAGCGTGACAGCGGGGCCTCTCGGGCAATCGCGACCGTCTGCGGTCCTCCCGCTTGCACGCCCGCCCCGCGGCGGCGAGAATCGGCCCATGGCGGCGGACCGCGCAATCGTCGTCTTGGTGGCCCTGGCGCTGGGCGCCTGCGGGCCGTCCGCCGCGCGCCCCGGCGACCCCTCCGACCCGCCCCAGCCCGTGGCCCTGCGCGTGCTCGGCTGCGACGCCGGCGTGCGCGTCGAGTTCCGCGACGACGTCGACCCCACCTCCGTCACGCCCGCCACATTCCACGTCGAGAACATACAGGGCGTCGCCTCCTACGATCCGGCGGGGCGCGCCGCGACCTTCCGCCCCGACACGGCGTTCGAGGCCCTTCGCCGCGAGCCGTACGTGCTCGTGGCCGGCGCGCAGCTCAAGAGCCTGGGCGGCACGCCCATGGGCGCCGACCTGCGATGGTCCTTCTGGTGCGTGGACTTCGACCCGCCCGGCGTCGTGGAGCGCTTCCCGCTCGGCGACCAGGTGGCGACGCTCGCGCACCCGTCCGCGCGCTTCGGCGAGGCCATGGACGCAGCGTCGCTCGCCGACGCCATGCGCGTCGCCGGAGTGCAGGCAGCGGCGTCCTGGGACCCCACCGCCCGCACGCTGACGCTTTCGCCCGAACGACCGCTGTATCCGGCGCGCACCTACACCGCGACCGTGGCCCGCACCGTGCGCGACCGGGCCGGCAACGCCATGGGCACCGACGTTTCCTGGTCCTTCCGCACGCGCCCGCCGCTGGACGACTGGGCGGCGCGCGTCGTGATGCCGCCCGTGCCGCGCGCGGCTCCGTGCGAGACCTCGGTCGCGCTTCGTCTGGCACCGGGATTCGACGTGGACGTCGACGCACTCGCGGACGAGCCGCCGCTGGCCCTCGACGGCGTGCGCGTGGCGGCCGTGCGCTGGGACGCGCCGCGCCGGCTCGTCGTGCTGGAACCGGAGTCGCCGCTGCGCGCGGGCGCGTCCTACGGCGCGGTCGCGAGCGGTTCGCTGCGCGACCTGCGGGGCGACACGCCGTTCGACACGGGTGCTTCCTTGGCCGTGCTCGCAACCGTGGCGGACTGCGCCGCGCCGGCCATGGCGGAGGTGCCCGACGCCGAATCCGAGCTCGCCTGCACGGCGGCCCCGACCGTGCGCTTCACCGTCCCCATGGACGCTGCGTCGCTCGCGACCGCGCTGGCGCTGCGCGACGGAGCGGGCGCCGGCTTCGATCCGCCGCGCACGGCGCCCCTGCCCGCCGACGTGACTCTGTCCGAGGACGGCCGCACCGCCACGCTGCGGCCGCGCACGGCCCTCGCGAACGGGCACCACTACCAGTTGTCGGTCGGGGCCGATGCCCGTTCGGCCGCCGGCGCACCGCTGGGCACCGGCGGCGCCTGGGAAATCACCGCACGCTGCCCGTAGGGCTCTCGCCCCTCCTCCGGCATCGTGGCGTGCGCCGGCGCTCGGTGCCAAAAAGCGTCGATCGGTGACCAAAAGTGGCAACCTCGCGGAATCCGGACGCTTTTCGTTTTCCTGGAACGTTCCAGGAACCCGACCGAGCTTGCTCTGTCGGCTCCCGGCAGCGGTCTGTGGCGGGGGCGCATCCATGCCCAGCCCCGACGGGGCGCTCTCGGGTGAACAGCAGCCCACGCCAACCTGGTCTCGTTGGCCCGGATTGTGCTGCGCAACATTTTTCCGGGGAGCCGTCGGGCCAAGGGATTGGGGCGGCCGAGCGGACAGGCCACCAAGCGTAGGGACTGGCGGCGGCCTGCACAAGCATGGTAGGTCGCCCTCCGAAGGGCGGGAACTTTCGCTCGACGGCGGCCGGTTCCATATTCGGCGCGGGCGGAGGTCGTCATGGCAGATCGGGAGCTGACAGGCGAGGCCAAACTCACTGAGCTGGTGCTCTACGTCGCCGACCGGTGCTGGCGCGACGCGCACTATGGCGTGCTGACGCTCAACAAGACGCTGTTCTACGCGGATTTCGCCGCCTACCGCGAACTTGGCGCGCCGATAACCGGAGTGGAGTACCGGAAGTACCCGCACGGCCCGGCACCAGCCGTGATGAAACTGCTGCGAGACCAGCTCCAGAGGAACGGACAAGCTTGGGAGTACAGGAGCCCGGCCCCTTGCCTCTACGAGAGCGACGAAGAGATGGTCGAAAAGCGCCTCCTGGCAAGACGCGCTGCTGACGTCGGCGTGTTCTCCTCGTCGGAGATTTCGCTTGTTGATCGTGTCATCGAGTGGTTGCGCCCGATGACAGGGGCTGAGGCTAGCCGGCATTCCCACGGGCATCCGGGCTGGCGGCTTGCGCGGATGGGCGAGAAAATCCCCTACTTCGCGGCGCTTCTTCCTGATCAGCCGGCGTTGCTTCCGGCGGCGGATTTTGCGCGGGCCCAGGCGGTCGCACGGCGCTACCGCGAGAACGCGATCCGTTTCGTCGCGTGAGTCGATGCGATGCCCGGCCTTATCTACGCACACGACTACCTTGCAGCGAAGGAGTCGCTTTCCGCTTCCCACCCGCGGCTCGGTGAACTCATCGAGGCGATGGAATGGGAACTGACATGTGCCACGGATTTCGACCGCTACCCGGTCGTCGAAGGGGCGGGAACAGACAGGTCGTCCGGGCATACCGTTCACGGGCACTGGTCGAGACCGTGGCGGATCCGGTGCTTGTCTTTGCGCGGGAGATCCACGGAGGCGACGACAAGGTTCTGTTGCTGGACATATGGGGGTGTGAAGCGGACCCTGAGGAGTAGGGTGTCGATCCGACTGGGGGGTACG